>OBIY01000637.1_pt1 | contig 12783 bp, 10 predicted proteins | sample 1519841 | NCBI WGS metagenome assembly OBIY01 (sample SAMN03019774, study PRJEB22545) | beach sand metagenome | biome: beach; feature: sea beach; material: beach sand | place: USA: Municipal Pensacola Beach, FL | collected 2010-07-30 | depth 30-40 cm m
GGGCGTCGCCGTGTCGCTGCTTGGCGCCGCGCACGGCCTGCCACTGGTGCGCGTGCGCTCCGTGGCCGAGGCAATCGCCGAGCAGGGCGCCACCGTTGCCCCGGCCTTTGCGGTACGCGTGGACGGCGCACGTCTGCCGCCACCGGCCGCGGCGGCACCGACACTCGGCGCCGACACGGCGGCGCAACTGGCCGGCATCGGCTACGATGCCGCCGCCGTCGGCGCCCTGGTGGCCGCCGGCGTGATTCCCCCGTTTGCCGTGGAGTGCGCATGATCGAGCTGTACCAGTTTGCCCCCGCCTGGGGCCTGCCCAACCCGAGCCCGTTCTGCATCAAGCTCGAGCTGTATCTGAAGATGGCCGGGCTGCCGTTCGAGGTGATCACCGAGAACGACACCCGCAAGGGCCCGAAGGGCAAGATTCCGTTCATTCGTGACGGCGGCCGCACCATCGGCGACTCCGAGCTGGTCATCCGGTACCTGAAGGACACCTACGGCGACCGCGTCGACGGCAAGCTCACCGCCGAGCAGCGGGCCCGTGGTCACACCATCGACCGCATGCTGCACGACAGCACCTACTGGGTGCTGCTGCAGTGTCGCTGGGTGGAGGACAACGGGTTCGACCGCGTGCGCGAGGCGCTGTTCAGGGACCTGTCCTGGCCGCTGAGCGCCATCGTGCCGCCGCTGGTGCGGCGTGGACTGCGGCGCAGCATGGTCGCCCAGGGCATGGGGCGGCACAGTCGCGACGAGATCTTCGGCTTCGGCCTTGCCGACATGGACGCGCTGTCGGTGCTGCTCGGCGACAAGGCCTTTCTGCTCGGCGACAGCCCCAGCAGCGCCGACGCCACCGCACACGCGTTCGTCATGAGCTTTCTGGGGGCGCCGATCGACAACCCCATTCGCGAACGCATCCAGCGCACCGCCAACCTGATGGCGTACTACCAGCGCATGAACGAACGCTATTACCCGTCGCTGGCGGCCGCGCGCTGAGATTGTTCAGTTTCCGTTCAGCCAGCGATCCGCATACTGCGCCTGCGCCGTGTTCGACGGGGCACATGAAGAATCCATCAACCGTGGCCGACAACGTGCAGTTCGATCGCCACCAGGAGCGTTGCCGATGAAGACCATCAAGACCTGCTGTTTCGCCCTGCTGACCGTGGTCGCCGTGGGCGGCGTCCAGGCCAGTGACACCGTGGATGCCGCCATCGGCGGTGGTCTCGGTGGCGCCGCCGGCGCTGCCATCGGCAACGAGGTGGGAGGGCGCGACGGGGCCATCATAGGCGGTGCGGTGGGCGCTGCGGCGGGCGCCGCCATCGCCACCGACCGTGACCGTGACCACCACGGGCATCGCTACGTCGAGTATCCGCGGTACGGTGGCCGTTACCCTCACGGGCATTTCTGCCCGCCGGGCCAGGCGAAGAAAGGCAACTGCTGATTGTCCCGGCACAGGGCGGCGTTCGGTATCCTGACACCGACCTGTGCCGTTTTCCGCAGCCACCCAATGTTTCGTTCCGCCCTGCCTTTCGTGTTTCTCGGCCTGCCGCTACTGGAGATCTACCTCCTGCTGCGGGCCGCCACCGTCATCGGAGCACTGAACACCCTTTTGCTGATGGTGCTCGGTGTGTTCGTGGGCATTTCGGTGGTGCGCTACCGCGGCCTGCTGGGCCTGCAGCGCCTGCGCGCCGGTCTGGGCAGTGGCGGTCTGCCGGCCGCGCCCATGCTCGACACCGCACTGGCGCAGCTGGGTGGCATTCTGTTGATCGTGCCGGGCTTCATTACCGACGTCGCCGGCCTGTGTCTGCAGCTGGCCCTTGTGCGGCGTGCCGTGGTGAGGCGTTTGCTTGGCGATGCCGGTGACGGTGCGCCCGACACCCAGGTGATCGAGGGCGAGTTCCAGCGCCGTGACGACGACGATCGGCAGTGAGCGGCGCCGCTCAGTGCAATAGCCGTTCCAGCACCGCGGGCAGCGCCGCGCTGTCGAGTCGGCGGCTGGCGATCGTGGCTTGTCCGTCGGCATCCACCAGCACGCCGAGCCCTCCGGTTCGCCGCATGGCACGGAACGCCGGCTCGTCGTAAGCGGATCGGCCCAGGTACACCGCGCGACACGGGCCCACGGCCTGTTGCATGCGCGCCAGCAGCCAATCCACGGCCGAGCCCGCGTCCCAATCCAGCGCGGGGCGGATGTGCAGTTGGGTTGGCTCGCCGTCTATCTGAAGGTTTTCAAATGCACTCAGGGCGCGCAGCAGCGCGCGTCGCAACTGCGCCATGGCGGCCGGCGGCGTTTCGCCCAGGCAGACGGACAGCGCGGCTTCCTTGTGGATGACCTGACAGCCGGGGAAATCGGCGGCCACGGCGGTCAGTCGTTCGCTGACGGTGTCCAGCAGCGGTCGCCAGTCATGCGCGGCATCCAGGCTCGCGGGTGCATATGTCGGGCCGCGTAGCTGCAGGCCGTGGTTGCCGGCCAGGTACACCGACGGTTCCGGTATGCGCGCAGCCAGCTCGCCGAGTGAGCGCTGGCTGACCACAGCGGTCGGATAGCGCGCCGACAGCGCGGCCAGCAGATCGTGCCAGACGGACGGCAGCCGTCCCTCGGTGAGGCGGCCGGCGGTCGGCAGCAGCAAATGATCAAGGTTCAGGAGCAGCGCCAGCGCGCCGTCGTCCGGTACCGGCAGCTCCGCCTCCGGCAGTTGGCGAAACTTGTCTGAGTACGCCTGTACCAAACGGCCGCTGCCGATCTCCGAGGGTGCCTGAAGTACCAGTTCGGCCCCGGCGGCCAGTTGCGCCACGGCGTGACCGCCGCTGCCGAGCCCGGCCACCAGGCCAGCGCCGGCGCGCCAGCCTGCGGCTGCCGACGCCGCATCCGTGGCGAGCACGACAACGTGTTGGGGCATCAGGTGGAACGGTGGCGGCAGGCCGTCGCCGAGTTGCGCCGCCAGTACGCTCAACGCCGGCGCGCCAAGGGTTTCCAGCGTCGGTAGCAGCCGTCCGAGCCCTGGGCGGGGGCGCTGCGTGACCAGCAGTGTCGCCCGCGGCATGAGGACATCGGCTGAACGGGTGGAAGCAGGCGTCAGCATGGGCGTGCACCGGTAAACAGGCTGGACGGCACCGCTGCAATGCTACACGGCCGCACGCTCAGACCGGCGCCGCCACACCCCACAGCGTTGGCAGCTGTGTGAGTCGGTCCAGCACCGCCACCGCGCCCAGCGCCCGGAAGTCGCAGGCCGGATCATAGCCGTAGGTCACCGCCACGGTGGCTACGCCAGCGGCCCGGCCAGCCATCATGTCGACATGCGAATCTCCCACCAGGAACGCGCGATCGGCCGCGCACTCGACAAGGCCCAGCGCGTGGCGGACGGGCAGTGGGTCGGGCTTCAGGCGCGGCGTGCTGTCGCCGCCGACGTGGCAGGCGAAGGTGTCTCCGAGGCCAAGTTTGTCCAGCAGGGGCGCCACGAACTGCGACGGCTTATTGGTGACGACCGCCAGCAGAACGCCGGCTCGCCGCAGTCCGGTCACCGTCTCCAGAACACCGGGATACAGCCGGCTGTCGCGACAGGGGTCGGCAGCGTAGTGCGCGTTGAACACGGCGAGGGCTGCCGTGTGTTCGGCCGCCGGCGCGTGCCCGTCGCGACGGCCGGTGAGCGCGCGGTGCAGCAGGCGGGAGGCGCCGTTGCCGACCCAGCCGCGGACCTGGGCCTGGGTTACCGCCGGTTGGCCTGCGTGTGCCAGGGCAGCATTCACGCAGCGCGTCAGGTCGGGCACGCTGTCGACCAGGGTGCCATCAAGGTCGAACAGCACGGCGTCTGGCGGGCACGCTCGGGCGTGCCTTGACGATACGGGGCCCGTGGTCATCGACGCCGGTGCGGCAGTTGTCGCGGCGTGTTCAGGGCAGCGCCCGCAGCCGGGCACGATTGAGGGCCAGCCACTGCAGCGCGATGATGGCGGGGCTGTTCTGGATACGCCCGGCCTGCAGCCACGCCATGGCGTGCTCGAACTCCAGCACGTGCACGCGGATGTCTTCGTCTTCGTCGTCGACGCCGTGTATGCCGCCGGCGTCGTCGAGGTCGGTCAGTGCGCAGAACAGCGTCATGTGTTCGCTGACGGCGCCAGGACTCATGTAATAGGCGGCAACCGGCACAAGCGTGGGTTGCAGTACGCACCCGGCTTCTTCCAGTGCTTCGCGACGCGCCAGTTCGGCCGGGGTTTCACCCTCGTGCAGGATGCCGGCGATGATCTCGACCTGCCATGGCGAGCCGCCGTGTGCGTACGGGCCGATGCGGAACTGTTCGATCAACAGCACGCTGTCGCGTCGCGGGTCGTAGGGCAGCACTGCCGCGGCATGGCCGCGTTCGAACAGTTCCCGCTGGAACGGGCGGCTCCAGCCGCCGGCGAACAGCTTGTGTCGCAGGCGGTAGCGGTCGACCCGGAAGTACCCCTGGAACACGGTTTCCTGCGCCAGTATCTCGACGTCGCTTTCGCGATCGAAGGCAGGGGGGGGCAGGTGGGAAGCGGCCATGTCGGGCGTGCGGCAGCAAAGAGTCCATGGTAACAGCCGATGCCCGGTTTGCCTGCGGGAGCGAAACGCGGTACCAAGGGACCGACGACGTGCTGCACCCGAACGGTGCGAATTGTCGGTAACTTGCTGCGCCGACTCGGGTCAAACCAACCCAGGGACGGCGCGACCGGCAGGATGCGGGCCCGCGTCACCGGAGGTGGGGGTGCCAATCTGGCACGGCTTTTGATTCCCCTCACTCCGAAGGGCGGCATCCGGCCGCGGCATCTTTCCGGCGGCGTCCGGTCTGTGGACCGGGACTGACCGCGGGGCCGCGGGGTTCGTGACAGGACAGGTGTCACACACACTGCAACCAACAACATCAAGGGAAGACACACAGGCTCAGACAGCGCTAACACACGACGGAGGTCGTTACATGGGTACGACGATTGGCTCTTTCGCCGACATCATCGGTGAAGACCGCAAGGCGCGTCAGGAACACAGCTGGACAGGCTCGTTCCTGGACTACCTGGAACTGGTGCGCCAAGACCCGAGCATCGCCAAGCTGGCCCACGCCCGTCTTTTCGAGGCGGTGACCAAGGCCGGCGTGACGGAACTGGGCGAAACCGACGACCCCCGTCTGAACCGGCTGTTCGGCGACGAGCGCCTGAAGGTCTACCGTTACTTCGAGAAGGACTTTTTCGGCATAGAGCGTTCGCTCGCGCAGATAGTGCGTTACCTGCACTCGGCCGCCCTGCGTGGCGAGGAAAGCCGTCAGGTGCTCTACCTGATGGGGCCGGTCGGTGCCGGCAAGAGCTCGCTGGTGGTCAAGTTGCAGCGGGCGCTGGAGGAGGCGGAGCCGGTGTACGCCATCGACGGCTGCCCGATCGCCGAAGAACCGCTGCACCTGGTGCCGGTGCACCTGCGTCGCAGCTTCTCGGATGTGCTGGGGGTGTCGATCGAGGGTGAGCTGTGCCCGCTGTGCCGGCACCGCCTGGACACCGAATTCAACGGCCGCTACGAGGATGTGCCGGTGGTGCGGGTGGCATTCTCCCGGCACCGCCGTCAGGGCATCGGCGTGGTGCCGCCGGTCGATCCAAACAACCAGGACACATCGGTCCTGATCGGCTCGGTGGATATCTCCAAGCTCGACCGTTTCTCGGAGTCCGACCCGCGGGCACTGGATCTGTCAGGCGCCTTCAACGTCGGCAATCGCGGCATCGTCGAGTTCATCGAGGTGTTCAAGAACGAGCCCGAATACCTGCACACCATGATCACCGCCACGCAGGAGAAGTTCGTGCCGGCACCCGGCCGCCACGGCACCGTCTACGTGGACTGCGCCATCATCGCCCACTCCAACGAGGCCGAATGGCAGAAATTCAAGGCCGATCACACCAACGAAGCGATCATGGACCGCATCGTGGTGGTCAAGGTGCCGTACAACCTGCGCCTGACCGAGGAGATCAAGATCTACGAGAAGATGCTGCGCGAGTCGCAGTTCCGCGCCCACATCGCGCCGCACACGCTCGAGATCGCCAGCATGTTCGCCATCCTGTCGCGCCTGGAGCCGAGCGCCAAGTGTGACCTGATGACCAAGCTGCGCCTGTACGACGGCGAGGAGGTGGTCAAGAAGGGCACCACGCTGAAGCTGTCAGCCCGCTCGCTGCAGGAAGAGACACAGCGCGAGGGCCTGTTCGGCATCTCCACCCGCTTCATCATGAAGGCGCTCGACAACGCGCTGGCCGACAACCCGGACATCGGCATCAACCCCATCAGCGTGCGCGAGGCGCTGGTCGACATGGTCAAGCGCGCCGACCTGGCCGAGGACACCAAGAAGCTGTACCTGGAGTTTCTGCAGGACACGCTGCACAAGGCCTACCTCGACATCCTGGAAAAGGAGGTCACGCGCGCGTTCGTGTACTCGTTCGAGCAGCAGGCCGAGGATCTGTTCCAGAACTACCTGGATCATGCCGAGGCCTACGTGAACAAGTCCAAGGTCAAGGATCGCAACACCGGCGAGGAGTTGCGTCCGGATGAAAGCTTCCTGAAATCGGTGGAGGAGCAGATCGGTATCGTCGGCTCCGCCGCCGAGGGTTTCCGCCAGGAAGTGATGTCCTATCTGTGGGCCGCCACGCGGCGCGGCGAGAAGGTGGATTACCGCGCCTACGAGCCGCTGCGCGATGCGCTGGAGAAAAAGCTGCTGCACTCGGTGCGCGACATGAGCCGCATCGTCACCAAGTCACGTACCCGCGACGAGGACCAGAAGGACAAGTACGACACCCTGGTCGAGCGCATGATCGAACTTGGTTATACCGAGCACTCGGCCGAGGTGGTGCTCAAGTACGCCGCCAACAATCTGTGGAAGGACTGAGGTGCTCGATCGCAGCACACCGGGAGGCCGGCGCGTGCGCCGGTCACCCGCCACCGACCACCAGGAGGGATAGCCATGCTGCATTCCCAGTTCCGGCCATTTTCTGGCGACTCGCTGCGCTCGGATCGCAGCGCGGGCGATCGGGCCCGCCACCGGCACAAGGTGCGCCAGGCGATACGCGAGAACATCGGCGACATCGTGGCCGAGGAAGCGATCATCGGCCGTTCCGGTGACCGCATGGTGAAGGTGCCGATCCGTGGCATCCGCGAGTACCGTTTCGTCTACGGCAAGAACCAGCCGGGCGTCGGCACCGGCGAGGGCGACACCGAAGTCGGCCAGAGCGTCGGGCAGGGGGATCAGTCCGGCGCCGGCAAGGGACAGGGCGGCAACGAGCCCGGGCAGGATTACTACGAGACCGAGATCAGCCTCGAAGAGCTGATCGACATCATGTTCGAGGACCTGCAGCTGCCGGACCTGGAACGCAAGAAACTTCGCCAGGTGCCATCCGAGCATGCCCTGCACAGAAAGGGCTTTCGGCGCGCCGGCATCCGTGTGCACCTGGACAAGAAGCGTACGGCGCTGCAGCGCATCCGGCGCCAGATTGCCCAGGGCCAGGGCGATGCCAGCGATTCGGAGCAACGCTTCCCGTTTCGCCGCGAAGACATGATCTATCGCCGACTGATGCCGGACACCCGGCCGCAGTCGAATGCGGTGGTGATCTGCATGATGGACACCTCGGGGTCCATGGACACCACCAAGAAATACCTGGCGCGCTCGTTCTTCTTTCTGCTGTACCAGTTCGTGCGCAGCCGCTACGCGGAGGTCGAGCTGGTGTTCATCGCCCACCACGCGGCCGCCGCCGAGGTCACCGAGGAAGAGTTCTTCCACAAGGGTGAGTCCGGCGGCACGGTGATCTCGTCGGCGTATCAGAAGTGCCTGGAAGTGATCAACGAGCGTTATCACCCGAGCCTGTGGAACATCTATGCCTTCCACTGTTCGGACGGTGACAACTTTCCCGGAGACAACGACCGCACCGTGCAGGCGGCAGAGGCCATCTGCGAGGTGGCCAACCTGTTCGGTTACGGTGAGATCAAGCCTCCCGGGCGGGGCATTTTCGAAAGTTCGATGCTCGAAACCTTCGCCCGCATCGACTCGGACTGCTTCCATGCACTCACGATTCACGCCAAGGACGACATCTGGCCGGGCCTGAAGGCCTTCCTGAAAAAGGACCGTGCCGCACAGGCAACGGAGGCCGAGCATGCGTAGTTGGGATGTCGACGACCTGATGCTCTGGGACGAGCGCATCCGCGAGAAGGCGGCGCAGTTCGGCCTGGACTGCTTCCCGCAGGTGTTCGAGATCTGCGATGAGGACCAGATGCTCGGCTACATGGCCTATCACGGCATGCCCGCGCATTACCCGCACTGGTCCTACGGCAAGTCGTTCGAGAAGCTCAAGACCACCTACGACTACGGCGTCAGCGGCCTGCCGTACGAGATGGTCATCAACTCCGACGCCTCGGTGGCGTACCTGATGCGCAACAACTCGCTGTGCCTGCAGGTGCTGACCATTGCCCACGTTTACGGTCACAACGACTTTTTCAAGAACAACTTCACCTTCCGCCACACCCACCCGGAACTGACGGTCGCCAATTTCAAGTCGCGCGCCGACCGCGTGCGGCGTTACATCGAGGACCCGGCCATCGGCATCGACAAGGTGGAGGCGCTGCTGGACGCCGCCCACGCGCTGTCCTTCAACTGCCGGCGAAACCTGGGCGTGCGCAAGCTCGGCGAGGCGGAACAGCGCGCCCGGGCCATCGACGCCGCCGTCCCCCGGCACGACCCGTACCCGGATATCCACCGCGCACCCCAGTTGCCGGAGCCGGACCTGCGCCGGGTGCCGCTGGAACCGGAAGAGGACATCCTGCTGTTCATTCGCGATCACAACCCGTATCTGGCCAGTTGGGAGCAGGACCTGCTGACCATCGTTCACGAGGAGGCGCAGTACTTCATCCCGCAGATCGAGACCAAGATCATGAACGAGGGCTGGGCCAGTTTCTGGCACCACCGCATCGTGACGAGCCTGGATCTGCCCACCGACCTGCAGATGGAGTTCATGGTTCACCACGCGCAGGTGGTGCGCCCGCACCCGGGCGGCATCAACCCGTATTACCTCGGTTTCAAGCTGTGGCACGACATTCTGCGCCGCTGCGAGAACCCGACACCCGAGGAGCGCGAGCGCTACGGCGGGCCCTGTGACGGCATGGCCCTGCTGTTTCGCATTCGCGAGGCGGACCGCGATGCCTCGTTCCTGCGTCAGTTCCTGACCGGTCGACTGATGCGCGAGATGGACATGTACGAGTTCGCGCCGGAGGACGACGAATACGTGGTGCAGCGCGTCGCCGACGAGGACGACTGGCAGCACATCCGCGACACCCTCATCGGCAGTGTCGGCATGGCGGCGTTCCCGGTCATCCGCATCGACGATGCGGACTACGACGGCGCGCGCAAGCTGCACCTGACGCATGCCTACGACGGCCGCGAGCTGGAACTGGGCCAGGCCGAGAAGACACTCGGCTACCTGCATCAGCTGTGGGGTCGCGGCGTGGTGCTGGACACCGTGCTGCACGACGAGCCGGTGCATCTGGTGTACGACCGCGACGGCTTCCGGCCGGAGCGCGCGGCCTAGGCGATGTAACTCAGCCCTCGATCAGCTCCCGCCAGGCGGCACTGATCGCCGCCTGCTGCGGCGCTACCCGTTGTGGCTCCACCACACTGCCGGCACCGTCCAGGGTCTGGCGGCGTTCCAGTGCGCACAGCGCCACGAACGCCTCGGCCAGGGCGGCTGCGGTGTCCGTCGCCAGCAGCCCGCGTTCACCGGCCAGGCGCAGGATGTCCGCGGTGTCGCGCGGTTCGGTCAGGCCCGGCTCGGCATGCGCGTGGGCCAGCACCAGGTACTGCGCGATGAACTCGACGTCCACGCGTCCGCCCGGACTCAGTTTCAGGTCGAAGCCGTGCGCCGGCAGGCCCTTGCCCTCCCGTATGCGCTGGCGCATGTCGGCGACGTCCTTGCGCAGGCGGTCCGCATCGCGCGGCAGGCACAGCACCTGGCGGCGCACCGCCTCGAAACGCTGCGCCAACCCCTCATCGCCGGCCACCGGCCGCGCCCGTACCAGCGCCTGGTGCTCCCAGGTCCAGGCCTCCTCGCGCTGGTAGGTCTCAAAGCCCGACAGGCTGGTCACCAGGGGCCCCGCATTGCCGGACGGCCGCAGGCGCACATCGATCTCATACAGCCGCCCGGCGGGGGTGAGGGTGGTCAGCACGTGCGTCAGCCGCTGTACCACGCGGGCAAACCACGTTTCGTTGGCCAGGGGGGCCGGGCCGTCGGTCTCGCCGCCGCTGCCGTCGTGCAGGAACACCAGGTCCAGATCGGACTCGTAGTTGAGTTCGCCGCTGCCCAGGCGACCGTAGCCGAGTACCAGCAGTGGCGCTTCCTGCGCACCCGCGCCCGCCTGACGGGGCAGGCCGTGGCGCCGTTCCAGCGGTGCCATGGCCAGGGTCAGCGCCCGGCGCAGCAGGGCCTCGGCCAACGCGGTCAGGGCCTTCGGTGCCTGGGGCGGCTGCAGCAGGTCGCCGATCTCGGCCGCCGCCACGTGCAGCGCCGCCGCGTAGCGATGATCGCGCAGCACGTTCATGGCGGTTTCGAGGTCATCGGGGTCCCCCCCGGCCAGCGCGCGATCGAGTTCGCGCTCGATCTGCACCGTGTCGAGCGGACGGTACAGCGCGCGCGAATCGAGCAACTCGTCCAGGACCACCGGGTGACGGGTGATCCAGTCGGCAACCCAGGCGCTGGCGGCCATCAGTCGTGCCAGATGCTCCTGCGCCGGCGGATGTTCCAGCAGCATGGCGAGGTAAACCGAGCGGGTCGCCACCGCGTCGAGCAAGGTGCACAGACGTCCCACGGTCAGCGCCGGCCGGTCGGTGGCCGCCGCCGCCCGCAGCAGGCCCGGTAACAAGGCGGTCAGGCGCTGGCGCGCCGTGGTCGAGGCCACGCGGCAGGCGCGGCCGTCGCGCAGCGCACGAAGATGCGCCAGTGCCTGCTCGGGGTCGTCGAGGCCCAGGGCACGCAGCTCATCCGCCGCGCCGGTCCATTTCAGCGAGTTGCTCCACAGCGGATGGTCGGGGGCGGCGGTGTCCGGGGCGCCGAGCAACTCGCTGAAATGGTCATGCATGCGGGCCCGCCATTGGGCCAGATCCTGGCTGCAGGCGGTCCAATCGGCGTGTCCCATGGCCAGCGCCATGCGCGTCTGATCCTGCGGGTCGGCGGGAATCTGGTGCGTCTGACGGTCCTGCAGCATCTGCAGGCGGTTCTCGAAGCGCCGCAGAAACGCGTAGCCCGCCAGCAGTTCGTCGACCGCCGCCTGCGGCAGGTACCCGCGCTCGCCGAGCAGCCGCAGCAACGGGCGCAGTCCGCGGCAGCGCAGGTCCGGCTCGCGTCCGCCGCGGATCAGCTGGTGCACCTGGCCGATGAATTCCACTTCGCGGATACCGCCGGCACCCAGCTTGACGTGATCGTCGAGACCCTCGCGGCGGACCTGTTCGACGATCAGCGCCTTCATGTTGCGCAGCGCCTCGATGGCGCCGAAGTCGAGATAGCGCCGGAACACGAACGGACGCAGGCGCTCGAGCAGCCGATCACCGGCGCCGATGTCGCCGGCGGCCGGGCGTGCCTTGATCAGCGCGTAGCGCTCCCAGTCGCGGCCGTGGCTCTGGTAGTAGTCCTCCATGGCATCGAAGGACACCACCAGCGGCCCGCTGCTGCCGAACGGGCGCAGGCGCATGTCGACCCGAAACACCCGCCCGCCGGCCTCGATGTCATCCAGCACACCGATCAGCCGCCGCGCCAGGCGCACGAAAAACTCTTCGTTGCTCAGGCCCCGCGGCCCGTTGCAGGTGCCGGCGTGCTCGAAGGCGAACATGAGGTCGATGTCGGACGAGAAATTGAGCTCGCCACCACCGAGCTTGCCCATGCCCAACACCACCAGCCGCACCGGCTGGCCGTCGGCGTCACACGGATCGCCCAGCTGCTGCGCCTGCCAGGCGTGCAGGTGGCGCAGCGCGCCGTCGAGGCAGCCATCGGCCAGACCGGACAGCGCGCCCAAGGTCTCGTCGAGATCGGCCCAGCCGGCCAGGTCGCGCCAGGCGATGCGCAACATTTCGCGCTGGCGCAGCCGGCGCAGGCGCCGGCGCAGGTCGGCCTCGTCGTCACAGCCTTCCAGTGCGCCGGCCAGCAACGTCCGGAGGGCGGCCTCATCCTCGGCGGCTTCCAGGCGGCCGCTGTCGATCAGTTCAACCAGCAGCTGCGGCTGTGTCTGGCACAGCTCGGCAGCGAAACGGCTGACCGCCAGCACCCCGGGTGCCGCCGACCACCAGCCACCGTGGCCGATGCGCTCGGCCAGCCCGGGCAACCGGCGCAGGGCGTCCAGCCGCTGGCGGGCGTCGTCCTTCAGCTCGGACGGCAGGACGCTCAGGTCGGGCAGCTCCGGCACGGACACGGCCCTACATCAGGACCAGCTGGCCGTCGATGACCTTCACCTTCTGACCGACGGTCACACCGGGTGCCTGCGGATACTGGACGGTGCGGGTGGTGCCGTTGTCCATCTGCACGGTCACCTCCCAGTAGGTGCTGGTGTTGCGGCGCTTTTCGATCTCGTGGCCCGCCAGGCCACCGCCCACGGCGCCGGCGACGGTGGCGATCTTCTTGCCGCTGCCGCCGCCGATCTGGTTGCCCAGCAGGCCACCGGCGACGGCCCCGACCGCGGCGCCGACGCCACTGCCTTCACCCTTGGCCTGATGGCTGACAACGCTGCTCACGGTGCCGCAGTTCTCGCACACCGGCGGTGGCGTCGGCGCGGCAACCGGGGCCGCG
>OBIY01000638.1_pt1 | contig 12778 bp, 12 predicted proteins | sample 1519841 | NCBI WGS metagenome assembly OBIY01 (sample SAMN03019774, study PRJEB22545) | beach sand metagenome | biome: beach; feature: sea beach; material: beach sand | place: USA: Municipal Pensacola Beach, FL | collected 2010-07-30 | depth 30-40 cm m
GCGCGGCTGCTTGGCGATGCGCCTCGAGCGATACGGCATAATCGGATTGGGTGCTGTGATCGCGCAGGCTGAAATCAAGCGGCGGTTCCGCAAGATGCGCGGTGGCGATGGCCTGCGCCTGTGCGGCACCATAATATGCCTCCCATCCCGCCCATAGCCAGTCAGGCGTGTTCAGCCGCCCCGCATCGCCCAGTGTGGCGAGCGTTTCCGCCCCCTCGCGTGCGGTCCGCCGCAGCAGCGCATTGACGAGGTTCTTGAAATGGCGCGCATTCCGGTCGCGCGTGGCAAGTTCCATTGCACTGGCGACCGCGGCATGGGGCGCTGTACCCAGAAACAGGATCTGCGCCGTGCCAAGCCGCAAAATATGTCTGGTCGGGCCGGCGCGGCGTGGCAGCGGGCGTTCCTGAAACGCCTTGAGCAATGCATCGATCTGCCCCAGATGCCGCAGGCATGTCATCAGCATGGTGCGCGCGAAGGCGCGGTCGCGATCTGCCAGCCGGGTCAGCGGACCATCCTTGGCAAGCCCCGCCTCCAATGCGCGGTCAAGCGGCGTGTCCTCATCGAGTATGCGGGTAAGCAGCCACAGGGCGGCATGGCGGGGGGCAAGTCCGGGGACCGGCTTTTTTCGGTTTGTCATGCGGGGGCTTTAGCCCGGATTGCGCCCTTTGCGCAACTGCCCTGCGCCACCGCATGGCGCGCGCATCAGGCCCAGGGGCTTTGCACGCTGTTCGCGGTATCGCCGGCCAGTGCGCGCAGCCGCGCGATGCGGTTTTCCGTATTGGGATGGGTGGAAAACAGATTGTCGATCTGTCGGGTATGCAGCGGGTTGACGATAAACATATGGGCTGTCGCCGGGTTGCGTTCGGCGATTTCATTATCGATCTGTTCTGAAGCGCGTGACATTTTGCTCAATGCCGATGCCAGCCAAAGCGGCCGGCCGCAAATTTCCGCCCCGGCCTTGTCGGCCTCATATTCGCGCGCGCGGCTGATCGCCATCTGCACAAGTGCGGCAGCAAGCGGGGCGAGAATCATCAGCGCAATCGTGCCGATCAGCCCCATCGGATTATTGCGGTTGCCGCCGAAAAACAGGGCGAAATTCGCCAGCATCGAAATCGCGCCGGCAATGGTTGCGGTAATCGTCATGATCAGCGTGTCGCGATTGCGGATATGCGCCAGTTCATGCGCCATCACGCCGGCCACCTCTTCCGGGCTCAGCATGCGCAGCAGGCCGGTCGTGGCCGCAACAGCCGCGTTTTCGGGGTTTCGTCCGGTGGCGAAGGCATTGGGCTGCGGGGTGTCGATGATATAGGTGCGCGGCATGGGCAGCCCGGCATTTTTCGCCATCAGCCGCACCATCCGCACATAGTCCGGGGCAGTGTTTTCATCCACCTCCCGCGCGCCATGCATGCGGAGCACCATCTTGTCGGAATTCCAATAGGCGAAGATATTCATCCCGCCCGCGATGGCGAGCGCGATCAGCATGCCGGCCTCGCCCCCCAGCATATAGCCGATGCCAAGGAACAGGGCGGTCATCGCCGCAAGCAGGACTGACGTCCGGAAATAGTTCATGTTAGTCTGCCATCGCTTGATTTTTCGGTGCGCGGCGGTAGGTGTATCCCCCCGGCGCGCCGCATCACAAAATGTAATATCTCGCGGTCGGGCATCAAGCCTCGCCGCAAATTTCAGGATTCCGATCGATGAGCGACGATAAACCAGCGCCTGGCGCATCACAGACACCGGCTTTCCGCGTCGCGGTTTCCCAGGAGCCGGGGCGGAAGCAGCTCACCCCGGCCGCCCGCCGCGCCCTGGCCGAAGCCGCCGAACGGCGCGCGGCGGCGGAAAAGGCCGCACAGGAGCGCCCGCCCATGCCAAAGGAAATCAACGGGCGCGACGGACCCGAGCCGGTCAGATATGGTGATTGGGAATCAAAGGGGATTATCAGCGATTTTTGAGCGATAAATCCGATAATAGGTAGATAAACCTAAAATCATTGCATTAAGTCACCCAATCCTGCATGCTGTTCAGGAAAGATGCATATTACACTAATGCGTGTATTATTGTTTGAATACATGCATAGGATGTTGCGACTGATGCGCGATTGGAGACAATGGTCAGGGGCTATGGGCGTGGCTTTCGCGACGCTGTGCCTGCCCTGTTTGCCAGTGATGGCGGGGGAGCAATTGCCCGGCCCTGTACCCGGGATCGTCGAACGGGTGATTGATGGCGACACGCTTGCGGTACGGGCGCGGATCTGGCTTGGTCAGCAGGTGCGGGTGCATGTGCGGCTTGTCGGGATCGATGCGCCTGAAATGAAGGGCGGCTGTCCGCAGGAACGGGCCATGGCAACCGTCGCGCAGCGTTTTGCGGAAGACTTCGTCGGCAATTCGACCGGTGCTACTTTGCCTGCCGCCCCTGCCGCGACACATACGTCGCCGCAGATCTGGCTCAGCGATATCAGCGAAGGGAAATATGCCGGGCGCATCCTTGCGCGTGTCGCCAATGCGGCGGGTGAGGATCTGGGCAAGGCAATGCTTGGCGCGGGCATTGCCCGCCCCTATGCCGGCGGCGCGCGGCAAAACTGGTGCGCCACCAGGCCGGAGGGATAGATGGGGGTGTATTGTGGAACAGCCTGTGACTTCGCCAGTGCCTAAATGCGCCGGTATCGCGCAATCAGCCCTTGAGCGCGGCGCGCATGTCGTCGAGGATCATTTCGGCGGCCACGCGCTTGTCCGGGGCCTTTGTGATCGGGCGGCCGACCACCAGATAATCCGCCCCGGCCTTGAGCGCATCGGCGGGCGTCGTGACCCGTTTCTGATCGTTGCGCGCACCGCCTGCGGGCCGGATGCCCGGCGTCACGATCAGCATCTCATCGCCAAATTCCGCGCGCAGCCTTGCAGCCTCGACAGGGGAGGCGATAAGCCCGTCGCAGCCTTCGTCGCGCGCCATCCGCGCGCGTTTCAGCACAAGCTCCTCGACGCTGCCGGCATAGCCCATCTCGGCCAATGCGGCCTGATCCTGGCTGGTCAGCACGGTCACACATAAAATCTTCAGATCCGATGTGCCGCGCCCGGCAACCGCTGCGCGCAACACATCCCTGTCCGCATGCACGGTCAGGAAGTCGGCGCCGATGGCGGCGGTGCTGACCACCGCGTTCTGCACCGTATTGCCGATATCGTAGAATTTGAAATCGAGAAACACCCGGTCGCCGCGGGCGATCAGTTCGCGCGCCAGATCGACCCCGCCCAGGGGGAAAAGCTGCAAACCGATCTTGTAGAAACGCACCGTGCCGCGCAGTTCCTCGGCCACCGCGCGGGCCTCCGCGACGCTCGGGAAATCGAGCGCGAGGATCAGCCGCTCTTCGGGCGCGATCTGGTGGCGCGGATGGCTCAACAGGGTTTCCGGCGTGACCGAATCATCTGGCATTCTTGTCATGGCAGTTTTCTCCTTTGCAGCGACACAGCGATCGGGCTGATTTTTCGCGAATTTCTGCCATACAGGATGGGGATATTTTTTAACTGGTCAATGTTGATTAAGTTATTCAATATATATTGATGCATGAGGAAATCTATCTTACGGCGAAGCAGGCGGCGGCCGAATTGTCGATCAGCCTGCCGACCCTGTACGCCTATGTCAGTCGCGGTCTGATCCGCTCGGAACCGACACCGGGTGGCCGCTCGCGACGCTACCGCGCCGAGGATGTGCGGCAACTGAAAGCCAAACGCGAGCCGCAGGGCGGCGAGCTGGACAAGACGGCGCAACAGGCATTGCATTGGGGCGCGCCGGTGCTTGATTCCGCATTGACGCTGATCGCTGACGGCGCACTTTATTATCGGGGCGTCGATGCGACCGCATTGGCACGCGACGCCAGTGTCGAGCAGGTGGCCCGGCTGTTATGGGGGGTCGAGACAGCCGACCCGTTCACCGCCGCATTGCTGCCCGACCGCAATGCGGCATTCCGGACAACCCAGCAGGCAGTGATCGACTTAACGCCCCTCGATCAATGTCTGGCGCTGCTGCCGGTGGCGGCCGCCAGCGACGAGACGATATTCAACGAAACCGCTGCGGGACGGGCGGCGACCGGCGGACGTATCCTGCGGCTGATGGCGCAGATTATCGGTATCGCCGGTACCCGCGCGCACGCGCTTGCGGATGACGAAACGCCCCTCCCCGCCAATGCGATCACGACGCAACCATTGCATGACTATCTGGCACGGGCGTGGCATTTGCCGACCGCAGCGGCGGCGGATATTCTGCGCGGCGCACTGATCCTGTGCGCCGATCACGAGCTGAACGCGTCGGCCTTTACCGCCCGTTGCGTGGCGGCAACCCGCGCGCATCTTTACGGGGTGGTGATTGCCGGGCTGACCGCCCTGCAAGGGCCGCTGCATGGGGGACACAGCCTGCGTGTCGCGGCCTTTCTGGAGGATGCCGCCCGCAGCGGCGATCCCGAAGACTATCTGTTGCGCCGGCTTCGGGCCGGGGAAAAACCACCCGGCTTCGGGCATCCGCTTTATCCGCAAGGAGATCCACGTGCCATGCAGCTTTTTGCGATGCTGCGCGCGGTCTATCCCGATTTTCCGCAATTGCAGATCGTCTTGACGATCCGTGATCTGGTGACCCGCACCACCGGTGAAAAACCCAATATCGATTATGCCCTGGCAAGCATCGGGTTCATTCTCGGCCTGCCGCCCTCGGCGGGCCTCAGCCTGTTCGCATTGGGGCGCACGATCGGCTGGATCGCACATGCGATCGAGCAATATCAGGCACCGCAACTGATCAGGCCAAGGGCACGCTATACCGGCGAAACGCCGCGCATCCCGGCCTGAAATCACAAGATCTCGCGTCCAAACCGGGCCGGAAGCGCAATCCCCGCCTTACTCGGCGTATTTGCTCAGCCGTGCCTTGGCGGAGCGCACAAGTTCGCCATCGACAACCCGGCGGTAATCAAGCGCCATCCCCATGCCACTCAGCGTGCGGCGATAGATCTGGGTTTCCCCGGCCCCGTCCTTGGTGACGGTGAAAGTGCTGACGATCAAACTATTGTCATCGATCCGTGCCCAGGCGACAGGCGTGCCGGCAAACGGATCCGATCCCCCCGCGCGCCATAAACCACCCGCATCCGGGGTGAATTGAAGCGTCGTGGATTTTACCTTTTCTGTGGGATCATCCGGATTGCCCTTCTGCCGCTGCACCGTGGACCAGGTGATCTCGAACCCGGCTTGTGCATGCGGCGTCACAATCACTTCCAGATCGCGTGCGGTCGTCTGAAAATTGGCGCTGATCTCGCTTTCCGATATGCCCGCCCCGACCCAACGGCCGAAAAACGCGTTGATCGCCACTTCCGCACGGGCAGCGGACATGCCCCCGCCCAAGATCAGCAGCACAACGCAACCGCGCCAAAGCATCCGTCCCGCCGATTGTCCCATTACCCACCTGTTCATGCTTGTTCCTCGCTCAACCGCCGGGCAACCGCCCCGCCTACCTGCGGACGTTTATAACCCAATCCGCCCGGCAATGTGAGCCTTTCAGGCAATCAGGGCCATTTCACGACCGGCGGCATGGAGGACAGGATCGCCGCCACATTGCCGCCTGTCTTCAGCCCGAAGGTCGTGCCGCGATCATAAAGCAGATTGAATTCGACATAACGGCCGCGCTTTATCAGTTGCGCCTCGCGCTGCTCGTCGGTCCAGGGTGCGTTCATATGCCGGCGTACAAGACGCGGATAAACACTCAGGAATGCCTCGCCAACATCCTTGGTGAAGGCAAAATCCGATTCCCACACCCCCGAATCATGGTGATCATAGAAAATTCCGCCCACCCCGCGCGGCTCATCCCGGTGCGGCAGGAAGAAATAGTCATCGCATTGCTTTTTGAAGCGCGGATAATAGTCAGGATCATGGGCATCGCAGGCCGCTTTCATGGCGCGATGAAATTCCGCGGTATCGGCCGCATCGGGAAACATCGGCGTCAGATCCGCCCCGCCGCCGAACCAACCGCGGGTCGTGACGATATGGCGGGTATTCATATGCACCGCCGGCACCAGCGGCGAGCGCATATGGGCAATCAACGAAATCCCCGCGGCCCAGAAGTTCGGGTCTTCGGCAGCGCCTTCGATCTGCGCCTGCATTTCAGGGGTAAAGACACCCTCAACCACCGAAATATGCACGCCGACCTTCTCGAACACCCGGCCATGCATGAGCGACATTTCGCCGCCGCCACCGCCCTCGCGCGTCCAGGGCGTGCGTTCGAACCGGCCCGCGGGCAGATCGGCGAATGTGCCTGACAGCTCGTCTTCCAGGGTCTCGAATTCGGCGCAAATCCGGTCACGCAAATCCCGGAACCAATCGGCCGCGCGTGTCTTGCGCTGTTCGGTGATGCTTTGCATCCTTGTTATCTCCTCAACTTGCCTGCCCGGCCTTAACTTCCTGCCCGGCAAATCCGCCGCATTGCCGCAACGCCTCGCCAAGCACCATCGCCCCTGCCACCGCCACATTGAGCGAGCGGCTGCCCGGCAGCATGGGAATCAGCAACCGGGCATCGGCCGCCGCCTGAACCGCGCGCGGAACGCCCGCGCTTTCCCGGCCAAGCAGCAACGTATCATGCGCCGCGAAACGGAATTCGGTGTAGGGAATTTCCGCTGACGTGGTCAACAGGACGAGACGCCGCATCGGACCATTTGCCGCAGATTTGAGTGTTGCGGAAAATTCCGGCCAGCCATCATGCCGCGTCATCATTGCCTGGTCGAGATAGTCCATCCCCGCGCGCCTGAACGCCCGGTCCGTCAACAGGAACCCGCACGGTTCGATAATATCGACCGGTACCCCGAGACAGGCGCCCAACCGCAGCAAAGTGCCGGTATTTTGCGGAATATCAGGCTCGTAAAGCGCAAGCCGCAGCATAATCCGATCCCATATATTGTTCCTTTCCAGGCCTTTACCGCAAAGCGTGCGGCACTGCCTGATCGCACATCACGCCGGCCAACCGCCACCCGTGCGGCCTTGTTGCGGGCGACAAACGCTATTATCCCGCCCTCTGGTCTGCAGGTGATTCAGGTGATTATTGTGTCACGATTTCAGCCACGAAGGGCGACAGAAACACATTCATCGACATTCTGCCGCGTCGCGGGTCTGGACAAGCGCATTTTCTAATGCGAAAAGTGCGCAATCCATATCGAGCACGCTGGGGGGCCGGCAATGCGCACAATGGGTTTTACACATTGGGTTTGGCACATTGCGGCAGACAGCGCAAAGCATAGAGGGAAGCTAAAGTGGCGACCGATCACGCGGAAGAGCCCACAAGGCGGGATTTCTTATATATCGCAACCGGTGCTGTTGGCGCCGTTGGCGCAGCGGCATTAGCCTGGCCATTCATCGATCAGCTTAACCCCGACGCCTCGGTCCTGGCGCTGGCGTCGATCGAGGTTGATCTGTCAACGATCGACGAAGGCGGGGCGGTAACCGTGACATGGCGTGGCAAGCCCGTCTTCATCCGGCACCGTACCGCAGCCGAAATCGAGGCGGCCAAAGCCGTGGATATCAGTGAGTTGCGCGACCCGCAAACCGATGAGGAGCGGGTGCAACGGGCTGAATGGCTCGTCATGATGGGCATTTGCACCCATCTTGGCTGCGTCCCGCTTGGGGAGAAGGGCGAATATGATGGCTGGTTCTGCCCCTGCCATGGCTCGCACTACGATACCTCCGGCCGCATCCGGAAAGGGCCGGCACCGCTCAATCTTGAAGTGCCACAATACGCCTTTATCGGCGAAGACCGTATCAAGATCGGCTAGGAGGAATACAGGATGAGCGGAGCACCGACCTTCGAGCCGCAAAGCGCGCCGGCGAAATGGCTGGAAAGCCGATTGCCGATCATGGGGCTTGTCCACAGTTCGTTTGTGGCCTTTCCGACCCCGAAAAATCTGAATTACTGGTGGACATTTGGCGGCATTCTGATGTTCTGCCTGATTACCCAGATCATCACCGGCATCGTTCTGGTGATGCATTTCACCCCGCATGTGGATCTGGCCTTCGCCAGCGTCGAACATATCATGCGCGACGTGAATTATGGCTGGTTGATCCGATATATCCACGCCAATGGCGCATCGATGTTCTTCATCGCCGTCTATATTCATATGTTCCGCGGGCTTTACTATGGCTCTTACAAGGAACCGCGCGAGCTGCTCTGGATTCTCGGGGTGGTGATCTATCTGCTGATGATGGCGGCGGCCTTCTTCGGCTATGTGATCGTCTGGGGCCAGATGAGCTTCTGGGGCGCCACGGTGATTACCAACCTGTTCGGCGCGATCCCGGTGATCGGCGATCCGTTATTGTCGCTGCTCTGGGGCGGTTTCGCGGTCGATAATCCGACACTCAACCGCTTCTTCAGCCTGCATTATCTGGTGCCGTTCCTGATTTTCGGGGTGGTTATCCTGCATATCTGGGCGCTGCATGTGCCCGGCAACAATAATCCCGCCGGCATCGATGTGAAGGGCGAGCAGGATACTGTGCCGTTCCATCCCTATTACACGGTGAAGGACCTGTTCGCGCTTGTCCTGTTCATGATCTTCTTCGCCGCTTTCGTGTTCTATATGCCGAATGCGCTGGGCGAGCCGGACAATTACATCGAGGCGAACCGCCTGTCGACGCCCGAGCATATCGTGCCGGAATGGTACTTGCTGCCCTTCTACGCGATCCTGCGCTCGATCCCCGACAAGCTGCTTGGCGTTATCGCCATGGGCATTGCGATCTTCGTTCTGTTCATCGTGCCCTGGCTTGACACATCGAAAGTGCGTTCGGCCCGGTTCCGTCCGCTTTACAAGCAGTTTTTCTGGCTGTTCGTGCTGGATTGCCTGCTGCTTGGCTATATCGGCGCGAAGCCGGCTGAAGGCGCCTATCTGCTGATCGGGCGGTTTGCCACGGCCTATTACTTCATCCACTTCTTCGTGATCATGCCCATAATCGGGCTGATCGAAACGCCCAAGCCCCTGCCTGAGAGCATTTCCAAGGCGGTGCTGGATGAAAAGGGCGGTGGCGGCGGCGCGCCGGAAGGTGCAGCAGCAGCCGCGGACAAGAGCGCGTAGGGGATAAGATCATGATACAAACGTTACGTGCAAAAATCCGGCCCGTCCTGATCGGACTTGCCCTGTCGGCAACGATTACCTTGCCCGCGCAGGCCGCTGGCGGCGCGGCAGAGCTGAAGGATGTCGATTGGCACTTTTCAGGACCCTTCGGCAGCTTCGACAAGGACGCATTGCGGCGCGGATTGCAAGTTTACAGGGAGGTCTGCGCAAGCTGTCATTCCCTCAAATTTGTCGCTTACCGCAATTTGGGCGACGCTGGCGGGCCGGCGCTGTCAGAAGCGGAAATCAAGGCAATCGCCGCGGAATATGAGGTCACAGACGGCCCTGATTCCGAAGGCGATATGTTCGAACGCCCGGCGGAACCAAAGGATAAATTCGTCCCGCCATTCGCGAATGAACAAGCCGCCCGGGCATCCAATAACGGTGCCTATCCACCGGATCTGTCGCTGATGACCAAGGCGCGCAAGAACGGCCCCAACCATGTCTATTCGATCCTGACCGGTTATCAGGATGCGCCCGAGGGCGTCGAGATCGGGGACGGGATGAACTATAATCCCTATTTCTCGGGCGGTCAGATCGCCATGGCGCAGCCGCTGTTCGAGGATCAGGTCGAATATGAAGACGGCACCCCCGCGACGGTGGAGCAGATGTCCAAGGATGTCGTCGAGTTCCTGCATTGGGCGGCCGAACCCAAACTTGAGCACCGCAAACGGCTGGGCTTCAAAGTGATGATCTTCCTGATCGTCTTTGCCGGATTGCTTTATGCGGTGAAACGGCGGGTGTGGGAAAATCTGCACTGACGGCGACCCCGCCCCGCAAGGGGATCGGTAACGAACAGGAAACAAGGCAGGCCCCAGCGCCTGCCTTTTTCATTTCATCGCGCTGCAAGCGCCCGTAAATCGGCACGCACATCAGTGCCCGTTGCCGGTTCCGCGCCAGCGGCCTGGATCGCGGCGACGCATTCCTCGACAAGCGACAGATTGGTGTGTCTGGTGCCAAAGGGCGCATCCTCCAGCCCTGTGCGCACATGCCCGCCACGCGCCACGGTGGCGGCAATCAGCCTGGTCATATTGCCGCCCATGCTCGCCGCCATCCAGGGCGCGCCCGGCGCCTCGGTCTCAAGCAGCCGTAACATCGCATCAAGCGCCCATTCCTCTGGCGGCAGACCGAAAGTCAGATCCTCGGCGAAGCGGAAACTGTAGATCGGGCAGGGCGCATCGGGATATTCGCGATGCATGGCAGCCCCCAGGCGGATGAAGCCTGGCTCGAAACAGGCATATTCCGCATGGAACTTATGCTCGGCCGCCAATGCCATGCCGCGCCGGATTTCCGCATCCGTATTGACATAGACCGTGCCCTTGCCGCGCAGCCTCTTGGTCGCGAAATCATAGGCATTGAGATTGAGCGAACCGGGATCGACCACCGCCCACTCAAGCAACCCGCGCCGGCCGAGCTCGGCTGCTGACTGATATCTGTCAGTCCAGCCGTCATACAGGTGGATCGGCATGGTGGGATAGATGACCGCATCGGTTTCCCCGCGCACCGCCTCCATCACCGCCTGATAGATATCAGGATCGTCATTCTGTTCGCCGCTAACCGGATCATGGGCGTGAAAGTGAAAAATCGCGGCCCCCGCCTTTGCGCAGGCCAGCGCATCTGCGATCAATTCATCGGGGGTAACCGGCACATTGGGCTGCTGTGCCCTGGTCCATGCGCCGTTCAGCGCGACCTCAATCCATACCTTGCGCGACATTTGTTGTCCCTCCCTGTTTTTGCGACAGGGTAGCGGCTATTGGCTGCCGCCGCAAAGTATCCGCTGAGCGCTCAATCCTCGGGCGGTGTGAACGGTTCGGGCCCGTCCTGATCAGCCTCCGCCGGATCCCCCGGCGCGGATGGCAGGCTTTCCACATAGATAGACTGGCTGGGAAAGGCGAAGCCTGTGCCCGCTTCCTCGACGATCTGCTTGATCCTGTAGGCGAGCTGTTCCTTGATCGCAAGCCATTCGCCCCATACGGTCGTGCGGGTAAAGCAATACAGCATGATATCGATGGAAGAGGCGTTAAAGCTGTCGATGCGGACGAAAGTCGCGACTTCAGGCGGCTTCGCAAAGGCATCCTCGCCCAGCACATAAGCTTCTATCCCGTCGCGGATTTCACGCAGTTGATCGATGCGCGTGCCATATTCGACACCGATCTTCCAGTAGATCCGGCGATGCGTCATTTCCGAAAAATTGGTCACCGGTTTATCGGCGAATTCCGCATTGGGCACCTGCACCGGCGCCTTGTCGAAACGCCGCACCATGGTCGAACGGAAGCCGATTTTCTCGACCGTCCCCTCGACGATACCATCGACAAGAATCCAGTCGCCGACACGGAAGCGCTTTTCGGCCAGTACCAGCATGCCGCCGATCAGGTTCTTGAACAGATCCTGCGCGCCGAGCGCCACCGCCGCCCCGACAATACCAAGCCCCGCCAGCATCGGCCCGACCTTGATACCCCAGATCTCGAGTACCGCCGCGCCACCGATCAATGCAATCAGCCCTTTCAGGATCTTCAGCAGCCATTCGACAAGCTCGGGGCTGAACAGCTCCTCAAGCGGGGTGAATAAATGCGACAAGGGCTGCACCAGCCGGAACAGCAGCCAGAAAATATTAAATGTCACGAGCGAGCGGAACAGATTGTCCGCCAACACAGCCGGCGTCTCCTCAAGCCGCAGAAACTCGCCGCCAAAAAACAACCCCAATATGATGAAGGTAAAACGGATCGGGCCTTCCAGCGCCACGACAAGATCATCATCGATGGGGGTATGGGTGCGCGCGGTAACCACCTTGATCTCATACAGAATGAAACGGGTCACAAGCCCGCGCAGCAGGAAGAAGGCAAGGAAGATACCAAGCGCGGTGATGAAATGACCGACATCCGCCCCGAACACCCCCTGCTGCCAGACGTCAACGACAAGCGCCCAAAACTCTTCAAATGTCTGCATCATGAGTCCCTGTTTCCCGCCCTTCCCGTGCAATAACCGATTTGGAGAAGAAGGGAAACCTTCAGCCAATCATGGCCGCGGCAAAGCGGGGATCAGATATCTGCCTGATAGGGCGGGGCGGGGTCATACTGCATGCCCTTTTGCGTCGCGCGGGCATGATCGGGGCCGTGCAACTGACCCACCAGCCACAGCGCCATGTCGATCCCCGCCGAGACCCCGGCCGCTGTCACCACATTACCATCCCGCACATAGCGGTAATCGGTAAGGACTTCCGCTTTGCCGCGTTCTTTGAGCTGATCGGCAAAACCCCAATGGGTCGTGACACGCCGACCGGCGGCGGGTCCGGCTTCAGTCAGCAGCAGCGAGCCAGTGCACACGCTTGTCACCCAGCGGCACCCGGCGGCGACATCGGCGATCCATTCAAGCATGGCGGGATTGTCGACTTCGCGGCGCGTACCCTGACCCCCAGGCACCAGCAGCACATCAAGTGCAGGACAATCGGCAAAGCCCGTATCGGACTGCACCCGCATCCCCTTGGCGCAGTGAATCAGACCGGCGGTTTCGGAAATCAGCAAAACCCGGTCAACGGGGGCGCCCTCACCGCGATGCGCAAACACCTCATTCGACATGGTGAAGACTTCCCAGGGGCCGACAAAATCAAGCTCCTCGGCATCATCGAAAATCAGGATCCCGATTGTATTGGCATAGTCACCCATC
>OBIY01000640.1_pt1 | contig 12748 bp, 8 predicted proteins | sample 1519841 | NCBI WGS metagenome assembly OBIY01 (sample SAMN03019774, study PRJEB22545) | beach sand metagenome | biome: beach; feature: sea beach; material: beach sand | place: USA: Municipal Pensacola Beach, FL | collected 2010-07-30 | depth 30-40 cm m
CGCTCCGGCCATTTTCTTTTCCGCCATCGTGATACCGGATCGCGCCGGCGCACCCCCCCCTGCCCGGAATCTATTGCGATAGTTTTTGGCCTGCACTACCATGGCGTTCAATACAAAATAATTAAATGCAAACCTGCGAGCGATCGCACGGAGAGAGGGACGACACGCCATGAGCACCGCAGCGACAGCCAACAAGCTAGGGTTCGACCCGGACGCATTGCGCGACAAATACCGCTTTGAGCGGGACAAGCGCCTGCGCACCGACGGCAACGCCCAATGGGTCGAGGTAAAGGGCGAATATTCCCATTTCGTGGAAGACCCCTATATCGAAAAGGATATCGAACGCGAGCCGCTATTCGATGAGGTTGATGTCGCGATTATCGGCGGCGGCTTTGGCGGGCTGCTGATGGGCGCCGCGCTGCGCAAGGCCGGTGTCGACAATATCCGGCTGATCGAGAAGGGCGGCGATGTCGGCGGCACCTGGTACTGGAACCGTTATCCGGGGGCTGCGTGCGATATCGAGGCTTATATCTATCTGCCGCTGCTTGAGGAACTTGACTATATGCCGGCGCGCAAATTCGCCGATGCGCCCGAAATCCTTGAGCATAGCCGGAAACTGGCACGGCATTTCGACCTGTATGACAATGCCTGTCTGCAAACCGAGGTGACCGAACTGCGCTGGGATGAGGACGCCGCCATGTGGGTCATCCACACCAATCGCGGTGATCAGATGAAGGCGCATTTCGTGGCCATGGCGAACGGCCCGCTGCACCGCCCGAAACTGCCCGGTATCCCCGGCATCGACGATTTCAAGGGCCATACTTTCCATACCAGCCGCTGGGATTACGACTATACCGGCGGCGATGCGCACGGCAATCTGACCGGCCTGAAGGACAAGGTGGTCGGCATCATCGGCACCGGCGCAACTGCTGTCCAGTGCGTGCCACATCTGGGGGCGGGCGCCAAGCAGCTCTATGTGTTCCAGCGCACCCCTTCCTCGGTCGATATCCGCAACGATCATGAAACCGATGCGGAATGGTTCAGGAATCTGGGCTCAGGCTGGCATCAGGAGCGGATGGAAAACTTCAATACGCTGGTCAGCGGCGGTTTTGCAGAAGAAGATCTGGTCAATGACGGCTGGACCGAAATCTTCCGTAATCTGCGCTCCATGGTGATGGAAGATACCGGCGGCGAGCTGACCAAGGAGGAGCTCGCGCGCAAGACCGAACTGGCCGACTTCATGAAGATGGAGCAGGTGCGCGGCCGCGTCGACTCGGTGGTGAAAGATCCCGAGACGGCGGAAAAGCTCAAACCCTATTACCGGCAATTCTGCAAACGCCCCTGTTTCCATGACGATTATCTGGAAACCTTCAACCGGCCGAACGTTACGCTGGTCGATACCGAAGGCAAGGGCGTCGAGCGGATCACCGAAAAGGGTGTTGTCGTCGGCGGCAAGGAATATGAGCTGGATTGTCTGATTTTTGCCACCGGTTTCGAGGTCGGTACCGACTATACCCGCCGTGCGGGCTATGAGATCTATGGCACCGGCGGGCAGACCCTGACCGCCAAATGGAAAGATGGCATGCGCACTTTCCATGGCATACACACCCACGGCTTCCCCAACTGTTTTGTGATGGGGATGACCCAGACAGGGCTGACCGCAAATATCCCGCATATGCTGAAAGAGCAGGCGGAACATATCTCCTACATCATCAAGCGCGGGCTTGACGGCAATGCGCGCGTGATCGAGGCCACAAAGGACGCCGAGGATGAGTGGGTCGGCACAATCAACAGTCTGGCGCGGCTCGGCGAACGTTTCTATGCGGAATGCACGCCAGGCTATTACAACAATGAAGGCCGGCCGGGTGAAGGGGACGGGTTCCTGAGCGGCCAGTATGGCGCAGGTCCGGTCGAATTCTTCAAGGTCATCGCCAATTGGCGCGATGAAGGGAATATGAAGGGGCTCGATATCTCCTGAAGCCTGTACGGATCCGGACATAAAGGCGTGGGGTAAATCCCGCGCCTTTTTCCTTTCCGCAAACGCCTTTTCTCTTTTTCTGCAAACGCTAACTGGCCATCCGCCTGTACTCCCGCCTACCAGTGGCGCGAATTCTCGTTTGAATCATCGATTTCGAGATTGACCGTGACCATCCAGTCGGCGAAGTCCGGATCAAGCAAACGCAGAGCGGGCACAAGCCGCTGCCGGAATACGGTTTCAACCACGCCATTCCGCCCCGGCCAGACGCGAAACTTGATCCGCAGATATTGCCCGCCCGCCAGCGATTCGAAGGGACCGAGAAATTCAAGCGGCGCGCGCAGCACGCCGGGCAATTCATCATGGATCATCCCCGCGACCTGCCGCGCCTTATCCGCGACCTGCGCGGCCAGCGCCGGGTCATCGGGCAGGCTGACATCGGCAAGTATCCGGACATAACCACGCGGATAAACGATCACATTGCCAATGGTACGGTTGGGAATCATGACCCGCGCGCCGAATGCATTGCGCAGCACCGTGAAACGGATCCCCATCTTTTCAACAATTCCTGCCTGACCGTTGATTTCAACCATTTCGCCTACGTCGAACTGATCCGCAAGCACGGCGGTCACACCGGTTACCACATCCTGCACCACCCCTTGCGAGCCGAATGCAACCGCAAGGCCGATCACCGATGCGCTGGCGAAATAGGCCGTCAGCGGCACCCCAAGCTCGGTCAGGGCGATGCCGACGGCCGCGAAATACAACATGAAGACAATCGTGCTTGTGACAAGGCTGTTGATCGTCTTCGCCTTGGCAAGCGAGCGATCCATCATTCGCCCGGCAATCTGGTTACTCACGATACGGATGATCCGGACGCAGATATGTGCGGCAACCACCATGCCCAGAACCAGCGCAAGCCTTGGCCACAGGCTGAGGGAATCGGGAAAAATATCCATAAAGATCACTCACACAGACGTTTCGGCACGCCCTTATCCCTGTCAGGTGACAGTGGAGATATGCGCTGCCAGCTTCGTCAAGAAACGGTCGCAGGCATCAAGTTCGGCAAGCGCGATGAACTCATCGGGCTTATGCGCCTGATCGATACTGCCCGGCCCGCAAATGACAGCGGGTATATCCGCACGCTGAAAAATGCCCGCCTCGGTGCCATAAGCAACAGCCAAGGGTGCATTATCCCCGGTCAGCGCCCGGACCAGCGCCTCAGCCGGGCAATCGTCTAGCGGCACAAGCGGGGGCACCGCGGCCTGTGGCGTCGTCACGATATCGGCTTCCGCCGAAATTTCGCGCAGGGGCGGCAGCACCACCTCGCGTGCAAAGTGGTTGAAGCGATCAATGATCGCCTCCTCATCCTGATCGGGCAGCGCGCGGAATTCCCAATGAAACCGACATTCGCGCGGAATGATATTCAACGCTGTCCCGCCCCGGATCACGCCCACATGTATGCTGGTATATGGCGGATCGAACCGCCCCGATGCATCACCGCGCACGCGCATCTCGTCGCGCAACTCGCCCAGAAAGCCGATCAGCCGCGCGGCAACCTCCACCGCATTGACACCCAGATGAACGTTCGAGGAATGCGCCTCGCTACCGGTCACCTGCGTCACGAAGGAACGGATCCCCTTATGCGCATTGACAAGCTTCATCCCGGTCGGCTCACCCACAAGCACAAGCCTGGGCCGCGGCAGATGGGCGCCGATATGGGCAACCATCCCATGCACGCCAACGCAGCCAATCTCTTCATCATAAGAAAGGGCAAGATGTATCGGCGTCTCAGCCCGCGCCGCCACGAATTGGGGCACATGCGCAAGCGCCGCCGCGATGAAGCCCTTCATATCGGCGGTGCCACGGCCAAACAGCCGCCCGTCGCGCGCCTCAACCGTGAAGGGATCGCCCGTCCAGTCCTGCCCGTCGACAGGCACCACATCCGTGTGCCCCGACAGGACGATACCGCCCGGTTTGTCCTGCGGCCCAATCGTCGCGTACAGATTGGCCTTGGTCTTTGCCTCATTATGGATAAGCGTGACCGCCACACCATGGCCGGCAAGATAGTCGCGCACAAACGCGATAAGCGCCAGATTGGAATTCCGGCTCGTTGTATCGAATGCGACGAGCCGGGTCAGCATCTCGATTGTGGAAAATGTCTGGCCGGTCATGTTCGGCCCTTATCGGTTAGCAGGACAGATCAGTTCGAAATAAAGATGCCGCAGCAACCAGTTTCCGGCGCATGGAGCGGGTGAAGGGAATCGAACCCTCGTCTTAAGCTTGGGAAGCTCCTGCTCTACCATTGAGCTACACCCGCATTGCGCAGCACCGCAGGCACGCTATGTATCACAAGATTCGGCAGGGCGGAATGCCGGATCGACAAGATGTGATGACACCCTGTCTTGTGCCTTTCGGGTGCGGCGGGCACACTGCCGCTGTCGAACATCAGGACCGAGCCATTTATGACCAAACCCGCACGCGCAACCAATAGCGGCAAGTTCAATGACCCCGATATCACAGCCGATGGCGCGCCACGCGCGCAGGTCGCGCTGACAACGCTCGAGACCTTGTGGTTTGCCACCGGTACATTGTGCAATCTCGCCTGCAGCCATTGTTATATCGAATCGAGCCCGACAAATGACCGGCTTGCCTATCTCAGCCTGGCCGAGGTGAGCGGCTATCTCGATGAGATTGCGGCATGCGGATTACCGACACGGGAAATCGGCCTGACCGGCGGTGAACCTTTCATGAACCCCGATATCCTGCCCATTCTGCAGACCTGCCTTAAGCGTGGCTTTTCCGTGCTGCTTTTGAGCAACGCCATGCGGCCGATGCAACGCCCCCGGGTTCAGGAAGGGCTGCTGGCATTGCAAAAGGAATATCCGGGGCAACTGACAATCCGGGTGAGCCTTGATCACTACGCCCAGGACCGGCATGAGCGCGAACGCGGAGCCGATAGCTGGTCCCCCGCCATTGCGGGGTTGCAATGGCTGTCGCAAAACGGTTTCCGCATCGCGGTCGCCGGACGCAGCCGCTGGGAGGAAGGGGATGCAGACATGCGCGCGGGCTTTGCACGCCTGTTTGCGGAAACCGGCATCCGCATCGATGCGGCGGATCCGGCCGCACTCGTGCTGTTTCCCGAAATGGACGAAACCGCAGAGGTGCCGGAGATTACGACTGCCTGCTGGGATATTCTGGACAAAAAGCCCGAGACGATGATGTGCGCGACAAGCCGCATGGTCGTGAAAGACAAAGGCGCGGACAGCCCGCATGTGGTCGCCTGCACCCTGCTGCCCTATGACCGGCGGTTTGCGATGGGCAACACCCTTGCCCAGGCGGGCAGGCCGATCAAACTCAACCACCCCCATTGCGCGAAATTCTGTGTGCTTGGCGGGGCGTCCTGCAGCGCGTGACAACAGGCTATTGACGCATAGCTTAACCGGGATGTATGTCTAGACTTCGTGGTGATTTGTGCCGACCGGCTTGCGGCCACGTAAAAGAAATTCGCTAAAAGGTCGGGTGCCGAATGCCCCGCACCTTCATGGTCGGGGCTATTTTTTTGAGGTAAGCGGTATGCAAGACACCCCATCCAAGACATCCTGGCGGCAACGGACCCGACTTGTGCATGGTGGCACCATGCGCTCGCAATTTGGCGAAACCTCGGAAGCGATGTTCCTGACATCGGGCTATGTCTATCAAAGCGCGGAAGAGGCCGAGGCCCGCTTCAAGGGCGAAGATGACGGCTTCATCTATAGCCGCTTTTCAAATCCGACGGTTGGCATGTTCGAACAGCGCATGGCCGAGCTTGAAGGGGCGGAAGCCGCCTGGGCAACGGCAACCGGCATGGCGGCGGTGTCAAGCGCCCTGCTTGCAATGCTCAAGGCGGGCGATCATATCGTTGCGGCAAAAGCGCTGTTTGGCTCATGCCGCTATATCGCCGAAGAGATGCTGCCGCGTTTCGGGGTCAGTTGCACACTGGTCGATGGCCGCGACAGCAATGCCTGGCAGGCGGCCTGCCGCGACAATACCAAGGTGTTTTTCCTTGAATCGCCGACCAATCCGAATTTGCAGGTCACCGACCTCAAAGCAGTTGCCGATATCGCCCATAAGGCAGGCGCGCGGCTTGTCGTGGACAATGTTTTTGCAACCCCGATTTTGCAGCACCCGCTCGAATTGGGCGCCGATGTGGTGGTATATTCCGCAACCAAGCATATCGACGGACAGGGGCGCTGCCTTGGCGGTGTAATCCTGGGATCGCAAAGCTATATCGAGGAAGAGGTCAAGCCGCTGCTCAGGCATACCGGTCCCGCGATGAGCCCATTCAATGCCTGGGTGATGCTGAAATCGCTCGAAACTCTGGATATGCGGGTGCGCGAACATGCCCGCTCGGGCGCGTGCGTTGCCGATCATCTGGCGGAACAGCCCGGCATTGAAAATGTGCTTTACCCCGGACGCCGCGACCATCCGCAGCATACGCTTGCCATGGCGCAGATGGAGATGGGCGGCAATATCGTCGCCTTTGACGTGAGAGGTGGCAAGCAAGCCGCCTTCAAATTTCTCAATGCGCTGCAACTGGTGCGGATCAGCAATAATCTGGGCGATGCAAAAAGCCTGATTACCCATCCGGCAACCACCACCCATCAACGGCTCAGCCCCGAAGCACGGGCCGAGCTCGGGATCAGTGACAGCTGTTTGCGGTTGTCGGTCGGCCTTGAGGATGCACAGGATATCTGCGCGGATCTGGCCGCTGCCGCGCAAATTGCCGCCCGTTAAGCCGGCATCACGCACAGCCAGTCATATGCAACACATGGATGCGGCACAAAATTATGCCGCGCCCATGCGGTGAAAAAGCGGTATATTCGGGGCGATATGCCGAAAAGGGAATGCAACCATGTATGAGGCGGTAACACGACATATTCGGGTTCAGGCGGAGCCGTTCTACCTGTCGGACCAGTCCGACCCGGCGGAAGGGCGGTATTTCTGGGCTTACCGCATCACTATCACCAATGAAGGCACCGAAACCGTGCGCCTGATTTCACGCTACTGGCGGATCACCGATGCCAACGGCCAGGCACAGGAAGTGCGCGGCGAAGGCGTTGTCGGCGAACAGCCAACCCTGCATCCGGAAGAAAGTTTCGAATATACAAGCGGGGCACCCCTCACCACCGCCACCGGTTTCATGGGCGGCAGCTATCAGATGGTAAGCGACAAGGGGGAATGGTTCGATGTTGAAATCCCGACCTTTTCACTGGATAGCCCGCATCAATCAACGGTGATCCATTAGGCCGCCATCGCCCCGCACAGATGTTTCATATCCGCCCCATCGCCCTTGTCGTCGGCACCATGCTGACGACACTTGGATTGGCAATGATCCTGCCGATCCTGCTCGACCTTGCTGCCGATAATCACGATTGGCAGGCTTTTTTTGCTTCCGCAGCGCTTACCCTTTTTGTCGGGATCGCCCTGATTTTCGTCGGCCGCGAACCCGAAGGCAGCGGTCGTACCGACGTGAATATCAGGGACGCATTCCTTCTGACAACCGCAAGCTGGGTTGTTATGGCGGTGTTCGCCGCGCTGCCCTTCATTCTCGCGGATATCGAGCTCAACTATACTGACGCGTTCTTTGAAGCCATGTCGGGACTGACCACAACAGGCTCGACCGTGATCAGCGGGCTTGACCGGATGCCCCCCGGCATTTTGATGTGGCGCGCACTTTTGCAATGGCTTGGCGGTATCGGGATCATCGTCACCGCCGTTGCAGTTCTGCCGATGCTGCAAATCGGCGGGATGCAGCTGTTCCGCGCGGAATCTTCCGACGCGTCGGAGAAACTGCTGCCGCGCGCGGCACAAATCGCAACGGTGATAGGCTCGCTTTACATGCTGCTGTCGGTTGTTTGCGCATTGGCTTATTATCTTGCCGGGATGACGGCGTTCGAAGCAGTCGCTCACGCCATGACCACAATTGCAACAGGCGGATTTTCAACCTCCGACAGTTCAATCGCCTATTTTGACAGTGCCGCCATCGACACCATCGCGATCATCTTCATGATTATCGGCTCACTGCCGTTCCTGCTTTACTGGCGTATGGTGCGAGGCGAGCCATTTTGCCTGTTACGCGATTCCCAGGTGCGGGCATTCTTCGGCCTGATCACGGTCGCGATCATCATGCTAACCCTGTATCAGTGGATGGGCGGTTATAACGAAAACACGACCGCCTTCCGCTATGCGGCGTTCAACGTCATCTCCATCATCACCGGCACGGGCTATGCCACCACAGACTATGTTTTGTGGGGCAGCTTCGGGATCACCGCATTCTTCTTCCTGATGTTTACTGGCGGCTGCGCGGGATCAACTTCCTGCGGCGTCAAAATTTTCCGATTGCAGGTGCTCTATCTCTCGGCGATGACACAGATCAAGCGGGTGATGTTGCCGCATGGTGTTTTTCACACACGCTATAATGGCCGCCCCCTGCCCGATGAGGCGGCCAGCTCGGTCAAGAGCTTCTTCTTTCTGTTTGTGCTGAGTTTCGGCATGGTGGCGTTGATCATGGCATTGCTCGGGCTTGACTATATTACCGCAATTTCCGCCGCCGCCACGGCGATCGCGAATGTCGGCCCGGGACTTGGACCGATCATCGGGCCGGTCGGAAATTTCGGTTCCCTGCCCGATATGGCGAAATGGGTACTGTCGGGCGCCATGCTGCTCGGCCGGCTTGAACTGTTTACCGTGCTGGTCCTGTTCCTGCCCCGTTTCTGGCGCGGCTAAAGGGCAACAGCACTATCTGGCGGCCGGGCTCTATTCAGCGGCACCTTTGCTCAACGCGGTGCCCGTTTGCTTACGCCCGCGCAACCGCATCACAAGACGTTGCGCATCATCGACAATACCGATCAAAGCCGGCACCACGCCAAGCACAAGCATGGTTGCGCTGGCTAACCCGAAGGCAAGCGTGATCGCCATGGGGATAAGAAAGCGCGCCTGCATACTGGTCTCAAACAGCAAGGGCAAGAGCCCGACCACAGTCGTCGCCGATGTCAGGATAATCGCGCGCAGCCGTTCCTGACACCCCGCCACCACAGCTTCAACAAGCGCCTTGCCGCGCGCCACATGCTCATCGATCGTCCCGACAAGGATGATCGAGTCATTGACGAGAATCCCGGCCAATCCCAACAGGGCAATAAAGCTCATCATCGTCAGATTGAAGCCCATGAGCAAATGCCCGAATACCGCACCGATCAGACCAAACGGGATGATGAACATCACGATCAGCGGCCGCGTATAGGAGGCAAATACCCAGGCAAGAATGAGGTAGATCGCACTGAGCGCGATCTGTGCGCCGAACACCATATCGGCAGTCGTATTGGCCTGTTCCTCCGCACGGCCGGCGAACACATAGCTGACCCCATATTTAGCGGTGATTTCGGGCAACCCTGACTGTCGGAGCGATTCAAGCACATATTGTGCGTTGGCGACTTCGGGATTGATCTCGGCCACGATCGCGACTTCACGGGCGCCGTCCTGGCGGCGAATGCGCGCAAAGCCCGAGCCCTGCTCGATGGCAACCACCTCCGAAAGCGGCACCTCCGACCCGTCAGGCGCACGCAGATACAAGTCACGCAAGGCCGCAGCCGTCATGACATCCTTAGGGGCCTGCACCCGCAAGGTCACCTCCTCATCGCCACGGGCAAAACGCTTGGCGATAGCCCCCTGAAATGCCGCGCGCACCTGCCGGCCAACCGATTCGGTGGTAAAGCCAAGCGCTGCGCCGCGCGGCGTCACGCTCAACAGCACCTCCTGCTTGCCATAGGGCAAATCGTCTTCCACATCGCTGACCCCGGGAAACCGCGCAAGGGTCGCCTTCAGCTCGTTTGCCGCGGCTTTCAGGGTTTCAGGCGACCCGCCACGCAACCTGATGTCGATATCACGTCCGGGCGGACCGCCACGGCGCGGATTAATGGTAATCCGCTCGATTCCGGGCAGCGGCTTCACCGCCTCGCGCCAGGCTGTAACGAATTCGGCGGTACGGATATCGCGGGCATCAGAGGGCACAAGTTCGACCGTGATCCCGGACAGATGATCCCCCGAAACGGACAGGAAATCGGGCGCGGCATTCGAGCCGACACTGCCATAAGACGCCCGGACAAGCCCGCCCTTCCCACCGGTCAGCTTGTCTTCTGCCACCGCCAGCGCACGTTCCATCTCATGCAACATCGCCTCGCTCGTCTTGCGCGGCATACCGGGGCTGAAAGTGGCGTTCGCATAGACCACGTCACTTTCAGGCGACGGGAAAAACTGAAACCCGACACGGCCACCGACAATCAACCCTACACTGACAATGAAAAGGCCAACCGCACCGGCAATGGTAAGATAACGCCATTCATAGGCAAACCGTACCGTACGCGGAAACAGGCCATCCCTGAACTGATCGAACCGGCGATTAAAACCGGCGCGTAACCTGCCGGGCTTTTTTTCCTTCCGGTTGAATGTGCCGCGCAGATGACCTGGCAAGATAAGAAAACATTCGACAAGGCTGGCAATCAGCACCGCGACGACAACCATTGGAATGGCTGAAAACATCTGCCCGATGACATCCCCCACCAACAATATCGGCAGGAACGACGCCATCGTGGTGAGTGAGGATGCCATCACGGGCCAGAACATACGCACCGCGCCCGCTTCCGCGGCCTCAAGCGGCGGCAGCCCTCGCTCAAACCGGTAAGCGGCATGTTCGCCGACAACGATTGCATCATCGACAATGACGCCAAGCGTCATGATCATGGCAAATAGCGACACCATATTGACGGTCTGACCGCTCAACAACATCAGCCCGATCGTTGCCGTCATGGCGATCGGAATGCCCGCGCCAACCCAGAAGGCCAACCGTCCGTTAAGAAACAAAAACAAGGTGGCGAGCACGAGAATAAGCCCGCCAGCGCCATTCCGGACGAGCAGCATGATTCTTTCGCGCACAAGGCTTGCCTGAATATCGAAATGCACGACCTCGAGCGTCTGCGGCAGAGTGGGGATGGTTTGCTTCAGATAGTCATCAACGATTTCCGCCTGCTCCAAGGCATCGGCGGTGGCGGAGCGTTGAATATGCAGCTGAATTGCCGGCTTGCCGGCGCTGTGACCGGTTGCCTGGCGCGCGTCGAAGGTTTCACGGATCGTCGCGACATCGCGCAGCAGGATTTTCTCGCCACTGCCTGCCGCGCGCAATTCGATCGCGCCGATCTTATCGGTGGTTTGGGCAAGCCCCAGGCTGCGAAGCTGCTGCTCGAACCCGCCCTCGATGGTGCCTGAGGGTAAATCCTGGCTCGACTGGGCGATGCGGCGCGCGACCTCTTCATATGTAAGGTCAAGCCGTTGCAGCTCATATTGCGGAAGTTCAACCCAGATTTCCTCGTCGCGCGCACCGACCAGCAAAATCTTGTCAACACCGCGTGACAGCAAATCATCGCGCATCCGCTTGGCATAGGATTTCAAGGCCGCTTCCGAAAACGGCCCCGTCAGCATGATGCGCGACACGGTTTCATGGGGCGCGATCTGGGTAATGACGGGACGTTCACTCTCATCGGGCAAAGTCGTGATCCGACCCACCGCGGATTCGATTTCCGACAAGGCACGCTGCATATCGGCATCGGGCTCAAATTCGATGAACAGAAACCCCGCCCCTTCAACGCCGCTTGCCTGCACCCGTTTGATCGAATCGAGGAACCGCACCTCCGGTTCGATGGCGGCAAGTATATTGCTCTCCACATCCTCGGCACTGGCGCCGGGCCAGGCGACGGTAATCGTGATCACCGGGATATTGAGATCGGGGAAAAGCTGGGTATTGATGCGCATCAGGGCAAACAATCCGCCAAGCAGCATCAACGCCATCAACAGATTAGCCGCATTCTTGTGACGGACGAAAAGCCCGATCAGGCCCGCGGGGCTCATGGTGTCGCCTCGGTCTTCACCCGCACACCAGCACCGGCGCGGGCAAAGCGCGTTGTCAGCACCTGATCGCCATCCGCCAACTCGCCCGCAACCAGCACGTCATCCCCGTCAAAGGCCGCCACAGTGACAGGACGCGGCACCAATCTGCCATCTTCGACGACATACACCTTGTTACGCTCAAACAAGGCTGCCTCAGGCAGCCGCGCCACCGCCGGATAACCCCGATCAGGCATATAAACCTCCACAAATGCACCGGGACGAATTGGCGTCAGGGCATTTGTGTCGGCGATCCGCGCGAATACTTCCACACCGCCACTGGCCGCAGCAATTCTGGCGCCGACGCGGTCGATCTTGCCATCAAAAATCAACGCGCGGCCACCAACCTGCCAGACGATCCGCACGGGCCGGCCTCCCAGGTCGCCATCAGCAGCGATGATCCGGCCGAACTGCGCATCGGACAGCAAAAATCTCAGCTCCAGAGTCTCCGCATTGGTCAGCCGGGCGACCCGGTCATTCGGGCTGACCCGTTTACCCATTTCACCGCTCACTTCGCGTATAAATCCTGAAAACGGCGCGGTCAGACGGGCGTTGGCAAGATCACGCTCGGCCCGCTGCACGCCGATCCGCAACCGGTCGAGAATAGCTTCCTGCTGCGCGATACGGGCCGCTTCAGCGGCAAGATTATTGACCCGCGTCGTCACCGCCTGCTGCATCTGGCTGACCTGCATGGTGCGTTCATCAATCACCCGGCCCGAGACATTGCCTTTCTTGGCAAGCTCTTTCGCGCGTTCAAGATCCTTGCGCTGCAGAACAAGCTGCTCCCTGGCGCTGGCA
>OBIY01000642.1_pt1 | contig 12716 bp, 7 predicted proteins | sample 1519841 | NCBI WGS metagenome assembly OBIY01 (sample SAMN03019774, study PRJEB22545) | beach sand metagenome | biome: beach; feature: sea beach; material: beach sand | place: USA: Municipal Pensacola Beach, FL | collected 2010-07-30 | depth 30-40 cm m
GCTGGTCGCCGCCAACCTCATACGGGGGATGATTCGTTGAAGACGTATAAATCAACAATCAAAAACAGGATCACATCCTTGACATGCACAATGGGTGCTGCAGCAGCGCTGGCGTTAGGCGCTGGCTCAGCCCAGGCGCTTGATTTCAGGCTAGACTCGGGGGCTCGCGCCTTTATTGATACTACCATCACCGCCAGTGCGGCGATGACAACCAAAACAGCCCAACCTTACAATACATCGCCTAGTGGGCGAGGTGTTATTTTCGAGGACGCGGGTGAAATCTATAGCGCTCCGTTATCCTTTATTACCGATGCGGGCATTGATTGGGACAACTGGGGGGTGTTTACCCGTTTCGGGTATCTCTACGATTTTGAGCTGATGGACGGCTCTAACAAGTGTTCAAATTGTGTCCCTGGCACACCTGCTGGCACCCTTGACGGCATACCGGAAGGCGCGCGCAATGAATATAACGCTTTCACTCTCTACGATCTTTTTGTCTGGTCCCGCTTTGAAATAGCTGACCGGCCGATTTCTCTGAGGGTCGGCAAGCAGGTGGTTAACTGGGGTGAGAGCAATATCATGGGCGGTGGCTTGAGCACGGTTATCAACCCCTCTGATCTCGCAAAAACTACTACGCCCGGGACTGAAGTGAAGGAGCGTCTGCTGCCTCAGGAAATGGTGTATTTCAACTATGAAATCACCGATAACACCGCAGTTGAGGCCTACTATGTCTGGAACTGGCGGCGCAGCCAGTTTATCCCGGTGGGCACCTTATTTAGCCCCTTCGATTTCCTGGGCCAGGGCTTCAACCCTGATCTGAGTGTGCCTGGTGTTGAAAAACGCGGTTCCGACAAGCCCAAACGGGGCGGTCAGTGGGGTATAGCCTTACATCACATTCTGGAAGATCTGAATTACATGGACTTGGGGATTTACTGGGTACGTAGCCATGCTCAGCAACCCTACCTGCAAGCAAATTACGATCCTACGGGTCCCGGCACCATCCCCGGCCTTTTTACCACTTATCATGAAGTGTTTTCAGAAGACCAGGACACCTATGCGATATCTCTTAATGGCGAAGTGGGCCAGACCGGGATATCTTTCCAGACAGAAATCAGTATGCGTGAAGATTTCTGGGACACTCGTGAGTGCCAGAACTTTTTCGGTCTAGCGGGCATTCTTGGTGCCATCGGCGCGGCGCCATTCCCTACAAGCTGGACGCCAAATTACCCAGATACGGGTGGCGTTCCGGGCTGTGAAAACGAAGCCAATGACGTTTACACTTGGTTGGGTAACCTCACCTACTCAGTCGGTGGTGGCCCTTTCGGTGCTGACAAGCAGTCCTATCTTCTAGACTGGCAATTCCAGTGGGTAGACGGTCAGGATCGCGGCGACCCTACCGATAAGGTGACAGTAGCGGGGCCGAACACAGCAGTTGCGCACGGGTTTGAGGCATCACCTGGTGTGGATCAGCTGGATCGCCTGGTTACGGATTTCGCCTGGGGTTACACCATTGTTGCCGCCTATGAGTACAACAACCTGTTTTGGAACCTCAATGTCAAGCCTACTTTTGTTTGGGTTCACAACGTTGAAGGTTACGAAACCTTTAACACAGGGGCCCTGGTAGAAAACCAGCGTACTGTCCGTGCCAGTGTGACTTTCGATTATCAGAGCAAGATGTCTCTGGAAATCGCTCATACCTGGTGGCCGGGTAAGGAAGGCACCTGGTCCGACCGGGATAACGTTTCAGCCACCTTTAAGTACAGCTTTTAAGCCTGGGTGAGGAGTAGTAGTAATGACTAAAATGAGTATTTTAAAAAACACTTTGGCTTATGCTGGAGTCATCAGTCTTACCTTAGGTGCCGCGTCGGGTATCGCAGGGGTTTCTGCGGAAGACAAAGCCAGGATTGGTCTGGAGGGCACCGAACTTACGCCGTTGGGAGCTATTCGCGCTGGTAATGCTGATGGCACTATTCCGGCATGGAAAAATGAGCCGGTTCCCGTGCCAGCGGGATTTGAGCCCGGCACATTCCATCCTGACCCTTTCGCCGATGACGAGGTGTTGTTTACCATCACTGCGCAAAACTTTCAGGAGCATGCTGATAAGTTGACGGCGGCTCAAATACACATGTTCAAAACCTATCCTGACTACTTCATGAATATTTATCCGACTCGCCGGTCAGTAGTCTACAAGCCGTATATCTACGAAGCGGCCTTGAAAAACCTTGATCGCTCGGAGGTGATTCATGCTGATGTGAATATGGGTATTGTTGGTTTCAGGGGTGCGCGTAAGGCGCCGGCCTTCCCTATCCCCAAAAATGGAGAGGAAGCCTGGATGAACCAGGCAACCAAGCCTATTTTGCCGTGGATGAATTCCTACGAGACTACGTTGGCGATCACAACTGGCGGTGATTATGTCGTTAACAAACTGAACGTGCAGCAGCACCAGGGCTGGAGTGACCCCGAGATCCCCGATGATAAGAACCCCGCTGACCCCACCATGTTCTACTACCAGACCCTGACAGCTCCGGCCAAGTTGGCGGGACAGGTGGTGTTGGCGATTGACCCGCAAAGCTTTGATCAGGTGTTCCGACGGGCCTGGGCGTATAGCCCGGGACAGCGACGGGTTAAGCGGGCGCCGCAAATTGTCTATGACAATCCGTTAACTGCCAGCGATGGTCTGGCGACCACTGACCAGAAGTTTGGTTTTAACGGGCCCAACGACCGGTTCTCGTACAAGTTGGTCGGGAAGAAGGAAGTCTACGTCCCCTATAATGCTTATAAGCTTTGGGATAAAGAAGCCACGCCAGACAAGGTGATCATGGAGAATGGCAGGCTCAATCAGGACTATGCTCGTTATGAGTTACACCGAGTATGGATAGTGGATGCAACTTTGAAGGATGGCACAAACCATGATTATGGACGCCGCACTTTCTATCTGGATGAGGATTCGTGGTGGATTGCCCTGGTTGATGGCTATGATCGGCGAGGCGATATCTGGCGTCTGTGGGAGTCACACAGCGTATACTTCTATGATATCGGTTTCTTCCATCCGATAACGGATATTCAGTACGATATGAACGCAGGCCGTATGTTGGCCCTGATGTTTGATAAGGAGAAAGCCCCTGACTTTACGTGGCGGGATGACGAGAGTTACTTTACTCCGGCATCGGTCCGCAGGAGAGGCGTACGTTAATATCTAATGCATAGCCCGTGTGCCACGACACAAAAATGGCTGGTTTCAAACCAGCCATTTTTGTGTGCCTTGAACTCTTTTTATTCTAGCGCAGCCATTTTTTGACGGTGAGTGCTGATAGCTATTTTGTTTCGTGGTGGAGACGGCTAGAATAGCAGCCCTTTTACATATTTGTGTTGGTGTGCAGGTTGTCGATTCGACTGTTACCGCTACTCGGTTTTTCCACGGTCTGCACATTTATATATACCTAGCTTCTACAATGGAACCGACAATGCCAGCAGTATCAAGCATGTTCACAAATCTCAGTTCTGGTTTTTCAAGTTCTCTAGTGGCCTGTAGGCGTCGCAGTCAAGGAAAAACGCGCTGTGCTCTGGATAGATTTCTCGCCTTGTTTGCTCGAAAGATTCCTCAATTACTACTGGTCGTTTTGGCAAGTATCAATGTGCCGCTGGCGGTTATGGCGGAAGAGTCCGAGCAACGACCCGCGGTCAAGTCTCCCCTGGCTACCAAGGTTCTATTGACGGACTCTGTCAAGCTCTCCAGTGGTCGTTACGTTGCTGTTGGTCTGTATGGGATCATCATCTATTCCGATGATCAGGGTGAAACCTGGCAGCAGGCCAAATCACCTACTCAGGTATTGTTGACCAATGTGTTTTTCCTAAATGATAAATTGGGGTGGGTTGGCGCCCACGATACGGTGATTCTCCATACCAAAGATGGAGGGGAAACCTGGGAAATCCAGCATGAGGATCCTATTCCAGGTGGTGATATTCCCAAGCCGGTTCTTGATATTCATTTCACCAGCGCCAGTAATGGATTTGCGATCGGCGCCTACGGTTTGATGCTGAAGACTACTGACGGCGGTGCCAACTGGGAGTCGGTCGATACCCTGGCGCTTTATGACCGCTTAGAAGCCCTTGAGATGGAACCCGAGCCCAACTTCAACTACATGATTCCCTTTGGCGACAGTATCTTGATTGCCGGCGAGCTGGGCACGATTCTGGTGTTTGATCCGGACGCCGTGGATGAAGAACAACGATGGCAAATCATCGAGTCTCCCTATGAAGGGACTTTTTTCGGCGTAACGCAACTTGGCTCGGGCGACATTTATCTGTATGGCTTGCGTGGGAATATATACAGGTCCAGGGATCAGGGGCGTAATTGGGAAAAAATAGAAACCGACGTTATCGCCAATATTTATGGTTGCACTCAATTAGCCAATGGCAAGATAGTTTTTCTCGGTTCCAGCGGCACCATTCTGACGATGGAAGCGAATGACTCCCAAACCAAGAAACATCCTTATCCTGGCTTTGATACCAAGATAACTGCTGAACTGGTTGACGGCAGTGACGTCTTGATGTTTGGCTCAAATGGGGTACAGCCTTTTACCATTAACTGATTGACGGGTTTCGGAATAGGCTTCTTGCCGTTGGTCTAGGTTGGGTTGTGGCCCTTGTTAAAAAGGATCTGGGTACCATCCATTCTCATTTGTAAGAGGACAACGTTTCAATTTGTGTGGTGTGGATGTCATGGGTTTCAGCAGTGTAGCCATGGCGTTCACGGGCTTGGTAAGTGCCGAGCCATTGGTTTGTTCAACACATAGAGTCTAAGCGCGCAACCATGGAGGGGTGCAAAGGTGGCGGCGCGGGACTTGTAGAGTCAAGGAAAAATTGACCAATGTATGTGTGTAGTTGTTTGGTTTAAATACTTTACGTGGTAGATACCAAAGTAAATAAGCTGCCTGTAGAGTTTAGTAAAAAAATTGAAGTACCGTCGTTAGGCAAGACACGCGGTTCCAGCTTTCCCGTATGCGGACTCGGTGGATCTTCCTTTCTGGCGGGTTAATTTAATTTCTAGAACGCGGTATATCGCGAGAGGTAAACAATTCATGTCGCAGCGAGATAAAATTACTGGATGGTTTCAGAAAAAACTGTTTGCCAATCGGATGGTAATACTTGCGTTATTTCTCGCCACAAGTGTGTTCATGATTTACCACGCCTCCAGTCTCCGCATGGAGGCTGGCTTTGAGAAACTCCTGCCGCTGGAGCATGAGTACCTGCAAACGCTGCTGGAATATCGCGATGAATTTGGTAGCGGCAACCAGCTAATCGTGGCGTTGACGGTTGATGAAGGTGACATATTCAACGCGGAATTCTTCGATGCCCTGAAGACCGCCAACGAAGAAGTCTTTTTTCTGCCGGGGGTCGCGCGACATACGGTCACATCAATCCTGACGCCCAATGTCCGCTTTATTGAGCTGGTCGAGGATGGTTTCCAGGGAGGCAACGTGGTGCCAGCGGAGTTCAGGCCCACCGAGGAGTGGTTTCCCATTATCCGGGATAACATTATCAAGTCGGGACGCCTGGGCAACCTGGTCGCCAATGACTTTTCCGGGGCGATGATTCGCACGGAATTACTGGATATTAACCCCACCACACGGGAGCCGCTGGACTATCAGAAAATTGCCAGCGACATGGAGGAGAAAATCCGCGATGCGGTTGAAACTGACAGGATAAAAGTCCGGATCATCGGTTTTGCCAAATCCACTGGCGATATTGCCGAAGGTGCCAGAGTAGTGATGATGTTTTTCGCAATCACCTTCCTGTTCACGGGTATTTTCCTTTATATGTATACGCGCCTTTTGCTGGCCACTTTGCTGCCCCTGTTAAGTGGCCTTGTCGCGGTGATCTGGCAGATGGGCTTGCTGCCTCTCATGGGTTTTGGTCTGGACCCCATGAGTATTCTGGTTCCCTTTCTGGTGTTTTCCATTGGCGTCAGCCATGGGGTACAGAAAATCAATGCCTGGATTAATGAAATTATGTATGGCGGCGCCTGGGAAGCCGACGGCACGCCGATTGTGCCAGCGCCCACGGAGCCGGTTGGCGTGTCCGGACTGGAAGCGGCGAAGCGCGCATTCCAGGCGCTGTTTATCCCCGGCATTATTGCCTTGATCAGTGATACCGTCGGCTTCCTGACCGTGTTGCTGATTGATATCGGTATCATTCGGGAAATGGCCATAGCCGCGACGGCTGGTGTGGCGGCAATTATTTTTACCAACCTGGTATTACTGCCGATCCTGTTGTCCTACATCACGGTTAAAAACCTCGATAAATTGCGTGTCAAGCAAAAGTCAATGGAGGAGCGACTGGATCCGGTCTGGCGGGCTTTTACCGCTTTCAGCCGCACCAAGCCTTCCATTTTTATTATTTCCGTCTGCGTGATCTTGACTGCCTGGGGCATGATTAAAAACGATGATTTGAAAATCGGCGACTCTCAGGCTGGTATTCCCGAGCTGCGGGAAGACGCCCGATATAACATAGATAGCCGAGTCATTACTGAGCGTTTTTCGGTTGGTGTGGACAAGCTCACTGTCATGATCGAATCCAAGGAAAATGCCTGTGTCGACTATGCGGTGATGAATGAAATAGACCGGCTTGCCTGGCACATCCGCAATCTGCCTGGCGTACAGTCGGTCAAATCCCTGGCTGATAACCAGAAACTGATTTTGTCGGCAAATAACGAGGGTAGCCCTCGCTGGTATCAGCTTTCCCGTAACTCCTCCACCATGTCTTCCAGCCTCTACCATATGGGCGCGGGCGGTGATGAGTTTATGAACGCGCCCTGTAGCGCCATGCCCATTAATATCTACACCATGGATCACAAGGCCGAGACGGTGAATGCCATTATTGCGGGCATCAACGCTTTTGACGCCTCCCTGCCTGAGGAGTTGTTCAAACCTCGTCTGGCCATGGGTAATGTGGGCATCATTGCCGCCACCAACGATGCGGTCGAAGAAGCCCAATTGCCGATCATGATGTGGGAGTACACGGCTATTGTTTTATTGACCTGGTTTACGTTCCGATCCTTCGGCGGCATGCTCTGTATTATTCTGCCCCTGTCTATGGTTTCCATACTCTGTTACGCCTTGATGGCTATCCTGGGTATTGGCCTTAAAGTGAATACGTTGCCTGTGGTAGCGCTAGGGGTGGGTGTTGGCGTTGATTACGCGGTGTATATTTATAGTCGGATGAACGACTACATTGAGCGGGGTGAAACCCTGTCCGAGGCTTGTTATCACGCCATGCGCCTGACCGGCAAACCGATTATTTTTACCGGGGTCGTGCTTGGTGTTGGCGTAGGCGCTTGGATTTTTGCGCCTCTCAAGTTCCAGGCCGATATGGGTATTCTGCTGACCTTTATGTTTGTTGTGAACATGCTGGGTGCGATCATTGTAATGCCGGCCCTGGCGCGCTGGCTGCTGGGCCCGAAAATGCGCTCCGTGCAAGCCAAGGCCGCCTCCCAGCCCATTAAACTGGACGAATGACGGTTCCCCTTTTTAACTGCACTACGAGTGTTACTTCCAACCCCCGGAGTCCTTGGGTTCCGGGGGTTGGCTGGTTTTGGGGCTGGGGTTTCTGTGGGGGCAGGAATGGGTATGGCGAGGCTACTTGACTAGCCAGTACCGGTTGCTTGGCTCAGTACCGACCCGATTTCATCGTGGATCACCAGGTCGGCGAGGCCATCAAGGTCGGTGGCCTCCCGGTTGATAATCACCAACCTGGCGCCACTGCGTTTGGCGATGGCGGGAAAGCCAGCAGCCGGATAAACCACCAATGATGAACCAATGGCGATAAACAGGTCGCAGCCCACTGAGGCTGCCTGAGCCTTAATCATTTCCTTTTCCGGCATCGCTTGACCGAAGGATATAGTCGCGGTCTTCACCAGGCCGTCGCAGTGGTCGCACACTGGCAGACTTTCGTCGCGTTCAAAATTCGCTTTGATCAAGCCCAGATCATATCGCTGGCCACAATCCAGACAATGGGCATAGGTGGTGTTACCGTGGAGCTCAATCATTTTTTCCTCTGGCACCCCGGCGCGCTGGTGCAAGCCATCGACATTTTGGGTAATTACATGACTCACCACACCCTCGCCCACCAGCTTTGAAATGGCTCGATGACCCAGGTTCGGCTCGGCTTTTTGCATGTCTTCGTCGAGCATGAATTTGAGCCGCCAGGACTCGCGGCGGGCATGCGCCGAGCTAATGAAATCGCTGAAATCGATGGGCTTGAATTTGCTCCAAATGCCGCCGGGGCTGCGAAAATCCGGGATGCCTGATTCGGTGCTGATCCCGGCCCCGGTGAATACCACCGCACGCTGGCATGCCTCGAGAAGCGTACGCAAGCGCTCGGCGTAATCCCGAGTTTTTGGGCTGGGTGAACGAATCGGCACTACCTTGTCAGTCATTATTTATCCCCGCTTGATACCTTGTGGCGGCCTTGGCTGACTAAGCCCAGGGCATCATTAACACCTTAGTCGACCTTTATGCTTCGAACCCGCAGTTTAATGATAGATGAAGTCTGGACATTGTTTGTCCCGAATTCTAACCTTGAAGTCAATTCTAATAACAAATACAGGAAGACAACTATGAGTAATGCAGGGGAACACCTTTTAACCGGTATCAGAGTTCTGGATTTGACCCGAGCCCTGGCCGGGCCAAGCTGTAGCCGAATGTTTGCCGAACTGGGCGCCGAGGTCATCAAGATCGAGCCCGCGCCCCACGGCGATATGGTGCGCGGTATTTCCAAACTCCGAGGTGACAGCAGCCTTTATATTATTCAGCAGAGCCTAAACAAAAAAAGCATATGCGTCGATTTACGCTCGCCCGAGGGCCTGGCTCTGGTAAAGGAATTGGTGCCCCACTGTGATGCGGTGGTCGAGAACTTCAAACCCGGCGTGATGGCGGATATGGGGCTTTCCTATGAGGATCTACGGGCGGTAAAGGATGACATTATCCTCTGCTCCATTTCCGCTTTGGGGCAGAGCGGCCCGCTGGCCAAAAAGCCCGGTTACGACTATATCGCCCAGGCCTATTCGGGCATCACATCGATGATCGGTGAGAGCGACGCCTCTCCCTATATACCCCTTGCCGGCATTGGCGATGTCAGCACCGGCGTGCATGGTGCGTTCGCCATTGCCGCGGCGCTGTTGCACCGCGCTCGCACTGGCCTGGGCCAGCACTTGGATATCGCCCTGCTGGATTGTTACTACCACTGTCACGAAGTGAATGTGCATCAATGCAGTGGTAGCGATGGGGCTATTAAGCCCAGTCGCTCCGGGCGGCACTTATCCTACCTGTGTCCCGCGGGTATTTTCCACGGCTCTGGTGGTGATGTGATGATGATGGGCTTTATGCATCACTGGAAGGATCTGTGCGCAGCCATGGAGCGGCCGGATCTCGTGACTGATCCCGCTTTTGCCACGGATGCTGCCCGCCTCGAGCGCCGGGATGAAGTGGTGGCCCTTATCGAAGACTGGTTGGCGAGCTTTGATAATGTCGCGAGTGCCATTGAAAAACTCGAATCCCACCAGGTGCCCTGTGCGCCGGTGCTCAGTGTGGAAGAAACGCTGAGTCACCCTCATTTGGTAGAGAGAGGCACGGTGCGAACGGTCAAGGATGCCGTCGGCGGTGACTTCCAGATACCCGGCATGCCCATTAAAACCTCCGGCTACTCCGACAATCCGGACTATCAATCCCCGGGTCTGGGTGAACATAACCGGGAAATAATCGGCAATTTATTGGGGCTCGGTGAGGAGGAGCTGACCGCACTCCATGACAAGGGTGTTCTGGTGAGTGAGTCCAGGGGCTAAACGGACTGTTTAATCCCACAGACGCCCGAAGATGTTGCCTATTATCGGAACAGCTTACTGATTCTCGCGATCCCTGGTTTGGCCACCCGTAATTCAGCGCTGTTCAGACCGCAAAGCTCATGGGGAAACACCAGCCAGTCATCGGTGACGTGCAAATGATAGTGGGGTTCAAGCGGGGTGGTATTGCGCGCTGGCTTGTACCAGGGTGTCGCAATACGGATTTCCGGACGTTCGTGGCCAGTATTTTCATAGATCGCTTCCAGCGCCGAGACCAGAGCGGCCATCGTGGCGCCGCTATCGAAGACATCATCCACCAGGAGCAGGCTTTTAAAGACTCCAGGTTTTTTTGCAATGTAATCCAGGCCAGTAATCTCTACCTGGTCGTCGCGCTGGTCGATGTCTGAATAAAGTTGGGTGCGTACCGGGATATGATCGGGACTCAAGCCGTGATAGGCCAGTAATTCATGAATGGCGATCGCTACTGGCGAACCGCCGCGCCAGACACCAACCAATAAATCCGGACAATAACCGCTGCCCAGAATTCGGGCGCCAAGCGTGAAGGCATCTTCGAGTAATTGATCGGCGCTGAGAAAACGTTTGCTTGCCACGACAGTGATCCTGACTAGATTTGCTGCCCGCTTTGTCACCAGCGGGATGATTAGCGCTATAATGCGCGCTGTTTTTCGCCAGCTATTGTGAACCACGGAGTTTGATGATGAAACCAGCGAAACTGATGGCAATTTCCAGCGCATTTATTGTTGCCCTGGTGCTCGGCGCTTGCAGCGGCGAGAAAGAGGAAGTCGAACTGAGCGACCAACAGGAAAGCGCCATGGTTGAGCGTCTGGCTCCCGATGGAGAGGTAGCGCTGGCGAGTGAAGTGAGCGCCGCGCCTGCAGCCAGTAGTGGTGGAAGCCGCAGCGGCGAAGAGGTGTACAACACCAAGTGTACCGCCTGCCACGCGACTGGTGCAGCCGGTGCGCCCAAAACCGGCGTTGCGGATGACTGGACCGATCGCATCGCCAAAGGCATGGATGTGCTCTACACCAGCGCTATCAGTGGCTTGAATGGCATGCCGCCCAAAGGTCTGTGTATGGACTGTTCCGACGACGAACTGAAAGCGGCAGTGGATCATATGCTCGCTCAGTAAGCCTGCTTGTGACAGATAAAAAACGCGGCTCGGGCCGCGTTTTTTGTATGGAGCCGGGTTTGCGACCTCAAATGGGAGTGATTCCCCGGCGCTTAAAGGTATGTCCCTGTCGGCGGTTTTTCGCCATTTCCAGGGCTTTGATCAGCACCTTGCGGGTATCCCTCGGGTCAATGACGTCATCCACCAGGGCGGCTTCGGCGGCCGGCAGAATAGTGGTTTTGGCTTCAAACTCGGCGATTAACTCCTGCTTGCGCTGTTCGCCATCCTCAATCTGGGCCAACTGTTTGCCAAACATGATTTCCACGGCATCATCCGGGGATATGGCACTGAAGGAGGCCAGTGGCCAGGCCACCAGTAGATCCGGTTCCATACCCAGACTGTTCATCCCGTAGTGGGCCAGGCCAAAAGCCTTGCGCAGCATGACCGTGAGTCTTGGCACTGTCGTGTGGCCGATTTCGTAAAGCAGGCGGGTGGACCAGCGGATAATGCCATCGGCCTCTGACTGGGGGCCGGGGTAAAAGCCGGGAATGTCCTGCAGAAAAACCAGGGCGATGCCAAAACAGTCGCAAAAATTAATGAAGCGGCTGATCTTCTGGCAGGCCTTCACGTCGATAGTACCGGACATATAAGCCGGTTGGTTGGCGATGACCCCTACGGCGCGCCCGCCCATATGAGCCAGGGCGGTGACCACGTTGGGGGCAAAGGCCGGCTGCATTTCAAAAAAGCGGCCATCATCCACCAGTTCGGTGACGACTTTTTTGATGTCGTAGGCAAAGCGCAGATCGGAGGGCACTACCTCAAGCAGGGCTTCGCAGCGTCGTTCGGGATTATCGCGGCTGTGTCTTTGGGGGGCTGGTTCCTGGCAGTTATTCGGCAGGTAGCCCAGAAATTCTTTTATTTTTTCGATGCATTCCCGATCATCCTTGACCAGTAGATCGCCCATACCACTTTGTTCAACATGCTTACGGGCGCCGCCCAGTTCTTCCAGGGTGGTGTCCACGCCCATTTTGGTACGCAACAGGGGGGGGCCGGCCAGCATCATTGAAGAGTTTTCCGTCATCGGTACAAAATCACCGATGGCGGTGAGGTTGGCGTGACCGCCGACACATACGCCCATCACCGCGACCACGATGGGTACATAACCGCTCAGTGCCACCAGGTTGGTAAACTGCGGATTGTCGTAGGCGCCCTGGCTGCTGACCTCTTCCTCCAGCCGCGCACCGGTGCCTTCGCTCATGATCACCAGTGGGAAACCCTGTTCCTTGATCAGACGCTTCAGGCGAGTGAATTTCCATTCGCAAACCTTACCCATGGAACCGCCGCGAAACTGAATATCGTAGGCCGCCGCACCCACCATGCGTCCGTTGACCTTGCCGTAGCCAACGACGATGCCGTCCCTTGGTGTTTCGCTCGGCTTGGTATTGGCAGCCAGGTCGGATTCTCGGGCCAGGGGGGCGATCTCCGTAAAGGTTCCTTTATCAAATAATAATTCAACGCGTTCGGCGGCGGACATCTGCCCGCGGGCATGGCGCTTCGAGTAATCGAGGTTGTCCAGCGCCAGTTTGCGGTCTAGATAGGGTTGCAAAGCCTCGCTCATGCTCAGGTTGTGCCTGCCCGCTGCCTGCTGGTAGACCGAGGAAGAGGTAGTGATAGCCGGTTTGGTGGCTGGTTTGGACTGGTTTGTGTTTTTTGACACGGACATGACTCGCGCCCCATTATCTACGGTAA
>OBIY01000644.1_pt1 | contig 12708 bp, 12 predicted proteins | sample 1519841 | NCBI WGS metagenome assembly OBIY01 (sample SAMN03019774, study PRJEB22545) | beach sand metagenome | biome: beach; feature: sea beach; material: beach sand | place: USA: Municipal Pensacola Beach, FL | collected 2010-07-30 | depth 30-40 cm m
GCCGGGACGATGATCAGCCGAGCTACCGGCCAGAAGGCATCGACGTAGTACCACCCGGCACCGACGTTAATGCGCGAAAACGGAAATATAATATTCAGATCAAACGCCCAGTTTTCGATCTGCGACTGTGCGGTTCCAGGAAAAGCGTTGTTGTTCCCATCTCCGCCCTGGGTGAAGGTCGCCCCCATGCCGTAGGCTATCTGCTCGGTGGGTGTCAGCTCGTGGGGAGGCAGGTGTAGCTGATACTCTGATTGCCGTTCTGCTGCAGTTTGATCCGCTGACAGGCCAGATAAGGATCTGAGTCGTCCTCAAGGCACTGACGCACTGAACGTTTGTGCACAAAGGCTGCGTGATAAGACTCCTGAAAGGCGTTCATGGTGGTTTTCCAGTTCGCCTGGGTTTCGTAACGATAGCGACCCGCAAGAACCATCTGTTCAAATGGATATGGTTTCAGGTCTTCGTTGAACTCAGCCATCGAATCGGCCAGGCTCTGGCTCGGCGTCTCTTCAAGATTTACAAAGATAAAGCCGCCCCAGGTATCCAGATGAACCGGGACCAGGCCGAGTCCTTGTTTATCCAGATCATAAAAGCGTTGTTCGTCGGTCACAAATGAGAGTTCACCCTGATTACTAAAAACCCAGCCGTGAAAGTCACACTGAAAACCGTTACAGCTACCCGCCTCATCATTGACCAGTCGGTTGCCGCGGTGAGTGCAGACATTATGGAGAGCGCGCAGTTTGCCATCCTCGCCACGCACCACGATTACCGAGGCATCCAGCACCTCTATGTCGCGCACAAAATAGTCGCCGGGATTGGGCAGATCCTCTTCGCGCAGGATCATATTGACCCACATCTTGCGGAAGATATGTTCCTTCTCTTTGTCGAAAAACGCCGGATCGACAGCCGGCGCGGTGGGCACTGGCGCGGTACCCAGCTGCGGGTACTTCTCTGCAAAGGGTCGGACATTGCTGTTCATGTTCGCCTCCTCAAATCGAACCTGAGCAAAATCAACGGCTCATCATGTTCCGAGCGAAACAGCGATGCAAGTGGCGGAGTGCAAAAAAATCCCACAGTTTTGCCATCACCTGCTGCATTCGACGATGTCAGAACCACCTCGCGCGAAAACGCCGGGGCGGGTGTCGATGTTACGCAGACGGAGGCAGTACAGAACCCTTCACGGTATCCACGTTTATAATCCAGCACCACCCGTTCATCACTCAGGACCTTCGAATTGCGCCACCCCGCCCTGCTTATTCTGACCCTGGTCTCTTCCAGCCCTGACCTGTTTGCTGATCAAATCCTGCTGAAAAACGGAGACCGCCTGAGCGGAACTGTGATCAACCAGCAAGCTGACAGCGTGACCATCGTCCATCAGCTGTTCGGGGAGCTGGTCATCCCGCAGGACCAGCTGGCCGATCAACCCGTTAGCACCACCATCCAGAAGAGTGATCCGCCAACTCTCGCCAAAGTAAGGAAACCCGACTCCGTTAAGCGCCGCATCGAGGCAGGCCTGAATGGTGCCAATGGCAACAGCCGCAACAGTGACTGGCGGATCGGTTTTCAACAGCGCGGTGAGAGCAAATCGTCCAAACATCTGTTTGAAAGCAGCTACCGTCGAGCCAGCAGTGACGGAAACACCGAAGAGAACGATTTTTTTGCACAGCTTACCTATGACTGGCTGCTGCCTGAGTCCCGCTGGATGCGCTTCACCCGCGCCCGTTATGACTGGGATGAATTTGAAGACTGGGATAGCCGCATCAGTGGTGCCGCCGGCTACGGTTATCGCTTCAAAACCAGCGGCAACCTGTCGCTGTCTGGTCGCAGTGGTCTCGGTGCAACCCAAACCTTCGGTGGTAGTGACGATGATATCGAACTGGAAATACTTGTCGGTGTTGACGGCGAATGGAAAGTCAACGGTAGACAGCGACTGGAATTTGCCAACACCTTCTACCAGGGCCTGGAAGAGCTATCCCATTTTCGCAACCTGAGTTCGCTCGCCTGGATTGTTCGGCTCGACCAGCTCAACGGAATCGACCTGAAGCTCGGTCTCGAAAACGAGTATGAGACACCTTCTCCCGGTGACAGCCGCAGTAATGATTTTAAGTATGATGTTTCTCTAACCTGGCAACTCCGCTAACAAAAATACCAGCGGGATGAGCGGAACAACTGCGCAGGAAACACCAGTGCCGCTAACGAATGGTTGTCGGACACAACACCAGTTCGACACCAAACAGCCATCATGCAGGGACTTTATCAGCTCCCTCATTCAAGGATTTTTGCCAGCGGAAAGGCGAAGTTCCAACCACTGATTTAAACAGTCGCGCAAACGCGTTGGCGCTTCCGTAACCCACCCGCTGCGCTACCTGTGGTACAGACTGCCCCTGGGCAAGTAGTTTCATCGCCAGGCTTACCCGCCACTCCCCTAGATACGCTAACGGCGTGGTGCCAATAACCTGGCGAAACGTTGCTGCAAAACGGGCCCTTGACATACCCGCCTGTTCAGCCATCGACTCGACAGTCCAGCTCTCCTGCGGCCGCTCGTGAACCGCCGCAAGTGCCTGACGAAGCCGCGGATGTGCCATCCCTGCCATCAGCCCGTGGGTGCTTTTGCCGCTATCGATCAGATCGGCGAGCGCCTGAACAATCACTACCTCCAGCAGTCGATCAAGTACCGCCTGATGGCCACTCCCCTGTCGCTCCACCTCGGCGAACAGCAGGTTAATGGTGGGTTCCAGCAGTGGGCTGTCGGCAAAGCAGGTCACCACCACATCGGTCAGGGCCCGGGTCACCGGGTTGCGTAAATCAGCCCCAAACAGGAATGAGCCGCAAACCAGTTCGGTACCCTCCTGTAGTGGTGTTATCGAATGTCTGGTGGGATTGAGATATAGAAGCGCAACAGGCTGATCAAATTCCATCGGCGCATGTCCATCGGCTTCAAACAGCGCTCGACCGGCCTTGAGTACATGTAGATAGCCAAGATGGTCCTGCCGATCATAACTGGCTGACTGACAGAGCAGCCCCGCCTGAAAAACCCGCGCTCGCAACTGAAAACAGTTGAGAAGATTAACGATTGCATCGGCCATATTGAGACGCCTTGAAGTTTATTGAATACGATTAGTTACTAACCGTATCAATAATGTCCAGAAAATACCACTGCGCCGGCCAAACCGGGTCGGCCAGTTAACCCCGGGTTCGGGGCTTGATGATTTTCAGGAGATCACACCATGACACGTCTATCACCGCTCGATATCAATACCGCCGACCAACCAACACGTACCACCCTGAAGGCAATAGAGACCAAGCTGGGTATGCTGCCGAACCTGCTGGCGACGATGGCCCACTCGCCGGCAACACTTAATGGTTACCTGGCTCTATCCAACACACTTGCTCAGGGCAGCCTGACTGCCCGTCAGCGCGAACTGATCGCCATCGCCGTTGCCCAGGAGAACGGCTGTGAATATTGCCTTAGCGCTCATGCTGCAGCGGCCAGTTCACTCGGAATCGACGCAGCTGCAATCGCCCGTGCCCGTGCCGGGTTCAGTGAAGATGCGCTTGATTCGGCAATGCTGGCGTTCGCGGTCGCGGTCGTAAAGGAAAACGGTGTACTCAATGATCAGCAGATCGAGGCTGCGCGCCAACAGGGACTGAGCAACGGCCGGATCCTGGAAGTGGTGACCAATGTCGCTCTCAATATTCTCACCAACTACATCAACCTGATCGCAGAGACGGAAATCGATTTTCCACAATTGTCGCTCTGGGATGCCGACCCTGACGCCGCGCTCACCGCAGCTTCCTGATTCCACCTTCTGTTTGAGGAAAAGACCATGAAAATCATCAGGATCTACTGTTTAGTTTTAATCGCCCTGTTCGGAGCTGGCCGACTGTTCGCGCAAGAGTCATCTGCAGCTATCGGCGCCGCTGTGTTCAATAGCGCAGATGAGCTTCTGCTACCCCTCGGCTATCGTCAATGGGTCTTCATCGGCGCACCGCTGACGCCCAATCAACTGAACGGCGGTAGCGCAGCCTTCCCGGAATATCATCATGTTTACGTTAACCCTGATGCCTACGCGGTGTACCGGGCGACCGGCACCTTTCCTGACGGGACAGTTGTCGCCAAGGAACTGTTGCTATTGCAGAAAGGTGACCATGCGGACGGCTCCAAAAACGCAGCTTCGGGTCGCGGTTTTTTTGCCGGTGATTACAACGGCCTCGATGTGATGGTAAAGGACAGCAGTCGCTTTGCAGAGACCAATGGCTGGGGCTTTTTTAACTTTGGCCACCATCAGCCGCCCTATCTTCCTGCCGCCACTCCACAGGCCGAGAAAGATTGTGCCGGATGCCACCGGGCGGTGGAAAAAACCGACATGCTGTTCAAACAGTTCTATCCGCTGCTGCGCTAGTCGGCTCCAGTCCCTCTGTGACCACCCCGCACCGGTGGTCAACGGGACCGCCCCGCCGAGACAATTGGCGGGGCGGTTTTTTCCAGTCATCCCCCGGGGGTTAACAACTGTGCCACCCGCTGCTGAAGTTGTGGCACCACCACTTCATCGAACCAGGGGTTGTTGGCAAACCAGCGGCGGTTGCGCGGCGAAGGATGGGGAAGTGGCACCTGCTGTGGCCAAAATTGCTGCCAGCGGGCGACATTGTCAGTAACCGTTTGGTGATCATCGACCAGATAACGGACCTGGGCGTACTGACCAACCAACAGCGTCAGCTCAACATTTTGCATTCGATCTAACAGTGGTTGATGCCAGGTCTGCGCACAGATCGGCGGTGGCGGCAGGTCACCGGAACGGCCCTTTCCAGGATAGCAAAAACCCATCGGCACCAGAGCAATCTGCTCGGGCCGGTAAAAAACGTCTTTATCCACCCCGAGCCAGCTGCGCAGGCGGTCGCCGCTGGCATCATCCCACGGCACACCGGATTGATGGACGCGCAGGCCAGGTGCCTGACCAATGATGAGAATTTTCGCCCCGGCTCCTGCCTGAATGACCGGTCGTGGCTGGTGATCAAATGACTGTTCGCAAAGGCGGCAGTTGCTCACCTGCTCCAGAAGTACTGGCCAGGGCAACTGCTGTGGAGGTCGGGTACTCAAACTGGCTCGCTGCGCCTCTCAGTGATCAGAACTGGCCTGCCACAGATCAGCAGCCAGACCGGTAATCCGTCAAACCAGAAAACTGAGGTTGGGCGACTGCACCGACGGCTCATCCATTTTAATCTCCCGCGACGCCAGTTTGAGCTGGCCCTCTTCGTCACGCAGCAGATCGTGGCGTCGACAGGAGAACAGATAGGGCTGGCTAGAGGTTGCCCGTATCCGATAGACCAGAACGTTGCTGGTTACTAAAAACCCGGGCTCGTCATCGGCAGGAACGGCGCGGATATTGGTGACAAAATGGCGGGTAATGGAGGGCGGGCTTTCGGCAACTGTAGTCGACGCCTGCGACCAGAGGGTGATCCGCAGGGATAGTGAATCAAAATCATCATCAAAAAAACCGTTTTGGAATCCATGATTCGATTGCTGACCCTTGTCAAGCCTTTCGCGGACCGGCATCCGATAACTGATATCCTCGGTAATGCAATTCAGCCAGGCCTGATAATCACCGTCGTCAAAAAGATCCGCCTCATCATAATAAAAGGCGGTGATTCGACGGTAATCCCGGTCAGACACGTCCTGATTTATTGCTGCGACCATCTGTTCTCTCCCTAACCCTGCATCATCTCGCGCCACTTTAGCAGTACACCAAATTCCGACATTTCCGAATAGGTGGAGTGATAAGCCTCTCCCGGCCCTGGAAAATCCGTAATCAGATCTTCCTCACTGGCGAGAATCATCTGAAAACTGCTCATCCGTTGTCGACCAATAGTGCCACGGCTACCAGCATCCATCGCTGCCCAGGCTTCGGAATCGTCCTGATCAAAAGTTCCGGCAGCGGTAAAGGTTTGAATGCCGAGCTGCAGGGACTGCTGCTTGTACTCCTCGGCAGATTCCCTGTCAGCAAGAAACCAGGCCCAGATTTCCGAACTGCTGGCTGAGGTCGGTTGCCAGACACGCAGATTAAAAAAATTGATTGGCGGTTTCTTTGGCGACAACGTGACCGGAAAGTGCACCCAGGAGAGGTTTGGAAACACGGTCATCACGCCGTTGAACATGTTTTTCAGCTGACTGATCTGCCCTGCCGACAGGGTCTGCTGGTATAGAGGCACCATCTGCGGATCAAAACCGGTCCAGTCAGGAAAGCCCTGCGGACCGGGCACGAAAATACAGCCGTGGCCGTTACCCATGCGTACCGCTGGCCCGTTTTTGGCGATTTCGATCAATGCCTCCATCGGCATATCGATTGCCATACGCGATATCGGACCATGGGCAGCCAGTGCGTGCGGGCCATCGGCTGCGAAATTGATCGCGCCGTATTTCCAGTTCATGTTGGCAACCCACTTCACCGGCGCACCAAGTACCTGAGCGCCATTGGGTGTGCGCTTGAAGAACAGGTCCATATACCAGCGGGCGTTGCCGAGGTACTCCTCCAGTCCCGGCGCCTCTTCGTCAAAGGTTGCAAAGATCAACCCGCCGTAATTACCAACCCGCGCCTGCACCAGGTTGTAATCTTCAAAGTTAATCTTGTTTTTGTAGGCTTCCGGCTTGTCTGCTAACGAATGCAGAGTGCCGTCGTTGCGAAAGGTCCAGCCGTGGTAAGGACAATAAAAACTGGGCGAGTTACCCCCATCGGCTCGACAGACCATCGCTCCACGATGGGTACAGGCATTAAGAAACACCCGCTGTTTGCCATCACTTGAGTGGACCAGAATGACCGGGTCATTGCCAATCTGTCGGGTGACGTAATCCCCCGGCGCCGGGATTTCCGACTCATGACCGACAAACAGCCAGCTGCGGGCGAATATCCGCTGTAGCTCCATCGCATGCACATCGCTGTCGACAAAAATACGGCGATTGACCCAGCCAGTATTCGGGTCGACGAGATCACCGGGTCGATCAGGATTAAACTCTTCCATCTTCATATGCTCTCTCCTCACAGGGGATGACGGCCAACTGCACTGGGCCTCGATGCAGCAAGTCACGCGTTAACATTAACGATCTCGGGATCCGCTGGAAGGTCGGCCAGGAACGTTGATCCCCCCTGCCTCCAGGATCGAAACTCTAACAAAACCTGCCCGGGTACTGAACGATTGTTTACCGACCCTCCAGCAAACAGCCTATCCGCCCGGTCGCCACCACCAGATTATCGATAACTCGGCTTCGTTCCCCGGGCGCTCCACCGTTCCACCAGTTCTCGATGAACAGCGCATTGATCCCATAGCCACGATAGTCACCAACAAAGTCGAGCCCGATCGCAGCCGCTTCAGGTTCGCCGTTTAGCCAGAACTCCTGGTATCCATTGGCAAAGCCCTGATCATTAAGACTCACCGCGGCTTCAACACAGTGCCATTGATCCGCCTGCTCGATAATATGTACCGGTGTAACTCCAACGGCCTTACCCAACCAGCGCATATTGGGAAAGTCGTTGTAGCCACGGCAGACAGGCTCGCGACCGCCGCGCAAAACACATGATACCGGGTCAGCTATCAACCGCTGATTGTTGCCGCCCCAGAGATGAGCAATCATCGCCTGGGACCAGTCGCTATCGACCAGAATGGTGGCCCGGGATAGTTTGTGTGGGTTACCGTTCCAGCCTGGACTCAACCGAAAATAGTGGCGGTAATAAATTTCCCGCAACTGACGGCCAGCAGTGTCAATCGCCAATTCAGATAATGGATTGTCTCCGATCAACAGTTTGAGCGAACCAGCGTCCACCTGGCCAGTTCGCCAGCGGGCAACCATCGCCCCGTCCTCACCTCGGTCACCGACTAAATGCCTGGCACCAATTCCAGCTGACTCACTCCACCGAAAACTACCGTCTCCATCGCTGTACTGGAAATAACGACTAGCGTCTGGCGACTGCGAAAAATCATCGCAGAACAGCCAGTGTTCGGGCCTTGGCGGGTCACACTCGCCAGCAGCCACCCCGTCGCCAGGAAGCCAACAGGGTGTCACCGCCAGGAGCGTCAACGCGGGTATAGCCAGGATCGGCTTGAACACTGCTTATCACCCCTGGGAAGAGAACCGACTATTCAACCTATTCACAAATGTGTCATTTAGGCGCACTATGATGCCTCGTGAATTCTATGTTGACGGCGAACTTTCATCACACCGGCAGTTTGCAACCATCAGCACTGTCCGGCCACTCCTCCCGGGGTATTCTTTCCCCATCGGTTCACTGCCCCTTCAATATCCATACCCAATATTTGCCCCCCGAGTGGATCATGCCGTTCAGGCGGGTCCCCGCTGCTTCTCTATCTATGAGGTATCGATGAGCAAGATTTATGTGTTGGACACCAATGTGCTGTTAAACGATCCGATGGCGCTGCACGCCTTTCACGAGCACCGCGTTGTGGTACCGATGACGGTACTGGAAGAGCTGGACAACATTAAAGACAAACGTGACCGGGATGTCAGCCGCGAAGCGCGCATTGCCATCAACACTATCGACGGTTACCTTGGCGACGCTACTCCGCAGCAGATCAGCGCAGGGGTAGCGCTTCCGAGGGTCAATGGCGTTGACCCCGGTTCGCTGGCGGTGTTTCCTGACCAGTTGATTGCCGACGAAGATGACGACATCCCGTTCCTGAGCAGCGGCCCACACCAGGCGAACGACAATCGCATCATCAACGTGGCATTGAAGCTTCAGTCGCAAAATCCGGACGCGCGGGTCTGTCTGGTGACCAAAGACATCAATATGCGTCTGAAGGCCAAAGGCTCCGGCCTGGAGCATGTCGAAGATTACCGCAAAGAGAAGGTAATCGATGATCTCGACATGATGGCCACCGGTCACAAACACTTTAGCGGCAGCTTCTGGGACCGGACGACGCATGTAACCCGACTGCAAGGGAGTGACCAGGCGGGTTATCGGGTCGATGGTCTGGATTGCAGTGACCTCTACCCGTTGATGTTTCTTACCGATGACGAGGATTTTATCGGTCAGGTGGTCTGCATCGAACAGGATCGGGTCGATATTATCCAGCTCTCTCGCGACAAACTGATGAACCAGCGCCACTGGGGCATCAGGCCGCGCAACCTGGAACAGGCAATGGCGATGCAGCTGCTGGACCATCCCGATAGCGACATGACGGTTCTCACTGGCCCGGCCGGTTCCGGTAAAACCCTGCTCGCACTGGCCTGGGGCCTGGATGCGATCATGGAACGCAAAGCCTTCAACAAACTCATCGTTGCCCGTTCCACCCCGCCAATCGCAGAAGATATCGGCTTTCTACCGGGTACCGAAGAGGAGAAAATGGCACCGTGGCTGGCCGCTTTCGAGGACAACCTGGAGATTCTCCACAGCGGCGATGCTTCCTGCCAGGGCAGCATCGATTACGTCAAGGAACGGGCCAATATCCAGTTCAAATCACTCAACTTCATGCGCGGCCGCAGCTTTAACAATGCCTACATCATCATCGATGAAGCGCAGGGCCTTACCCCGTTTCAGCTACGTTCGATTATTACCCGGGTGGGGCAGAACTCCAGAATCGTCATTCTCGGCAATCTGGCGCAGATTGATCACCGCTACATCACCCCGCTCACTTCCGGGCTCACCTACGTCGCGGAGAAAACCCGGCCGTTCAACCATTGTGGGCTGATGCATGTGAACGGCATTGAGCGCAGCCGCCTGGCGGCTTTTGCTGAAGAGAATTTATAGTCTGACGGCAATCTATTCAAACTGACCTGGGTCGCCAACAAAGGCCGCAATATCCCTGAGCAGCAAGGCCGCCGGCGCGCCATCAGTTACCCGATGGTCAAAAGTAAGGCTCAACACACAGTTGTGCTGCCAGCCGAGCTGGTCACCGTCACGCACCGGACGTTCGCGAACCCTGCCAATACCCAGTATCGCCACCTGGGGTGGGTTGATGATGGGTGTAAAAGCATCGATCCCGTAGGCACCGAGATTGCTGATCGTAAAACTACCACCAGCAAATGCCTCAGGCGGCAACTGCCCCTCACGAGCCTGACTGGTCAACGATGCTGATTGTGTTGCAAGTTCATTCAGACTCAGGGTATCCGCAGCGCGGATTACCGGCACCACCAGACCATCATTCAGGGCCACGGCAAAGCCGAGATTGACCTGCGCTATTTGAGTCACCCGCTCCGTACCGCCATCTGAAGAAATCCAGGCGTTGAGCCGTGGGTGGTTCGGCAACACTCGCGATAGCGCATAGGCGATCAGGTCGCTATACCCGACCGAAAGTGTTTTTCTGCGCTCTACCAAAACCGACACGTCCACTTCACTGGTCAGCGTCAACTGAGCCGACTGCTGCAGGCTGCGGGTCATGTTGCTCGCAATGGTGGCACGCAGCCCGGTGAGGGGATAACTTTCGCCTGACTGTTGCGCCCTGGAGACCAGCACCTGGACATCGTCGGCGACAATGCGGCCGTTGGGACCACTGCCCGTTAAGCGACTAAGGTTGATGCCCTGCTGTTTGGCGAGACGCCGCGCCTGCGGAGTGACCTGCACCCTGACTGGAGCAACGCTTCCTGCGGCACCCGAACGACTGGATAACGACTCAGCTGAAACCGCCGGGAGCTCTGAAGAGTGTTGATATTGATCGGCACCCGGGGCTTCACCCTGTTCACCAATCAGGCACAGGGGCGTGCGGACCGGCACCTCCTGCTCTTCCTCGACCAGTAGTTGCAGCAAAACCCCGTCGCGGTCCGCATGCAGTTCTGAAACAACCTTCGAGGATTCAACCTCAGCGATAATTTCGCCTTCATTCACCAGGTCACCCGGCTGCTTGAGCCACTTGAGGATCTTGCCCTCATGCATACCCATCGACCATTGCGGTAACAGTAATTCATGAGCCATCGGCGCTACTCCGTCACCAACTTACGGGCGGCAACCACAATCTGTTCCACCTGCGGATAGAACCCCTGTTCGAGCGCGGGTGAAAACGGTATCTGCATGTCCGGAGCAGTCAGACGCATGATGGGTGCCTGCAGATCCCAAAAACCCAGTTCGGCAACCCGAGCGACGATTTCACTGGCAGCGCCACAGGTGCGGTGGCCCTGATCGACCACCAGCAGCCGCCCGGTTTTGGCAATCGATTGCAGTATGGTCTCGGTATCCAGAGGTACCAGCGTACGCGGGTCGATCACCTCCGCACTGATGCCCTCCTGCGCCAGGCTGTCGGCAGCACGTATTGCTTCACCAACCCGCGCAGCAATCGCAACAATGGTGACATCACTGCCCTCGCGACAGCGGTTGGCCTGACCGAACGGCAGGGTATAGTCCACTTGCGGAACATCGCCACGCGCGCCCCAGAGGTTACCGTCTTCAAACACCAATACCGGGTCATCATCGCGGATCGCCGTTTTCAACAGCCCTTTGGCGTCATAGGGTGAACTCGGCACCACCACTTTTAACCCCGGTACATTCATGAACATGGAATAGTTGCGGTCGGAATGTTGTGCCGCGATACCGCCGTTGTAGAACATGGCGGCCCGGAACACCGCTGGAATGTGGGTCTGACCGCCATACATGTAACTCGACTTGGCCGCCATACTCACCAGCTGGTCGGTTGCCAGGTACATGAAAGAGGCGATGGTGTAATCGACGATTGGTCGCATACCGACCATTGCCGCACCAATCGCCACACCGGTAAACCCGCTTTCACAGATTGGCGTATCCAGCACCCGCTGGGCACCAAAGCGCTCCAGTAATCCGCCGCTGGAGCCATAAACATTGCCGGAGACATCCTCGCCCATCAGAAAGACACGCTCATCCCGCTCCATCTCTTCCATCTGTGCTTCCGCCACTGCCTGCAGAAAGGTCAACTCTCTCATGCTTGCGCCTCCTGGCTCAGCGGCGATCTAAACAGATGCTGATAGGCCTCTTCAGCTTCCGGCAGCGGGCTCTCTTCGGCAAATTTGAGCGCAGTATCAATTTCTTCTGCGGCGAGGTTTTCAATACGGTCAAGTTCGGCTCCATCAACGCCCTGCTCAGCCAGCAGACGTCGGCCGATCCCTAGCGGATCGCGCTGTTGCCAACTTGCCAGTTCTTCTTCTGGCCGATAGGTCATATGATCGTAGAGCGGCCCCTCGGAATGGTGGTGGTAGCGGTAGGTTTTGGCCTCGATCAGGGTTGGACCGCCGCCCTGCCGTGCCCGTGACACCGCGTCGAAAACAACCTTGTAGACCTCAACGCAATGTTGGCCATCAACCACCCGGGCTGGCATTCCATATCCGGCGGCGCGGGGGGCAATATCCTCCAGCGGCGCCACACGGTTCAGCGGTGTAGTAACGCCATAGCCATTGTTTTCGCAGAGAAAAATGACCGGCAAGTTCCACAACGCCGCCATGTTCATGGCTTCGTGAAAATAGCCCTGATTGGAAGCGCCATCACCAAAAAAGCAGAGGGTGACCCGGCTGTTGCCCTGCATCTGGCTACCCAAAGCCGCTCCAACAGCGACCGGCAGCCCGCTACCGACGATGCTACTCTCACCCAGACTGCCGACCGAGAAATCGGCCAGATGCATCGACCCGCCCTTACCCCGGTTTACGCCGGTCACCTTGCCGAGAATTTCCGCCATCAGTGCCTTTACATCGGCGCCCTTGCCGATCGGATGACCATGGGAACGATGATTGCCGACCATATAGTCTTC
>OBIY01000651.1_pt1 | contig 12644 bp, 9 predicted proteins | sample 1519841 | NCBI WGS metagenome assembly OBIY01 (sample SAMN03019774, study PRJEB22545) | beach sand metagenome | biome: beach; feature: sea beach; material: beach sand | place: USA: Municipal Pensacola Beach, FL | collected 2010-07-30 | depth 30-40 cm m
AGCGCCAGGCCGCCCAATAGGAGTTCAGACGTGTGCTCTTCCGATCTTATTGGGCTGCCTGGCGCTGGCCGCGTTCGGTGTGTGGTGGTGGCAGGCTTCGGCAGCGGCGCAACGGCAGTCGGAGCGGCGCGATGTGTGGCGCCGCTGGCAGGCCAGCGTCACGGTTGCCGCGTCGAACGCGGAACCGGCGCCGGTTCCGGCGGGGGACGAGGCGCCCGCCGACAGCACGCGTGCCGCAACGCCGTCGCGGGTGCCCCCCGTGTCGCTGCTCAACACCCGGCCGGTGACGCCCGAAGCGGCGGCGTGCCTGGTCGACCTGTCCGACAGCTTGCCGCGCCCGCGCGCGGTGCTCACGCAGTTGTTGCTGGCGGGTGACGATCCGGTCGAGTTGGCACGCGTGGTGGCGACCGATACGGCCAGCGCGGCACTGTTGCTGCGCACCGTCAACTCGGCGCGGTTCCACCTGACGCGCCCGGTTTCCAGCGTTCAGCATGCGGTCACGTATCTGGGGGCGAACCTGGTGCGTGACATGGCCATTCGGCATGCCCTGGCGTTGCCGGCGCCGGCACATGACCCGGCCGCCGAGCGGGCCAACCAGCGCCTGTGGCGCATCGGTTACCTGGCGAGCACCATCGCCCTGGCGGTGGCCCGACACCAGCGGTGGCCGTCGGCGGGAGCGTTGTCCACGCAGGCGCTGTTGTTTGGCCTGGGTGACATTGCGCTGTTGGCGCACCATCCAGGGCTGGCCGAGCTGTACGCCCCCGATTACGGCCTGCCCGCGCGGGTCGAGGAGATTCAGCGACGCCTTGCGCTCAACCCGGCCATGGCGGCGGCGCATTTGGGGCGCGTGTGGCAGTTGCCGCAGGAGCTGGTCCGGGGGCTGGGTGCGAGCCTGACACCTCTGGCCGGCGGCCCGCAGCAGTTGGCGCCCGACCTGTTGGCGCCGGTTACGCTCGGCTACTTTTCCACCGGCCTGGCGGATGTGATGCTGCGGCAGGGGAGCTGCGATCCACGGACGGCCGTCGACACCCTATTGGGGCTGCCACACGCGTTTTTCCTGCCCGAGTATCTTGCGGCCTGCGGTGTGTCGGGTGTGCTGGACGCGCTGGCACAACCGGCGGCAGCGCGCCGACTGAACGCGGTCTGGGCCAGCACCCATGCCACGGGGGAGCGCGACCGCCCGGAACCGTCGCCGGACTAGAACACCCGTCGCTTCAGGCCGAACTGCTGGATGACGGTGGTAGCGATCTCCTCGATCGACTTGTGCGTCGAATCCAGGTGCGGGATGTTCAGGCGCTGGTACAGGCGCAGGGCCTGGCGCGCCTCGAACTGGCACTGCGGCAGCGATGAATAGCGACTGCCGGGGCGGCGTTCCTCGCGGATGCGGTGTACGCGCATCGGGTCGATGCTCAGGCCGAACAGTTTGTTGCGATGCGGCAGCAGGGATTTCGGCAACGTCTGGTTCTCGAGGTCGTCCTCGGTGAGCGGGAAGTTCGCCGCGCGGATGCCGAACTGCAGACTCAGGTACAGGCTGGTCGGCGTCTTGCCGGAGCGGGAGACGCCGATGAGGATGATGTCCGCCTCGACCAGGTGCTTGCCGTCCACGCCATCGTCGTGGGCGAGGCTGAAATTGATGGCCTCGATACGCTCTTCGTAGTCGTTCGATTCGGGGATGCCGTGGGTGGGCGTCGCACCGTGTCGGGCAGGCACGCCAAATGCCTCCTCCAGCGGCGCGATGAAGGTCTCCAGGACATCCAGGCACAGGACGCCGCTGCTGCGGATCACCGCGCGCAGGTGGTCGTCGGTGATGCTGCTGAGCACGACCGGCGGCTCGCCGCCGCTGGCGGTGTCGCGGATTCGTCCGGCGACCTGGCGCGCCTTCTGTTCGGTGTCGATGAAGGGGATGTCGATGCGCTCGATGGCGTTGGCCGGAAAGTGGGCCAGCAGCGCCTCGCCGAGTGTCTGCACCGTAATGCCGGTCTGGTCGGAAACGAAGAAAACCGTGCGGGTCATCGGCGTGTGGCTCAGCTGCCGTCGCGGATGACGGTCAGGCGGTCGCCCGGCTTCAGGGCATGGGCGCGCAGGCCGTCGTTCCAGCGCTGCAGCTGCTCCAGGCTGACGCCGAAGTTCTGGGCGATGCGCCAGGCGGTGTCACCGCGGCGCACGGTGTAGGTTTCGCGCCGACTGGCATCGGCGACCGCGGTGGTTTCGGACGGCCGGAACACGCTCAGCGTCTTGCCGACCGTCAGGACGTCGTTGCGCAGGCCCGGGTTGCAGGCGGCGATGTCCTTGACGCTGACCTGATAGCGCCGTGCGATGTCCCACAGCGTGTCGCCGGCAGCCACCCGATGCACCACCCGCTCGCCCTGGCAACTGTGGCCGGGGCCCGGCCTGCGGTCGGCCGTGTAGGCGACCGGGATCAGCAGGTCCTGGTTTGCCTTGAGCATGCCCGTGTGCAGCCCGTTGGCCTGCCGCAGTGCCGCGATGCTCACACCGTAACGCCGCGCCACGCCGGTCAGCGTCTCGCCGCTGCGCACCTTGTGCCGTCGCCACTGGACGCGCTGCTGGGGCACGGACGCGTCGGCCTCGACGCCGGCGACGGCATCGCGGGGCAACACCGCCAGGTGCTGGCGGGCGTCGTCGGCGGCGGCGACGGGGACCAGGAGCCGATGTGGGCCGCCGGGAGGGGTGCTGCCACGGTGATAGCCGGCGTTCAGGGCCAGCAGGTCGTCGGTGCCGAGGCTTTCGACCGCGGCCAGCAGGTCGAGACGGATCGGACCGTCGACGTCCACAGTCGTGAAGTAGGGCTGGTTGGGAATTTCCGGCAGGCGGATGCCGTAGCGCTCCGGGTGCGCCACGATTTTTCGCAGCGCCAGCAGCTTGGGTACGTAGCAGCGCGTTTCCTGGCGCAGCGGCAGGTCCAGGAACCGGGTGCCGCGATTTTGCGCCAGGTTGGCCTGGCACAGGCGTGACACATACCCCGGGCCGCCGTTGTAGGCGGCCAGTGCCAGCGTCCAGTCGCCGTCGAACTGCCGGGCCAGGGTGGCCAGGTAGTCGAGCGCGGCGCGCGTCGAATCCACCACGTCGCGGCGCTGATCCACCCAGGCGGTCTGTTGCAGGCCGTAATCCTTGCCGGTTTCGGACAGGAATTGCCACAGGCCAACCGCGTTGCTGCGCGACACGGCGGTCGGCACGAAGGCGCTTTCGACCACCGGCAGCAATGCGAGCTCGGTCGGCAGGCCGCGGCGCTCGATTTCGTCCAGGATGTGGAAAAGGTATCGGTTGCCGCGCGTCAGGACGTTGTCCAGCCACAGCGGATGATCCAGATACCAGCGCAGCTCCGCTTCGATCTGCGGGTCGGGCGGTATGTCGATGGCAAAGCCGTCGCGCACACGGTCCCAGATGTCGATGTCCTGCGCCGCCATGGGCGGGGGCGATTTCTTGCGCGCGCTGCTGGGGGGCTCGGGGCGCTTGCTGCTGGTGTGGGGGGTGCCGGGCGTGGAGCAGGCCGCCAGGGCGAGCAGCAGCGTGGACACGAAAAGCACCATGGCGGTGCGCAGGAAGGCGTTGAGCAGTGGCGTATCCGCAGGCATGGGGCGGCATTCTACGGACGAAATGGGCTGCTGGTGACAATCCTGCCTGGCCGGGCCCATGAAAGACGCTTCAGGGCGTTGCTGCGGGCGCCGTGTAGACGCTGCCGGTCGGATGCCCGGCATGCCAGGCGAACCAGTACTCGGTTGCCGTCGGCACGGGCTTGCCGTCGATATCGGTCACCAGTGCGCGTTGGTCGGCGTAGTTGAAGTCGATCCGGTAGCTGGCGCCTTCGAAGCGGTCGGTAAACGGTCCATCGTGCGCCGTCAGCTCGGCGAAGGGGTAGGCGCGATAGCGTGTGCCACGACGGATGACCAGCACCGGTTCCTTGGGGTGGTAGCGATCGCTGCGGGCCGCAACCGGGAACTGCAGTTCGCTGTTGGTGGCGTAGTCGGCGTAGGGGTCTTGTCCGTACGGTCGGCGGTGGCCGGTGTCGTCGCTGAGTACCTGCGTGTCGGGATGACGGGTGAGCCAGTCGGCCCAGCTGGTTTCGACCACGGCCAGCGGGGTCAGGCGTTCGCCCCGGCGCGGGCCGGCGATGGCCTCACCTTCAAGCGGCAGCCACAGCGACTCGCTGGCGCGGTCGAACAGCACGGTTCCGCTGTTGTAGAGCAGTCCCGACACACCGAAGCGGTCGGCGGTTTGGGCGTGGCCGGTGAAGAAGCCGGCCACGGTGCCGCTCAGCGGGCTGTAGACAATGAGAAACGGACGCGTCCCGATGCGGTCGTTGACGGCCTCATGCCAGACCAGCACCGAGCGTGGGTAGGCGCGCGCGACGCCATCGATCACCACGCCGACGACGCGTTCCTCGAAGCCCATGCCGATCGAGTCGCCGGGCACGAAATTCGGATCGTCCAGCGCCGGGATGCCGTCGCGTGGCTGTCCGCCACTGGCCAGGGCTGCCCGCGGCAGCTCGAGGTTGGACAGGTCGAAGCCGTTCCATTCGTTCGCGGGCTCGGCCCGTGCGGCCAGGCTCAGGCCCAGCAGCACGCCGGTGGCCAGGCGTGCGGCACGTCGGGCGAACATCAGCGCAGCGCCGCGTTGATGTCGTCCAGGGCCGTCGCGCCGGGGCACAGGGCCTCGTACGGCAGGCTGTTGAGCGCCCTGTCATCGGTGCCGAGCACGGCGTGCATTTCCACCGGCGCGGCGTCGACGAACAGCAGGCCGGTCGGCACCGCGCCGTCGGCCTGCTGACGCTGCAGGTAGCTCATGGCACCGGCCCGGTCGTAGGGATCGTAATCCTCGGCCAGTTTCTTCAGGTACAGCGTCGAGCCGTCGTGCAGTGTCACCGCCACCCGTTCGCCGGGGGCGTACGCGGTGGTGATTTCCTCGGCGTGTGGCACGAAGTCGGCGGCGACCAGCGGCCGGTCGTGGCGGCGGATGTGGGCGTAGCTCTTGGTCGACGCTTCGTGATTGTTGAAGGTCACGCAGGGCGAGATGACATCGACGAAGGCGAAGCCCGGGTAGGCGATGGCGGCCTTCAGCAGCGGCACCAGCTGTGCCTTGTCGCCGGAGAAGCTGCGCGCCACGAAGCCGGCACCCATCTGCAGCGCCAGCTGCACCAGGTCGATGGCCGGGTAGGCATTGGTGCGGCCGCCCTTGTTCTTGGAGCCGGGGTCGGCGGTGGCCGAGAACTGCCCCTTGGTCAGCCCGTAGGTGCCGTTGTTCTCGACCAGGTAGAGCATGTTCACGCCGCGGCGGATGGCGTGAATGAACTGGCCCAGGCCAATGGAGGCCGTGTCGCCGTCGCCGGACACGCCGATGTACACCAGGTCCCGATTGGCGGCGGCGGCGCCGGAGGCGATGGACGGCATGCGTCCGTGCACCGAGTTGAAGCCATGCGCCGGCCCGAGGAAGTAGGTGGGCGTCTTCGACGAGCAGCCGATGCCGGACAGCTTGCCGACGCGGTGCGGCGGCAGGTCGAGCTCGAAACAGGCCTGGATCAGCGCGGCGCTGACCGAGTCGTGCCCGCAGCCGGCGCACAGCGTGGACAGCGAGCCCTCGTAGTCACGGCGGGTCAGGCCCAGCGTGTTCTTGGGCAGTTGCGGGTGATGGATCTTCGGTTTCGGCAGGTAGCTCATGCGGACGCTCCCATGGCAAGGGCCTGCACCGGCGCCAGGTGACCGCCGATGTGATGCACCAGGAATTCGGCGGTGACCGGCATGCCGTCGTAATGCAGGATCGGCACCAGCTTGGCCGGTGAAATGTCGCCCTCGATCTGCAGCATGGCGCGCAGTTGCGCGTCGCGATTCTGCTCGACCACGAACACCGTGTCGTGCGCGGCGATGAAGTCGTACACCGCCTGCGAGAACGGGAACGCCCGCAGGCGCAGCGCGTCGACTTCGAGGCCCTGTGCGGCCAGCCCCTCCAGCGCCTCGGGCATCACCTCGGCGCTGGTGCCGAAGTAGAGGATGCCGGCGCTGGCGCCGCTGTCGCGTTCGATGACCGGTTCCGGCACCAGCCGGGCGGCGGTGTCGAACTTGCGTCGCAGGCGGTCGACGTTGTCCTGGTACTTGTCGCCGTCCTCGGTGTAGGCACCCAGGCGGTCGTGACCGGAGCCGCGGGTGAAGAAGGCGCCCTTGCTCGGATGTGTGCCGGGCAGGGTGCGGTAGGGGATGGCGTCACCGTCGACGTCGAGGTATCGGAAGAACTTGAACCCGTCCTCGAGCTGCTCGGTGCTCACCACCTTGCCGCGGTCGGGGGCGTAGCTGTTGTCCCAGCTGAGCGGCTCGGACAGCCAGTCGTTCATGCCGAGGTCGAGGTCGCTCATCACCAGCACCGGCGTCTGCAGGCGCTCGGCCAGATCAAACGCCTGCGCCGCCATGTCGAAGCACTCCTTCGGCGACGCCGGGAACAGCAGCACGTGCTTGGTGTCGCCGTGCGAGGCGTAGGCCGACGACAGCAGGTCCGACTGCTGGGTGCGCGTGGGCATGCCGGTGGACGGGCCGCAGCGCTGGATGTCGAACAGCACCACCGGGATCTCGGCGTAGTAGGCCAGGCCCAGGAACTCGGTCATCAGCGACACGCCGGGCCCGCTGGTAGCGGTGAACGAACGCGCGCCGTTCCAGGCCGCGCCGACCACCATGCCGATGGCTGCCAGTTCGTCCTCGGCCTGCAGGATGGCGTAGCGCTTGCTGCCGTCGGGGTTGACGCGGAACTGCTCGCAGTAGCCGCTGAAGGCGTCGACCAGCGAGGTGGAGGGGGTGATCGGGTACCAGGCCGCCACGGTGGCGCCCGCGTACAGGCAGCCCAGGCCGGCGGCCGAGTTGCCGTCGATCAGGATGCGGTCACCGACCGCCTGGCGCCGCTCGGCATGCATCGGCAGCGGGCAGGCAAAGCGCTCCAGCGCCGCCGCACGGCCCATCTCGAACGCCTTCATGTTCGGCGCGATGAGCTTTTCCTTGCCGCGGAACTGCTCGCCCAGCAGCTGTTCGACGACGTCCGGCTCGATGTTGAGCAGCGCCGACAGCACGCCGACATAGGCGATGTTCTTGAACAGCAGGCGCTGGCGCGGGTTGCTGAACGCGTGCGTGACCATCTCGGTCAGCGGCACGTCCAGGAAATTGATGTCCGGCCGGCGCAGTTCGGGCGCCAGCGGCTTGGACGAGTCGTACAGCAGGTAGCCACCGGGCTCGACGCTGCGCACGTCCTCGGCGAAGGTCTGGCCGTTCATGGCCACCATCAGGTCGACGCTGCCGCGCCGGCCGGTGTGGCCGGCCTCGCTGACGCGGATCTCGAACCAGGTGGGCAGGCCCTGGATGTTGGACGGGAAGATGTTCTTCGGGCCCACCGGCAGGCCCATGCGGAACAGCGCCCGCGCCACCAGGCCGTTGGCACTGGCCGAACCGGTGCCGTTGACGTTGGCGAAACGCAGGACGAATTCGTTGACCTTGGCTAGACGCGACATACGCCACCTGCTTGCGGAAGGGTGAGGATGGATTTCTGCATGTCCCAGGCGCCGGTCGGGCAGCGCTCGGCGCAGAAACCGCAGTGCAGGCACACGTCCTCGTCCTTGACCATGACACGCCCGGTGGCTACCGGGTCCGATACGTACAGCGGCTGGTCGAGGTTGTGCGCCGGCGCCATCAGGCGGGTGCGCAGGTCGGTCTCGTCGCCGTTCTCGGTGAAGGTGATGCAGTCCTCGGGACAGATGTCCACGCAGGCGTCACACTCGATGCACAGCTGTTCGGTGAACACGGTCTGCACGTCGCAGTTCAGGCACCGCGCTGCTTCCTTGTAGGCCAGCTCGGCGTCGAAGCCCAGTTCCACCTCGACCTTGATGTTCTTCAGCGTCTTGAACTTGTCCGCGTGCGGCACGGCGAAGCGCTGCTCCGCCGAGAAGGCGTTGCCGTAGCTCCAGTCGTGCAGGCCCATCTTCTGGCTGACCAGGTTGACCCCGGCTGCCGGGCGGTCGGCGTGCAGGTCCTTGCCCTGGCAGAACAGGTCGATGGAAATGGCGGCGGCGTGGCCGTGCGCCACCGCCCAGATGATGTTCTTCGGTCCGAAGGCGGCGTCGCCGCCGAAGAACACCTGCGGGTGCGTCGACTGCAGGGTGTCGGTGTCGAGCTTGGGCAGGTCCCACTGGTCGAACTCGATGCCGACGTCGCGCTCGATCCACGGGAACGCGTTTTCCTGGCCGATGGCCATCAGCACGTCGTCGCAGGGAATGAACACCGGCGGCTCGCCGGTCGGTACCAGCTTGCGTCGGCCACGGTCGTCGTGTTCGGCGCGCATCTTGTCGAACCAGACGCCGGTCAGGCGGCCGTTGTCGACCTCGAAGGATTTCGGCGCGTGGTAGTCGAGGATGGGGATGCCTTCGTGCATGGCATCTTCCTTCTCCCACGGCGAGGCCTTCATCTCGTCGAAGCCGCTGCGTACCGTGACGGTGACCTGCTCGCCGCCCAGGCGCAGCGCGGTGCGGCAGCAATCCATGGCGGTGTTGCCGCCGCCGATCACCACCACGCGCTTGCCGATCGTGCTGATGTGCTCGAAAGCCACCGAGGCCAGCCAGTCGATGCCGATATGGATGTTGGCGGCGGCTTCGCGCCGGCCGGGGATGTCGAGGTCACGCCCGCGCGGCGCGCCGGAGCCGACGAACACGGCATCGAAGCCCTGGCCCAGCAGCCAGCCCATGCTCTCGACCGGCTGGCCGAAATGGCACTCGACACCGAAATCGAGAATACGGTCGACTTCCTCGTCCAGCACCGACTCGGGCAGGCGGAAGGCCGGGATCTGCGTGCGCATGGCACCGCCGCCGCGCCGGTCCTTCTCGTACAGCACCACTTCATAACCCAGCGGCAGCAGGTCGCGTGCCACCGCCAGCGACGCCGGTCCGGCGCCGACCAGCGCCACGCGCTTGCCGTTTTTCTGCGTCGGGATGGCTGGCAGGTGCGGGCTGATGTCGTCCTTGAAATCGGCTGCCACGCGCTTGAGGCGGCAGATGGCGACGGGCTTGTCCTCGACCCGGCCGCGCCGGCAGGCCGGCTCGCAGGGGCGGTCGCAGGTACGACCGAGCACGCCCGGAAAGACGTTCGAGAACCAGTTCAGCAGGTACGACTCGGTGTAGCGCCCGGCGGCGATCAGCCGGATGTATTCGGGCACGTTGGTATGGGCCGGGCAGGCCCATTGACAGTCGACTACCTTGTGGAAGTGTTGCGGATCGGCGAGGTCGGTTTTTTTCAAGGACGGAGGCCCGCTGGCACGGCACGGTGGGGGGACGGAAAATCCTCTTATTGAACCACAGCCGCGTGCCCGCGAGTAATACGCGCGCAATGAACGCCCTGGCTTTTGGCCGTGGCCTCAGCCGCTGAAAGCACCCGCGTCGGCGCAGAACGCCTGCATGCCCAGGTCGGTCAGCGGATGGTCGGCCACACCGGCCAGGATGGCCGCCGGCACGGTCAGGATGTCGGCGCCGGCCAGCAGCATTTCGGACACCTGCGCCGGGTTGCGGATGCTGGCGGCCAGCACTTCGGTGCGGATGTCGTAATGGGCGAACACGGTCACGATCTCCTGCACCAGGCGCGAGCCCGCGTCATGGCGCGGGCCGCCGCAGGCGACGTATTCGGTGTTGTGGTGGCGCGCCGGGTCGCTGGCCTGATAGAGCGCGTTGCCGGGGGTGCCCAGGTCGTCGTCGTGCTTGGCCAGGTAGTCGGCGACCCGGCCCAGGAACGGGCTCACGCAACTGGCGCCGGCGTTGGCAGCCCAGAACGCCTGCGTGGTGTTGAACACCAGCGTGGCGTTGGTGTGGATGCCGCGCTCCCACAGCGTGCGGATCACCTTCAGGCCGGTGAACGGGTCGGCGTTCGGGTCGGCCGTGCGGTAGCCGCCCACCGGTACCTTGATGACGGCGTTGTCACCCAGCGCGGCCAGTTCCTGCGCCTGCTCTAGCATCGGGTCGCAGGCCAGCTCGGTCAGTTCCAGGCTCACCGGGTTCGGCGCCAGCAGCCGCAGGATGTCGGTCAGCAGGGTCTTGGCCTGTTTCCACGAGGTGGCGCCGGCCCGCTTGAGCAGGGTCGGGTTGGTGGTGACGCCGTTGATGATGCCGGCCCGGTACAGCGGCTCGATGTCGCGGATGTCGGCGCTGTCGGCGAAGATGCGCGGTGCCCGGCTGGCGGGGTGGCGCTCGTCCCGGATGGGCGGCAGGGCGCGGCGGCGCGGCTGGATCTCGGGGCTGAATTCGGCGGGCTTGAGCATGGCGTTTTCCACGGTTCGCGAAGGCGCGATTCTAGCAATGCTGCCGGCGCGGTTCCGCCAGGGCGCTGGCGGCGCCGCGCTTCCGGGCAGCGTGGATTTGCGCGTAAAGTTAACGACTGATCAACACGCGCAGGCATGCTTGGCGCCTGCTCAGGAGACGCTTCATGAACACCCCCCGCGAGACCGGTCTCGGCGGCACGCATTTCATTCGTATCGACCCGGATCGTTGTGAATTTCTGGTGCCGCGCTGGGCGTTTACCGACCCCGCCGTGCTGGACAAGGAGCGCGCGGAAATCTTCGGGCGCTGCTGGCTGTACGCGGGTCATGCGTCGGAGATTCCCAAGGCAGGCGATTTCGTCGCGCGCAAGGTAGGTGGCCGGCAGCTGTTCCTGTGGCGGGCCGATGACGGCGCGGTGAAGGTGTACTTCAACACCTGCACCCATCGGGGGGCCATGGTGTGCCGCGAGAAGCAGGGCAACGCCAAGCGCCTGACCTGCCCGTACCACGGCTGGACGTTCGATAGCCACGGCGGCATGGTCGAGCAGCCCGGCGCCAGCGGCTTTCCGGACGGGTTCTTCGACAACGGCGCCAAGAACCTGGTGTCGCCGGCACAGGTCGATGTCTACCGTGACTTCATCTTCGTCAATTTCGACCCCACCGCCGGTGACCTGACAAGCTACCTGGCCGGCGCCACCGAGTATCTGGACCTGGTGGCCGACCAGGGCGAGCACGGCATGGAAGTGACGCCGGGCGAGCAGGTGTACTCCATGCGCGCCAACTGGAAGTTGCTGTACGAGAACAGCGCCGACGGCTATCACGCCATTACCGCGCATGCCTCGTACTTCGACTATCTGCGTGCCACCGTGGGCGTGTTTCGCGAGGACTTCAACCCGCACGATGTCGGCGGCGGCGGCCGCAGCCTGGGCAACGGTCATGCGGTCATCGAGTACCAGGCGCCGTGGGGCCGACCGGTGGCGCAGTGGGTGCCGCAGTGGGGGGACTCGGGCAAGCAGGAGGTCGCCCGTGTCAAGGCGGAGCTGGTGGCGCGCCTGGGCGAGCAGCGGGCCGACCGGGTGGCGAACTGGAACCGCAACATCCTGATTTTTCCGAACCTGATCATCAACGACATCATGGGGCTGACCGTGCGCAGCTTCCAGCCGGTCACGCCGGGCTACCTGGAGGTCAACGCGGTGTCGCTGGCGCCACGCGGCGAGCACCCGGAAATGCGCGCCTGGCGGCAATACAACTTCAACGAGTTCCTCGGCCCGGCGGGCTTCGCCACGCCGGACGACGTGGAAATGCTCGAGCTGTGCCAGCAGGCCTATCAGAACATGCCGGAAGTCGGCTGGAACGACATTTCCAAGGGCATGAACCGGCCGGACAACAACCAGGGCGATGACGAGTTGCAGATGCGCTCGTTCTGGATCCGCTGGGACGAGCTCATGGGCGCTGCGCGCTGAACCCGACTCACAAGGAACATGACGATGGCACTGCTGACCCGGGCCGAGGTGGAGGACTTCCTCTACCACGAGGCGGCCCTGCTGGACGACTGGAAAACCATGGAGTGGTCCGCGCTGTTCACCGAGGACTGCGAGTACCTGGTGCCCCCCACCGACCTGCCGGATGCCGACAAGAACGCCGCCTTGTTCATCATCAACGATGACCACCACCGCCTGGTGCAGCGCGCCAAGCGCCTGACCCGGCGCACCGCGCACGTGGAGTTTCCGCATTCCAAGATGCGGCACACCATCCACAACGTGCGCATCCTGGAGCAGGACGAACACGGCGTGACGGTGGCCAGCAACCAGGTGGTCTACCGCGCCAAGCGGCAGAACCTCGACACGTTCGTGTGTCACACCGTGCACAAGCTGGTGCGCACCGCGGACGGCCTTCGCATCAAGAGCAAGCGGGTGATGCTGGACATCGACGGCCTGCGCCCGCACGGCATGATCAGCGGCATTCTGTGAGCGCCGCTGCCACCGAGGAGAGACCCATGTTCCGTTACAAGAAGCTCGGCTATGTCGCGCTCAACGTGAGCGACCTGGCGCGGTCGGTGCCGTTCTACCGCGACATCGTCGGCCTGCAGCTGAACGAGCAGACCGACGACGGCACGGCCTTTTTCGCCTGCAGTGCCGATCACCACAACGTGGTCCTGTATGAGGGCGGCGAGCCGGGCCTGAAGCGCGTCGGCTGGGAGATGGAGCAGCCCGAGGAACTCGACCGCCTGTACGAGCACCTGCAGGCGGCCGGTTTGAAGCCGGCGTTCGTTTCGCCGGACGAATGCCGGGCGCTGCGCCAGCAACGCACGCTGCGCATCCGCGAGCCGTTCAGTGGCCTGACCGTTGGTGACGGTCGGCGTA
>OBIY01000654.1_pt1 | contig 12586 bp, 7 predicted proteins | sample 1519841 | NCBI WGS metagenome assembly OBIY01 (sample SAMN03019774, study PRJEB22545) | beach sand metagenome | biome: beach; feature: sea beach; material: beach sand | place: USA: Municipal Pensacola Beach, FL | collected 2010-07-30 | depth 30-40 cm m
TGGGATTCATCGCCAGGCTGGAGCAGTCCATCAAGCCCTTCGCCCAAGGCTGGGGTCTGGATTTCCTCGGCGTAGGTGGGGCTGACGGTGCTCAGCGCATCGGCAAAGACCAGCCCTCCCTTGATCAGGCTCGTCTGGCCGTAGAATTCGAGTGCATCGGCATGATGGAGCCAGAACGGCAAACCCAGTTCATTCAGGATCCCGGGCGGGAAATCGCCGCGATATTGCAGATTGTGAATGGTGAACAGCACCGGCTGCGCCACACGTTCGAGCAACATCCATACGGGGATCAAGCCCGTCTGCCAGTCATTGGCGTGGACGAGGTCAGGTTTCCAGGATAGACCGGCTCGGCCGGCGGCGAGGCGCGCTGCGACGCGGCAAAGCCGGTTGAAGCGTTGCGCGTTGTCGGGCCAGTCGCGTCCCCCCTCATCCAGATAGGGGTTGCCGGGCCGGTCGCTGAAGCCGGGGCTGTCCAGTAACCAAACCGGCACACCGAGGACCTTGGCGGGCAAGATGTGCAGCTGGCAGTCGGCCATGCCTGGCGGCGGTGAGAAACGGGATTCCGGTTTCCAGGACTTTCGAGGGCTGGCAAGGTCGTGATAGGCAGGGATCAAGACCCGGACATCCACACCCAGCGCCGCCAAGGCGGCCGGTAGCCCACCGGCCACATCCGCAAGTCCCCCGGTCTTGATGAGCGGAGCCATCTCGCTGGCGACGAACAGAACCTTCAGTGCCCGCACAGCCCGGACCGGTCGCTTGGCGCCGCTCATGACGCCGATCCAGTGTGGCGCAGGATGATGCCACCCAGCGGCGGAAGGGTCACTGACAGTGAATGGGGATGATCCATCCAGGGCAGGGCATCGCTGGCGACGCCGCCCGCATTGCCTCGGTTGCTGCCCCCATAGATTTCGGCGTCCGAGTTCAAGACCTCCCGATACCATCCGGCACGCGGGACGCCGACACGGTAGCCGGCCCGCGGAATCGGCGTGAAGTTGAGCACGACGACGACTTCGTCGGGGCCACACATGCGCCGATAAGCGATCACTGATTGTGCCGCGTCGTGACAATCAATCCAGGAAAATCCGTCCGCGGCAAAGTCCTGTCCATGCAAGGCGGGCCACTCACGGTAGAGCCGGTTCAGATCACCGAGCAGGCGCATGAGGCCCTGGCGGCGCGGATCGGCCTGCTGATCCCATGGCAGGGATTCGTCATGGCGCCATTCCCAAGGCTGAGCCATCTCGCTGCCCATGAACAGCAGCTTCTTTCCCGGGTAGGTCAGCATGTAAGTGTAGAGCAGGCGCAGATTGGCCATCTTTTGCCATTCATCTCCGGGCATCTTCTGCCACATCGAGCCTTTGCCATGCACGACTTCATCATGGGAAAAGGGCAGGACAAAATTTTCGCTGAAGGCGTAGAGCAGGCCGAAGGTCAGATCCTGGTGTTCGTAATGGCGATAGATCGGGTCCTTGCTCATGTAGCGCAAGGTGTCATGCATCCAGCCCATGTTCCATTTCATGGAGAACCCCAGTCCGCCCACATAGGTGGGGCGCGTGACCTGCGGCCAGGCAGTGGATTCCTCCGCAATCGTGACCGAGCCCGGTGCCTCGCGGTGGGTAACGGTATTCAGCTCGCGAAGAAAGTCGACTGCTTCCAGATGTTCGTTGCCCCCATGGCGATTGGGCAGCCATTCCCCGGGTCCACGTGAATAATCCAGATAAAGCATGGAGGCCACGGCATCGACGCGCAGGCCGTCGATATGGAACTCTTCGAGCCAGTACAGTGCACTGGAAATCAGGAAGCCGCGCACTTCGTTGCGCGCATAGTTGAACACGAGTGTTCCCCATTCCCGATGTTCGCCGCGGCGCCAGTCTTCGTGTTCGTAGAGCGCGCTGCCATCGAAGCGGGCCAAGCCGAAACCATCCCGGGGAAAGTGGCCCGGAACCCAATCCAGATACACGCCGATTCCCGCCTGGTGGCACCGGTCCACAAATTCCCGTAATCCATCCGGATCGCCATGCCGGCTGGTGGGTGCGAAAAAGCCGGTCGTCTGGTAGCCCCAGGAGGCATCCAGTGGATGCTCGGTGATGGGCAGCAGTTCGATGTGGGTAAAACCCAGCTGCTGCACGTAGGGGATCAATTCGTCGGCCAGCTCGCGGTAATCCAGAAAGCGCCCGTCCGCGTGCCGACGCCACGATCCAAGATGCACTTCATAGATAGAAATAGGCTTGTGCTGCCAGCCGTCGCGCTGGCTCATCCAGTCGCTGTCACGCCATCGATACATACTGGACCCGCAAACCCGGGCCGCAGTTCCGGGCCGCATTTCGAAAGCTCGGCCGTAGGGATCCGTCTTGACCAACAGCGTGCTGTGCGGACGGCTGCGGATCTCGAACTTGTACAGACAGCCTTCGGACACTTCCGGAATGAACAGCTCCCAAACCCCGGTGTAACCGCGATTATGCATGGGATGGATGCGGCCGTCCCAGTCATTGAAGTCGCCGACCACGCTGACGCGCTCGGCATTGGGCGCCCACACGGCGAACAGCGTACCCCGGATGCCATCGATCGTCTGGATATGGGCGCCCAGCATCTGCCAGACATGCAGGTGTTTGCCATGATGGAACTGCCCGAGGGCTTCATCCGACAGCAGGAGCGGAAACGTATAGGCATCCGTGCGTTCCTGCACGGCACCGCTTTCGTCTTCCCACTGGTAGGTGTAGTGGACAGGCAGATGCTCGGTCGGACCCTTCCAGAAAAACAGATCAGTGTCGTCCCAGCGTGTCATCGGGTCCTTGCTTGGCAACAGCCAGGCGGCCCGGGCTCCCGGGATACGGATGCGGACCGTGCACTGAGCGCCGTCCAGATGTCGACCCAGGATCGCCCCTGGGTTGTGGTGGCGCTGTTCCAGCAGCAGGCGCAGGTCTTCGGCAAGAATGGAATTCAACGGGTTCAATGCGCGCGTGGGCATACCGACTCCAATGAGTGCCAACGGAGATAGGCGACAAGAATGCCATCAAAGGCCGGATGGCGGTTGCCGGATCGGCCAGCAGAAATTTCTGGCATGGTATCTGCTGAACACACAATCGTGTGATACAGATGCCGGCAGGATAGCGGATAACTACCCCCGCGCCGAAACCTTTGTGCTCACACGATTCGTGGAAGTCGAACTCCAGTCAGGAAACTTTGTCATGATGTAAAGCAAAACCGCTGATGTCAGCCGATGTAAAACTTGGGGTGCATCGGCAACCGCATCCTCTACCTGTGGAGAACTCATGCAGATCGAACCCTCCCAGCGCTTTATCAGTATCGTGACCAAGGACACTTTGGCATTGATTCTGGCTGGCGGTCGAGGCAGTCGCCTTGGCGAACTCACCAGTCATCGGGCCAAGCCCGCAGTTCCCTTTGGCGGCAAGTTTCGAATCATTGATTTTCCGCTGTCCAATTGCATCAATTCGGGGATTCGCCGTGTCGGGGTGGTCACGCAATACATGGCGCATTCCCTCATCCGGCACCTGCAGCAGGGGTGGGGCTTTTTGCGCGGGGAGTTCGGTGAATTCATCGAGATCCTGCCCGCCCAGCAGCGTCACGGCGAAGCCTGGTACAAGGGCACCGCCGACGCGGTGTATCAGAACATCGAAATCATTCGCACCCATCGACCGCGCTATGTTCTCGTGCTCGGTGGAGACCATGTCTACAAAATGGACTACGGCACCATGCTGGGGTTTCACGTCAGTTGTGAAGCCGACGTCACGGTTGCCTGTCTGGAAGTACCGCGGATGGAGGCACAAGCGTTCGGGGTGATGGATGTCACGGCTGAGGGTCAGGTGAAGAGCTTTGTGGAGAAGCCGCTTGATCCACCTGCGATTCCAGGCGATCCGGATCACGCGCTGGCCTCCATGGGCATCTATGTCTTCAATACCGACTACCTGCTGCGCATGCTCGCCGAGGACGGCGCGAATCCGGATTCGGCGCATGACTTCGGCAAGGATATCCTGCCGCATGGCGTACGTGAGGGCCATCGGGTTTTCGCCTTTCCGTTCCGCGACAACGCCCAGAGCAAGCAGGCGTACTGGCGCGATGTCGGCACGATCGACAGCTACTGGGCCGCGAACATGGAGCTGATCGGCGTCACGCCGGAGCTCGATCTGTACGACGACACCTGGCCGATTTGGACCTATCAAGAGCAGGCGCCGCCCGCCAAATTCGTCTTCGATGATGAGGATCGTCGCGGCATCGCCATCGATTCCATGCTCTCGGGCGGCTGCATCGTCTCGGGCGCCGTGGTGCGTCACTCACTGCTCTTTTCCAATGTGCTGGTCGCGGAGCGCACGTTGATCAAGGATACCGTGGTGCTGCCGCGCGCCGTGATCGGCCCCGATTGTCTGGTGCAGCGCGCGGTGATCGAGACCGGCTGCCATCTCCCTCCGGGAACCGTCATCGGTGAAGATCCGGCCGAGGATGCGCGGCGTTTTCATGTCACCGACGGCGGCGTGGTCCTGGTGACGCCGGAAATGCTGCATCAGGAGCTGCCTTATGTCCGATAGGGCACCACTGCCGGTCGTACTCTATTGGCACATGCATCAACCCAGCTACCAGGATCCAATTCAGCGTCACTATGAAGCACCGTGGACCTATCTTCACGGGATCAAGGATTACGTCGACATGGTGGCGCATCTGGAAGCCGAGCCGCACGCGCAGGCCGTGGTCAATTTCACGCCGACGCTCCTTGAACAGATCGCCGACTACACCGAACAGTTGCAGCTTGCGGCAGTCGGCCGTGATGGCTTGCGCGACCCCTTGCTTGCCGCGCTGGCGGGGCCGGTGCTTCCGGTGGAGCCACGTCAGCGGTTGGTGCTGATTCAAGCGGCTCTGCGCATTGATCGGACGCAGGTGATCGAACGATTCACGCCGTATCGACGCTTGGCTCGGTTGGCCGATTGGGTGCTCGATCAGCACCCTGCCGCCCTCGGCTATCTGTCGGATCAGTTCCTGACGGATCTTCTGGTCTGGTACCACTTGGCATGGCTGGGCGAAACGGTTCGCCGCACGGATCCCCGGGCACAGCGGCTGATCGAGCAGGGCGGCCACTACAGCATGGCCGATCGACTGTTGCTGATCGGACTCATGGCAGAGCTCATGGCATCGATCATTCCTCGCTACCGCCGACTGGCCGAGTCAGGACGGATCGAATTGTCGGTGACCCCGTACAGTCATCCCATCTTGCCGCTCTTGCTCGACTTCAAAGCCGCCCAGCAGACCCGTCCGCAGGCACCGCTTCCGCTGTCGCCGGCTTATCCCGGCGGTGAGGCGCGTGCGCAGTGGCAAATTCGTGAAGCCAAAGCCGTGTTCCATCGCCATTTCGGTATTGACCCCGTCGGCGCCTGGCCTGCCGAAGGCGGCGTCTGTCCGCGGACGGCGGCATTGCTGCATGAAAACGGCTTTCGCTGGATCGCGACCGGCCAGGGTGTTCTGCGCCATTCCTTGCACACCGATCATCCATCGTCCCGTCAGCTGCATCAGCCATATCAATTGACTGATGGCCCGGTGTGCTTTTTTCGGGACGATGATCTTTCCGACCGCATTGGGTTTCGGTATCGCAACTGGCATGGCGACGATGCCGTTGCCAATCTGATCCACGAGTTGGAACGCCTGGCGGACGAGGACTCGCCGTCGGGGCGCGTGGTCTCCATCATTCTCGATGGCGAGAATGCCTGGGAGTATTATCCGGCCAATGCGTACTATTTCCTCTCGGCACTGTATCGGCGCCTGGCCGCGCATCCGCGCTTGCGGCTCACGACCTTCAGCCGTTTGCTGGACAGTATGCACGCGGAGACGATTGCACCACTGGACCGCCTCGTTCCCGGGAGCTGGGTATATGGTGATTTTTCCATTTGGATCGGGGATCGAGACAAAAACCGCGCCTGGGACATGTTGGTCGAGGCAAAAGGAGCTTTTGATCGCGTCATGAGCGAGGGCCGGTTGACGCCGACCGAGGCAGAGGCGGCAAGGCGCCAGTTGGGGCACTGTGAGGCGTCGGACTGGTTCTGGTGGCTTGGCGGGGACAATTCGGCCAGCAATGTCGCCCAGTTCGAGCGGCTGTTCCGCCTCCACCTTGCGGCGCTCTATCAGATTCTGGGCGAGGCGGTTCCCGACGATTTGACCCGACCCTTCGCGCAAGGGTTGGCAGACGGTAGCGGATCAACCATGCGGGGAGGCACATGATTGACCAATCCAGCTCAACTCATCCGTTCTTCAGCGAGCGGCGGGCGGGCATCCTGCTGCATCCTTCCTCATTCCCCGGCCCCGGTCCCATCGGCAGGCTCGGATCCATCGCCCACCAGTGGGTCGATGTTCTGGCGGCATCCGGTTTTCGCTTGTGGCAAACCTTGCCTTTATGCCCGCCCGACAGTCTGGGTAGTCCCTACCAATCCTGTTCGGTCTTTGCCGGCCACGAGCGCCTGATCGATCCGACCGGCCTGCCGGACTGGCAGGGCGAAGCGGCGGCGGACTTGACCGCCGATCAGTGGGACGCTGTCGTCGGCTCGGTCATGGCAGACGGTGACCTGCGATGGCAGTTCGAGACGTTTTGCGCCACGCAGGCCTATTGGCTCGATGACTTCGCCTTGTATCAGGCGATCAAAGCCGAGCAGGGGACGCCATGGCACGCCTGGCCGGTCCCGCTGCGTGATCGTCATCCCGGGCAACTCGATGAGGCCCGTCTGGCGCACAGTCGGCCGATCGAACGGACCCGTGTGGCCCAGTTCTACTTCGACCGGCAGTGGAAGTCGATCCATGAGCGGGCTGGAGAAAAAGGGATCTTGCTGTTCGGCGATCTGCCCATTTTCGTCGCGCATGACAGTGCCGACGTTTGGGCGCATCGCGAGTTGTTCCATCTGGACGAAGCGGGGCAGATGACCCGTGTGGCGGGTGTGCCACCGGATTACTTCTCGGCCGAGGGACAGTTGTGGAACATGCCGCACTATCGCTGGGATGTGCTGGCAGCGCGTGGTTATCGCTGGTGGATCGACCGGATTCGCCGTCAGCGGGAGTGGTTCGACCTGATCCGCATCGATCATTTCCGAGGCTTCGAAGCAGCCTGGGCGGTCCCGGCGGGCGCGCCCAATGCGGTGGAAGGGGCGTGGGAACCGGGACCCGGTCTGGCGCTGTTTCATGCCATAGAGACCACGTTGGGGCCACAGGCCCTGGTGGCGGAAGACCTAGGTCTGATCACACCGGAAGTGGACGCCTTGCGCCTGGCAGCGCATATGCCCGGAATGCGTGTGCTGCAATTCGCCTTCGACAGCGATGCCGAAAATCCCTACCTGCCCCACAACTTCGAGCCCATGACGGTCGCCTATCCGGGCACTCACGACAATCCCACGCTGACCGGCTGGTGGCGGGCATTGCCAGAGTCCCGCCAGGCCGACATCCGGGGCTATCTCGGTTGCGAAAGCGCCTCGATGCCCGAAGGCCTGATTCGCATGGCGCTGGCCAGCGTTGCGTGCCTGACCATCCTCGCATTACAGGATTTGCTGGGCCTGGACGACGAGGCGCGCATGAACACGCCAGGGACCGTGACGGCGAATTGGAGCTGGCGGGTGGACGAGGATGCCCTGTTCGGCGATTGGCAGCGCCGCTGGCGCCCGGATTTGATTCGCTATGGGCGTCTGGCTGCGGACTGAATAAAAAAGCCTGTCCGCGACGGTGTCGCGAACAGGCTTGGAATGCCTGAGGCCCGATGGGGCTTCAGGCAGCCTTGGCCAGCGAGCGCAGCACGTACTGGAGAATGCCGCCGTGCTCGTAGTAGTCCCACTCCTTGGGCGTATCGATGCGCAGCCGCGCGGTGAAGCGGCGCGTTGCGCCGTCGGCGGCTTTGGCCTCGACGGTGACTTCGCGCGCACCCTTGCTGACGCCCAGGATTTCGAAGGTTTCCTCACCGCTCAGCCCCAGGCTCTCGGCATTCTCGCCTTCGACGAACTGCAGTGGCAGCACGCCCATGCCCACGAGATTGGAGCGATGAATGCGCTCGAAGCTCTCGGCGATCACGGCCTTGACGCCCAGCAGCATGGTGCCCTTGGCCGCCCAGTCACGCGACGAACCGGTGCCATACTCCTTGCCGGCCAGGATGACCAGCGGCGTCCCGTCGGCCTGGTATTTCATGGCGGCATCGTAGATCGACATCGGCTCGTCGGTGGGCAGATAGCGGGTCATGCCGCCTTCGACGCCAGGCACCAGCTTGTTGCGCAGGCGGATGTTGGCGAACGTTCCGCGCATCATCACTTCGTGATTACCGCGGCGTGAACCATAGGAGTTGAAGTCCTTGGGCTCAACGCCATGGTTGACCAGATAGTGGCCCGCTGGGCTGTTTGCCTTGATCGAACCGGCCGGGGAGATGTGGTCGGTCGTAATGGAGTCGCCCAGGACCGCCAGGGCGCGAGCCGCCTTCACGTCCTCGATGGTTCGTGTGGACATGGTCATGCCCTGGAAGTAGGGCGGATTCTGCACATAGGTCGAATCGGCGCTCCAGCCGTAGAGATCGCCCTGCGGCACCTCGAGGCTGTTCCAGCGGCTGTCGCCCTTGAATACACTGGCGTAGGACGACTGGAACATCGCCGAGTCCACATGAGCAGCGATTGCGGCAGCGACATCGCCATTGCTGGGCCAGATGTCCTTCAGGAAAACGTCTTGACCGTCCTTGCCCTTGCCGAGCGGTTCCTTGTAGAGGTCCACGTTCACGCTGCCGGCGATGGCGTAGGCCACCACCAGGGGCGGGGACGCCAGGAAGTTCATGCGTACATCGGGATGCACGCGACCTTCGAAGTTGCGGTTCCCCGACAGGACTGAACAGGCCACCAGATCATGCTCCTGGATTGCCTTGCCGATGGGTTCGGGCAGGGGGCCGGAATTGCCGATGCAGGTGGTGCAGCCGTAACCGACGACGTTGAAACCGAGTGCTTCGAGGTCGCCCAGAAGGCCGGCTTTCTGCAGGTATGAGGTGACCACCAGCGACCCGGGCGCCAGCGAGGTCTTTACCCAGGGCTGCACGTTGAGTCCCTTGGCGACGGCGTTGCGGGCCAGGAGGCCGGCGGCCATCAACACCGCGGGGTTGGAGGTGTTGGTGCAGGAGGTGATGGCGGCAATCACCACGGCGCCATCTTTGAGCATGAATTCGTTCGATTTATAGGAAACCGCGGCTTCACCTGGGACCTGTTGGGTGGCTGGTGCGCCAATAGCCGTGCTGCCGCCTTCGCCCTCGAAATTGGCGGTGGCGCCATTCTTGGCGTTACGCGTTTCGACGAGCGGCTCGAGTGCGTTCTGGTAAGCGGACTTCATGTCGGCCAGGGTGACCCGATCCTGGGGACGCTTGGGGCCAGCCAGACTGGGGACGACTGTGGACATGTCCAGTTCCAGAACGTCGCTGTACGCGGCTTCAACGGCCGGGTCCCGCCACAGACCCTGCGCCTTGGCATAGGCTTCCACCAGCGCGACCTGCTCGGCGCTGCGGCCAGACAGGTTGAGGTAGTTCAGCGTTTCCTGGTCGATCGGGAAGATGCCGCAGGTGGCGCCGTATTCAGGGGCCATATTGGCGATGGTGGCCCGATCGGCCAATGGCAGGTGTTCCAGCCCGGGGCCGAAGAATTCGACAAACTTGCCGACCACACCCTTTTTGCGCAGCATCTGGGTAATGGTGAGGACCAGATCGGTCGCGGTGGCACCTTCGGCCAGCTTGCCGGTCAGTCGGAAGCCGACGACCTGTGGAATCAGCATGGAAATCGGCTGGCCGAGCATGGCCGCTTCGGCCTCGATGCCGCCCACGCCCCAGCCCAGTACGCCGACGCCATTGATCATGGTGGTGTGCGAGTCGGTGCCGACCACGGTGTCCGGGTAGGCCACGGCCTGGCCGTTTTCCTCTCGGGTAAAGACCACGCGGGCGAGATACTCGAGGTTGACCTGGTGCACGATGCCGGTGTCCGGCGGCACCACGCGAAAATTGGACAGCGCAGTCTGGCCCCAGCGCAGGAAGCGATAGCGTTCCTGGTTACGCTCGAACTCGATCTTGGCATTGAGCTCGGCAGCATCAGGGCGGCCGAATTCGTCGACCATCACCGAGTGGTCGATGACCAGTTCAGCTGGGGAGAGCGGATTGATCTTGTTGGGGTCGCCGCCCAGGGCTTTCATGGCATCGCGCATGGCGGCCAGATCGACCACGCAGGGCACGCCGGTGAAATCCTGCAACACCACACGCGCCGGCGTGAAGGCGATTTCGGTGTCTGGCTCGGCCTTGGGATTCCAGTTCAGGAGCGCATCGATATCGGCGCGGGTGATATTGACGCCGTCCTCGGTGCGAAGCAGGTTTTCAAGGAGGATTTTCAGGGAATAGGGCAGCTTGGCCAGTTTGTCGCCGGGTACGGCGTCAAGGCGGTAGATGTCGTAGCGACGATCTCCCACCTGCAAGCTGGAGCGTGCATTATAGCTGTCGGTCATCACTGATTCTCCCAAAAGGTTGGCGGCATACTGCCGGACAAGAGTCCAATGCGCCTGAATGCCGTGCGGGGCGTCCTTCGGGCGCGCGGATGCGGCGGCATGGGCAGGGATTCGGCGCGGCTTGGGGATCGGAAGGCTGGAAACCACCGTCAACCCGAGGTCAGCACCTTGAGTGGGGCGGATTATAGCGAAATGCTTCAGAGCGCTCCATGGATCAGGAATGATCGCGATTCAGGCGGACGAGCAGTTCTCCAGCCTCTTGGCGCAAGCGGCGGCTTTGTAACAACAACGTCAGCCGCCGCCCCCCACATTGACGCCATAACCAGGCCGAGCGGATGGCAGCCAGCAACAGGGTGCGAATCAGATCGGCAGCGCCCGCGATCTTGATTTGCTCAGGTGCGCCGCGCACCACGATGCGCGGTCCCGCCTCCCCGGCGGTTTGCTGATAAACCTCGGCCAGGTGGGCAAGCGTGCGTTCGCCGTCGGTGCCGAACATCGGGGCTTTGGCAATCGCAGTGGAAATCCCGTCGGTCAGGCGCTGCACCAGTGTATTGCTGCGGTGGATCCGTCCTTCCAGAAACATGCTGCAGGCGACGTAGTAGGCAATTGGGTGTTGGGGGTCCATACCGCGTCGTCCCAGATGCTCGATCAGCGATTTGAGCCCCAGTCGAACGCCGTCCATGCCGCCGTACACGGCGGCGACATTCGCGGGATCGGTTTCATAAAGGCTGCCGATGCTGGCTTTCAATGCAGTCTCATCGACGCCGCTGCGACCGCGATGTGCGAGCTGGTCGACGAGGGCCACGGCCTGGAAAACGCCGGCCAAGGCCAGCAAACGATCGGTTGAAGTTGCGTTCATGCATCAGATTCCATCAGGGGAACTGCGTGATCCAGGGAGCGCCGGTCTCGGATCACCGCACCGCCCAGGCACTGTTCCTGGGCATAGAAGACCACGGATTGGCCGGGTGTGACGGCCCATTGAGGGTGATCGAAGTCGACACGCAGGCCACCGTTCTCGGGCCGGATTCGGCAGCCTTGCGCCTTCTGGCGGTAGCGCACCTTGGCTTGCAGGTTCAACCGTTCCGGCGTTGGATCGGGCACAAGCCAGTGTGGGCGTTCGGTCCACAGTGTCGTGGAGAGCAGGCGTGGGTGATCCCGGTTCTGGCCCACGATGAGCCGGTTGCAGGCAAGGTCCTTGTCCAGCACATACCACGGTGAACCGGTGCCGGTCCGGCTGCCCCCCAGGCCGAGCCCCTTGCGTTGACCCAGGGTATAGAACATCAACCCCTGATGCGTGCCGAGCTCACGGCCATCGGGATCGACCATGATGCCGGGTTGGGTGGGGAGGTAGCGGGTCAGAAACGCATTGAAGTCACGCTCACCGATGAAGCAGATGCCGGTGCTGTCCTTTTTGCGGGCGGTTCGAAAGCCGGCATCCTCAGCGATGCGACGCACTTCGGGCTTGGTCAGCTCTCCCAGCGGAAACAAGGTACACGCCAATGCTTCGGGGTCGATCGCATGGAGGAAATAGGTCTGATCCTTGTCCCGATCCGCAGCAGTCAGCAGCCGTGCACCCGTCGCGGTGTGCATTACCCGGGCGTAGTGTCCGGTGGCGATCCAGTCGGCGCCGAGTCTGCGGGCATGATGCAGAAAATGTCGAAACTTGATTTCGCGATTGCACAGGATGTCGGGGTTGGGGGTGCGCCCGGCTGCATATTCATCAAGAAAATACTGAAACACTTGCGCGCGGTACTCGGCTGCGAAGCTGACCCGGTGGAGGGGAATATCCAGTTCTTCACAGACGCTGCGGGCGTCCTGGTAGTCCCGGGCGGCGTCGCAATCACTTTGCGGATCCTCCCAGTTGAACATGAAGAGTCCCTCGACGTGATAACCCGCCTCCAGCAGCCGCAGGGCGGCAACCGAGCTGTCGACCCCACCCGACAGGCCGACAATGACCAGGGGACGCTCAGGCACCAGGCACGGCCTCTTCGACGGGTGGATCGCCGATCAGATCGAACACTGCATCGAGTGGCAGGGGGAGGCCCTGCTCGGAATCGGGGACAACGCGAAGTACCCACAGGCGCCCGTCGCACTTTACCTGTGG
>OBIY01000656.1_pt1 | contig 12584 bp, 6 predicted proteins | sample 1519841 | NCBI WGS metagenome assembly OBIY01 (sample SAMN03019774, study PRJEB22545) | beach sand metagenome | biome: beach; feature: sea beach; material: beach sand | place: USA: Municipal Pensacola Beach, FL | collected 2010-07-30 | depth 30-40 cm m
AACCAGGCCGGCAACCCGGTCCGCCTGTTCACCGAACAGATCGGTCTCGGTCTCTTCACGGAAATTGGTTTCGATAATGCCGGAACGACCGCCACCATTGGCCGACGCGTAGGACAGGGCAATGTCCTTGGCCTGGCCACTGGCATCCTGGTAAACAGCGATCAGTGAAGGTACGCCACCCCCTTCCTGATAGGTGCTGCGTACTGTGTGGCCCGGGCCTTTCGGGGCGATCATGATGACGTCGAGATCAGCGCGAGGCTCAATCATCTGAAAGTGGATATTCAGGCCGTGAGCAAAAGCCAACGCCGCACCTTGCTTCAGATTGGGCTCCACCTCGCCATAGTAGATGGCTTTTTGATGCTCGTCCGGCGCCAGTATCATGACCACGTCCGCCTGACCAACCGCCTCACCAATGTCCATTACCTTGAGGCCCTCGCCTTCGGCTTTGGCCACCGACGAAGAACCCTTGCGCAACGCAACAATAACGTTTTCCACCCCGGAATCCCGCAGGTTCAGCGCGTGGGCATGGCCCTGGGAGCCATAGCCGACAATGGCCACGGTCTTGTTCTTGATAATGGAGACATCACAATCTTTGTCGTAATAAACCTGCATGTTTTTTCCACCTGGTTGGTTTAAGTTCCGGGCCTGCGCCCCCTAGAAATTTTCTGTTTATTTAAAAACTCGCTTGTTAACCACCACAAGGGTAGCCCGCCATCATAGCCGCAGCGCTTTCTCTCCCCGGCCAATGCCTGAAACCCCGGTGCGTACAGTCTCAAGGATAACCGCATCACCCAGGGCCTCGATAAAAGAATCCAGTTTGCCGCTATTACCGGTAATCTGCACCACATAGGTGGTGGGACCAACATCGACAATTTGACCGCGGAAGATGTCCACGCAGCGCTTGATCTCTTCCCTATCAGCCCCTTCAGCGCGCACCTTCAACAGCATCAACTCCCGCTCGATGTGAGCGCCCTCGGTGAGGTCCTGCACTTTCACCACGTCCACCAGCTTGTTGAGCTGCTTGGTCACCTGCTGGATAACAAAATCGTCTCCCGTGGTAGTCAAGGTTAGGCGCGACAGGGTCGGGTCCTCGGTAGGAGCAACTGTCAGTGAGTCGATATTGTATCCGCGCTGGGAAAACAACCCCACCACCCGCGACAGGGAACCGGCCTGGTTTTCCAGCAACACTGAAATGATTCTTCTCATCAGGTGCGCTCCGTTTTGTTGAGCCACATGTCCCGCATGGAGCCGGGCGCAATCAGCATCGGATAGACGTGCTCGGCCTCATCGACGCTGATATCCAGAATCACCACCCGATCCTTATGACTGAAACATTCCTCCAGTCCCGATTCCAGCTCGTCCAGGTGCTCCACCCGCATACCGATATGGCCGTAAGATTCCGCCAGCTTGACGAAATCTGGCAGGGAGTCTTCATAGAGCACATGAGAGTAACGGCTGCCGTATTGCATATCCTGCCACTGCTTAACCATTCCCAAAGCCTGATTGTTGAGAATTATAATCTTCACCGGCAACTGGTGCTGGGTACAGGCGGATAGCTCCTGAATACACATCTGGATGCTGCCCTCTCCCGTGACACAGGCCACCGGGGCATCAGGGAAGGCCATCTGCACACCCATCGCCGCCGGCAGGCCATAGCCCATGGTGCCGAGGCCGCCAGAGTTAAACCACTGACGGGGCTTGTCAAACAGATAGTACTGGGCGGCGAACATCTGGTGCTGGCCCACATCCGAAGTAATGTACGCTTGACCTTCGGTGACCTTATAGAGGGCCTTGATGGCATCCTGGGGTTTAATCAGCTTGCCATCACTGGGCTCATAACGCGGTCGGGTGTAAAGGCCATAGCGCTCGCGCCAACCATCGATCTGCTGCCACCACTCGCTGATGGCATCACTGTCGGGCCTGTCCTTGCCTGCTTCTATCAGGGTCAGCATATCCGCCAACACCACGTCGCAGGGGCCAACAATGGGAATGTCCACCGGCACCGTTTTGCTGATGGATGAAGGGTCCACATCAATATGAATGATCTTGGCCGAGGGACAAAACTTGTCCGGCGTGTTGGTAACCCGGTCGTCAAAACGGGCGCCAACGGCAAGAATAACATCGGCATGATGCATGGCGGTATTAGCCTCAAAGGTGCCGTGCATACCCAGCATGCCCAGAAACTGTTGATCAGAACCGGGAAAACCGCCCAGCCCCATAAGCGTGTTAGTGACGGGGTAATTAAGCAACCTGGCAAGGTTCGTCAGCGCCTCCGACGCATTGCCCATAACAACACCACCACCGCTATAAATCACCGGTCGTTTTGCCGACAATAGCAGTTTAACCGCACGTTTAATCTGTCCTGAGTGGCCACGCAGCGCAGGCTGATAGGAACGGATTTTGATTTTTTCTGGATACTTGTAAGGCACCTGTACGTTAGGGTCGGTAACGTCCTTGGGCACATCCACCACCACCGGGCCTGGGCGACCACTGGCGGCAATATAAAAAGCCTTGGCGAGTGTCTCGGCAATATCTTCCTGATTTTTCACCAGAAAGCTGTGCTTAACCACAGGCCGGGAAATACCGATCATATCGGTTTCCTGAAAAGCGTCCTCGCCAATTTTTTCCTGGGGCACCTGCCCGGAGATCACCACCAGAGGAATGGAGTCCATATAGGCAGTTGCGATGCCGGTAATGGCATTGGTCGCGCCGGGACCAGAAGTCACCAGCGCTGCACCCACCTCACCAGTAGCTCGCGCATAGGCGTCGGCAGCATGAACCGCCGCCTGCTCATGGCGCATCAATATATGTTTGACTTCATCCTGTTTGAAGATGGCATCGTAAATATGCAGCGCCGCCCCACCGGGATAGCCCCACAGATGCCTGACGCCCGCATCTTTAAGCGCACGAACCAGGATTTCACCGCCGGAAAGATTTTCCACGAGTTCTACCTCAGCTTAACCGACTGTTTACCGCGTCGGCTGTCTAGTGACGGGATCAAACAACGCTGAGACATCGCAACAGGCTCGCCTGTGAGAGCATCGGTAGTCCACACACTTTTGATAGAGACTACCCTTCGCGCCGTGGGTAAACGCCGCTTTTTGCAGATGACCATGGAGCGCTGTTTTCGCCCATCTGGTTTATGCCCAAACAACCGGTGGCTGCCGGTTTTCGAGCGTTGTCGCGCATAGGGCTAGCCCTCGCGCTTATCGGGAGGCGCAGACTATACCTTCCTCGCGTTTTAGTCAACGGACAGCTACCATCCGGTCGTGAACTTGACTTAGAATCGCTTACTGTCGGCTCGACCACATATTTTGGATTGAAATGCCGCTAGTATTTGGGGACCAGGATTTCACATGGAGCGTCAACCATGAAGATACCAATGATTATATTGTTTGCGACCGCGCTGGGCTTGGCTTTCAGCAGCGACGTGCTCGCGGCTAAGGTTTATAAGTGGACGGATGAAAACGGGGTAACGCACTACGGCGCAGTGGCCCCGCAGGGAAACGAAAGTGAAACAGTTGACGTAAGAACCGGCGAGCACAAACCGGCGACGGATGAAGTCGCGAAGGATGATACCAAGCCGCCCGCTCCCGCTCAGACAACAAACAAACCCCAAAAGGAGCCCGAGAAATCCACGGAAGAAACAAAAGCAGCTAAAAAGAAAGAAAAGGCTATTCGGGCTCAAAGGAAGAAAAACTGTGAAATTGCGCGAAAAAATGCCGAGATTCTACGCACACGCGCCAGGGTTCGCATTAATGACCCAGATACCGGTGAGCTACGCTACCTGACTCCCGAGGAGAAAAAAACCAGGGAAGAAGAAACCGCAAAAAGCATTGAAGAAAACTGCGACTAAAAACAAGGGAAACCGGCCTTGCGCACATGAGCTAACCAGGCGCGAAACCTGACTCTGTACGCCGACATAACCGTCACCGATACTACCCCAAAACAATCTTTGTCGGAAAAAAACGGAACTAAGTTTATGTCGCCACTACGCTCTCTTTTCAAACCCAGGTGGCAACATAAAAACCCGGAAGTCAGAAAAAAAGCCATTAGCCAGCTCACTGATCGGCAACAGCTGGTAGACATCCTGTACAAAGACCCCGAGCCTGATCTCAAGAGCCTGGCTCTGGCTCGAATCGAGGACTCCAATACGCTCGACGGTTTGATCGATAAGCCCGGCGACTTAAGCAAAAAACTACTCAATCAGGCAATTCAGCAGCGGCTAAATCAACTTTTACCCGCGCCTGAAGCCATGAATAACATCAACCAGGTCGACATACTCACGCGCATTGCCGCCTTAAGTGACGACCCGGAAATTATCGCCAGCGCTATCGACAGAATTTCCGACCAAGGCCAGCGCCTGGAAATCGCCCTAACCCATGAATCAGCCAAAATCAGAATGTTAGCGGCGAGAGGTATAGACCAGAGCACGTTGCTTAAACAACTGGCCGACGCCAGCCGCGGGAAGGACAAAACCATCTACCGTTACTGCAAATCACAGCTAGAGCAACGGGATGCCGAGGAAAAACACCGGGAACAGCAAGAGAAAAGAATCACCCATCTGATAGATGCTGCCCGCCAGCTTAGTCTTAATAAAGATGCACCCGATTACCGCAACCGTTATCTCGGGCTTGAGCAGCAATGGCAGGCTTTTGGCGCCTCGGCGAGCGATATACAGCAAACCCAGTTCCAGGACTTTATGGCCATTGGCGCTGATCATCTGGCCAACCTGGCTAAAACCGAGGCCATGGAACAACGACATCAGCAGGAAATCAATGCTGCTGAAAAATTATTTTCCACCCTGATCCTGGAACTCGAGCAACTGGATGTCCCCGACGCCGCACGTAATGCGGAATCCAGTGTAGACCTGCTAACTGCCTTACTGGAGGAAAACAGTCGCCGCTGGCAGAACGCCAACCAAGCGACCAGCCCAACAAACGATCAGGTGAAACGCTATCAAAGTCTTTCCGGACAGTGGCGCCGGGTAATCAGCACCCTGAAACAATTATCTGAATCCCGAGCCGAAATAGATAAATGGCTGGCCGAAGCCAGGACCGTGGATGTAAAAAACTATGTTCGTTTACAACAGCTGGAGAGGTCAGGCGCCGACATATTGAAAAAACTGCCCTGGCCTGAAACCGAAACACCGCGGCAACCGCAACAATTACAACAGCTCAGCAAACAAAATGAACAACTAAAACAGACCATCGAACGGCTTCGCAGCCAGAAGAAGCAGTTTCTCGCCCAATTGTCATTACAACTCGATGAATTGGAAGCAGCACTGGAAGCCAACACCATTAAAAAAGCGGAAATCGCCTTCAATCGCATTCGGCAAAGCCTCAAGGCCATAGACCCAATTCAGCGGGGCAATTCGGAAGAACGGCTGACCAGCCTCAACGCCCGTCTACAGGAAATTAAAGACTGGAAAGGTTTTGCCCTGGAGCCGAAAAAACTGGGTTTGTGCCAACAAATGGAAGCCCTGTGCGACTCCAGCCTCGACCCCGAGGAGCTTGCAGGCCAAATTCAGAACCTGCAAAACCAGTGGAAACAACTGGGTTCACTGCCCGACAAGCGTCGCGAACAAAGCCTGTGGGATCAATTCAAGGTCGCGTCAGATCGCGCCTGGGAACCTTGTGCCGAAGCCCTTGCGCAGCAAGCCGACGTTAGAAAAGCCAACTATAGGCTGCGTATGGATTTGGTATCGCAATTGAGGGATTACGAGCAATCCATCGCCTGGCCAGACGCTTACGCCGACAATCAAGCGCCCTCCCGGGAACTAGACGGCGAACTGACGTCAGTAACAGTGGGCTCTGGATCTACAAAACCAAATGAGATGCCGGGAGCCACGCCCGATTGGCCACTGGTACAACAAACCCTGGACGCGGCACGCGCCGCGTTTAACGAACTGTCACCCGTAAACAAGGCCGACGACCAAAAAAGCCGGCGCGCGCTGCACAAAATTTGCGACCGGATCTATGGTCACCTAAAAGCTGAATACCAGCGCAATATTGACGCCAAGGAACAGCTGATAGACCAGGCAGACTCACTGATTAGCGAGGCTGATCTGGATCATGCCATCGAGCAGGCCAAGCACCTTCAAGCGCAATGGAAAACCGTTGGTCTGACGCCGAAAAGCGTCGATCGCAAACTCTGGCAATCTTTTCGCAAGGCCTGCGATGGCGTTTTTAAACGCCTTGAAGATCAGAAAAATCAACGGCGCGCTGAAATAGATGGAAAAATCCAGCAGGCGGAAGCCTTGCTCATGCAGGCACGCAATACGCTCAACGCTTTTGATGGAGAGCGGTCCGCGCAGTTATTAACCGACATTCGGCAACAGACCGGTGAATTCAACGCCATTGAATTACCCTCAAAAGTCCAGGGGCGTCTGCGCCAGCAATTTTTGGAACTGGAAACAAACGCTGAACAAATCATTGCCGCATTTCGCGGCAATCAGGAAAAAGTCCGATGGCGTAGTCTGACCAACAAAATACAGGCATGCTCGCTACGAGCCAGCGATCAAGAAAAGGCTACGGAATTGTGGCAAACGCCCGACGAGCTACCTGCGGGCATCGACCCTCAAGCCCTGGAAACTTACTGGCGGGAAGGCGCCGCAATGACACCGGAAGACGCTTTTCGCAAAGTCTGCATCAGTCTGGAAATTGCGGCGGATCTGGAATCACCCGATCAAGACAAACAGTCCCGTATGGAACTGCAAATGCAACGCTTGGTAACAAGCCCCGGTAGTAAACTGGTTCAGGATCAGCCTACTGTCATCGACATTACCAACCGATTTATTGCGTTGCGCCCAACAACAGAGTGGGCACAGCGGTTTTGCCAGGGTCTCGAAAAACTAAAGCCCGCAAGCTAACCAAGCGCCACTCAACCAGCCGTAAAAGCGAGTTTATCGCCCTCACGGCTGACCTTAATGGCTTCTCCTGGACTGAATTCGCCCGCCAGTACCGCCTGAGCCAGCGGATTTTCCAACAGATTCTGGATCGCGCGTTTGAGTGGTCGCGCCCCGTACACCGGGTCATAACCCGCATCGCAAATGAGCCCCAGGGCGGCCTCATCCACCTCGAAACCAAGTTCGCGCTCCGCCAAACGATTTTTCAAAAGCTCAAGCTGAATCCGCGCAATACCAGATATCTGTTCCTTAAGCAGGGGATGGAATACCACCACCTCATCCACCCGGTTAATAAATTCCGGTCGGAAATGGGTACCCACAACTTCCATCACCGCACGTTTCATGGCCTCATAATTTTCTTCACCAGCCAAACTCTGGATGATGTCCGAACCCAGATTCGAGGTCATCACCACCACCGTATTACGAAAATCCACGGTGCGCCCCTGTCCGTCCGTAAGCCGACCATCATCCAGCACCTGCAGCAGGATATTAAAAACATCGGGGTGGGCCTTTTCCACTTCATCCAGCAACAATACGGAATAGGGACGGCGGCGCACCGCCTCGGTCAGGTAACCGCCCTCCTCGTAGCCAACATAACCCGGAGGCGCGCCAACCAGGCGCGCCACGGAATGTTTTTCCATGAACTCCGACATATCGATGCGCACCATGGCGTCGTCGCTGTCGAACAGGAAATTGGCCAGGGATTTACATAGTTCGGTCTTACCCACGCCGGTGGGACCGAGAAACAGGAAAGAGCCATTGGGTTTGCCCGGATCGGACAGTCCGGCCCGGGACCGCCTTACCGCGTTGGCCACGGCCACCACGGCCTCGTCCTGACCGATCACCCGCTCGTGCAAGGCTTCTTCCATACGCAATAATTTATCGCGCTCGCCTTCGAGCATTTTTGAGACGGGAATACCCGTCCACTTTGACACCACCTCGGCGATTTCTTCCTCAGTCACGTTGTTGCGCAGCAGTTGCTTTGCTTTGGGCTCGGCACCACTCTCCGCTTCACTGGCGGAGGCCAGTTGGCCTTCCAGACCAGGAATTACGCCGTACTGCAATTCAGACATTCGCTCGAGATCACCGGCCCGACGGGCGGCTTCCAGGTCCATACGTGCCTGTTCCAGGTCGCTTTTAACCTGGGCCGAACCTTTCAAAGCAATTTTTTCCGCCTTCCAGACCTCTTCCAGATCCGCATACTGACGCTCTATCTCATCTATATCCTGCTCTAACTTTGCCAGGCGTTTGCGCGAAGCTTCATCCGCATCCTTGTCTTTTTTTACCGCCTCCCGCTCGATTTTTAGCTGGATCAAACGACGCTCCAGTTTATCCATCGATTCCGGCTTCGAATCAATTTCCATGCGAATACGGCTGGCGGACTCATCAATCAAATCGATGGCCTTATCCGGCAACTGGCGGTCAGTGATATAGCGCTGGGACAGTTTGGTCGCGGCGATAATGGCCGAGTCAGTAATGTCCACACCGTGGTGGACTTCGTAGCGCTCTTTCAGGCCACGCAAAATAGCGATGGTGTCTTCTTCATTGGGTTCGTCCACCAGCACCTTCTGGAAGCGCCGCTCCAGAGCGGCATCCTTCTCAATATACTGGCGGTATTCATCCAGCGTGGTGGCGCCCACGCAGTGCAGCTCGCCGCGAGCTAAAGCAGGCTTGAGCATATTGCCCGCATCCATGGCTCCCTCGGCTTTACCGGCGCCGACCATGGTATGGAGTTCATCAATAAACAGGATAATTCGCCCCTCTTGCTTGGCCAGCTCGTTCAGCACTGCCTTCAGACGCTCTTCAAATTCACCGCGAAATTTGGCGCCGGCCAGGAGACTGCCCATATCCAGGGACAAGACTCGTTTATCCTTGAGGCTTTCAGGCACCTCGCCATTGATAATGCGCTGTGCCAGACCTTCGACGATGGCGGTCTTGCCGACACCGGGCTCGCCGATCAACACCGGGTTATTTTTGGTGCGGCGCTGTAGTACCTGCACGGTCCGGCGGATTTCATCATCGCGGCCGATAACCGGGTCCAGCTTGCCCTGCTCGGCCCGCTCGGTGAGATCAATGGTGTACTTATCCAGGGCCTGACGGTTTTCCTCGGCATCGGGATTGTCCACCGATTCGCCCCCGCGCACCTGGGCCACTACTTGTTCCAGGGCCTGCTTATTGCCAGCTTTATTCAGTATCGCAGCCAGATCATCGTTGTTTTCAAAGGCCGCCAGCAGTACCGTTTCACTGGATATAAACTGGTCACCCTGCTGCTGGGCTTTTTTATCCGCCAGATTGAGTAATCGGCCCAAGGCCTGGGAAATATTGATATCCCCGGTTGCCGTCGATAGTGTCGCTAACGCGACGAGCTTTTGATCAAGGTTTTGTTGCAAACCGGCAAGATCAAAGCCCGCCTGACGCAACATAGGCCCCACGCTGCCGCCCTGTTGTTGCAACATCGCCACCATCAGGTGAACTGGCTCAATCGCCGTATGATCACGACCAACAGCCAGGGATTGGGCGTCAGCCAGGTTGTTTTGTAATTGATTAGTTAAGCGTTCCTGTCGCATCGAGGCCTCACGTTAATAGACACACCATGAACTACTCAATGGGGACAAAAATGCAATTTTCCAATCACATAAGCGAAGTTTTGTTCTATATCAATTAAATTAAAATGTATGACAGAAGGTTGAAAATAGGTCAGAGACAAGGCCACCGAACAACTGGTGTCCGGAATCAGATACTTTCTAGCCTTATAACATCGTAGGCTGGCTCTTCGTAGGGATGGCTTTTTCTAAGCGCAGCGAGGACCTTTTCTATTATTTTTTCCTCGCACAACATTTCAACTTTGTATTCCGGAACGCGACTTAGCCGGTGCGCCTGCCCCAAATAAGGTTTGCTACCAGCCAGAGGGCGAAACTGCCCTTCGCCCAGGTTCTGCCAGCAGCATTGATCATAATCCCCCTGGCGTCCCGCACCGGCATCGAACAACGCCAGCTTTACTGCCTCAAGATGACTTTCCGGGACGTAAAAACAGAGTTTATACAAAACTTAATAGAGTAGATTAAAGAACTTACGCTGATATTCGACTGCCAGGGGATCACCTTTACCCAGCGCCGCCAGCACATCGAGAAAGGCTTTGCGGGCGCCGCCATCGCGAAACTCCCTGTCCTGTTTCAGGATGTCAAACAGCAGCGCCAGGGATTCCTTGAAATGATTACTCTGGCTGAATTGCACCGCCAGCTCGTAGGCCAGTTCGAGATTGTCCGGATCCTGATTGAGCTGATCTTCAAGTGCCTGGATTTCCGGGGTTTTACTGGCCTCCCGTTTGAGTTCCAGCTGCGCCAGCATCTGCTCGTACTCCGCGGTGCGATCCGCCAGGGGAATGGCGTCGAGTATCGATTGTGATTCATCACAACGGTTCAACTGCATCAGGGTATAAGCCAGTGACATGGCGACATCGTAGCGCCGCTCGGAGCCTTCGTAAGCCGGACGCAGATCTTCCAGGGCGCTTTCAAACTCACCGGCGGCCAGTTTCTGTTGCACCTCAGCGAGCAAGGCATCCCAGGGGCTGGGTAGATGTTGTTCCAGTTTGGCGCGAATTTCCGTCTCCGGCAGCGCCCCCTGAAAAGCATCAATGGGCTGCCCGTCTTTCATAAATATCACAGTAGGCAGGCTACGAATGCCGAACTGGCCGGCGATCTGCTGTTGTTCATCGGCATTGATTTTGGCCAACAAAAACTGTCCCTGATACTCATTGGCCAGCTTTTCCAGAATCGGCATCAGAGCTTTGCAAGGCGCGCACCAGTCGGCCCAAAAATCGACCACTACCAGACGCTTAGCGGATTCTTCAATCAAAACCTGCTGCGCGTTTTGTTCATTAATTTCTACAATAAGTTCACTCATTGGCAATATACCCTTGCATTTCTAAATAAGCGCATCCAACCCCCATCTTCACCCCAGTCCCGCGGATACCAGGAGTTGCTCACTGTACGGTACACCCGCTCCGGATGGGGCATCATAATCGTTACCCGCCCATCATCGCTGGTCACCCCGGCCAGCCCCTTGGGCGAGCCATTGGGGTTGGCGGGATAAACTTCGGTCACCTGGTGCTGATTATCTGTGTATCGCAGCGCCACTAAAGCACTTCCCTCGCCCCGAGCATCAATGGAAGCGGAAAACTCCGCCCGCCCTTCGCCGTGGGCAACGGCAATGGGTAAGTATGAGTCCGCCATGCCTTCCAGTAACACGGATGGGGACGATTCGATTTTAATCAAGGCCACCCGCGCCTCGAACTGCTCGGAAGTATTACGCACAAAACGGGGCCAGGCCTCGGCGCCGGGAATCAGTGTTTTCAGACTGGAGAGCATCTGGCAGCCGTTGCATACGCCCAGGGTAAAGGTGTCCGGACGCTCAAAATAGGCGCTGAACATATCCTTTAGTCCAGCATTGTAAAGGATAGTCTTGGCCCAACCCTCCCCGGCGCCAAGCACATCGCCATAGGAAAATCCGCCGCATGCCACCAGGCCGTGGAAGCCTGACAAATCAGTCCGGCCTGCTACCAGATCGCTCATATGCACATCGACAGCGGCAAAACCAGCCCGATCAAAAGCCGCCGCCATTTCCATCTGCCCGTTCACGCCCTGCTCTCGTAACACCGCCAGGCGGGGACGCACACCGGTATTGATAAAAGGCGCGGCGACATCCTCGCTAACATCAAAAGTCAGTCTGGCATTGAGCCCCGGATCAATCTCGGCAATACGCTCATATTCCTGCCGGGCGCAATCGGGATTATCCCGCAATGCCTGCATCCGGTAACTGGTCTCGGCCCAGGTCTGCTGCATACGGGCGCGGGGTTGCTCAAAGACCACCGTATCGCCACGCGTAATTTGCACACTATCCCGGTGGTTAAGTCGGCCGATGCCAGACAGGCAAGCTTCCAGTTCATGGTCGGCAAACGTAGCCAACACGGATTCGACGTGCTCATCCGCCACTTGCAGTACGGCGCCCAGCTCTTCACTGAACAATCGAGCAATTAGCGCGCCGTCATCACCGGAACTTTCAGACACAGTAATATCGAGACCCACCCGTCCGGCAAAGCTCATTTCCGCCAGTGTGGTGAACAAGCCACCATCGGATCGGTCGTGATAGGCCAATACCCAGGCATTGGCAATGCAATCTTTCAGGGCATCAAAAAAGCCTTTCAGCAGGGACGGTTGGTCCAGATCCGGCACCGCCCCGCCAAATTGCTGATAAGTCTGCGCCAGCACCGAACCACCGAGACGATCCTTGCCCCTACCCAGATCCACCAGAATCAGCTGGCTGTTTTTTATAAAATCGCCATCGGTTCGCAACTGAGGTGTCAACGCCCAGCGCACATCCGGCACTGGCGCAAAGGCGGAAATCACCAGTGAAAGGGGCGCGGTGACGGCTTTGTCGTGATGGTCCTGTCGCCACTGGGTGCGCATGGACATGGAATCCTTGCCCACCGGAATGGCGATACCCAGTTCGGGGCACAGCTCCATGCCCACGGCTTCGACAGTACGATAGAGCTTCTCGTCCTCACCCGCATGACCGGCCGCGCACATCCAGTTGGCGGACAGCTTGATATCGCCAAGCTCCTCGACCCCGGCGCCAGCGATGTTGGTAATGGCCTCGCCAGGTGCCGGTTGCCGATTAT
>OBIY01000657.1_pt1 | contig 12577 bp, 11 predicted proteins | sample 1519841 | NCBI WGS metagenome assembly OBIY01 (sample SAMN03019774, study PRJEB22545) | beach sand metagenome | biome: beach; feature: sea beach; material: beach sand | place: USA: Municipal Pensacola Beach, FL | collected 2010-07-30 | depth 30-40 cm m
CAGTGGAGGTCGTTTTGGATAAAAACATGAAAATTCTCATTGTGGATGACTTCTCCACGATGAGGCGAATCGTAAAAAACCTGCTTCGGGATCTTGGGTTTACCAATACTCAGGAAGCCGATGATGGGTTAACGGCTCTGCCTTTGCTGCAGAACGGCGATTTTGATTTTCTCGTCACCGACTGGAATATGCCGGGAATGACCGGGATTGATCTTCTCAAAAAAGTCCGGGAAGACGAGCGCCTGCGAACGTTACCGGTTCTGATGGTCACGGCAGAAGCAAAACGCGAACAGATCGTGATGGCCGCACAGGCCGGGGTGAATGGATATGTGGTTAAACCATTTACCGCAGCGGTACTGAAAGAAAAAATCGACAAGATTTTTGAGCGTGTTGAAGGCTGAGCAGGGATTGAATATGAGTGAAATCAACCAAAGCAGTATTGATCAGGAAATCAGTTCCGAAATCCGGTCACTGGCTGAAAACATGCTGCTTGAACTTGAGCAGGGAAATCCGGAAAACGCCGTTGCTCTGGTCAGCGACTTGAATCAGGTGCGTGAAGAAACCCTCTACCGGGAAATTGGCAAACTGACCCGGGCGCTTCACGAAGCCATTAAAAACCTGAAAGTGAACGATGCCGAACAGGCAGAGGACGCAGGTATGGATGGCACCATGGATAAGTTGACCTACGTGCTGAAAATGACAGACCGCTCAGCTAACCGCACGATGGACCTTATTGATGAAGGCATGCCGTTGGTCTCTGACATCCACGATCGTTCCACCGATCTGTCACAGCGCTGGAAAAAGCTGCTGCAGAAAGACCTTAAAGCCGACGAATTCCGGGAACTGACCAAAGATATTGATGTGTTTCTGGAAGAGAACATCGACAAGACGGCTCAGATCAAAAATGAATTCTCAGAAATTCTGCTGGCTCAGGATTTCCAGGATCTGACCGGGCAGGTCATTCATAAAGTGATTGACCTGGTTCGCGATGTGGAGACCCACCTGGTGTCTCTGGTGTCCATGGCGGGCCACGTGGATCGGATTACAGGCATTAAACACAAGCTGAGCGACGCCAGAAATGAGCCGGATGCTGATGCAGGCACCCGCGCTGAAGGACCACACACAGGGAAAGAAACCGCCGATGTGGTTTCCAACCAGGATGATGTGGACGACCTGCTCTCAAGCCTCGGTTTTTAAGGAGTCAGTGAATGAGCTTTGACGCTGATGAGGAAATACTCCAGGACTTTCTGGTAGAAGCCGGAGAAATTCTGGAACTGCTTTCAGAGCAGTTAGTTGACCTTGAACAACAGCCAGACGACCACGATCTGCTCAACGCGATTTTCCGTGGTTTTCATACGGTAAAAGGCGGTGCTGGTTTCCTGCAGATCGGGCCTCTGGTGGATTGCTGCCACGCCGCAGAGAACGTGTTTGATACTTTGCGTAATGGCAAACGCCGGGTGAACGCGGATCTGATGGACGTGGTGCTGCAGTCACTCGACACCGTCAACGAGATGTTCGAAATTGTCCGTAATCATCAGATGCCAGAGCCAGCGGACCCTGCTCTGATTGAGCTGTTGCATCGTCTGGCCGAACCCGAGGGTGAAGAGACTCAGACGGCTGAGCCTATCGCCGAAGAGCCCGCTGCAGAAGCCCCGGTTGCTGAGGCAACAGACGCGGCACCAGCGGCTGAATCGGGTGATATCAGCGACGATGAATACTCCCAGCTGATGAATGCCCTCGACGGTGAGTCTGGCCCCGCACCGCAAACCGCAGACGCTGCACCTGCAGAACCGCCTGCCGCGACAGGGGCCGCCAGCGACGACATTACCGATGCTGAGTTTGAAGCCTTGCTCGACCAGATTCATGGTAAAGGCAAACACGGTGGCGTTCCCGCTTCTGAAACCGCTGACCAGAAAGCGCCTGAGCCTGCAGCACCGGCGGCCAAGGCTCCGGCCCCCTCACAACCCGAGCCCGCTAAACCAGCGGCAGGTGGTGGTGATGATCTGATTACCGATTCTGAATTTGAAGAGTTGCTTGATCGCCTGCATGGCAAAGGTAAACACTCGTTTGCCGCACCGGATCAACCGGCTGCAGCCGCACCTGCTGAAGCCAAAGCCGAAGAAAAACCGGCAGACAAGCCTGCAGAAAAAGCCGCTCCGGTAGCTGCTGTACCAGCGGCAGCCGAGAAAGCCAAACCGGCTTCGAAACCGCAACCGGTCAGTGCTGCTAAGCCTGCGGGTAAACCGGCTGCCAAGTCGGATAAAGACGCGCCACCAGCGGCTGAAGCTACTGTACGGGTGGATACCAAACGCCTGGACGACATCATGAACATGGTCGGTGAGTTGGTCCTGGTGCGTAATCGTCTGGTTCGTCTGGGCGTGAACAGCAGCGACGAATCCATGTCGAAAGCGGTGGCCAACCTGGATGTGGTGACGGCTGACCTGCAGGCATCGGTGATGAAAACCCGGATGCAGCCTATTAAGAAAGTCTTTGGGCGCTTCCCTCGGGTGGTGCGTGACCTCGCCCGCCAGATGAAAAAAGAAATCCGTCTGGAACTACGGGGCGAAGACACCGACCTTGATAAAAACCTGGTAGAAGCACTGGCCGATCCGCTGGTTCACCTGGTGCGTAACTCGGTAGACCACGGCATTGAAATGCCCGCAGACCGAACCGCCAATGGTAAAAAAGGCGAGGGCACGGTCGTGCTTTCGGCAGAACAGGAAGGCGATCACATTCTCCTGAAAATTCAGGACGATGGCGCCGGAATGAACGCTGAAGTGCTGCGTCGCAAAGTGGTTGAAAAAGGTCTGATGGATCAGGACACCGCCGACCGCCTGTCGGATAACGAGTGTTTTAACCTGATCTTTATGCCGGGCTTCTCGACCAAAGAGCAGATCTCAGACGTCTCTGGCCGTGGTGTGGGCATGGATGTGGTGAAAACCAAGATCACCCAGCTGAACGGTACCGTTCAGATCGATTCCAAGCTGGGTGAAGGCACCACGATCAGCATTAAAGTGCCGCTGACACTGGCGATTATGCCGACCCTGATGGTCATGCTCAAAGACCATACGTTTGCTTTCCCGCTGGTCAATGTGGATGAAATCTTTAACCTGGACCTGACCAAGACCAACCGGGTCGACGGACAGGAAGTGGTCATCGTCCGCGAAAAGCCAATCCCTCTGTTTTACCTGCGGCGCTGGCTGGTTAACGGTGAAGAAAACTCAGTGGCGGATGAAACCTCTCACGTCGTGGTGATTACCGTTGGCACACTGAGGGTAGGATTTGTTGTCGATAAATTGATCGGTCAGGAAGAAGTTGTGATCAAACCCCTGGGCAAAATGCTCCACGGAACCGCCGGGATGGCAGGTGCGACGATCACAGGTGATGGGCGCATCGCACTCATCATGGACATTCCGAGTATGCTGAGTCATTACGCGGGCAACTTCTCTTCCGCAGCTTGAGCCAGAAATGACTGTTAAAGTACTCGTTGTCGACGATTCGGCATTCTTTCAACGCCGTATCAGTGACATCATTAATGCTCACGGCCAGCTAGAGGTCGTGGGTGTTGCCGTCAACGGCGCCGAAGCGCTGGAGATGAATGAGCGCCTGAAACCTGACGTGATCACGCTCGACTTTGAAATGCCGGTGATGGATGGCCTGACCGCCCTGAAACTCATCATGAAACAGCGCCCGGTTCCTGTTCTCATGCTGTCATCGTTGACGACAGAGGGAGCGAGAGTCACCCTGGACTCGCTGGACGCCGGCGCTGTGGATTACCTGCCCAAGATCTTCGCCGATTTTTCCAGTTACGCTTCAGATCTCAGGCGTACCCTCACAAACCGCATCATTGAAGTCGCCCGACAGCACGCTAAAAGCGCGCCTGCGGTGGTTACCCCAGCGGTTAAAGGTCGCCTCAGCGACACGGAGATTGTGGTCATCGGTACGTCAACCGGCGGGCCTGCCGCGTTGAAAGACATTCTGAGTAAACTCCCCAAAGGCTTTGACCGACCAGTGATTCTGGTTCAGCACATGCCCGGTTCCTTTACCGGCACCTTCGCACAGAGGTTGAATAAAATCTGCCCGTTACCGGTAAAAGAAGCCGAAGACGGTGAACCTCTGCAGAAGGGTGTGGTGTATCTCGCCCCGGGTGATAAGCAGCTGATGGTCAGCACCAGTCACGGTCTGCGTCTGAAAGTGCGTGAGAGTGATCCCAGGGTCAACTACCGACCCTGTATCGATATTACCTTTGCTTCGGTGGCGGCCAAGTTTGGGCAACGGGCACTGGGCATCATCCTGACGGGGATGGGCCACGATGGCACCGAAGGCTGCCGTCTCATTAAAGAGCAGGGTGGTCATGTCTGGAGTCAGGATGCCGCCTCGGCGGTGATCGCCACCATGCCGAATTCTGTCCGTGAAAAGGGCTACAGCGACCTCGATTTGCCCCTGGCTGAGCTGGGGCAACGTATTGCCACTGAAGTCTGCTGACCCCGTCTGAACGGCAAACCCTTGCCTGCATTTCCTGATGTTTCTCCTCTAAGGCCTTCATTTGCCCGGTGTGTACCGGTTTCCTGAAGGCTGACACGATTTTTGCAACTGTTCTGCCAGTGCCGGTTTACAGTCACGGCGGGGAGATTTTTCACAGTGCATATCTGGGCGGTATCCAATCAGAAGGGTGGAGTCGGTAAAACCACCAGTACCGTGGCCTTGGGCGGTCTGCTGGCTGCTCGTGGTGAGCGGGTGTTACTGATTGATCTCGATCCTCATGGATCACTGACTTCGTACTTCCGTCACGATCCTGACACGGTCCGGCAAAGTGTTTACCACCTGTTTTTTAATCAGCAGTGGAAAGATACGCAGTTCGTCCGTGGGTTGTTGCGCACTACCTCGATGGACAATGTGCAGGTGTTGCCTTCGTCTACCTCACTGGCCGCGCTGGAGAGTAAAGTCAGCGCCCAGGAGGGGATGGGGCTGGTGCTTTCCAGTACACTGTCACGACTCTGGGATGACTACGATTACGCCCTGATCGATACCCCACCGATTCTGGGCGTGTTACTGATCAACGCCCTGGCGGCCTGCCAGCAACTGGTCATTCCAACGCAGACTGAGCACTTGGCTCTGAAAGGTCTGGATCGCATGGTGCACACGCTCAAAATGGTTCTGCGCTCACAACAGCGGCAGCTGCCTTATCGTATTGTGCCAACCTTGTTTGACCGTCGTACCAATGCCTCTTTGATGGCCCTCAAAGATATGCGCCGGGCGCATGGCAGCGCCCTGTGGGATGAAGTTATTCCGGTTGATACCCGTTTACGGGATGCCAGCTACGATGGGGTGTTCCCGCATCAACTGGACCCCGAAAGCCGTGGCATCCGTGCCTACCGTCACTTACTGGCCACCCTCGAACAGACGGAATCAGTGAGCGGATGATGAAAGAAAAACCGCGCTCACCCTGGGCCGAGCCTGAAACGACCACGGCCCTGGCCGAAGCCACCGATGACATTCTGTCGGGATATATGGATCAGCTGTTACAGCGTTCCGTCGTCACCGATGAAGTCAGCACGGGCACCCTGGTGGTGGACGGAGAAATCCAGGGTTGGGAGCCTGATCTTCAGTCGACGCCTGTGGCTGAGACAGTCACCTTAGCCGATCCGCTGCCAGAAACCCTGACACTGACAGAACCCCTGACACTGCCAGACAGCCTTCCCGTTCAGAGCGACGCTGTCGCAATCGCCGAAACCCCGGATGCGCTCATACAGGAGCGCATCGATACTTGGGCCTATCAGGGCCACGACGAATTTGAGTGCCTGATTCTGCGAGCGGGGGAGTATCGCCTGGCCATACCGATGGGCAGTCTCGGAACCATCCACACCTCCGACCGGCCCCTGTCTCAGGTTCCGGGTCAGGCCGCGTTTGTGCGCGGTGCCTGGCACCATCAGGGGCAAACGTATCAGGTGCTGGATGGACTCCGGCTCATCATGCCCGAGCGTGAGAGTGCCCCCGTCAACGACGTACCGGCGTTTATGCTGCAACTGGATACCAGCGGTTGGTTGCTGGCTTGCGATGAATTACTTGACCCCATCACACTCAGCAGTGATGGCGTTCGTTGGCGCGCGCGCACCCAGGATCGCCCCTGGATGGCCGGAATACTGAAAGAAGAAATGTGTGTGTTGCTGGAAGTCTCCGGTCTGTTGAGCCTTCTGGGGCACGAGCCTGATCAGGTTGAAACGCCTGACTGATGGCTCTGTCTTATCACTCTTCCCAACGAATCCACCACCCGACCTCTCTTGTAATCTGACCCTGCAATCTGGCCCTGCAACCTGACCTTAAAACCAGTAGGTCAGGGTAAATGCCGTCGTTGATCCGGAGTTGACGGCCTGATCTGAGTCTTCGCAGTGCCGCCATCATTTCTGTGGCTTTACGCTCTGTTCACCCGTGGGTGACAGAATGTCCGGCTCGTTTTCTTTCTGTTACATAACTTCCTTCGATTTCGACTGGTACGCTTTGTGCTCTGATCTATAGTTAGGGAAGGTTTGAAATGTTTTTTTGACAGTGTCAGGCATTAGCCTTTCCTAGCGAGGATGTTATATGTCAACAATAGCGGCTAAGAACGTCGACGATCCGGTTCTGCAGTGGGTCACCTTCCGTCTCGAAAATGAGACCTACGGTATAAATGTTATGCAGGTTCAGGAAGTGCTTCGATACACCGAAATTGCTCCGGTACCCGGTGCGCCTTCGTATGTACTCGGCATTATTAACCTGCGTGGTAACGTGGTCACTGTAATAGATACCCGTAAACGGTTCGGTCTGGCCTGCAGTGAAACCACTGACCAGACGCGCATCGTGATCATCGAGTCCGACAGTCAGGTCATAGGCATTCTCGTGGATGCGGTGGCTGAGGTGGTTTATCTGCGTCAGTCAGAAATTGAAGCGACTCCGAATGTCGGCAATGAAGAAAATGCCAAGTTCATCCAGGGCGTCTGTCATAAGAATGACGAGCTGCTGATTCTGGTGGATCTGGAAAAATTCATGACGGATGAGGAGTGGCAGGAATTGCAAAGCCTGTAGGAGGCTGCCATGACAACCCTGACTCTCACTGAATGGTTACTGATTACGAATCTGGTGTTTACTTTGTCTCTGGCCCTGTTGGTCATTGAACATAAGCTCCGCCAGAAAAAGCACCATCGGTCTCTGCTCGATTCTGTTTCCAGACTCGAGCACGGCCACGAAGCCATGAGTCAGACCGCGATCGGCATCGGTCGTAAAATCAAAAAGCTGGAAAAACAACCACCGCAGACTGCGTCGCGTCCTCTGAGTGAGAATGACGACATGCGTTTTTCGCAGGCGTCGCGTCTTGTGGGGCTGGGTGCCAGCGCCGATGATCTGGTCGAAAATCTTGGCGTTGCTCGTGCAGAGGCGGACCTTTTGGTGTCACTGAAAGGCCGCGCCACTGCCTGATCGCGCTGTGAAGGATTCACACACACCAGGCCTAGTATCAATGTTGTCAGGCCCCGGCTTTTTAAAGCCACTGGAGGGTAAATATGAAAACAACATGGATCTTAGCCGGACTTCTGATAGCCGGGCTGAACCAGGAGATTACTGACCCGCGCGGTCAGCGTGATTCAACGGATCTGCTGCTGACGCAGCAGGTTATCAATACACTGTTTTCAGAAACAACACCGGATTTTAATGACATGTACATGATCCGGTCTGAAGATAAAGTGCGACAGATCCGGGTCTACTGTAATCCGACCTCGTGTTATAAAGTCCGCAATTTCAGAATGCATTCCTGAATTATCCAGCGGTTCAGATGGTTACTCTGCGGCCAGTTGCAAGGCAGCCGCTGCAGAGGCCTCTGAACACGCCTTCAGCCCCTGTTCTGGCTGGTCTTTCCTGAAACAGTATCCACCTAACGGGGACACCACCTCGTCATGGGTAACGATCAGGTTGTGCCTGAGTGGTTCGGGTATCCGCTGCGCTTCTGGCAGTCGCTCTCCCATGGCTTTGGCGTACTCTTGCCAGACTTCATTGTGCATGGTTTCTGCTGAGGCCGCGTATCGAGCAGCGGCCTGATCGGCGCTGTCCATCACCTCAGGCATCTGTTGTAAGGCGACCCCTGTGGTTCCGGCAAAAATCAGCAGTGCAGAGACAGACTGAAGTGTTGAAAATCCCTTATTCGACGACAAGCGGGGCATGAACAGAACTCCACAGGAAAAGAATGCCGTCAGGATAACCGCCGAATGGTGACGGAATCCCGACGTCTGTCTGACAATCGTGGATAAAAAGTCAGTTAAGTCTGCAGAGTCACGCCGGTCTGTTTTCAGTCTCTGTCGTAGCGGATGCCTATCGTGTCGTACAGGGCGGCCATCAGCCAGGCAGGGCCTATCAACAGAAACTGAATGTCTTTGAAGAAGGAGGGTTTTTTGCCTTCAATGGCGTGGCCGATAAACTGCCCGATCCACAACACCACAAAGGCAATCACGCACGCCAGCCATAAGGGTGTGTCATACCAGTAACCCCAGGCTATGAAGGGCGCAAAACACATGAGGGTGAAGATCAGCAGACCTTTGGCCAGACTGGGAGACAGGCGCCAGTAAAAGGCCATCACGGGCAGAGCGATCAGTATTGCCCAGTTGAGTCCGGGCAGGTAGCTCATCCAGTCGGCCTGGGGCAGATCCCACAAGATGCCCAAAATCGTCAGATAAATCAGGGGCACACAAACCCAGTGGATGAGTTTATTGATGGGGTTCCGATGGCTGTCACCATACTCTCGAAACCATTGACCTGGGGTTTTACGGCTCATACCTGCTCCTGATATTCACGGGTGAAATTTGCTTTGGTTCATCGTTTACGATGAGGGCGCTTGGTTCGTGCTGTACGCATTACGCCTTATTCTTAGCGTTAAATCTTATGTCTTTCTACGCCGGATAGTCTATCCGCCGTGGCCGGTTGTTTCCTGACCTATACTGAGTCAATGACCTGTCCAGCCAAGGTGGCACTAGAGTACATGAAGGAACAGACACTCGCGCAGGAAAAGAGCGACTCCATGTCGGAGATTAAGGCTCAGGCGCTGGCCATCGTGGCTCAATCACCCTGTGTGATGCTTGCCCTGTTTGACACACAAGGGCGTCTCCTTGTTGCGGGACATGAGCTTTCGCGACTTTGCGATCAAACGGCCGAAAATCTCACCGGGCAGTGCTTGTCGGATCTGCTGCCGGATCTCCATTCCGGGCTGACCCCGGTGCTTGAGCGGGTGCTGACATCGGGTGAAACCTGGGTAGCCCCGCGATTCCCAGAGACGACACAGGGGCTGGCGGGCTACTCGCTCTTCAGCCGTGCTACCTACCATCCTATGCTGACCCCAACCGGTGAAACCAGCGGCGTTCTGGTGACCCTGGAATCGACATCTCACGGTGCCTCTCTGAGTGGTGCGGCTACGGATGCACAGGATGTGTTGGATCATCTGTCCACGTACATTCTTCTGCTGTCTCGTGAAGGGGCGGTGCTGGATGCCAACGATCTGCTGACCCAGACCACCGGGCTCAACCTGAGTAGCCTTCTGGGCAAGCCACTCTGGCAAACGCCGTTGTGTGATTTTGACTCCGAAACCGGGGTGAAACTGCAGTCGGCGGTGTCTCAGGCGAGCGCTGGCCATGCAACACGCTTTGACGCGCGCTGGACCATGCCCGACGTGGGTCCGGTGGCGGTCGATTTTTTGCTGTCTCCGGCATTTGATGAAGCGGGCGAGGTCAGCCATCTGATTGCCTCGGCACGGGATATCACCGAACGCTTCCAGCGGGAATCAAAACTGCTTTCCAGCGAGAGCCTGTTGCGTCAGATTTTTGAAGCGACTGCCGACGCTCTGATACTGGCGGATCACCGGGGCCAGATCACCTTGTCCAATCAACGCGCCGCTTTGATGTTTGGTTACTCCCCAGAGGAATTTTTAACGCGCAACGTGGATGATCTGCTGCCAGACGCGATGCGCCATAATCACGCCAAACTGCGTGAGGGGTTTTACCGTCATCCCGTTGCCCGTTCCATGGCGGATAAGCGCGACCTGTTTGGACGGCGCGGCGATGGCAGTCTGTTTCCGATCGAAGTGGGCCTGACACCTGTCGAAATCTCCGGCGATAAGCGTGTGCTGGCAACGGTTGTTGATGTCACCGTGCAGAAGCGCTTTCAGTCAAAACTGGAAGAAACACTGAAAGCCAAAAGTGCGTTGCTGAACGAAGTTCATCACAGAGTCAAAAATAACCTTCAGGTTGTTTCCAGTCTGCTCAGCCTGCAGGCCCGCGGTATTCCGGAGGCGATCCGCGAGCCCTTCACCGAGAGCCAGGGGCGTATTAAGGCCATGGCACTGATCCATCAGCAGTTCTATGAAAAACAGCACATGGACCGCATCGAAGCCTTGTCGTACCTCAAGAATCTGTGTGACTTACTGCGTCAGAGTTACAGTGGCCTGACCCGAAAACTGAAAATTCTCATGGACAGTGATCAGCAAACGGTTTTTCTGAGCATGGACCAGGCGCTGCCATTCGGTTTGCTGATCAATGAACTGGTCACCAACGCCATCAAGCATGCTTTTGTCGGGCGCGAGCAGGGCAGCATTCAGATGTACGTGACCCGCGATAAAGGAAAAATCCACCTGACTCTGGCCGATGACGGTATTGGTATACCTGTAGAAAAAGAATTAGGAAAAGGCACCTCGCTGGGATTCCAGCTAATCCCAGATCTGGCAAGGCAATTGGAAGCGGAGCTGTCCCTTTGTCGTGAGGTCGGTAGTCGCTTTGAGGTGACGTTTGCGGAAGGAGTAAGGGAATGACGTCTCCGATAAAAATACTGGTAACAGAAGACGAGCGTATCACCGCGCTGGATCTTAAAATGACCCTGATGGACCTGGGGTATGAGGTGATCGATACCGTGGTATCCGGTGAGGAAGCCATTGCCCGAGTGGCGGCTGAAAAACCAGACCTCATCCTGATGGATATTCACCTGAAAACCGAAATGCTGGGCACCGAAGCGGCGGAAATCATCGACCGTGAATTCGGCATTCCGGTGATTTTCCTGACGGCGTATTCAGATACCTCCATTGTTGAACAAGCAGCCAGGTCGTTACCTTACGGGTATCTGGTCAAGCCGTTTGAGCGCAAAGAAATGGATGCTGCCATTCAGGTTGCTCTTGCTCGTCATCAGGCAAACAAAGAACTGCGGTTTTCGGATCAGCGACTCAGAATGGCCCTGGAATCCGCCGAAATGGATGTCTGGGAATGGACACCGGGGGACGGGCAGGCCAGTGATGAGGTGGATCTCTCCCATCAACCTAAAATTGTTGTTTACAGCCTTGATGAGCTGATCAAAAAAGTACACCCGGAAGACCTGCCCATGATCAATCAGGATCTGGCAAGCCGCAGTCAGATTCAACGTAAAATACGCATGCGATCCTCAGAGGCGGGGTATCAGCACTGTGAAATTTTTGCGTCGACGTTTCACAGTGCCAACGGCACCAAACGTCTGGTCGGGGTCATTCGCAATATTGAAGAGACTCACCAGCGTGAAGAAAAACTGCGCTTAGCCAACGCGGTGTTTGATTCAACGTCAGAAGCCGTGATCATCACCGATGATCAGCGACACATTATTTCGGTGAACCCGGCGTTCAGTGAGGTCACGGGTTATTCTCTGGATGAGGTCAAGGGGCAGGACCCGGATGAATTTCTTCATGCCCGTCGCCACACCGATCACTTCTACCCCAAGCTCATCGAAAAGGACAAAAAATTTTGGAGCGGTGAGATTGGCTGCAATCGTAAAAACGGCAAACGATTTTCCGCATGGGAACATATCTCGGCCGTATACGATGAACACGGTGAGATAACCAATTTTGTGTTCACCATTTCAGATATTGAGAAACTCAGACGCGCTGAAAAGCACCTGGCCAGAATGGCCTACACCGACTCATTAACCGGGATCGGTAACCGTATTTATCTCGAGCAGGAACTCAGCGATGTGCTGCGCCGCCAGAACCTGACAGAAGCGAAAATTGCCGTTCTGTATATTGATCTGGATGGCTTTAAAGTCATCAACGACACCCTCGGGCACGGTGAGGGCGACACTTTATTGAAAATCACCGCAGACCGACTGACCTGCTCAGTCAGGGTATCAGACGTGGTTACCCGCATTGGTGGCGATGAATTTGTCATACTCGTGCGCGAAGTGGATGACCACGAGGGTCTGAAGCGCATGGCAGAAAAACTTTTGTTTGAAATCAGCCAGCCCATTCAGTTGTCGCGTGAACTCGTGCAGGTGTCTGGCAGCATTGGCATTGCGGTATCCAGTGATGTTCTGGATGGGGCTGATACGTTGATTTCTGCGGCGGACACCGCGCTGTTTCAGGCAAAAAATCAGAGCAAAAACTGCTACTGCTTTTACGACAGTAAGCTGGCCGAAGAGTCCCGGGAAAAACTCGAGCTTGAGCGCAATATGAAACACGCGCTGCGTCGCCATGAAATTCATGTGTTTTTTCAGCCGCTGGTGAATGTCCGAAAAGGCACTGTCTACGGCGCTGAGGCGTTGTCCCGTTGGCATC
>OBIY01000659.1_pt1 | contig 12530 bp, 13 predicted proteins | sample 1519841 | NCBI WGS metagenome assembly OBIY01 (sample SAMN03019774, study PRJEB22545) | beach sand metagenome | biome: beach; feature: sea beach; material: beach sand | place: USA: Municipal Pensacola Beach, FL | collected 2010-07-30 | depth 30-40 cm m
CTGGGGGCTCAACGATGACTGAGCCCCCAGGACTTGCCTCCGCCCCTTGCTTCCGTGTTTGCCATAATCAATCTCGCCGCTACTTATTCAGAAAATTCAGCGCCAGGCCGGGGCGGGGCCAGTCGATGGCTACCAGGCGCCCGGTGGTGCCCAGGGTAATGTACGCGGTCCTTAGCTCGGGGCCGCCGAAGCAGATATTGGTGGTGCCACGATCGGGCATGGGAATATGCTCGACACAAGAACCATCGGGCGAGACCACGGTAATACCCCCATTGGCCAGGGTCGCGACACAGATATTACCGGCGCTATCCACCGCCAGGGAGTCGAATAACTGATGTCCCGGCACGCCCACCACCAGATTGCCCCGATTCGGCCCCCCGGCTTTTTGTTTGCTGCCGCTAGCAAACTCGCCAGGCCCGGCCAATGCGTATGACCACAGCCGTCCGGTCGGCGTTTCCGCCACATACAGGGTTTTCTCGTCAGGGGAGAGGCCAATGCCGTTGGGGCCTTCCAGGGGAAAGACCATTTCGGTGATTTTCGAGCCACCGGGATGAGCATAGAAGATGCCGGTGACATCCCGGGAGCGGGCGTAGTGCTTCCCGTGGTCGGTAAACCAGAAGCCCCCCGCGCTATCGAAAACAATATCATTGGGGCCTTTAAGTGGCCCACCGTCGCACTCGGTGTACAGCACTTCCACTTTGCCAGTGTCGAGATCGACCTTTTGAATACTGCCACCGGTGTAGTCATTCGCGGTCAGCCCCGGTGACCATTTGCCGTTGCGCTGGGTCCACTCGAAGCCGCCGTTATTGCAGATATAGCATTTGCCATCCGGGCCGATGGCCGCGCCGTTGGGCCCACCGCCAGTATTAGCCACCACGCTGATATTGCCGTCCGGCGAGACCCGCGACAGGCAGCCGCCAGCGATTTCCACCACCAGCACGCTGCCATCGGGCAGGGCGATTGGCCCTTCGGGAAACCTCAGGCCAGAGGCGATTTCAGTAAAGTCGGTCATGCCAAACCCCTTCTGTTATTTACCTGTCTTTTACTTGTGGTTTTTGACGAATAGCCATTGTCATTATTCTGGCCGTTTTATTTTTCCCGTCGGCAACTATACTGGTCTACAACCCGGCTAATGGATTACAGCCTACTCAAAGAATCGCCTCGGGAAAAGCACAGACAGGGAAAACTGGCGAGGCCCATCCCGGCAATCGAGAGCAGTAATCGAAAACAACAAACAAGAATACCAACCAGTAACAGGGGAGACATCATGAACTTTAGCGACAAAGCGGTCATCACCGGCGTCGGGGAAACCCTCTACACCCGGGGAGGCGACAAAACCTCGGTGGAGCTGATGCTCGAAGCCATTCGCAACGCCGCCGCCGACGCCGGCCTCAGGGCTAACGAACTGGATGGCATTATCCCGCCCATGATGGACACCTACTCCGAGGAACTCGCGGCCAACCTGGGTATCGGCGATATGCGCTACTCGGTCACCGTGCACACCGGCGGCGCTTCGGCGGTGACCGGGCTGCAAGATGCCGCCATGGCGGTGGCCAACGGCCTGGCCAATCACGTCTGCGTGGTGGTGGGCTGGAACGGCTACTCCGCCCTGCGTCCCAAACCGGGTTGCAAACCCAACCGATCCTTGCGCGAAACCGCCATGTCTCTGTCCACCAAGGACTTTTACTTCCCCTATGGAGTCGCCGCACCGGTGCAGCTTTACGGCTGGCTCGCCACACGGCACCAGCAGATTTACGGCACCCGTCCGGAGGACACCGGCGCCATCGCCCTGGCCGCGCGCAGACACGCCCAACTCAACGACCAGGCCATGATGCAGGGTCAGGAATTGACCATGGACGATTATTTAAACGCCCGCTGGATCTCCGAGCCCTTCCGGCTCTACGACTGCTGTCTGGAAACCGACGGCGCCTGCGCGATCATCGTCTCCAGCCCCGAGCGCGCCAGGGATCTGGCCAAGAAGCCCGTGTACATTTCCGGCGCCGCCGAAGGTCACCCCTACCCGGCCGACGACATCGCCGCCCGCCCCGATCCCTTCGAGATCGGTCTGTCCTTCGCCGCTCAGAAAGCCTTCGACATGGCTGGCGTCAAAGCCACCGACATGGACTTTATGCAGATTTACGACTGCTTCACTTACGTGGTACTCCTGCAAATGGAAGCCATGGGGCTGTTCGAACGCGGCGGCATCGCTGACTACGTAAAAGACGGCAATATCGAACTGGGGGGGCGCTGCCCGATCAACACCCATGGCGGACTGCTCAGCGAAGGCCATGTTTGGGGCGCCAATCACATCGTCGAAGCCACCCGCCAGTTACGTGGCGAATGCGGCGATCGCCAGGTCAAGGACGCCGAACTCGGTCTGGTCACCGGCTGGGGCGACCTGGGCGATGGCAGTATCGCCATCCTGCATAACTAACAAACCCAGCTGCCCCATAAAAAACAGATAAAAGAAAAACCAAATTCAAAGGAAATCATTATGAGCGGCCCACTACCAACCCCCCGCCCCATGCACCGATCCACCGACGACCTTAACGGCCAGTTCTGGGAACACTGCGCCAGGGGCGCCCTGTACTTCCAATGCTGCCTCGACTGCGAAACCTGGCGCCATATGCCCCGTTACATGTGCGCCCAGTGTGGCTCCGCCAACTGGGAATGGCGGCAATCCAGCGGCAAGGGCCGCATCTTCTCCTGGATCATCACCCACCAGGCCATGCACCCCAAATTCCGCGACGAAACCCCCTACGCCGCTCTGGTGGTGGAAATGGACGAAGGCGTGCGCTTTGTCAGCCGGCCACTGGGTATCGCCAATGAGGACCTGGAAATTGATATGCCGGTGCAGGTGGTGTTTGAGACGATTGAGGAGGGCTTTGCTTTGCCTTTGTTTAGAAGGGCTTAGCGTTTCGGAATGCCTGTTTTTAGGACAGCGTGGGAGCTGGCCAAAATAATGATAGCCCGCCTACCATCGACAGCCCGACATTTGGCCTCAAAAGATTCCGCACCTCTATTGCGATAAACTCCACGAACCAACAGTGATGGCTTTACTACACAAGGCACAATTTGGCAGACACTCTGACTCCAAGGGAGCGAAGCAAGCGAATGTCTCTCATTCGGGGCTCGGACTCCGCCCCGGAAATGAAACTTCGCCGGCTTGTGCATGGCATGGGGTATCGTTATCGTCTGCACGTCAAGGAACTGCCGGGTAAACCGGATATGGTATTTCCTTCGAGACACGCGGTTATTTTCATGCACGGCTGTTTTTGGCATCGTCATAAGGCTTGCAAACTTGCGAGACTACCGAAATCCAGATTGGATTTCTGGCAACCAAAGCTGGAAGAAAACCGTAAACGAGATTTGCGTAACCAAGAGCGACTAAAAAAAATGGGCTGGCGGATGCTGGTTGTATGGGAATGCCAAATAGTGGATACCCAACGAGTCTCCAATATCGTCAAGGAATTTCTAGAAAAACAGGCGGATAGAAATGAGGTCGGTTGAACTTTTCGCGGGAGCGGGCGGGCTTGCAATGGGAGTATCTCTCGCGGGTTTCGAATCGCTCGCCATTGTCGAACGGGATAAGTGGGCATGCGAAAGCGTCCGGGAAAATCAAAAGCGAGGATATCCACTGGTCTTGGACTGGCCTCTTTGGGAAGGAGATATCCGGGAGTATGACTGGTCTTCCATTCCCGAGGGCATTGAGCTGCTCGCGGGAGGCCCACCTTGCCAACCGTTTTCCATGGGAGGAAAACACAAGGCTTACGGTGATAAAAGGGACATGTTCCCGTCGACCGTCGAGATAGTTCGCAAGCTGCGCCCAAAGTCTTTTATTATTGAAAATGTTAAGGGTTTAACCCGCCCCAGTTTCGCCAATTACTATCAGTACATCCTACTTCAACTGGAATTCCCCGAAGTTACCCTGCGACGGGACGAAACATGGATGAACCACCTGCGCAGGTTACAGGAAGAAAAAACTTCGGGTGCGCTGCATGAAAAAGGACTTACGTATAACATTGTCCCCACGCTTGCCAACGCGGCTGATTACGGCGTCCCACAAAAGCGAGAGAGGGTTTTTATCGTCGGCTTCCGGTCCGATTTAGGCATAGAGTGGTCATTCCCCCACGCAACACATGCCTATGATGCACTTCTCCATTCTCAATGGGTCACTGGGGAATACTGGGATAAACACAAAATCCCCAGGAAGGAACGCCCGGATATGCCGGAAAGGCTAGAAACCAGGATTAAGAAGTTAAGTTCTTCGCTTTTCCCCATGAAGGAAAGACCCTGGCGTACCGTACGGGACGCATTAGTTGATATTCCCGATCCAAGAGAGAGCCCGCCAGGGAAATTCCATAACCACCACTTTCAGGGTGGCGCCAAGCAATATAAAGGCCATACGGGGAGCCCCCTTGATTTGCCAGCAAAAACATTAAAGGCGGGCGATCACGGCGTGCCTGGCGGTGAAAACATGATCGTGCTTGACGACGGGAACGTACGGTATCTAAGTGCTCGAGAGTCCGCACGCATTCAGACCTTTCCCGATGGTTATGTCTTTCATGGATCATGGAGCGAAACCATGCGACAACTGGGCAACGCGGTCCCGGTCGCGCTCGCCCGCCGGGTCGCGGCATCGGTGGCTGAACGCCTGGCCGAAGCCGAGCTGCGCAAGATAAGTCCGACTGGGAGCAGAAACGTAGCATGACCAGCGAAAAAGTCATCCCATTTAACCCTCTCGCCAAGCGTCACCTTGGGGAAAGTGTTGGCCAGGCCATGCTGCGACAGCCCGTCGTTCCACTGAGGGATCTAAAAGCTTTCGAGGGCGCCGGCATTTATGCCATCTACTACACTGGAGATTTTTCGGGGTACGAACTAATCGCGGAAAAAAACTGTAATCAACGTTATGAAGCGCCCATATACGTCGGCAAGGCAGTGCCAAAGGGCACCAGGAAAGGCGGCAATTTAGAAGCCAAGCCCGGCAGAGTGCTCTACAACAGGCTAAAGCAGCACACGAAAAGTATTGAGGAAACATCAGACCTGAGAATCACTGACTTCCACTGCCGCTATTTGACGGTTGATGATATATGGATTCCACTCGGCGAATCATTGTTAATCGCGAAATTTGCCCCCCTATGGAACAAGCTCATCGACGGGTTTGGCAACCATGATCCGGGCAAGGGGCGACACGCCGGCTTACGTCCGAGGTGGGACGTACTTCACCCTGGCCGCCCCTGGGCTGAACACTGTAAGGAGCGCGAGGAGACCGCCGAACAAATAGTCAGCGAAGTCCGTGATTATCTGCGTAACAACCCACCTCCCGATGACGGCACAATGATCACCACGTGAGCGGCTACCGTGATCCGCACCACTTAATGCATAAACATAGCGAGTACGAAGCACACATGCCAAGAGCTTCATTAGTGGCGACGAGCAATTCCGAAACAATGTAACCCTATCTACTGGGCCTACTAATTACTACCCAAACCGGGCCTGAAAAATTCAATTAGCGCAGCAGCTCTATTCCGCAAACAACAAAATCACATCGCTATTGTGGATTTCCCTGGCCTTGTTCTGCTTTCGCGTCGGCACGCAACTCTTACAACTCCTCTATCCAGTCAGTTTTTTACCCAGCTTTGAACACTGGCAGGGCTGAAATTTACCCTACGGCTGGCTGCTCTTTTCCCAGGTGGTGATTATTTATATTTGTACCCAAACCACTCTCGGGATTGAATGGGGCACTACTACCGTTAAACCGACATTGGGCAAAAGGGACGGAATATTTATTTTGTCTTATTAGATCCTTAGCTCCAGGCTTTTCAGTCATTCACGGATTCACATCCAGCTCCGCGTATTTTTCCGGGTCACACTGCTTAAGCAAGGTGCGTGTGTAAACCAGATTGGCTTTGTCATTCTGGCTTGCCCATTCCGCATCAACATATTTCTGCATCAGATCCTGGGTCTGCCAGTACTGCCAGACATTCAGGCCGATGGATAGCATGAGCACTATAAACACCATGGCGATGGCGTCGTAATGGATCGTCGCTTTTTTCAAGATTTTCTCCCTGGAAAATGTTGCGGTAGGTCAGCGGGCGCGCGACACAGCTACGGACAAAACCCGCAACTGATCACCGCATTTGTGTTTAGGAGGCTTTGGCTTTCGGCTCCCTGGGCAGCCCCAAGCCCCGCTCGGCGATAATATTTTTCTGAATTTGCGAGGTGCCGCCGCCGATAATCAGGCCGAGGCTGTACATATAGGCGTACTGCCACATGCCGTCGCGGCGGACGTATTCGCTGTCACCAAACAAAGTGCCGGTTTCGCCGAGCAGGTCGATAGCGGTTTCGCAGATCTCGTTATTCAGGATGGTGGCATTGAGCTTGACGATAAGCCTTGCAACGCCAGCGTCCTGATCCTTGAGGTTGCAGGTGAGCACGCGCATGGAGTGATATTGCATGGCTTTGACCCGGGCCTGAAGGCGCAGGACGCGATCCCGGTATACCGGAAAATCCATCAACGCCCGGCCATTGGCCTTTTCGTTTTTCAAGCAGTCTATTAGTGCCTGTAACTGACGGGCGGTGCGGTCGGGGTCGCCGAGCATGCCGCGTTCATGCTTGAGGGTGGTGTTGGCCACCTGCCAGCCTTCACCGCGCTTACCGACAATTTGATTCTGGGGGGTTCGCACGTCGGTGAAAAACACTTCGTTAAATTCTGCCACACCGGTCATGGACACCAGGGGCTGAATTTCAATCCCCGGCGTATCCATGGACAGCAGCAGGTAGCTGATGCCGTGGTGCTTGGGCGCATCGGGCTCGGTGCGCACCAGGATAAACATCATATCGGCGACATGGGCGGAGGATGTCCAGATTTTGTGGCCGTTAATAATAAAATCATCACCGTCCTCCGTGGCGCTGGTTCGCAGGGATGCCAGGTCACTGCCAGCGCCGGGCTCGGAATAGCCCTGGCACCACATGACCTCTCCATAGAGCGTGGGTCTGATCCACTTGTCCCGCTGCTCCTGTGTACCCACTTCCAGCAGGGTGGGCACCAACATGGTCACGCCCTGATTGGATAGTCCGCGATTCAAGCCCGCACGGTTCAACTCTTCGGCGATGATGACATTTTTCAGAATATCCGGCTCGGCCCCATAACCACCGTATTGTTTCGGAATGGTGCGCGCCGCGTAGCCGTTTTCGATCAGCAGCGCCTGCCATTCTCTAGCCTGCTCAGTGGGCCGGGCCACCGCCGAACCCCTGGGGGATTTATGGCCATGGTTTTTGGCAAAGGCCCGCACCTCTTCCTGAAAATCCTTGTACTCCGCTGAATATTCGAGATCCATAAATGTACCGTTCCTGCGTTATCTGTTGCCGAGTAAATCGATACCATCAAGCAACATTTTCAATTAATAAACTTCTATCGTATTTTCAAAAATAAATCCGTCCTTTGCCATCACCACCCGGTGGCGGTGCCCCTCGACACTGGCATCCCAGGCATCATAACCGGCATCGCCATGCCACAGGGCCACGCGATGCCCTTCCTCGGTTTTACCCAGATGAGTCTCGTAAACCTTGGGCGGTACCGAAGCGAAATGAGCCAGGAGGTTATCAACGCTTTTACGACTGGCCAGGTAATGGAGCGTCACCCAGGTGGGAGGCACGAAATCGATCTCCCTGGCAGCATGCAAGGCAAGAGCGTCGGCAGGACTGATCCAGCGATGATCGTGAATTTCACCGCCATCAATAACAATTTCCTGCTCTTCCGGCACCCGCGCGGCGAAAAACCAGGTGGTAAAGCGCTTGGGGGTAATGGGCGGCGGCGTCCAGTGGGAAAACCAGACGAAGTCTTCCGGATCAGTGTGGAGGCCCGCTTCCTCGTGGGTCTCCCTCGCTGCGGCATTACGCGCCGCGGCGGTTTTATGCTCATCGCTGGCGGCGCTGGCGCCATCCATCGCTATCTTGTCGCCAGGGTTTCCACCAGGGTAATCGGCGGCGTCGATACGCCCACCCGGAAAAACCCACATGCCGCCAAAGCGAATCTCTTTGTTCTTGCGCAGCATCAGGGTCTCGACGCCAGAGGGGCCATCACGCAAAAGTACTACCGTGGCCGCGGGAATGGGCGGCTCGGTAATGGGCTCGCCCTCGCCGGGCATGCGTAAATTTCCGTAGGGATCGTTCTTGTGTTTTTCTTCTGGTTTATCCTTACCGCTCATACCCGTTACCCCAGCTAATATTTATCATTGATTGCGCCATAGTGTACCCTAGCGCGCCCGATACCCGCCCGCTAGGCTCATGGGCTGGTTAACACAGCTAAAGGAAGGTCGATGCGCCTGATTTCGTGGAATGTTAACGGCATCCGCGCCGTGATGAAAAAAGATTTCGCCAACTCCCTGCACACCATGGCTGCGGACGTGCTTTGCCTGCAAGAAACCAAGGCCCAGGATGATCAGGTAATCGAGGCGCTGGAGAGTATTAACGGCTACCACATTTACTGTAATTCAGCCGACAAAAAGGGCTATTCCGGCACCGCCATCCTCAGCAAAACAGAGCCGCTGCGCATTCAGTTCGACATGGGCATACCCGAACACGACCAGGAAGGCCGGGTGATCGCCGCCGAGTTTGACGACTACTACCTGGTAACGGTGTATACCCCCAATTCCGGCAGCGAGTTGAAGCGTCTGGATTACCGCCAGCAGTGGGATGCGGATTTCCTCGCCTACCTGAAGCAACTGGAGCAAGAGAAGCCGGTGATTGTCTGTGGTGACCTTAATGTCGCCCACCGGGATATCGATCTGGCCCGCCCCAAGCCCAATTACAACAAAAGCGCCGGCTACACCCAGACCGAAATCGACGGCATCGACAATATCCTCGCCAGTGGCTTTATAGACACCTTCCGCCATCAAAACCCCGAGCAGGTGAAATACAGCTGGTGGAGCTACCGGGCCGGCGCCCGGGGCAAGAATATCGGCTGGCGGATCGATTATTTTCTGGTCACCGAGGATCTGGTGGATCGAATCGGCCATACCGACATTCTCAACGACATCATGGGCTCGGACCACTGCCCGGTTCTGCTGGAGCTAGCAGTCTAGCGTCAGACGTGCCTGCCCGCGCCGCAATTACAGCCCGAATCAAAGGAACCCGTGAGCTACACCGACAAAAAGCGCTTTTTCGATAGCCTACTGACTGTCTATGGCCGCAACACCGTGCTCGAAGCCCTGGAGGACGAGAGCCTTCCCGCCTACCGGCTGCATGTGGCCACCAGTAACCGGCGCGGCGGCAATCTGGACAAGATTCTCGCCATCGCCGAACGACGCGGCATTGAGGTCATCCAGCACAGCCGCGAAGCCCTGGCGCGCATCTCCCGCAATCAGCGTCAGGATCAGGGCGTGGCGCTGGACTTACAGTGCCCCCACTACGGCCACTTTCGGGATTTTCTCAAACAGGCGCCGGACTCCTACCAACTGATTGCCCTGGACCGCATTACCAACCCGCAAAATCTGGGCATGGTCATTCGCTCGGTCTGCGCCAGTCCCATGGCGGGCCTGCTGTTACCGGAAAAAGGCTGTGCGCCCCTGTCGCCACTGGTGATTAAAGCCAGCGCCGGCAGTATCTTCCGCTGCCCTATTTACCGTTGTGGTGATCTGTCTGAAGCCCTTGCGGAATTTATCGGCGCCGGCACCGAGGTCTGCACACTGAGCGCGGATGCGAACTTGAACCTGGCGGACTTTAATCCCCGCGACCCGGTGATTTATGTGCTGGGCAACGAAACCACGGGCGTATCCGACGCCGTTACCGCATTGGCCCAGCACCGGGTCGGGATCCCCATGTGCAATGGCGTGGAATCCCTCAATGTCGCGGTTACGGCCGCGCTACTGGCTTTTCGGGACGTGATTTCCACAACTGGCTGAACAGGCCGACAACCGACGCCAGCAACACCGCCACACCCAGAATCACGAAAACATTGAGTACTCCCCAAAGGTGAATCAACTCTCCGGACACCCAGGCACCCAGGGGCGCGGTGCCCAACAGAGCCAGCTGATAAATGGACACCACCCGTGAACGATGGGATTCCGGCGCCTCGCTATGGGTCATCACCCGACCCAGGCTGATGGATATACCGGAAAACATGCCCCAGACCACCACCAGGGGGAACAAAGCCAGCACCGGCACATGCAGCCCTATCACCACCATGATCACACCACGGCAAAAAAGGCTGATCAGCAACACCCGGCCCGGCCAACTGATGCCCCCCACCAGGCGGATATAAATGGTATTTGACAGCAACACACCCACGGCAAAGCAAAGCTGCAAACCGGCATAAAAACCCGGTCCGGCCTGGTAGACCTCTCTCGCCATCAATGGCATGGCGACCAGATAGGCGCCAAAACCGATAAAACCAGTGGCCGCCACCATCAGCATCAGGGGGAGTAAACGGGGATGGCGCCAGACTTCCTTCAGGCCCGACCAGATACCCTGTCGCCCGCGCTGTCGGCCTTCCGCCAGACCTTGGCCCGGCGGTTGGCTGGCGCGCAGCAGTCGTCCCGAAACGACAAACAGCAACATCTGAAAAACCAGCAGTACCGACAGACCCACCAGGTCAAACAAGCCCATAAGCAGAAAACCGATACTCTGGGCGGTGAATTGCACAATGGTCGAGCGCGCCACCGCCCGTTGCAAATTATCCCCGCAAACCTGCGTTAGCAGGCTCTCCCGCGCCGGCTGCACAAAGGCGGTGATCATGCCGTAACCGAGGCCGAATAGAATCAATAACTGATAATTAAGATAGCCGTTCAAGGCGGCAATGAGCATGATGCCGAAAGGCAGACAATAAAGCAGGTACAGTCGGCTGAGATAGGTGCCCAGATGACGATTATCGGACACCGCGCCGCCTACCAGGATCAACAGCAGGTTGGGTAACATGGCGGCCATCTGGGCGAGGCCTACCCGATCAGCCGGTTCATTGAGCACCCCCACCACCAGCCACGGGAATATAACCACCTGCAAGCCCATGGCCGTAGCGCTGGTCGCGAGGCCGGCCAGGTAGTATTGAAAGCTGCTATAGCGGGACAGGTTTATCAAGCGTTCAGGTCTCTTGTCCCATGCTGGTGGGATGCATGAGGAATCCGCCGCCAGATGAAGGTTAGGCAAACAGGGGCAGTGTAAGCGAAATTCCGGTCAAGGCGGGAAAGGCAGGGTGTTGATCGGGTTTTACTCAGGCATCATGAACCCACTCGCAACGCAGTTGAATATCACTGCTTCCGGGCTTGTGGTATTCATCGTTGGTGTACCAGGTAAAGGAATGGGTGCCAGACATTTCCGTCTCCAATTGCACCGACACCGAAACCCAGTACATTTTCCGCAACAGCGCTTCAAATTGCTCCAGCCACAACTGCCACTCATATTCGATACCGCTGTAGGAAGCACCAAAGTGCACTACCTCGGTATGCAAGTCGATGTCAGTGGCATGTCTAGTGGTTGCGAACATTTCCCTACTTAACAGTGGCCAGTCTTCAGCCGCCGGGAGAGACTCAAGGGCACGGCAATTCACCTGTACGCGCGCCGCCACATCCTGCTCGTATACAGTGTCTTTGATGCAACCGTAAACCACCGACTCTTCCTGCATTTAGCTCTCCTTTTTCCGTTGTATGTCTATCCTGGCCACGAGAAATGCTAGTCAATAGCAAGCCCCTGCTCCCGCAACACCGCCCTGAGAGCGGCTTCGTCCAGGACGTTAACACCCAACTCCCGCGCCCTGGTCAATTTGGAACCGGCGCTGTCGCCGGCTACCACACAAGTGGTTTTTGCCGACACACTGCCAGCCACTTTAGCGCCAAGCGCCTGCAAATGCCCTTTAGCCTCATCCCGCTTCATGGTGCTAAGAGTTCCCGTTAACACCCAGGTCTGCCCGGCCAGGGCCTGAACTTGATTTTCTGCCTGAGCCGGAGCTTCGGGCCAGTGAACCCCGGCCTGCTTCGGGTCGGTGAGTTTATCCAGCACATCCAGATTATGGACCTGCCTGAAAAACCTGACGATGTGCTCGGCCACCACCGGACCGATCCCCTCAATCAAGCTTTTATGACTATATTGCAAGTCTTCCACCGTGGCCATGCTCAATGTTTGGTAATCACCAAAATGATCGGCAATAGCCTCCGTCAAAGTCCGGTTGATACCGGCGACGCCCAAACCGGCGATCCAGTCGGCCAGTGATTGTTGTTGCGGCGGTTCAGCCGAGGCAATGGCTTTAATCAACGCTGTGGCTTTTTTCTGGCCCAGGCCCTTGATGCCTTTACGCTGGTGGAAGTCCTCCACCTCGACGGCCTTCAATACCTCAAGGGAGCCAAAATGACTGGCCAGGGCCGCAGCCGCGACTTCTCCCACCTCGCGAATGCCCAGTGCATAAAGAAAACGCGCCAGGGTGGTTGCCCGGCTGGCAGCAAGGGCATCGAGCAGGTTTTGCGCGGATTTTTCGGCCAGGCGCTCCAACCCCGCCACTTGCTCCAGGGACAGGGTATACGTTGCACGGGCGGACTCTA
>OBIY01000660.1_pt1 | contig 12522 bp, 9 predicted proteins | sample 1519841 | NCBI WGS metagenome assembly OBIY01 (sample SAMN03019774, study PRJEB22545) | beach sand metagenome | biome: beach; feature: sea beach; material: beach sand | place: USA: Municipal Pensacola Beach, FL | collected 2010-07-30 | depth 30-40 cm m
CCGCACCGCAACTGCGCAGCGCAGTTGCGGTGCGGTGGCGGTGACGCCGGGCTGGCGCCGTTTCGTCGCCGTGACACGGCCTGCCGACACGCCGGCGCTGCGCGCCGTGCTGGCCGATCCTGACGCCGCGCTGGCCGCGCCGGACTCGCAGTGGCTCAAGCGCGGCAACAGTGCCAGCGTGGTGCGGCTGTCGGTCGACGGCCGGCCTGTGGTCGTCAAACGCTACAATCTGAAGAGCCTGGCGCACCGCCTGCGACGCTTCTGGCGTCCCAGCCGGGCCTGGCACAGCTGGCGCAACGCGCACCGCCTGAGGTTGTGGGGTGTTCCCACGCCGCCGCCGGTGGCGCTGCTGGAATGCCGGTTCGGGCCGCTGCGCGGACGCGCCTACTATCTGAGTGAAGCCGTGGCAGGGGAGACCCTGGGCACGGTGCTGCCGGCGGCCGACGCGGCCCGCCGCGCGCGGTTGCTGGCGCGCCTGTGTGCGCTGCTGGCCATCCTGGAACGCCTGCGTCTGACGCATGGCGACCTCAAAGCCACCAACCTGCTGGTCGACCCGGAAGATCAATTGATGCTGCTGGACCTGGACGCCCTGCGCCGCCACCGTCGGCGGGCCGCGTTTGAGCGTGCCTTCGCGCGCGACCTGGCGCGACTGCGCGCCAACTGGAACGACGATGCCGACCTGCTGGCGGCGCTGGACCGGGCGCTGGCCGACGCGGGGCTGGCGCGATGATCGTCCTTGGACTGTCCGGCGCGGTCAGCCACGACGCGTCCGCCGCGCTGCTGGTCGACGGCGAGCTGGTGGCGGCGGCCGAGGAAGAGCGGTTCATTCGCGACAAGCACGCCAAGGGCCGTCAGCCGGCCGAAGCGGCGCTTTTCTGCCTGCGCCAGGCCGGCATCCGGCCCGAGCAGGTGGACGCTGTCGCCTACCCGTACGCGCCCATCGGCCTGGGCTCGCCGGCGCGCTGGCACTACGCCGCACGTCACTGGTACGCGCCGGACCGGGCCCTGACCGCACTGTTTGCCGGCAACCGGCGGTTCACGCGCAACCGTCGCCGGGCGCTGGCCATGCTGGGCGGGCTCGGTTTCGAGAATGCCGGCGCGCGCTTCGTGCCGGTGGAGCATCACCTCACGCATGCGTCGAGCGCCTATCACCTGTCCGGTTTCGACGGGAAGGTGGCGATTCTCGGCATCGACGGTCGCGGCGAGTACGCGACCACGTTCTTCGGCTACGGCGAGGCCGGGCGCATCCACAAGCTTGCCGAGTTCTACGAGCCCGATTCGCTCGGCGGCCTGTACGGCGCCATCACCGAGTACCTCGGTTTCGAGATGCTGGACGGCGAGTTCAAGGTGATGGGCATGGCGCCGTACGGCGACCCGGAACGCTTCGACCTGTCGCGCCTGCTGCGCAGCGACGGGCGGCGCCTGCGGGTCAACAACCGGCTGGTCAACGTGGTCGGCCTGCGCCGTTACAAGCGCGCCGGCAAGGGCTATTTCTTCAGTCCGAGGCTGGTCGACTGGCTGGGGCCGCCGCGCGAGGGCGACGCCATCGACGAGCCGTACATCCATTACGCCGCGGCCGTACAGAAGCTGCTCGAAGACACCGTGCTGCGGCTGGTCGAGACGCACCTTGGCCCGACATTGGCGCAGGGCGGCACGCTGGCCTATGCCGGCGGCGTGGCGCTGAACGTGAAGCTCAACCAGCGCCTGATGGCCCTGCCCGACGTGCAGCGGCTGTTCGTGCAGCCGGCGGCGGGCGATGCCGGCACCGCGCTGGGCGCGGCCACCTACGTTGCCGCCGGCGCCGGTGACACCGTGCAGCCCATGCGTCACGCGTACCTGGGGCCCGCCTACAGCACCGACGAGTGCCTTGCCGCCTGCGCCGCGCATCCGTCCCGGCCGCACTACCGCCGTCTCGACGACACGGTCACCACCGCGGCGGACATTCTGGCCGCCGGCAATCCGCTGGCCTGGCTGCAGGGGCGCATGGAATTCGGCCCGCGCGCGCTGGGCAACCGCAGCATCCTCGGCAATCCGTCGTTTCCGGGCGTTGCCGAGCGTATCAACGCGCAGATCAAGTACCGTGAACGCTGGCGCCCGTTCTGCCCGTCGGTGTCGGACCGGGTGGCGGCGGACATCATCGGCACCGACCATCCGGCGCCGTACATGACGTTCACCTTCGACGTGGCGCCGCAGTGGAAGGCGCGCATCCCGGAAGTGGTGCACGAGGACGGCACCGCGCGGGTGCAGATCGTCAGCGCCGACACCAACCCGCGCTACCACGCGCTGCTGGATGCGATGGCCGAGCGCACCGGCAATGCCGTGCTGCTGAACACGTCGCTGAACCGGCGCGGCGAGCCGATGGTGTGCTCGCCCAGGGACGCGCTCGACATGTTCTTCGGCTGCGACCTCGAGTACCTGATCATGGAAGATGTGCTGGTCACCAAGCCCGGCGTCGGTGGCGAGGGATGACCGGCATCGTGTTCGTGGTCGGCGCCAGTCGCAGCGGCAGCACGCTGCTCGAGCGCCTGCTGAACGAGCTGCCGGGCATGCTGTCGGTCGGCGAGCTGATGCGCGTCTGGCAGCGCGGTGTGGTCGAGAACCAGCTGTGCAGTTGCGGCCAGGTGTTCCACGACTGCCCGTTCTGGAGCGCCGTGCTGCAACGCCTGGAATCCGGTACCGACGCCGCCGGCGCCAACGCCGCGGACGTGCTCAGTCGCAGCGTCTACAAGGCCGGTCTTGGCACCCCGCCAGCGGCCCAGCACCAGGCCTTTCTCGCTCTGTGGGGCGCGCTGTTCCGGGCCATCGCCGAGGTCGGCGGTGCCCGTTGGCTGGTCGACTCGTCCAAGGACCCGGCGTACGCGGCGCAGCTGGCCGGGCTGCCCGGCGTCGACACCCGTTATGTGCATCTGGTGCGCGACGCGCGGGCGGTGGCGCACTCCAAGGGGCGGCGCCGTCGGCGGCCGGAAATTCACTGGCGCCCGGCCTACATGGCACGCCGTTCGGCCTGGGACAGCGCCGGCAGCTGGAACGCCACCCAGCGCCTGGCGGAACAGGCCAGGGCACAGCTGGGCCGGCCCTGGCGGCAGCTGCGTTACGAGGACCTGGCGACCGACCCGCAGGCCACGCTGCGCGGGATGATCGAGTGGCTGGAGCTGCCTGTCGTCGGCGACGCGGCCCTGGATTTCGTGCGCGACGGGGTGGCCCAGGTACGGCCGGGCCATTCGGTGTCCGGCAATCCCATGCGCTTCAACCACGGCGAACTGGCGGTCACGGCCGATCTGGAATGGCGACGCGCCATGCCGGCCCTGAGCCGGTGGGCGGTGACCGTGCGCAGCTACCGGGGCCTGCGCCGCTACGGGTATCTTTAGGGGCTGCCGGGCCGCGCCTGGCGACGGCGTCCTGAAAGAACGAACGAGGAGGGGGCATGACACCGGTAGTGGCGACGGTGATCGGCGACCCGTGCGGCATCGGGCCCGAGGTGGTGCTCAAGGCGCTGGCCGATGGGCAGGGACGGCGTGACGCCCGGACGCTGCTGATCGGCAGCCGGGCAGCGCTGGAAAAAACCCGTGCCGCCTGTGGCATCGACATCGCGCTGCGCGCGGTGGACACCGCCGCCGCGGCGCGGTTCGAGCCGGGCGTCATCGACGTGCTGGACGCGTTTGCGCTCGACCCCGCCGACGTCGTGTTCGGACAGGCCTCGGCCGCCTGCGGCGAGGCGGTGCTGCACTGGCTCGACACCGCCGAGCGCCTTGGCCGCGCCGGCACCGTGCAGGCCACCATCATGGCGCCCATCGACAGCACGGCGCTGCGCCTGACCGGCAGACTCGAGGACCTCGACGACCTGCAGCCGGCCGGCAGCTGGTTGCTGCGCGTCAGCGGTGGCCTGCGCGTGGTGCCCATCGCCGAGCACGTGCTGATGCGCGACGTGCCGGCCACCGTGACGCAGGCGAGCGTGCTGACGCTGCTGCGTGTGCTGGCCGGCACGCTCGAACGGTTTGGCCTTCGCAGGCCGCGCATCGCCGTGGCAGGGCTGAACCCGCACGCCATGGGCCCCGAGGAGCGCGAGCAGCTGGGTCCGGCCATCGCACAGGCCCGCGCCGACGGCATCGATGCCCGGGGGCCGGTGTCGCCGGACGCGGTGTTTCGTCAATGTATCGAGGGCCGGCACGACGCGGTGGTGTCCATGTACCACGACCAGGGGCAGATCGCCGTCAAGACGGCCGTGTTCGAGGGCGCCTGCTCCATCTACATCGGCCTGCCGTACGTGCACCTGTCGATTCCCCACGGCAGCGCGTACGACATCGCCGGCAAGGGCATCGCCCAGCATCAGAGCATGGCGGCGGCCCTGCGCACCGCCGCCTCGCTGGCGGCCGGACACGGTTTCCCCGGAGCACCCGCCGGGCAACACTGACGCGGCGCCATCGCGGTTCAATCCGGATAGCGCTGCGGGTGGGCGGCGAGCTCGGCCAGGAAGTCGTCCAGCATGGCATCCGTGTCGTAAGCCGGGTTCCAGCCCCATTCCTCGCGCGCGAACCGGTCGTCGACGGGCTTCATCAGCCGGTCGATGAAGGCCTGGCGCTGCGGGTCGACCCTGAAGTCGATGCGCGCGCCCGGCACCCGGGCGCGCACGGCGTCCGCGAGCTGTTCGGCGCTCGGTGTCGGCGGCACGCCGTTGATCAGGTAGTTGAACTGGACCAGGCGCTCGCGTGGCGCGCGCGCGAGCGCCAGCACGCCGGCGGCGGCGTCCCTGACGTACACGATGGGCACCCGCGTGTGCGGGGCGACTTCAATGGTGTACGGGCGGCCCTTGGCGCATTCCTCGACCACCCAGGAATGGAACTGCGCCGCGCCCGGCGTGCGCACGCCGGGGCCGCAGATGCCGGGAAAGCGGATGCCGCGGAAATCGAGCCCGTAGCGGTGGCGGTAAAAATTGCCGGCGCCCTCGCCGAACAGCTTGGCCGTGCCATAGAACGACAGCGGCCGCTGCACGGTGAGGTCGTCGATGTGCGGGCCGGTCATGCCAAGGCCGTAGGTGCCGATGCTGCTGGCGAACAGCACCTGCGGCACGTCCAGGATGCGCGCCGCCTCGAGCACGTTGAAGGTGCCGTTGACGTTGGCGTGCATGGCCGCCGAGGGGTCGAGATCGGACGCGGTCGACAGGATGGCGCCGAGGTGAAAGATCGCCTGCGGCCGGGCGGTCTTGACCGCATCCAGTACGTGGCTGATGTTGCCGACGTCGCCCCGTATCAGCGTGACCCGGTCGGCGACGTCCGCCAGGCGCCGCTGCGAGCCGCTGACGTGAAACACGGTGATGTCATGGCCGCCCTCGGCGACCAGCTGGCGTACGACCTCGGCACCGATGAAGCCGGTGCCGCCGGTGATCAGGACGCGCATGCGTGTTCTCCTTGTGATGTCCGGTGTGATGCCCGGGGTGTCGTGTGCGTGGGTCAGGCGCCGGTCGCCAGCTGGCGCAGGGCCCGCCGGTTGGTCTTGCCGCTGTTGCCGCGCGGCAGTTCCTCGAGGAATTGGTACGCCCGCGGGCGCTGGTAGCCGGGCAGGTCCGAGCCGGCCACGTGGCTGTCGAGCGCCGCCTCGTCGAGGGCCGGGTCCTTGCGCACCACGAACGCCACGATGCGCTGGCCCCAGTCCGGGTCCGGCAGGCCGACCACGGCCGCCTCGGCCACGTCGGGGTGGGCCAGCAGCACGTTCTCGACCGGCCCCGGCATGACGTTGATGCCGCCGGAGATGATCATGTCGTCGACCCGGCCGCGCACGTACAGGTAGCCGTCGGCATCGAAGCTGCCCAGATCCCCCGAGCGCCACCAGGGGCCCTGGAACTTCTCCCGCGACAGCGGTGGATCGCACCAGAACTCCCGTGCCACCGACGGACCGGCGATGAGGATCTCGCCTTCCTCGCCCGGCGGGAGCTCGTCGTCCGGGCTGCCGCCGATGGCCACCACGCGCACCTCGGAGTTCAGCAGGGGTTTGCCGACGCTCTCGATCTTGTCGGCCCGCTCGAGGTCCTGGGGGAACATGGCGGTGCCGCCGGACACGCCCGTTTCGGTGGTGGAGTAGCAGTTGATGACGTGCGGTGCGATGCGCCGGCGGATGGCCGCCAGCGTCGGCAGGTCCATCACCTCGCCGGCGAAGCCGACCTGACGCAGCGAACTCAGGTCGTAGTTTTCCACCGCCTCGCGCAGCAGCAGGCGCCACATGGTCGGCACCAGCAGCAGGTTGGTCAGGCGTTCCTCGGCCACCGTCCGCAGTACGCGCTTGGGGTCCCAGTGGTCGTGGAACACCTGGCGGGCGCCGATGTTGAAGTAGGGCAGGGCGAGGTTGGCCCAGCCCATGAAGGACGTGGTGAACATGTTCAGCGTGCTGCTGTGCGGCGTAAGACCAAACGGGTACACCGCGGCGCGGCAGCTTTCCACCAGCTTGGCGTGGGTGTGCAGCACGCCCTTGGGGAGGCCGGTGGTGCCGGAAGTGAGCACGATGGCGGCCAGGTCGTGGCCGGCCAGCGCCATCGGCTCGAAATCGAGCGGGTAGCGGTCGAGGTCGTCCGGGATGACCGGCTCGTCGCCCTGGCGGACATGCTCCGGCGGCGTGGCCTCGCTCGTGGCGCGCACGTAGCCGGTGATCAACGGCACCTGGGCGCGGATCTGCGCCACCTGCCCGGCGAAGGCGCCGTCGTAGATCAGCGCCCGCGGCGAGAGGCGCTCGATGGTCTTGACCAGGATCGGCAGCTTCTCGCGCACGTGCAGCGCCACCGGCACGGCGCCGAGTTCCCAGCAGCCGTACAGGGCGATCGGGTGGATGGTGGACGGCAGCATCATCAGGGCGACGCGATCGCCCTTGCGCACGCCCAGGCGGAACAGCAGCGAAGCGGTCTGCCGGGCGCGTTCGAGCATCTGCCGGTAGGTATAGCGGTGCTGGCTGTCGACCAGCGCCTCGCTGTCGGCGTGGTGGCGCGCGGTGCGGTGCAGCGCCTGGCGCAGGGTGGGGCCGCGGGACTCGGGCATGGGACTCCTCCGATGGCCGGCTGTGGCTGGCTCTTTGTGATGCGGTGGCCCGAACCTCGTGTCGCGGCGGCTCACCCCACTGTGCCGGGCCTGGCGACGGCGCGGGCCGCGCGCCATGTCCGGCGACAACTCATCCCTGATTGCGTTGTCTAGCATACTGCCGGTGGCGCGCCGTGATGCCAGTGCGCGCTACCATCGCCGCAGTTTCCCGGGTGTGTCCGGCCAGCGGCCGGGCGTGGGTGGAGGACAGGCGCATGCGTGCGGTGTATCTGACAGGTTTGCTTGCGATGGCCGGCGCGGTGCTGCCGGTGACGGTGTGGGCGCATGACTGCGTGGTGACCGGCGGTTACGCGCAGTGCGACGACGGCACCACGTATACCTACCAGGATGGCGCGGTGATCGGCTCGGACGGGACCACGGTGATCCGCACCCCGGACGGGGTGTACATCGGTCACCGTCACCCGTCGGGATGGCGGGCGCCGGTGGCGCCCGACCCGCGCCTGGACGACCAGGCCCATCCGGGCTGCAAGCGGATGAACGGCCGCGAGGTGTGCGGCTGACGGCGCCGGGCTTACCGGCGCAAGCATAAAAAAGGTGGCGTCCCCACTCCCCCACAGATCAGGGACGCCACCCCACCCCCTGGACCGCGGCGCGGCCGCCTGGGATGCACGAGACCGCCGCTGGCGGCGGTGGACACTTGCCGGCTCCTGCGGGCCGGCACGGGAGAATCATTCCATGCCGGTGCCGGCCGACCCTTGATGCCGGTCAACCGGTGTCGATGGATGCCTCAGGTCAGGGCCTGGCCGAAGCTCGGGATCATTTCCCGGCCGTGGAAGAAGATGGCGCGCGCCGCCTCGTCCTCGGTCCAGGTCACTACCTCGTTGTCGTAGTAGGGGAAGGTGCCGCCGGCGTAGGTCTCGTTGCGGTTGCCGGATGGGTCGAAGAAGTAGGTGGTCAGGCCGCGCGTGAGGCCGTGACGGGACGGCGTCAGCTCGGTGCGCACGCGGTGGCGCGACTGCAGGTCCGCGGCGCGCAGCACGTCGTCCCAGGTCTCGACGTAGAAGCCGACGTGGTGCAGCTTGCCGTTCGGGCCCTTGATGAAGGCGATGTCGTGCGCCTTGTTGGTGACGTGCATGAACGTCGCCAGCAGGCCGCCCTCCCTGTTGACGAGGCGCTCGCTCTGGTGGAAGTCGAGTCCTTCCACGAAAAACCGCGTCACGCCCTCCAGGTCCTCGCCGGTCAGCAGCACGTGGTCGAAGCGGTTCACGCCGACGCCGCGGCGGTCATCCGGCCACGGTTCCGGGTTGGTGTCGCCGACGGCGATGCCGACCCGTTCCATCTGCTGGTAGAACTCGATGCGGTGGCCGGTCGCCAGGGTGGTGGCGAGTGCCTCGCCCTCGCCGGTGCGGCTGCCGGCCGACACCCGCTGCACGGGAAACCCGAACTGCTCGCACACGCGCTCGATACGGGCCAGGTCGTCCGGGAAGCGCACCTTGAAGGCCAGGTGGTCGAGGCCGGCGCGGTCGCTTTCCCTGAGGATCACGCTGTGGTGGTCGTACTCGTCCCAGCCCTTGAAGAAGGCCTCGCCGGGCGCGCTGGCGGTTTCGGTCAGACCCAGGAAGTCGCCGTAGTGGCGGCGCGCCTCGTCCAGGTCCAGGACGTTGATGGCCACTTTGCCGATACGCAGGATGCCCATGTCGAAATCCCGTACTTGGCTTGCCGATGCAAGCGGACGGCGGCCATTGTGTGTGGCTGTCGCGGCGGTGGATTGACGGGTGTCAAGGCGTGGTCATGCCGGGACGATCGGGTCGGGCGACGTGGTGCGGGACTGTCCGGAGACGCGGACTTACTGCGGGTTATGGGGGGGCGTCATGGGAGTGTGCGGGCCCCGTGTGGTGTGTCGATACGGCGTGACGTTGCCGGCCTGCTGCAGTATCTGCGGGGTCGGCTGCGCATCGTCGGGGACGTGCACGTGATAGCGGTTCTTGCCGGTCTGCTTGGCCTCGTACATGGCGTGATCGGCGTGACGCAACAGCTGATCGGCGCTCAGAGCCTCCGGTTGAGGGTATAGCGCCACGCCGATGCTGGCGGTGACGTGCAGAACCCGGTCGTCCATGACCACGGGCGCTGCGGCGGCTGCCAGCAGGCGCTCGATCATTGGCCGGCAGTCGGTGTCCTGCTGCAGGCCCGTGAGTACCGCGACGAATTCGTCGCCGCCCAGGCGCGCCAGTGTGTCGCCCTCGCGGATGGCCTCCTTCATCCGTTCGGCAATGCTGATCAGGAGCCGGTCGCCGAACGCGTGGCCGTGGGAGTCGTTGATGGCCTTGAAGCCGTCCAGGTCGATGTACGCCACCGCCAGCTGGGTCTCGAGACGGCCGGTGTGGGCCATGGCCTGCTGCAGGCGGTCCGCGAACAGCGCGCGGTTCGGCAGTCCGGTCAGCACGTCGTGGTAGGCGATGCGCTCGAGCTGGGCCTGCTGTGCCTTCAGCTGCGATATGTCGGTGAGGACGGCGATGCGGTGCGCGCCCTGGCCGTCGGCGTCGTGCGCGATGTTGACGCTCAGCGTCGCCGTGTAGGTGCTGCCGTCGTCGCGTCGTCCGCACAGCTCGCCGTGCCAGTGGCCGTGTTCGTCCAGGCTGCGTCGCAGGCTGTCCAGCGACTCGCCGCCCAGGTAGTCGATGCTCAGCTCATGGGTGTAACGCCCAACCACGTCGGCATCGTCCGGGTAGCCGATGATGCGCAAGAACGCCTTGTTCACCGCCAGGATGCGGCTGTCGGGGGCGGCGATGAGAACGCCTTCGCCGGCAAAGGTGAAGACACTGGCGGCGATGTTCAGCCAGCGCTGATTCTCGCGCTCGACCGTGACGTCGCGCGCCAGCACAAGAAACCGCGGCGTCGTGTTGGCGCTGGTGACCGCGCTCACGGACAGATCGACCCGACGTGTTCCGGTGGGGCCTTCGAGCGCGATCTCGACGCCTCTTACCAGGCCGCACTCGGCGGCCTGCTGCAGCGCGCCCATGACGTGTTCGGCAACTTCCGGTGGCACCAGTTGGTCGACCTTGTGCCCGACCATGTGATGCGGGTCGATGCTGGTTTTCATGTCACTGCTGGCCCACACGCGCTGTACCAGGCCGTTGGTGTCGATCTCGAACACCGGAAACGGCATCGCCGTGAGCAAGGCCCGTTGCTGGGCGACCAGGGCAGCGAGGGTTTCGCCGCTGCGTTTGAGCGCACGGTTACGCGAGATCGCCAGGGCCAGCAGCGCCAGCACGCTTGCGCCGGCAATGCCCAGCGCCAGCAGCGTTGGCCAGTGGCGTTCCCACAGGGTGTGCCAGGTCAGGGCCACTGGCTGGTCGTACGGTGGCAGGCGCAGGGTGCGCAGGAGTTCCTCGACCGCCACGTAGTCGGCCGGCGGTGAAAAGCCGGCAATGCCGGCGGCGCGCGCGGCCGGATGCGTGGCGTCCAGTCTGAGTGCCGCGGCGGTCAGCTGCCGCGCGGTGTCCTGGTCCACCTGGGGCATGGCCACCAGCGGCCATTCCGGGTACAGCGGGGTCGATACCGGGAACGGAAAATCGGCCAGTGCCTGCTGGTTGATGACCGCCAGGCGCGCCGCATCCAGGCGCCGCTCGTCAACCAGCGATTCCAGGATGCCGGTGCGCACGAAACCGGCGTCCGCCGAGCCTTCCAGCACGGCCGTCACCACGGCGTCGTACGTGTCGACGATCTCCATCCGGATGGAGTTGCCGCGACGGCCGCCGGTCCGGTCGGTGTCGGGGCTGGCGGACAGCGACAGCGGTGGCATCTTCAGCCCGGCGTTGATCAGCTCGCGCATCGGTGCCTGAAAGCCCCCGAGTGCCCATTGGCCCAGCACGGCGACGCGCCGGCCTCGCAGGTCTGTGAGGGCGCGGATGTCGCTGCGCCCGGCGCGCACGATGATGACGCCGCCCTGATGGGTGGTCGCCTTGTCGTCGTGCACGCCACGCAGCGTGGCCAGCACGCTGCTCAGGCTGCTGCGCCGTCGAAGCAACAGATAGGAGCCGGGATTGGTCAGCACCAGGTCGACCTGGTGCTGCGCCAGCGCCTGTTGCATCCGGTCGTGCGTCAGCACCTCCAGCTGCACGGTGGTGTCACCGAGCTGTTCCGACAGGTAGTCGGCCAGGGGCTGATACTGGGCCTGCACCACCGGCGCAGGGCGCACTGCCAGCACGCCCAGCGTCAGGTGCTGGGCGCCCTGCGCGACACCGGCGAGCAGCGCCAGCGCCAAAGTCAGGCAGCATCGCATCACGAGCCGTATTCCCCCGCCGGAGGGAGGTAGTCGTCAACGAACAGATGCTTCAGATCGTCAGGGGTGGGCAGCAGTTCGCGTTGCACCATGAGGCGTTCCAGCCGCTCGGCGGCCTGCTCGAAGCGTGAGCCCGAACGCAGCGCGTAGTGGTTCCCAGCCAGGTTCGGCAGGATCACCCCGGACAGGGCGCGGCGTACGTCGGCGGCGGTCACGCCCTGGTGCTCGGCGATGCGATAGACGGCATCCTCGCGGTTGCTTTGCAGGTATTCAAGCACTCGAAAATGCGTTTGCGTCAGTAGGTGCAGGGCGCGGTGGCGCTCGGCCAGCCGGTCGCGCCGCACGGCCAGTACGTCGAAAATAGTGTCCGGCATCTGCCGACTGTCGAACAGGGGCTGCGCGCCCTCGGCACGCAACCGCGAGGCGACCGGTTCATAGGTGACGATGGCGTCGACGGCACCGGCGCGCCACGCCGCCACCTGCTCGGCGATGGGCAGGTCGACGTGTTCGATGGCGTCGGGTGACAGGCCCGCCTGGGCCAGTACTTCGCTCAGCACCAGTTCACCGACGGCGGTGTGTTCGTAGCCGATGCGCTTGCCGGACAGGGCGGCGAGCGTGGTAATGCCTTGCCGCACCATGAGCACGTCGCCACCGGCGGAACTGTCCATCACCAGCACCACGCTGAGCGGAACACCGGCGCTTCGCGCCTGCAAAACCTCGTCGAGCGTCAGGGTGGCGGCATCCACCTGCCCAGCCTTCAGCGCCGCCAACGCGTCGAGCGCTGTGTGGCCGTGACGCAAGCGCACCTCCCGCGGCAGCCAGCCCAGGTCCTGGGCCAAGCACAGGGATTCGTAGCCGATCCAAGGGTGGACGGCCACCGTCAGGTGAGTCTGGGGTGCGCAACCGCCAAGCACTACGGCGGACAACAGCCAGAAGAAAAAACAGTGCAGCGTGCGGCGCATGGCGGCTCGGTGGGGTTTTCACGACTTTAACGGTTCGGCGCGCGACACCTTTATATTTTTTTTCCGACCCCGGTCGCTCAGGTGTGGTCGGGTGTGCGTGCGCGGCGTGTCAGGCACGTAACCTCAGCCGGCCAGTGCCGGCTGTTCCGGCGCGGTGTCCCGGTGCGCGGCGCGCAGCGCCTCGACCGCCTCCGGCAGCGCGAACTGTTCGCCGGCGAAGCGCTCGACGAAGCGCCCGCCGTTCCGGGCGACGCTGGAC
>OBIY01000662.1_pt1 | contig 12501 bp, 9 predicted proteins | sample 1519841 | NCBI WGS metagenome assembly OBIY01 (sample SAMN03019774, study PRJEB22545) | beach sand metagenome | biome: beach; feature: sea beach; material: beach sand | place: USA: Municipal Pensacola Beach, FL | collected 2010-07-30 | depth 30-40 cm m
GCACCAGCCGGAGTAAAGTCAGGAACTTCAACTTCAAACTCCATAGCTACTTTGCCGGTATTCAAGTTCAAGCCGAAGTTAGGCTCAGCAGGCGCACGCACCATAACGAGCTGACCTACGCCTGGCGCAGTGTCCGGAATAGTGAACTCGCCTCGCTGCTGCGCGAGCGTAGGGTTCTCCAGCTTGCCCGTAATGCCTGCACCTTGGATAGTAGCTTCATCGGCATTAAGCGCATACGTTAGCAGCTCAAGCGAATTGGCGTTACCGCAAGTGTCGGTGACTCCTGCTGGTTTAGGCACAGTGAAGTCAGAGGCTTTAGTGTAAACCTTAGTTACACTGTCGACAACGCCGGAGCCTCCGATACTACCGCTGAATACGAAGCCCGCTCCGTCAGACACGTCGACGACAGGCACACCGCCAAAGTCTTCGTGACCTACAGGAGTAATCAGGTCCATCTGTCCTGTGTCAGTGTCTACGACTAAGCTAATTCTGTCGCCTTGCACAGGGGTGTAAGGGTATTCGTTGTCAGAGCCAACTAACAGGCGAGCACCGACACCTGCTGTCTGCAGCTGCATCTTACCAGGATCAGAGTAAAATCGAGCTTGCGCTTCGGCAAAGTTACTGTCTAGAGCATTACCTGTGATGCCTGACAGTCCCATAGTGAACGTAGTGTCAGGCAACTGCGTAAGCTCTAACTCTACTGCTACTTTGCCGCTACCAGGCAGCAGAGTCATCCAGTGGGAACCGCCTGGCGTCGGGTTGTGCAAACGAGGGTAGTCTGCTTCAGCCGCAGCGTTACCCAGGTGTGTACCTAAGGATGTGTCCAGCGTAGCTGTAGCAGTGCCGGAAGAAAAGCTAAATGAGTCAAAAGGCGACAGAGAAAATGCGGCCACATCTTCACTTGCCATTACGTAAGGACAAGCAGTACCAGGAGTCGGGCCACCTCCTGATACTGCTGTAGTCAACGGCCCAACCAGAGTAGTCTTCTGGATAGCCGACACGAGGTTGAGCTTCTTCATAGTTAGTCCTCAGACTTGTACAAGAACACACCAGAAATGTCCGGCGCAGTCGCACCAGTCAACGTCATCTGCAGGCCCATACCCGGAGCTAAGGTGATTTCGAACGGTTCAAACACGTCTGTGAACGTGTAGTTATCGCCACCAGCGGCCAGCTCGGTGCCAGTAGCCAGGTCCAGCACTTTCAAGGTCAAAGTGCCACCACCAAAGGCCGCATCAGCAGCAATACCCACAGCGTAGGTACGACCGTCGTCAATGCGAACTACTGAGCCTTCTGTATTGTCCGTTACGTTATCGAGAAGCTTCTTCATTGTTAGTCTCCGGGTTAATAAAAGTTGTTCCATCGTACTGCATGCCAATAGCTGCAAACACACCGCTTTCAATAGGTACAACAGTCTGAGTACGACTTTTAGGCACGTGTGTCACACGCGTAGCTACAGCTATATTGACTACAGTTCCGTTCTCTACAATAGCATAGCGCATGTTAAATCTCCAGGATGGCTACGCCATCGATTCCGTCAGTACCGTCACCATTACCTGCTCCGCCAGCACCAATAGTGAAGTCCAAAGTGATGCCAGTGCCTACTCCCTCGCGTATCATGGAATAGTTTCTAGCTCCACTACCTCCGCCGATGTCCAATGAACCTGAACCTGAGCCGGTTGTTCCGCCTGCTCCGTACGACTGTGCTTCTCCTTCAGGCCCAAACATTAGGCTGTGCGCACCTATACCGGTAGCGTCTCCTTGCTGACCAGCCAAGCCCGGCATATTGACGATGTTGCGAGACGAATAACTGTCAGGTGTACCACCTTGTCCGCCGCCGACTACGCTGGCTGAAGTAGAGCGACCACCTTGCCCGCCATCAGCCGTAAGAGTACCACCGATAGCTGCGCAGCTAGTAGTACCACCACCGCTGCCATTCTCGCCCACAGCACCGCCGCCACCGCCGCCACCACCGCCCATCAGGTCAACCTTGTAGTATGTCAGGTTGAAGCCTTGCGTTGGCTTAGGCGGCATGTTAGCAGTGATAGACGACTTGATAACATAACGCTGGCGCCACTTACCCACATCACGCATGTTAAACACCCGGCGGAAGTTCGTCACGCACTCTACTGTGCTGGTGTTGGACCAGTACCAGTGGAGACCTATCGGCCGGTAGATGGTGTAGCCAGTTGCTGTAGCTAACAGGTTTGTAGCGTTAATATCGGTGTCCCATCCTGCGTCAACAGTACCGTCAGGCTTGCCGATAAGAAACAAAATGTACCAGGTGTTGTCCGCAATAGTTACACCTGAGGCCCGACCACCCGGTCCGCCTTCCACCCAAGGGTCATTGAGGTTACGCACAAGGGCATTGTCCAGGACCATGAAGCCGTCGCCTTCAAAAGCGGAGCAGCAACCAGGCTCAATACGACCACCGTCAAAGACTTCCAAACCTTCTTCGATGTTCATAGTGCCGAGCAGTTCGTACAGTCTGGCTTTATCAAGAATCGAGCCTGCCGTAACGCGCTGCTCTACGTACTGAGCAACACGCAGCATCGTAGGTACAGACTGGTTATCCGTACCTACGATAGCCTGAGCCTGAGAGATACTAGGATCAAGCACGATGGCTTTACCAGACTGAAGCACTACGGTGTAGACTTTGCCTACTTCCAGGTTACCTGCAATTGTATCTGTGTCGTCCACCCGTCGCAAAGGCACAGCTGACAGAGCATCTACTTTGAGGGTAGTAGCACCAGTACAAGTAGCACTCGCTTTGATGAACACTACCTGGTTCTCAGGTATGGCGGTCACACCTAGCGCTACTTCAAGGTTGTTAGTGCCACCTGTAGCTACTACGTAACTTGCACCTAGCCCTGAAGTAGCTGCACCAAGCCATTTGAGCCAGCGGGCACCACCAGTCGTGACCAGCACGTCATCGCCGTCATCAGAAGCAGTACTGTTGGGATCATAGTAGTACGATGCACCAGCTCCTGTAGTCAGAGACGAGCCACCTAGAGCCATCGCTACTTGATAGTTATATGCCGGCTCTTCGTTACGCAAGTCAGCCTTAGACAAAGCCACAAGCACGCTCTCAGACTCAGGTACAGTGACCCAGGTGCCTGAACCCGTATCAGAGCTAATGCCAGTATTATCAGTAGCATCGTACACGTAAGTCATGTAGTTGTTGACAGACGAATAAACACGCGCACGTTTGAAGCGAGCAACGTCCAAAGCTTGCATCTCTGCTACGCTGTCGACTGCAAAAGCCACGTCAATACCATGCACAGTAATTGTGCTACCGCCACGCTCTTGCTGCTGTGCGCCACGACCTACAAGCAGGTCTTCCATAGACGCCAGCATTTTTGTGACATTACGAATAGTCATTAGTCGAGTCTCCGGATTTTGTTCGTGCCTTGTTGCACTGCGCTATAGCCTTGTGATTTCAGCATTTCGTCTACCGCTTTACGATCTGCTACGTTAATGCCTTCAGCTGTAGCAAGCTGAGCCACTGTATCTGTCGACGCAATACGATGCACCGGAATAGACCCAGTAGAAGCTTGGTTAGGTCCACCTTTCAAGCTTACTATCTTACCCTCGCCGTATACTTTAACTCTTGGCGCGCCAGCGTCTGCGTTGTCTGCTGTAGCACGAGTGGCTGCCTCTACCATACGACGCAGCGGTTCTTCTACATCCACACGATCGCCAGCTTCTTCGATCAGTTCATCCATAAGCTTGGCGTTAAGCGGCTGGTCCAGTAACTTGGTCAACACGTTAACCAACGCCAAGTCTTGCTGCTGCTCACCCGGCACCATCTGCTTCATACGGTTGAAGATACCAGAAGCTAACTCAAACTTGGCACGAACGACTGGATCAGTAGTCAAGTAACTTTGGAACCGCGGAATCTGCAGTTGACCGCCAGACTGTGCCAAAGGTATATCGTTCTTGAACACTTCACCTAAGCGTACGGTAGCATCGCGAAGCTTGCGGGCGCCAGGTGAAGTGAACGGTACAGTCTTCAACTCATCTGCAAGCATTGGGAACTGCGTGGCTCGCAGCCCGCCTGTGACACCAGTGGTGTACTTGGTTGACAGAATATTGAACACTTCACCTTCTACCGCATCACGAGTCTGACGCGGCAGCTTGTTGATTACGTTCAAATACGTATCGTCCAGAGCAGGCGCGTAACGAGTCAGAGCCTTAGCTATGCCTTCTGCGGTCATACCCTTACGATTCAGCAGTTTGTACAGCTGGTTGTTTTCCAGCTGCTTCATCTCGCTGTACAAACGATTAGCTTCGCGGTAGTGACCCAGCCATTCTTCTGGCTTATCTGTAGCAACCTTGGCACCAGCCTCAATTTGATCGTCGATGTTGCGGATAACACCTTGCAACGCTTTGAAATCCTTAGCGCTACGGATTCGTTTGCTGTACGTCAAGTTGTTAACGATCTGACGCAGTTCCAGTAGGTCAGAGAATTTACGCGTTTTGGAGTACTGCTTGATCTGCTTCATCTGGTTCAAGAAGCGCTGACGAGCAGTAGGGTCAACAATCTCATTCTTAAGGCCGTTGAGAATAGGCTCAATAGCCAACTCGTCAAAGTTGAAGCTAAAGTTGTTGGCGTTGACCGACTGAGCAGCCTCAGCTTTTACGTCGCTGAACACTTGCTTGACATCTGCACGATAGTTGTCCAGGTCAGCAAGAATATTGCGAGCTGCTTGAGGGTCGCGCAACTCGCTGGTGTGCTTGAGCAGAGCCTGAGCTCGATCGTCAACAGACCGGATCATGGCCTGGCCCGCACGAGGACGCAACTGCGTAGCCGCCTTAATAATGCGCTCACCACCAGGTTGAGTCATAATGGTAGCAGCAATGTTCTGTTCTGCCTGAGTTGCGCCAGGTACAGTACTGAGACGAGCTAATTGAGTCGCAAGTTCAGTAGCTTCGTCTTCTGTCACAGCCATGTGCGCTTGCAGTGCTTTGGTAGCACTTGGAATGTCATTACCTCGTGCGAAATCAATAACACGACGACCCGCTCCGATGCTGGCCTTAAATACTTTAGCCAGAGCCAGACCTGCGGCGTCACCGACGACACTGAGCTCTGCTGAGTTCAAGGCTTTGCGGAAGGCCACGTCACCCTTCATCTCAGTGCCGAGTCGTACAGACTCACGCAAGTAGTCAAGATTAGTGCCTAGTGCAGAACCGCCTATAGCGCCAAGCACGCTGCCTACAGCACCACCAATCCAACCGCCTCGAGCTGCACCTGCTCTTGCACCTGCGATACCGCCGGCTACACCGTAACCGATTTCGTACTTAGAACCTTTAAGGTCCTGCCAGATGTCGTCCCACATACCTTCAGTGAGAGGCTGACCTGATGTAGCATCAAACCAGACACCAGCTTCTTCGTTCCACGTAACGTCAAGACCAGTTTCAGCCTTCATAGTCTTGGTGATCTGTTCTACAGCGCGTGCTGCGTTGTCGTCTGCAATGCGTGAGTCCTCTTCATCACCAAACCAGCCTGACACACGCGTGACCAAGAACGTTTGGTCAGGATGTACAACGCGCACCATGCCAAACAACTCATTACTCGGGATTGTGTCTTCCGTACCCAGTGCTTCTTTAGCGCGCAGTAGCTGCTCTTTACGACGCAAGGCTGCAGCTTTATCTGCTGCTTCAGAACCTTCGGAAGCAATCTGCTCTTCGATGCTAGGCAACTTCGCAGTATTGTACAGATTGTCCTCAGACAACTCAGTAGTGTTCTGAGTTTCTTCTGCTTCAATCTTAGGTTGACGCGCTTCAAACCAACCTTTAATCTGAGCTTCGCTAGCGCCAGCTGCAGTGAACTTCTCTACCAATTCTGCATCGGCCAGAGCATCCTCGATCTCGCCTTCATCAAGGCCTTGGGAAGCTAAGTTAGCCTTGGTTTCGTCTTCACCCAGGTTGCGGATCATAGCGTAAGTTGCTAACGCGCCAGCAGCAGGCGAGGAATACAAGCTAAACCCACCTCGTTTAGACGGCTTAAGCGCAGTAGACTCTACGTCAAGCCGTTGCAGAATTTCGTTCTGCAAACGTGGGTTAAGCGCAGGCTTGCCTTCTGCGTAGATACTTGCCAAAGACTTAAGGTCTTCGTTAGGCATGGCTTCCTGGACGGCACGACCTGCAGCTTGAATTGCAGCCGTATCACCAGACTCTAAGGCTTCACGCAGAGCTTGCATAGGCGCAGCTGAGCTGGTTTCTTGCCCGAAGTTAATAACACCATATACAGTCTTATCGGCTTTAGCGGTGTTGAAAGCCTGAGTCACTACGCCGACAAGGTGATCGTAGTAGTCTTTACCCACGTCTTGAGGACGCAAGCTAAGAAGAGCTTCAATGGCGTCGTCACCAGGCGAACCAACGGTCAACTGCCCTTGTAACTCTCTCGCCGCTACGTGTGCATCAGTAAGCTTACCGTCCTTAAGGTGCTTGAGGATGGTATCCACTTCAGCTTGATGCGTAAACCCGTCAGAGTATTCTGAGTAAGTCCAACCATGCCGCTTGGCCAGTTTTTGCATCGCCTTCCGATGCGCCGTACGATATGTTTCTGCCACACGACCGCTGCGAACCAGACCAGCAGTGCTGCTACCGTCGAGAGGCACAGCTACGCGAAACAGGCCGTCTTGGGCTGCTTGGTCCATCTGTCGCTCAAGTACCTTGGTGAACCAGTTGTCTTTCCAAGGAGCTTGAGCGCCGCCAGCGTTTTTGGACAATATGCTCAGATCGCCGTTGAAGGTCTCATCCAGCACCTGCATGAAGAAGTCTTTATCGCCGGAACTAGCTGCTTCTGCCAATTCTCGAGCGCTGTTATACAACGGTCCAGACACGTTAGTCGGCAGTGACTCTGCGCTGAATCCAGTAAACGCGTCAAGCACCATTTCATTGGCAATAGGATCAGGCAGGCCTAAGTTGTAGGACTGCATCAAAGACACCATGCGATCGTAGCCTGCATCGACGCCGCCGTCGACTACTGGGCCATCAAGCACTTTGCCGATCTGACTCTGGTGTAAGTCAGACTGAATCTCCATGACAACACGCGTACGTTCACCGCCCAACATAGCATCTTGACGGCGAGCATGCGCAAGGTAGTTTTCTACGTCGTAGTGAGTAGACCCATCGGTACGAGGCGCTTGACCACGCTGAGAGAACGTGTAAACGTCTTCACGATATGTGGGGTTCTGCGGCAGGTTGTCTGGCCGTACGTGCTTGTAGTTACCTGCGCCTACGCCAGGCGCCTGACCATCAACGACCCCAAACTGATCGGTGCGATTGGCAACCTTGTCTTTGACTGCCTGTGTAGCAACAGGTTGTTGACCCGCCGGCAAGTCATCCATAACGCCAGAGAACTCGAGCTCTTCTTTTTTGACGCCAGTACGAGCTAACGCATTCTCTACCCCTTGCGCGCCCTTCAACGTCTTGGCTGGCACCTGCTCTACGCCTTCTTCAAGTGCAGACTTAATGCCGATACCTAACAGTTTACCGATCGCCATTGTTAAACCCCTTCGTTAGTGTTCTGTGGCAGCTTCAAAGCACGACTCTGAGGCGCTCCACCGCTGGACCCCGCACCTTGGATAGCCTGCGCAGCTGAAGCGTTATCTTCTGGATTACTCAGCATTTGCGCAGTCTGAGCCAACACTTCAGCGATGTCAGGAGAGAACCGAGTTTTAGTCGACCGCACAGATAGTGATGCCATCTTGAAGAAGCCGGCTGGGTTGATCTGAGCCACCATCTGACCAATCTGGCCAGACATCATGGTCTCAAGTAGCAGCTGAGCTTTCTCATCTTCATCGTTGTACGATACAGCTTCTACGTCGATCTCATAGTTATTGAAAGCTAACTCGGTCTGCGGGTCGTTGACCGGAGCAAACACGTAGTTGCCTTCTTCGTTAACCATAGGCTCTTGCGTGTCTGGGTCGTAAACAGGCAGAATAACTGCTTGCTGCTCCAGCGCGCCTGTAGCTGGGTTTTGTACGGTCTTCGTAAGCGGCACGTTAAGTGCTACCCAACGTTCGCCGTTAACTTCATCCAACACCCGTTCAACCTGGTGAGCATGGTAGAACTGTTTGACGAGAGCTACGATGTCTTCACCCAGCGATTTGTAGAACGCTTGCATACGCGCAGTGATGTAGCGCAGCGACATAATCGTCGCGTTCTGCTGCAGCTTAACCTTGCGACCAGAGTCAGACGCAAAGGCCATACCCAGGAAGCTATCGTTGATGCCCAGCACTTGCTGGATGCGATCCAACGCTTTGTCAATAATCAAGTACTGCTCTTGAATCTGGCGAGACAGCTGCTCGATCTTGATACCATCCAGGTTAACCACAGGGATAACAGCGTTGACGCGGTTGAAAGCAGTAGTGAAGTCGTCCATGCTCTCTACAGCATCTTCTTCTACGAAGGCTTTCTCTGTGTTAACCATCTGCTGAATCTTCAGCACGGCCTGGTTGATAGCATGCTGAGGCTCAATAATTTCGCGGAAGATACCGTAGTAGTCCGGCTTGTCTTCAGTCGCGTGCAACTTCTGTACACGATACATCCAACGAGCTTCCCGATAGGTAATCTCGTCCTTGCGAATGATCTTGTCACCGGACCAGTACACAGACCAACGGCGGCCTTCGTTATCTTCCGCTACGGTATGGATAACCAAGTAGCTCTTGTTAATCGTGTACTGACCAGTGAAACCCACGCCGTAGTTGAAGGTCAACGGGTTCTCTACGTCATCGTAGCCGAATTCTTCGTAGTTCTCAGCAAAGTCGTCCAAGTCGATGTCAGGGTCAAGCTTGAACATCTTGTCTTCGGTCAACCACTTGAACCGGTGCAACCAGCGCGCATCAGAGTAGTCGTCCATGGTGCTGGTTGGATCAAGCACCAGTTGGCTGTCCGGCACGTGGTGAACACGAATAGTGTTGATAGGCCGACCAAACTCGTCCATCTTACCGGTGTACACTGGCGCAACGTAAGCAACGAACAGACCTGAAATAAGACCGGTCAGTTTAATCTGGTCGCCTTCCAAGTCCATGCGGTTCTTGCGGAAAGTCGCATCCAGTACGTCTGTCATCATGCTAGCAGCTTGCATGTCTGCAAACGTAGTGCCGCTGGCTACGAGCTGATTGACTTGCGTAGAGTAGTAGCCGATGAGCATACGAGCGAACTTCTTAACTACGTTGAAGGTCTCTGCAGGCTGACCCCGGTTAGCTAAGATAGACTTCTGTTCACGAGTATAGTGATTGTTGTGGTACAAATCCCATACTTGTGCAGCTTCTTCGCGTGCTCGCTCATAGGACTCATAGCCGGAGCGGAACGCGTCTTTTAGGTTCTCAATATTAAGTTCCATTAAGACTCTCCAGCAATGTTATCCATGGCGCTGAACGCCTCTTCGTCAGACATGCTCGACTTGAGACGAATGCGAGGTAGCTCACCAGGCTGCTTGGTCATCTCAGCTTGACGAGTACGGAACGCGTCAAGCCGCATGTCAATGCCTTCAATGATACGGTCCAGCTCGTCCAAATCCGTACCAACGTAGTAGCGAGCAATGTACTCGTCGTTGAAGTTGTAGATAGACTCAAGCTGATTGCGTAGGGACTGCATTTGCACTTGCATTTGCTGCATAACCGGCCCGAACTGCTGACCTAACGTACCAGCCGCTTTATCAAAGGCAGCAGTCTCAGCGCTAGTCAAGCTGGAGCCATACAAGGCGTTACGGAAGATGTTGCGGAACGTCTCGTACGATGAGCGTGCTGCTTCGCCGTCCACGTTGTCAGATACGTACTTCTGAAATCCGTGCAACATGTGATCAAGTAGACCTGTTTCCTCTGGTGTCAACTCATCCGCTACGTTTTTACCGAGGTTAGTCAGGTCACGAATGTTTCTCGCTACCCGCTTATCCTCAGTAGTCAGCTTGTTACCTGTGGTCTGCTCCAAGCGATGAATAGCATCGGTGTACTTACGACGCTCGTTCGGATCACTCAAGTCAGCTTCGAAGTACTTACCAGGACCGCCAGCTAACTCATCCAACTCAGCACGAGTGGCGCTAGCGTCATCAGCGTTCTTTTGAGTGCTGGTACGTTCCCGACGCGCATTCACATCGTCCAGCTCAGTCTTGAAGTCTCGAGTGGAAGGAGACATAGGAGTGTCGCCACCGCTACCCAGGCTGGCCTCAGTGTAAGCTTCGCGCTCTGCAGCAGAGCCACCAGACTTGATTAACATAGCTGCATCACGCAGAGCAGCTTCTTCAGACATGCCAGGATTACTAGCGCGCAAAGTATCCGCTACTCGCTCCAAGGTCGAACCTTGACTACGAGACTGATATTGGTTGTACAATCGAGCCGCTTCGAGCAACGTTATCTTGCGCTCTGCTGCAATGTCTCTGATCATCTGAGACTCAGCATTGTTGGGATACTTCTCCAACTGTGCGATCTGCGCTTTGAGCTTAGCTTCTTGCAGTTGCGCGTTAGACATATGCTTCGTGTAACCAGTCATAGCCTGCAAGCGAGACATCTGAACAACACTGCGTGCACCTGAAGCATCAGTAGCTACTACGAATTCGTCAGCCATAGACTCATCGTTAAGCACTTTGCTTGGGTCTGCATAACCCGCTTGGCGCATGAGCCGTTCTGCTTCAGCCTGGTCTACATTGCCGATAGCATCAACGCGAGTAATACTGCCGTACATGTTTTGACCTAGCGGGTTACGCTTAGCCTCAGTGATGAACGTATTCAGGTGGCGGACATCTTTGTCTTCGTTATAGCGACGGAATGCCTCGTACGTGCGCATCTGCAGAGTCTCAGCATTAGCTTTGTACGCACTGTTTTGCGCAAGAGCTAACGCTTCGTCCCGCTGAGCATCACGCACGCCTGCATTCTCTTTATACTCGTTAAACTGAGCTTCTGCCATTTCTTGCTGGGTGCGAGCTTGCTGCAAACGAAGCTCACGCATAGGCCGGTCGCGCTCGTGTTGCAAAGCATTGGAGAAACCGCGAGTTGCCCCTGCACCGATGCTTGCTGTTAATAGTCCTTTAGACATATCGGTTACCCTCGAAAGTAGTCTGCAAGTGCAGTAGTGGTCTCGCCGATCGCCGTGCCTACGGCTTCACCTGCTGCGGCTGCAGCTTGGCCTGCAATAGCCGTGTCGTTCTGGTAGACCGCACGATTAGCAGCGCTCAGTGAATTGGACGGATCGCGCTGTACGCCAAGGCCTAAGAACGACTGCTTACGGTCCGCCACCTCTTGTTCTGCGTTGGCGCGTACGCCTGCTCTATACTCGGTTCGAGCCAGCTCCATACCTGCGTCCAAGCTGACGGCCACGCCGCTGTCTGCCCGGATACCGCGTTGCGTGAGGCTTTCTTGCAGCCGCTTTCGCGTGTCTGCGTACTCTTGCTCATACGCGTCAAAGTTCTGAGAAATAAAGCGAGCCGGCGTCAACTCTTCATAGTAGTCTGCCAGACCTTGCTCAATATCACCGTAGATAGCCTTCCAGTCGTTATAGCGCTGCCGCTCAAACGCAAGCATTGCGTCTTGTGAATCGGCAGCGGTATCGGCAGCATCGCGTGCACCGTCAGCGGCCACAGCACCGCCAATAACTGAACCACCTACTATTGTTGCGGTTGCTGGTTCTGGCATGACTTAACCTCCTTAATAAATTCTTCCAGCTGCTCACCGTAAAACCTGTGAACGTCAGCAGCTATAGACTCAGCCCACGTAACACCATGTACGCGACCAGCAATAACGATAAACAAATCGTACACGCTTGCGCGCAGCATCCAGGCCTTAGCCCACTGTTCTTCGTCAGGTGCAGCTTCAAGCGTATTGGCACTGTACCAACGGTAATACGCTTGAAGTGCATGCGCCTGCATGTCAGGACCCCACAAAGGAGAGCCTGCAATAATCGTTAAACCTTCGAGCATGACCTGACTAGCGTACATAGGCGCTATAGCTTTGTCTTGATCTACCAGGTCGTCCCACAGATGTACGTACCGAAGCAGCGCAAAAGACAATCGAGTAGCTTCAACGTTACCTTTGTAGATAACGTCGAACAAGCGCTTAAATGCTGCTTCCGCTGCTTCACCGATCATGGCTGTACCAGGTCCTCTAAGTGGTCAAGACGCTGCTGCATATCAGACAAGATCAACAGTATGTCTGTAAAGAACTGACGCAATGCCGGCTCGTCATTAAGATCGATAGGCACATCGACAGTTTCCGATTTGTCGCGTCTTGCATCACTCATCGCTTGGCTCCTTCAGCTAAGTATTCGAGTTCAAGGACTTCGCCCACGCCTTGGAGTTCGAACTGCACGTAAGAACCTCGTTGATCTTTAGTGGGCACCTGTAACTCCACGTGACCTTTATCGTTAAACGTACTGTTGTATACTTCAACGTCGTCAATGTAAATCTTAACGTTAACGTTGCCCACATAGTTAAGATAAAACTTTTTGTACGCCTTGAGTTCACTTGCACTACCTTCGATGAAGTTAGACGCGTTGTACGGT
>OBIY01000664.1_pt1 | contig 12497 bp, 10 predicted proteins | sample 1519841 | NCBI WGS metagenome assembly OBIY01 (sample SAMN03019774, study PRJEB22545) | beach sand metagenome | biome: beach; feature: sea beach; material: beach sand | place: USA: Municipal Pensacola Beach, FL | collected 2010-07-30 | depth 30-40 cm m
AGTGCAACGGTGATGACAGTCACCGTTGCACTCGCTGAAATCGGCGATAAAACGCAATTGCTTTCACTCGTTCTGGCGGCCCGTTTCCGTAATAAATGGGCGATTATTGCCGGTATTCTGGTTGCCACTCTGCTTAATCATGGGGTTTCGGCCTGGCTGGGCAGCTGGGTCGGTCAGTTTTTTCAGTCGGACATGGGACGCTATATTGTCGGAGGCAGCTTTGTGCTGCTGGCATTGTGGCTGCTGATCCCGGATAAGGACGACGAGGTCGACAACCGTTTCGACCGCTACGGTGCGTTCGTGGTCTCAACGGTGTTGTTCTTTCTGGCTGAGATTGGCGACAAAACCCAGATTGCCACCGTCCTGCTGGGGGCCCAGTTTGACTCTGTACTCCTGGTCACGATAGGTACCACCATTGGTATGCTGCTGGCGAATGTACCGGTGGTTTTTGCCGGCGATTACCTGATGAAGCGCATTCCGCTGAAAGTAACCCGCATTGCTGCTGCGCTGGTGTTTGCAGCGGTGGGTGTGTTCCATATGTTCGGCTGACAGGCTGCTGTGGAGTCTGTTCTGTCCGGGGGCCCGTGGTACGTCTGAGTTGTCAGGCGTACCGCATGATTTCTGCCGGCACAGACGACAGCGGTATGATCTTGTTGGCGGCGTTTAAGGCAATGGCCTCTTTCGGCATGCCAAAAACAACGCAGCTTTTCTCGTCCTGAGCCACGGTGTCTGCACCGGCCTGGCGCATTTCCAGCAGACCTTTCGCGCCATCATCGCCCATGCCGGTTAAGATAAAACCGACGGCATTTTTGCCCGCAAACTTCGCCACCGAGCGGAACAATACATCCACTGAAGGGCGATGGCGGTTAACCAGAGGGCCATCAATGACCTCCACATGGTACTGAGCACCATTGCGCTTCAGCAGCATGTGCTTTCCGCCGGGAGCAATCAGCGCATGACCCGGCAGTACTCGGTCGTTGTTGGCCGCTTCTCTGACTGTGATTTCACATAACCCATCAAGGCGGGCTGCAAACGAGGCGGTGAATTTTTCAGGCATATGCTGGACGATAACGATGCCCGGAGAATTCCGCGGTAAAGAGGTCAGTACCGCTTCAAGCGCCTGCGTTCCGCCGGTGGAAGTGCCTATGGCGATAAGACGCTCTGTCGTTTTCGACATGGCATGGGTTGATGCGGTCATGATGGCATCAGCGGTCAGTTTTTTCGGGATTTCAACGGCGCTGCCCCGGACAGAAACATTGGACATGTTGGCCCTTGCTGCTCCTCTGACTGCCTGAACGAGATCAGTTGCGGCATCCTGTAGAAACGTCTTCAGACCGACCTTGGGTTTGGTGATGATGCTGACTGCCCCGGCTGACAGTGCCTGCATGGTTGTTTCGGCACCCTTCTCGGTCAGGGTGGAACAGATCACAACCGGAGTCGGTCTTTCGGCCATGATTTTTTTCAGAAAGGTGATGCCGTCCATCCGCGGCATTTCAATATCCAGAACAATGACGTCGGGCCATTGTTTGGCCATATGATTCATGGCGAACAGCGGATCGGCGGCCACGCCGATGACTTCTATGGAGGCGTCATTGTTCAGCGTGGTCTGCAGTACCTGCCGGACGACTGCGGAGTCATCCACGATCATCACTTTAATTTTTTTCATGCCTATTCCTTGTTGTTGATGCGTCGGTCGCCGTGACGAACCCAGACATGACCAGTCCATAATTCAAAATAAATCTTGCGGTGGCCATAGCCGCCGACATCGCTGGTTTTTATTCTGAACCCATGCTGAAGCAGTAACTGGATACCTTTTTCTATGTTGTTTTTAGAGACGTTGATCATGCCCGGGCGGTCCGGTACGGATTCGAACATGTTGCCGCCACCAAAGAGTTTTACTTCATATTCCTCAGGCCGGCTGCCATGACGGCCGATGGCTTTCAGGAACAGCTGCATGGAACCGTCGGCATAATGTCCTTGTGAGAGGCGCTGACTTCCGGTCGCAGTCGGCAGCATGTAATGACACATGCCACCGATATGACGCTGCGGGTGCCAGAGTGTGATGGCAACACAGGAGCCCAGCAGTGTGTAGATGCGATGTTCACCGGTACCGAAGAAAAACTCTCCGGGAGCAAGAGTGATGTCTTTGATTTTTTCCTTCATCGTAATCAGGGGCGTGGTTTCTGATAAATGGATGGAGCAATCGCATTCACTTCATCCGTGACGCCATTCAGGCTTTCGGAATGCCCGATCATCAGATAACCCCCGGGATTCAGTTGCCTCAGTATCGCGGACACAACTTTCTTTTTGATCTCCATATCAAAATAGATCATGACATTACGCAGAAATATGACATCAAAACTTCCGATGGCAGTGAGGTTCTGGGTCAGGTTCGCATGTTGAAACGAGACTCTGGATTTCAGCTCCGGCCCTATGATGAATGTTCCATCCTGAGGTCCTATGCCCTTCAGACAATACTTTTTCAGATAGTCGAGCGGGATATCTTTGCTGCGCGCCATAGGGTATTGGGCAGCTTGTGCAGATTTAATAATGCGGGTGCTGATGTCCGTACCGACAATCTTCCACGAGGGTGTCGGACAGGATTCGGCCATGGTCATCGCCAGACTGTAGGCCTCTTCACCGGATGAGCTGGCAGCACTCCATATTTTCTTTTCGCCACTGACCCACCCGGGCAGAACCCGGGTTCGCAAAAAATCGAAATGTTTTATTTCGCGGAAAAAGAACGTCTCATTGGTTGTCAGCAGATCAATGGCGATCTGAAATTCACCATTGGTGTTCGCCTTTACGACTTTGAAATAGTCATTGAAGGTTGCTAATGAATAGTGGCTGACACGCTTTGCCAGCCGGCCGGCTACGAGCGCTTTCTTGGCTGGCGACATATTGATACCCGCTGCGTCGTAGATCATTGTCCGGAATAAATCGAACTCAGCATCGGATAGTGAAAGGCCATTCATTTTTTGTTACCTGTGGCGATACAGTAGAGAACGGTCATGATCAGAAAAGGTCAGGTTCCCGTGCTGCCGTTTGTCAGCCCGGACTGTGCGGAAGCCAGACGTATCCGTCGGAGGTCTGTCTGAGAAAGCACTCAGGTACTGTAAACAATGCCCCCGGGTATTCTGCCGGGACTGTCTGCATGTATTCAGCGGGAGTCCTCTTTTTTTGCCGGTGTGGACCCCAGGGTATTCAGCGCTGCAAGCTCATCAACGGAAAGCACGCGGTCGACGTTCAGGATGATGACGAACTCACCATTGATCTTGCCCATGCCAGAAATAAAATCTGTACGGATTCTGGCGCCAAAGCTGGGGGCCGGCTCTATGTCGTGGTCGGGTATTTCCAACACCTCGGTCACAGAATCCACTACGACACCGATGTCCTGCTCTCCTTCGTCTGTAGCCACTTCAATAATTACGATGCAGGTGCGTTTGGTAATCTCGCTGGGCATGTCGCCGAAGCGCGCCCCGAGATCGACAACCGGTACCACGGCTCCACGCAGGTTAATTACCCCGCGGATATAATTCGGCATCATGGGGACGGGGGTCAGCTGGCCATACTCCAGAATCTCTTTGATGTTGAGTATGCCGATGGCGAATGTTTCTTCCCGCAGCGTAAAGGTCAGAAACTGGCTCTGCTCATCCGTATCTTCCATGTCGCTGTTAATCAGAGCCAGTGACTTATTGGTGTTCGATGATGTGCTCATTAGAGACTCCTAGAATTTAACAAAATCGCCACTGGCCTGGTCGTAACTGCTGAAGTCATCGTCCTCCGCGTCATTTCTGATTTTGGCGGTGGGTTTGTTATTGCTGCGTGCGTTGTTTTTAACGGTTTGACCCGGATCAGACTTTTTCATGCCCGCTACCGTAAAGAAATCCATCATCTGCTGCAGCTGCTCAGCCTGACTGCTCATTTCTTCTGCGGTAGCTGCTAACTCCTCGGAGGCGGCTGAGCTCTGCTGGGTTACGCTGTTGAGCTGATCCATCGCGGAATTGATCTGCACGGCACCGGATGACTGTTCAGCTGATGCGGCGCTGATTTCCTGAACCAGATCTGATGTTTTGCGGATGGATGGCACAATTTCATCCAGTAATTTACCGGCCATTTCAGCCAGGCCGACACTGTTCTCCGCAACGGCACCAATTTCTTTTGCAGCTACTTGTGAACGTTCCGCCAGTTTACGTACTTCAGCGGCCACCACGGCAAAGCCTTTGCCGTGTTCTCCTGCACGTGCTGCTTCAATCGCTGCGTTCAGGGCCAGCAGATTGGTCTGATAGGCAATATCGTCGATGATGCTGATTTTTGCGGCGATCGACTTCATGGCGCTGGCCGTCTTGCGCACGGTTTCTCCACCTTCATCGGCTTCTCTGGCGGCTTTCAACGCCATGTTTTCCGTGACTCTGGCGTTTTCTGTGTTCTGGTTAATAGAGGCCGACATCTGTTCGACGGAAGCGGATGTCTCCTCTACGCCGGCCGCCTGTTCACTGGACCCCTGACTTAAGCTCTGAGCGGTCGAAGACACTTCTTCTGACGCGCTGGAAAGGCTGTCTGCCGCACTGCGGACTTCGCCGATAATCCGCGCCAGATTTTCCACCATGCTCCTGATGGCGGCCAGCATACTGGTGTTGTCACCGGCTTTGGTCTCGACGCTGACGGTCAGATCACCGGCCGCAATGCGGCTCACGGTTTCGACGGCGTAGGCCGGTTCACCACCCAGCTGGCGCAACAGATTCCGGGTGATCAGGGTACCCAGAACGGTGATCAGTATCAGTGTGATGGCGGACACCGCAACAGAGATCAGGGTGGCCTGAACGTGAGTCTCACTGGCGTCTTCGCTGCCCTTGTTAGCGGTTCTGACGTTGTATTCCATATGCGCCTTGATGTCTTTGCGCAGTGGAGAGATGACAGTACGTTGCAATTCTTCGAGTTGGTGGTGGGCAAGATCATTCTCATGCATGCGGGAATGATCCAACAGTGTTTCTGCGCCCTGCAGGAAGGCGGCTATACCCTTACGCTCAGTCTCCAGTAACTGGCTGTCTTCTTCATCTGACAGGTGTGTGGTGTATTCCTCGACTGCCTGGTGAATCTCTTTCTGGTTGTCCCTGAGTTTGATGTCAAGGTCAGCCATGCTTGCATCATCCTCTGCCAGAATGTGCCGGTAGATATACTGTGTCTGCAGGTTGATGGCGCTGCTCAGTCTGTCCAGGGTGATGATGCTGGGGATAGAGTTGATGTTGCCGTAATTGGTGGCAGTGAAAACACGCTCCATCTGCTGATAACTGACTCCTGCGAGCACAAGAGTACCCAGCAGGGCCGATAGAACCAGAATCATCATCTTTTTACTGATAGTCATTTATTTGCTCCTGCTCTCCAGCTTCCTGTGTTCAGCCGTGTGTGGCCATATGTCTGATGATGCTCCGGAGCGCCTGGCCTGTGCTCGTAACGGTCTGGAGTCTTCGCCCTGTCGGGTTGTACTCAGCAATGTCATGAAAAATGATGCCGGTCTTCATTAATGCATGGTCGCAAAAACGCAGAACGGCAGCTGCTCAGGGATTCCCGGTGAAGTACATCTGAAATTCAGTATAGCGGAGAAAATAGGGCTTACCGGCTGATGGCAGGATGGTCATCCATTGCGGTTTTTATGGGGATTTTACCTGTGTCCATGGCAGGTAATGACATAAGCCCCGGTGATCCGGAGCTTATGCAGACTGTGTTCAGATCACCTGCCGGGCTGCCGGTGATCTGAACGGCTTACACGTCAGAACCGGATAAAGTCACCACCGGCCTTCAGATCATTAACGTCATGATTCAGCCAGCGTTTACTGTCATTCATCATTGAAGGACCCGGGCGTTCGTCGTGTTTTGTTCTGTTTTGGGGCCTGGGTTTGGCTGTATGGTCATTACCGACGTTGAAGAAACTCATCAGCTGTTGCAGCTGCTCAGTCTGACTGCTCATTTCTTCCGCGGTGGCGGCCAGCTCTTCAGATGACGATGCACTCTGCTGTGTGACTTTGTTCAACTGTTCCATAGCCGTGTTGATCTGCGAGGCTCCTGAGGACTGCTCTTCCGATGCGGCGCTGATTTCCTGTACCAGATCTGAGGTCTTTCTGATGGATGGGACAATTTCATCAAGGAGTTTTCCAGCCCTTTCCGCCAGCCCGACGCTGCTTTCTGCGACCTTGCCAATTTCCTGTGCGGCAACCTGCGAACGCTCTGCCAGCTTGCGTACTTCGGCGGCCACAACCGCAAAGCCCTTGCCGTGCTCTCCAGCCCGCGCGGCTTCAATGGCCGCATTCAGGGCCAGCAGATTGGTCTGGTAGGCGATGTCATCAATGATGTTGATTTTGCCGGCAATGGATTTCATCGCCACAACGGTTTCGCTGACCGCCCTGCCACCCTCGTCCGCTTCCTGAGACGCTTTCGAGGCCATGCTGTCGGTTACTTTGGCATTTTCAGTATTCTGATTGATGGAGGCAGACATCTGTTCGACAGAGGCTGAGGTTTCTTCGACGCTGGCTGCCTGTTCGCTGGCACCCTGACTCAGACTCTGGGCTGTCTGCGACACCTGTTCTGCGGCACTGTCCAGAGCTCCGACGGAGTTGAGGACGTTAAGGACAGTATCGGCAAGTGTGTCAATGGTGTTATTCAGTGCGTCTTTTACCTTACCGAAAATGCCCGGATAATCCTTGGTGATCCGCTGGGTGAGGTTGCCTTCAGAAAGCGCACCGGAAACCTTCATGACATCGGTAAGGCTGACATCGGTGATTTCCATGAGGGAATTAATTCCGGCGCACAACTCCATGATTTCCCCGTGTTTGCCCTCCAGCGGAACGCGCTCAGACAGAACGCCGTTCTGGGCAGCCTGAACCACGGACTGGGTCTGTGCAACGGCCAACTTGAGAATTTCGGCGGCTTTTACCTCATCGGTTACGTCCGTGGCGTATTTAACCACTTTGAACGGCTTACCATTCATATCCATGATCGGGTTGTAGGTCGCCTGAATCCAGACTTCCCTGCCGCCTTTGCCGATACGCTTGTACTGGGCCGCATCGTATTCACCGCGCCCCAGTTTCTCCCAGAACATTTTGTATTCCGGACTGTTGCGGTAGGACGGCTCAACAAACATGCTGTGGTGACGGTCGATGATCTCATCCAGGCTGTAACCCAGGGTGTTCAGGAAGTTGTCGTTAGCATGGAGAATCTTGCCGTCCAGGCTGAACTCAATCACAGCCTGGGCTTTGCTGATGGCACTCAGCTGGCCGGTGAAGTCCGCTTCGCGGAGCTTCTGTGACGTAATATCGGTGGCGTACTTAATGACTTTAAAGGGCTTGCCTTCTTCATCCATGATCGGGTTGTATGAGGCCTGAATCCAGATTTCCCTGCCTCCTTTGCCGATGCGTTTGTACTGGGCTGCATCGTATTCTCCGCGTCCCAGTTTCTCCCAGAAGGCCCGGTATTCCTGACTGTTGCTGTATGACGGTTCAACAAATATACTGTGATGACGCCCGATAATTTCTTCCAGGCTGTAACCCAGGGCATTGAGGAAATTATCATTGGCGTGAAGGATTTTGCCATCCAGACTGAATTCGATAACGGCCTGAGACTTGTTGATGGCGGCAATCTGACCACGGTATTCAAGTACTCTTTCTCGTTCTTTTTTCTTTTCTTCAGAATTGAAACGTAAAAAATTCCACGGCGTGGAGTTTTTTGAATCACTCATAGTGTTCTCCAATATCGTTCATACACTGTTATTCCGGGCGGCTGCCAGCGGATAACAATGCCAAGTAAATTTCAGGATGCACTGCCGAGAGTCTGTTTCTCAGTATGCGTTGCCATGCTGATCAGTCCCGGAACATCCAGGATCAGCGCCACTTCTCCGTCGCCGAGAATGGTTGAACCACCTACACACAGCACGCGACTGAAAATTTTCCCGAGCGGTTTGATGACGGTCTGAAATTCCCCCATCAGTCTGTCAACCACGAGCCCCGCCTTGTTGCCTGCATAATTCACCACGATCACGTTTTCCCGGCGTGGTGGTGTGCCTCCCATCTCAAACATTTCGCGCAGGCGGATAAAAGGCAGTACTTCGCCACGCAGGTTAATGTAGTTACGGTCAGCCGTGGTGGCGCGGTCATTCTCACTGAGCTCCACGCATTCGAGCACCATATCCAGAGGTACCACGAAGGAGGACTGCTCAACCCCCACGAGGAAGCCATCAATGATCGCCAGAGTTAATGGCATCCGGATACGGGTGCAGGAACCCTGACCCGGTTTGCTGTCGATATCGATTGTGCCGCGCAGGGAGGTGATATTGCGTTTGACCACATCCATGCCGACGCCACGGCCGGAGAGATTGCTGACCTGATCGGCGGTGGAAAACCCAGGTTCAAACACAAGGTTGTAGATTTCCTGATCTTCCAGCTGCTGGTCAGCACTGACGAGGCCCTTCTCGATGGCCTTGCGCAGAATTTTGTCTCTGTTCAGGCCGCCGCCATCGTCTGATACCTCAATCACGATACTGCCGGAATCGTGGTAGGCATTCAGGCGCAGTACCCCTTTGCGTGATTTGCCTGCTTTCTGGCGGACGTCTGCCGGTTCAATGCCATGGTCCATGGAGTTGCGCACAAGGTGCATCAGTGGATCGCTTATTTTTTCCACGACGGTTTTATCAAGCTCGGTTTCACCACCGGTGATGATCAGATCAATGTCTTTTCCGAGCTCTTTGGAGACATCGCGGACGACACGCTGAAAACGGTTGAAGGTTGAACCTATCTGCACCATGCGCAGACGCAGGGTGGAGTCGCGGACTTCTTCCACCAGGCGGGTCAGGGTTGAGACGGATTCAATCAGGGAGTTATCCCCCAGTGCCTGGGCATGGATGGAGGTGCCGGCGCCAGCGATGACCAGTTCGCCGATCAGGTTGATCAGGTGGTCCAGTTTGTCGGCATCAACCCGGACAGACTGAGCCTCACGGACTTTCCCTTCGCGGGCCTGAGCCTGCTTCTGCACAGCGGCATCAACGACAGGCTGAGTAATGACCTGACTTTCGACGAGGATGCTGCCGATGTACTGGCTGATTTCGTTTTCCTCGAGGCTCTGCTGCTGGTTCAGGGCTTGTTCCAGTTCAGAGCGGGTCAGTGATCCACAGCGGATCAGCATCTCGCCAAGGTACATATCTTCTTCGGGCAGATTCTGAATCAGCTCGATGTAATTACCTATGCTGCTGTGCGGTGCAATAATGCGGATCAGGCTGTCTTCGCGGATAAAATCAAACGCACTGTCGATAGTTTCTTTGTCAGCGTCACTTTTAAAATTAATTTCGAAGCCCAGATAGCAGGACTCCGCGTCCATTTCGTCCGGCTCCGGAAGTTGGTCATCGACCGGGCTGATGCTGACGATGCTGCCGATCGTGCCGAGATAGCGCAGAAATGACAGCGGGTCCATCCCGTTGCGCAGAGAGTCGGAGCCAAACCGCAGCGAAATATGCCAGTTGTCTGTGCAGGCATGGCTGGCATCAATGATGCGTTCGATCTCCGTTTCTTTCCGACTGGTCCGGGGCTGCGCGCCGATGTCAGCCGGGCTTTCAGCAACGGAGCCGGCTTTCTTCAGGCGGGTACTGAGTTCCTCTCCCCGTTCTCTGACCGATGCTTCAAGCGGCCCGCCCCCCTGTTCAACCTGATCAATCAGGGTGCTGATGTGGTCGCGGCAGGACAGCAGCAGAGCAATCATGTCTTCTGTGACGACCAACTCGCCGCCGCGCAGCCGGTCCAGCAGGCTCTCTGCACCATGTGTGAATGAGACTATGTCATCAAGCCCGAACAGGCCGGCCGAGCCTTTGATGGTATGGGCTGCACGGAAAATGGCGTTGAGCAGTTCATCACGGTCGGTTTCGTGCTCTATCTGCAGCAGGGCGTCTTCCATTTCCTGCAGCAGCTCGCGGCTCTCTGCAACGTAGGTAGACAGTGCGTCGTCAAATTGCATTCAGATACCCTCAGTTGTCCGATATCACTACGGGGTCACCGAAGTACGGCACCAGACCGAGTGTTTCCAGTGCGTCCAGCACATCCTGACTGTGTTCAACCAACGTCAGCTTATGCTGCTTACGTGCACGACTTTTTTTGGCCAGCATCAGAATCTGTATGCCGGCACTGTCTATCTCGTTGACACCACTGAGGTTGATTTCAAGATCCCGTGGATCATCCAGGACTTCACAGATTTTTTCTTTCTGCTCTGCGGCCGTATAAATGGTCATTTCGCCGGAGAGGGTAATGCGGCATTTGGTTTTTAAAGCCTGGTATCTGAACATGATCCGGGTCCTGACTTTGGTGACTAAGGCATGATGAGTTTGGAAACGGCTGCCAGCATGGTGGCGGGCTGAAACGGTTTGACAACCCATGCCTTGGCACCGGCGGCCTGCCCTTCTGCCTTTTTGTTCGCCTGGGATTCGGTGGTCAGCATGATGACCGGTGTGAATTTATAATTCGGGAGTTTTTTCACTTCCTTCACAAAGGTGATGCCGTCCATGTTCGGCATGTTGACGTCGCTGATGATCAGATGAATCTTGCCCGTGAGTTTGTTCAGCGCGTCTTTTCCGTCGCAGGCTTCAATGGTTTCATAACCTGCTCCCTTGAGGGCAATGCTGACGACTTGCCGCAGAGAGGCCGAATCGTCAACGATCATAATGGTTTTAGACATGTGCAATTCTCTTAAAAGAAAGTAATTTCCTGGTCTTCAGAAGATGGTTCTGCCTTCTGACCGATGTGATTGATGCGCTCTTCCATCGTGGCGTAACCCTGCTCCATTTTTTTCAGCCAGCTGGCAATATCCAGCTGTTCTGAACCACCTTCCCGGGCGAGTGTATTTTCCAGATCCTCAAGGTTGAGGCAGACATGACTCAGTATCTGGCTGGTGCGGTCCTGAAACTGCAGTGCAACCAGCATGTCCTCGATTTCGCAGCGGATACCATTGCCTTCTTCCTGCATGATGTTTTTGGACTGAACCAGATTTTCAACAACGCGGGAAAATGTACCCAATACATCACTGACGGATGACTCAGAGCGTTTCAGTACTTCACTGTCTTCAATGGCGGCCTGCTCGGCCACCCGGAATGCATCCGCAATGGCTTCATTGATGACATTCACTTTGTCGGACATGTTTTTACCGGTCTGGCTGGATAGTGTGGACAGCTTACGGACTTCGTCAGCGACCACTGCAAATCCTCTTCCCGCGTCACCGGCACGTGCTGCTTCAATCGCCGCATTAAGAGCCAGCAGGTTGGTCTGTGCAGCAATAGCCGCAACCTCTGACGACATGCTTTGCAGCTCTTCGGTGTAATTGGTCAGAATCCGCACCTGATCCAGCATCTGTGCCCGGCCATTCTGAGTCGCGCGTAAGCAACCGATGACGGACTGAAGTGCTGTTTCAGCACCGGAAAAGGTTGCGACAATGCTGTCCTGTGAGTCATCACCGGCCGTACGGCGGGAAGCGTCCATTGTCGTCTGCAGGCGCTGAACCAGTTCAGCGAAACGTACGGTCAGTTCGGTGACTGATTCTTCAGTCTGGTTACGGACGGTTTCCACCTGACGGCGCCAGACCGGGAAGGTCTGCAGACACAGGGATTCAATATGCTGACTTCCCGGGGATGTCACCTGCCGGACATCGTCGATGACTGCGTGGTGCTCCGTCAGCGCTCTCTGCATTTTTTTGTGCTGTACCCCACTCCAGATCCCGGCGGCGACGGCCGTCAGCGCGATGAGTGCGGCAGCATACACGCCGGATGCCGTACCATTGCTGCCCTGTATGAGGAGGATGGCCGCGACCAGGCCGATGGCAGCAGGGATTAAGGCTGAAACCACTGAATGTCTGAAATACATACGGGTAAACAGCGGAAGATTACGATCATCAATATTCATAGACACCACTATGGTTAACGCCCCTGTCCGGCTGTTCCGGCAAAAAACACTGTTTCTGCCTGATCTTTTAAAAGCCTAGAACAGATTCAGAATAACGTTTGACCAACGTCAGTGTTGGGAGGAGATTTCATCTAAGACAGACCGGTCAGACGTGACCGTGACGGCACAGAATGAACGCAGCGCCGGTTTTCCCTCAGAGGCGTGTGGTGCACCGCCTTTCTCTTCGGTCACATACAGCGGTTCAAGCTGCCGGCCAGGTACAGCGGGATCTTGCGGCTTGGCTTACGCTGGTCAGGAGTTGGTGTGAGGTTATGGATGTCATGGCGTTCAGCACCCGACGGCCGTAGCGCTGCATGTGATCACGCAGACCAAGGCCGGGGCCGGGCAAGCGGCTGAACGGCATCGTCGTACGCATGCCCGGATGGCTCAGATACTCATCGGGCAGGAATCAGTAAGAACGTGACGGTGAGCGCATGGTAACGAACTCTTCCGCCGCGGTCGGGTGTACCGGCAGAGTGCGGTCGAAATCGGCCTTAGTGGCACCCATGCGCACGACCGCTCTGAGTTCCGCGC
>OBIY01000665.1_pt1 | contig 12481 bp, 13 predicted proteins | sample 1519841 | NCBI WGS metagenome assembly OBIY01 (sample SAMN03019774, study PRJEB22545) | beach sand metagenome | biome: beach; feature: sea beach; material: beach sand | place: USA: Municipal Pensacola Beach, FL | collected 2010-07-30 | depth 30-40 cm m
TCTCTGACCCTGGTTATCTTTGCCCGTTGACGCCTCACTCACCGACCCATAGCCCAATGAGCTAAACTGCCGGTTTGCATCATCCGCAGCTCTGTTAGTGGCGACCCCGTCACCGGCAGCGGCGCCATTATTGCAAAGCCATCCACTACACCCCCAGTCACTGACCCCGATCAGTGAAGAACCCGGAACCGCTTTTTGACCATCCTGCCGACATACATCTGGTTGACGCTGCTTTCCTGCGTGCTCCACGCCTTCAGCTTCACCTATTCCAAGCAGTTCCTGAGCTTTTCCCAGAACCGGGTCAAACTGGCTTTTTATAGCCAGTACGCAGTGGGCCTGCTCGGCATGGGGCTGCTTCCGTTTACCGGAATCGACAATTTTGTCGATAACGTCGGTTTAATTCTGGCAATGGGACTGTGTGTGATGATCGGCCAGGTGGCCTACCTGAACGCGCTGCGCCACGGCGACGCCTCTTTTGTAGTGCCGATGCTGGGGTTAAAGATGTTCGTGGTTGCCGCGTTGTCAGCGGTTTTGCTTGAGGAGACCTATGGACCCCTGGTCTATGTTGGTGCCATCGGCGTGTTTGTCAGCCTGTTTTTTCTCAATGACGGCAAACTGACCGGCTCATTTAATGCCCTCGCCTATGTGACCTTCGCCTGCATTATGTTTGGTAGCGCAGACGTGATTGTGATGACCCTGCTGAATCGGGGCGTAAACGGTTTTCAGGTCGCTGCTTTTGTGTTCGCCATTCCCACGCTGATACTGATGCCGTTATCACCCCTGCTATTCAGGAATGACTGGCAGGTTTCGAGCGGTTTCTTACGAACTTTACTGATCTATGCGGTGGTCCAACTGGCCGGAGTAACGCTGCTGATGATCGCCTTTCGGCAGTCGCAGCAGGTCACCATAATCAATATCGTCCAGTCGGCGCGGGGGCTGATTTCGATTGGCGTGGTTTTCCTGATGGCAAAGTTCGGTTTTAGCGAAATCGAGCGGCTTACCGGAGTCCAGCTGCGCATCAGAGGTTTCGGCGGACTGTTGATGTTTGCCTCACTCGCCGTCGCAGTGCTGGCCCATTAACCGCTGGATCTAGTCGCGATCGCTAACGCTTCGCCTCAACTCCGATTTATCAGCGCTGCTACTATTGTCCCAATAATTAACAGCGTTTAAGCTGAACCGCTAAAGTTCAATTCAAGTTCACCCGTAACCCTGCTTGCCCATCAGCGAGCGGAAATCGACCGTAAACAGCTAGGCAGATTCGGCCAGCGGTACGGACCCGGGTGTACAAAAAGCCGAAACCGGTGATCGTGGGGAAAATCAAATGAATGCACCGCAACAACTGAATCTGGATAACTTCTCCTGGCCTGACGAAGGACTCACGCGGGTGCCGTACCGGATATTTACCGACCCTGCGGTACACGACCTGGAGCAGCAGCGGATCTTCCGCGGCCCCACCTGGTCCTATGCCGGCATAGAAGCAGAGCTACCCAATCCAGGTGACTACATCACCACCTTTATTGGTGATACCCCGGTGGTGGTCAGCCGCGATCAGCAGGGCGGGATACACGCCTTTGTCAATCGCTGCGCCCATCGTGGCGCTCTGGTCTGTCGCCAACTCAGGGGTAATACCGATGTTCACACCTGTGTCTACCACCAATGGGCTTTTGACCACAAAGGCGACCTGGTGGGTGTACCGTTTCGCCGCGGCCTCGCCGGCAAAGGTGGTTATCCGAAAGATTTCGACATGGCCCAACATGGGCTACAGAAATTGCGCGTATCAACCCTTCATGGGCTGATTTATGTCACTTTCGATCAAAACCTGGAGCCACTGGAGTCCTATCTCGGCGAGGTGATGGTCCGAAACATTGCCCGCTGCCTGGAGGGACGGGAAATAGAGGTGATCGGTTACAGCCGGCAGTATGTCAACTGCAACTGGAAGCTTTATGGCGAGAACACCCGCGACAGTTATCATGCCATGCTGCTGCACCTGTTTTACCCAACTTTTGGTATCGCCACCCCGGCAACCAAAACCGCCATTGAGATGAATGAAGAGCGCTATCACAACCTGTTCACGGTGTGGCGCCCTTCCGGCGATAACAATCTCGATACCTACAAGAAAAACACCACCCGTGAGTTCAAGGGTGGCAAGGAATCACTGCAGTCGCCACAGTTTCTGCGCTTCATTAATGAACGCGACGACGACATCGCCATCACCATTGAATCCCTGTTCCCCAATTCGGTGTTTCAGCACATCCAGAACGGTTTCGCAGTGCGCCAGATTCGTCCGAAGAAGATCGATGAGTTTGAACTACACTGGACTTATCTCGGCTATAAGGATGACTCGCCGGAACTGCGCGAGCACCGATTGCGCCAGGCCAACATGCTTGGCCCGGCAGGATTGATCGCCATGGAAGATGCAGAAGCTGGTGAAATCATTCAGCGCGCCATCATCCGCGATGCTGACCAGAACTCCTTTGTTGAAATGGGTGGCGACGGCTACGGTGATATGGACAGCACCGGTACCGACGAAAACTCGATTCGCGGATTCTGGAAAGGCTATCGGAAATTGATGGGCTTATAAAACCAACTGCCAGAGCGAACTTTCGGCCCATGAAATATTGCAGCAGCTGCGGTGCGCCGGTACGCCAGGAGATACCTGCCGGCGATAACCGTCACCGCCATGTCTGCAATGATTGTGACGAAATCCACTACCACAACCCCAACATCGTTGTCGGCTGTGTACCGCAGTGGCAGGAGCAGATTATTCTCTGTCGCCGGGCGATCGAACCGCGGGTCGGGTACTGGACCATGCCAGCCGGCTATCTGGAGATCGACGAATCAACGGATGAAGGAGCGCGCCGGGAAGCCGAAGAGGAAGCCGGCATCGATGTTGATATCGGCGAGCTGTTAACGCTGATCAATATTCCGCAGATCGCCCAGGTACACATGATCTACCTTGCCGAACTACGCACCCCCGATTATGCCGCCGGGGAGGAGAGCCTTGAGGTTCAGCTATTCACGGAAGCAGAAATACCCTGGGATGATCTCGCCTTCCCCACGGTCAAGTTGACCCTGGAACATTTTTTTGCTGACCGTCAGGCAGGGAACTTCAAACTCCATTCGGAGGTGCTCAGGCATCATGGCCGCGACAGTACTGCCCAACCTTAAGCCCCGTTCCGGTTAGAGATTGTCAGCCGGCTCCCCCCGTGACCCTCTCCAGCGGGTTATAATTTGCTCAGCACAGTTCTTGTGCAGGGGTTCTTTAGAAATTACCACGACCTTAACTATGTACGACTCTACCCAACAGCCGATCATCTGTGCTGTCTTAGGACCTGCGGTAGACATCAGGGATCAATAATGAAAGGCACCATAAAGCGTTTTTATTTTAAAAAAGGATTTGGATTTATCGAAAACGAGGCAGGAGAAGAGCTGTTTTTTCACTACAGCGACTTTGACGGCCCAAAAAAATACCTGCGTGCGGACGCCCAGGTAACCTTCACTGAGACCCAGGGCGAAAAAGGTCCTTGCGCGGTCGACATTGAAGTCGAGGGTTACGACCCTTCACAGCGCGATGAAACCACCAACCGGCCAGCAAAACAGGCCCGCCAAACCAGCCGACCAACAGCAAATCAGAATCATGCGCCAGCATCAAAAGGCATTGGCGGCCCGTTGCTTACCGGTCTGATGATCGGCATCGTGATTGGCGCCACGGTGGGATATACATTCGCTAAAGCCACACTCGGTGGCTGAGCAACGCGATTTATAAAAAACAGCGCGATTTCTGACTATAGCGACCAGCCCGGATAACCTCCGGGCTGCCGGCTATCACCGCTACCTTCTCCAGCAGGCAGGCTTCCCGTGGGACTGTTCGCCCGGGCACGAACGCTCTGGAGCGGATTACTCAGCTGCGGGTCTGGTGAGCTGCTGCCTGGCTTCTTCAAGCACTGCACGAATACGTACACTGTCTGCACTGTCCGTCGGTAATTGCTCTACCAGCGGCTGCCAATACTCCACCACCTGCTGCCAGTTTGCCTGCTTGTAACCCTGATAACCCCGGTACCAGGTCACAGACTGGTTCTGCGGATCAAGCACGGCGATTCTTTCATAAGCCGCGGTAACCGCTGCTGTTAACTCGCCGTCGTCGATCAGAAACTGATTAGAAGCCGCCATAACCGCGGTCTCAATATCATCCGGCTGACTTTGCAGAATTTGTTCGTAGACCGCCACCGCTTTCCGACGCTCTGAAACCATAACGTAAATGGAAGCCAGGGCACGGTAACCATCAATCTCTTCAGGATTCTGTTCTACGCGGCCGCGCAGTCGCTCTACCATTTGCAGTATTGCTGCAGCCACTGGAATTTCAGTACCAGCCGCCGACATAGCAGCCACTCGCGACATGGCGTAACCCTGGATCAGGGTGAAATCCTCTGGCAGCAGCTCCGCCGCACGGGCGTAGGCCTGCTCCGATTCCTGATAGCGCTCCAGCACCCAATAGGAGCGACCCAATCTCTTCCACCCTTCCCCATCGTCAGGGTTCTGCTGCAAACGTGTCGCCAGGCGATTGACCATGGCGCCGATATCAGGCGGCTGTTGCGTGCCAGCAACCCCTGCACCAGCTTCGGCGGCATCAGCCAACTCAACAGTTGCCAGATCAACAATCTCGCCCGCTTCGACCAGTTGCCACCAGGCGCCCTGACTCAGATAGTAAAAACCACCAGCACCAGAAGCCAGCACCGCAAACAGCAACATGACCGCCAGACGAGGTAACGGCTGGCTACGATCAATCCCGGCTTCTGACTCAGTATTCTCCAGGGCTTCAAGCACCTCCAACAATTCCCGCTGCATGGCAGCCTGCTCTTCGTCGGCAAAGCGAAGATCAACATCGCCAATCTGTCGATCCCTTGCCATCGCAGCCAACTGCTGTTCCAGTGCGCTTTTACGCTGTAGAAGTGCCTGATAATGTTCGGTCGGCCCGGAGGCAGGACGACGCATCAGCGCCACACTCACCAGCGCACAGACCAACAGGCCCATCACCAATACGGTAGTCATGAATCTCTCTTCCTTAGCGCTGCGAGGCGCGACTGTTCATCCGCACTGAGTTCCCTGGCCTGGAACTCCTTCTCGGCAGTCGGGTTGATCCGGCTACGCTGACGAATCTGCAGCACGACGACGGTCACCACCATCATGAGAATCAGCGCTGGTGCCAACCAAAGCAGCCTTCCTGCTCCATCGCTGCGTGGTTTCATCAAAATGTAGTCGCCATAGCGGGCGACAAAATAGTCGACTACCTCTGCTTCCGAAGCGCCCTGATCAAATTTTTCTGCGATCACCCGTTTCATCTCCACCGCCAGCTCTGAATCACTCTCGGCGACCGATTGACTCTGGCAGACCGCGCAGCGAAGCTGTGCAGCAAGATCCAGCACGCGGCGCTGATCCGGAGACTCCTCGACCACTGCCGCCGCAGCAGAAAAAGCAAAAAATAGAAGAATAATTCCTTTTTTAATCAATTATTTATGCCCAGCTTCTCAACCAGTTTGAGCTCTATCTCTTCAGCCACCAAAGGGCCAATTTTCTTATCCACCACCATACCGTCAGCATCCAGAAAATAGGTCTCAGGCGCCCCATAGACCCCCAGTTCTATCCCGGCACGCCCCTCCAGATCATGGAGCGACCATAGATAGGGATCTCCAAGGCGACTTAGCCAACGCTCAGCATCTTTAAGCTTGTCACGGTAATTGAGACCGATAAAGTCGACCCGGTCTCCATATTTTCTTGCCGCCGCAACAATCACCTGATGTTCCGCCACGCAGGCACTACACCAGGAGGCCCAGACATTCACCAATGCCGGGCGCCCCCGAGTCGGCAGCGATCGCACCTTTCCCTGAAGATCAACGCCGCTGATGGGCGGCAGGGGCTTCCCCACCAGCGGCGATGGAATCGCTGAAGGGTCCCGACCCAGCCCGAAATAGAAGGCCGCGAACAACAGCAGTATTAATGGCGTAATCAGCAGCGCCCAGCGTCTGCCATTCACGAAACCGCATCTCCCTTACCGTGGCTGACCCGGGAGAAATTTGAGGCCCGATCAAGCAGAATCAGAAACACAGCAGCAAGCAGTAGCCCAGTACCCCACCAGATCAATTGAACCAGAGGGTTTACATAACCCTGAACCGCCCAGCCACGACCCTCCTGCTGGCCCATCACCAGGTAGAAATCACGCGCCAGGGTCGAATCGATTGCCGCCTCGGTAGTCACCATGCCGCTCACCGCATAGCGGCGTTTTTGCGGCCGCAGTTCGGTCCCCCGCTCCAGCAGCCGAAATACTCCCTCAACGGCGTGATAATTAGCCACCGATTTTTCCTCTACCGACACCAGCTCGGCGACTTCACCACCGACCATCAACCGATCTCCAGGCTGCATCACCACTGCCTGCTGAGACCTGAACAGCCCGGAACCGACCAATCCAGCAGCGACGACAATCGCACCAAAATGGGCCAGGGTTGCCGCGAAGTGGCGCCGATCCGCCCTCAACACGCCGAAGACGCCGGTCTTGCTTCCGGCAGATCTGGCAACCGCCAGACGCCCTCGTACATCCTGCACGAAGGTAAACAGCAATCCGCCCGCCAAAGCGGCCACCACCGCCACCTGCCAGTGGGGCTCCCAGATCAGCAACGAGATCACTGCACAACCGATCGCCAACGAGACTAAAGGCGCTAGCTTTTGTAGTAACCGACCCGGCGCTATCTGCCGCCACGGCAGCAAAGGCGCGGTAACCATCAGCAACAGCATTAACAACATCACCGGAGAGACCACACCGTTGAAATAGGGTGCAGCGACGGTAATCTTCTCATCCATGGAAAGGTCGAGAAACAGCGGGTACATGGTGCCCAGAAACACCATGACACAGCAGGCGGTAAACAGACCATTACCGAGCATAATGCCCGACTCACGCGATAACCACGCCATCGGCCGCGGCTCGCCATGGAGAGTATCGGCACGCCAGAACGCAAGCACCAGTGCAACGACAATCACTATTCCCATAAAAACCAGGATGTAACCGCCGCGTCCAGGGTCGACCGCGAAGGCGTGGACCGAAGAGAGAATGCCCGACCGGACCAGAAAGGTCCCCAGTAACGAAAGCAGGAAGGTGGTGATCATTAAAAACAGATTCCAGACCGGCAGCATGCGGCGCTGATCCTGCGCCATGATTGAGTGCAGCAGCGCGGTACCGGTCAACCAGGGCATGAAGGATGCGTTTTCCACCGGATCCCAGGCCCAGTAACCGCCCCAGCCAAGTTCGTAGTAGGCCCACCAGCCACCGAGCACAATACCGGCAGTCAGAAACAGCCATGCAATCAGCACCCAACGGCGCGCCAGCGGAATCCACTCATCGCTGCGCCAGCCACTGGCCAGAGCCGCCATCGCAAAGGCGAAGGGCACGGAAAAACCGACATAGCCGAGATAGAGCATCGGCGGATGGAACGCCATACCCGGGTCCTGCAGCAACGGATTGAGCTCCCGGCCATCAACCGGCACCACGGGCAGTCGCTCAAAAGGCGAGGATAGAAACAGGATCAACCCTAAAAAGCCGACCAGCAACCAGCCCTGGACGGCCATCACGTAGCCCAGATGGGTGGTGAACCGCTTACTGCCCTGCCAGCCAACCACTGCAGTGAACAGCGCCAGCACAGTAGCCCAAAGATAGAGTGAGCCCTCATGGCCACCCCAGAGGGCGGTTACCTTGTAGAGTAGCGGTAATTGACTATTGGAATTGTGCGCCACATAGGCGACCGAAAAGTCATCGGTGACAAAAGCGTGAACCTGAACCGCAGCGCCAAACAGCACCAACAGTGCCACCAGCGGAGCCGCATTGGTGGAGAGATTGTTTATTTGTGGCGCACCACTGAATCGGGCTAACAATGGTGCGGTACCCTGGAGCAAGGCCAGCATCAGGGCAAGCCAGGCGGCATAATGACCCAATTCAATCCAGGGCATTTCTACCCCCACAGGCAAGAAGTATTATCGGCATTTTTAACCGTCTAAATGAAGAAACAGGTTGAGTAATCCGCTTGTGCCTGGCCGCGATGCCCGACACCTGCCGGCGCCAGCCCGGACGTGAACCCGCCGAGACGCCAGACGCCTTTTGGATTGTACACCAGCCCGTCAGTTCCCCCAGCGCGGCTCAATCGGTGTAAAGCTCTGTTGCTATTACGCCTGGAGACCGTACCATCCGCTAAACTGTGATCAGTTGATGCAGACCGCAAGGCGCTGGCAGTAAACCATTGAGTCTCTGCCCAGCCGAAGTTTGTCGGATCTTCAAGTCACCCAGCCACCTCATCAGATCAACTCGAACCCCAACATTGTTTGCTGCCGAACAGATTAGCGCCCGCCGGGGCGAACGACTCCTGCTCAAGGACGTCAGTTTTTCCCTCAGCGAAGGTCAAGCCCTGCAGGTCACCGGAGAAAACGGCAGCGGCAAGACCACACTGCTGCGTATTCTTGCTGGTCTCAGCGACCCGGATCGCGGCCGGGTCACCTGGCAGTCGGAGGATATTCGCCAGTGCCGTGATCAGTTTCATCATAGTCTAACCTTCAGCGGCCACCATTTCGGCCTGCGCGGTGACCTGACTGCCCGCGAAAATCTCATTTTTCTACTCCCCGTTACGCTCTCATCCACAGAGCTTCTCAGTGTGATGGAACGTGTTGGCCTGACGCGCAGCATGGATCTACCGGCACGTTACCTTTCCCAGGGTCAGCGGCGCAGGCTGTTGCTGGCCCGTTTGCTCGCCCAGCAGAGTAAATTGTGGATTCTCGACGAACCGCTCGCGGCACTCGATCGCAACGGCATAGCCCTGGTGGAACAGATCTGTACCAACCACCTGAGTAACGGCGGCCTGCTGGTGGTTACCTCGCATCAGCCCATATCTTCGGCGCTGGGCAAACTAACCGAGCTGAGTTTATGAGCACAGCGGTGCAGTTGAGCAAACAATTCAAGCGGGAAATGGTGACCGCTTTTCGGCAGCCAGGCGATGCACTGGCGCCAGTGGTCTTCTATCTGATTATTGGCACTCTGTTTCCACTGGCACTCGGTTCCGACCCACGCCTGCTGACACAAATAGGTCCCGGCGCCATCTGGATCGCGGCGCTGCTGGCAATGCTGCTATCGCTGCACAGACTGTTTCGACCCGACCTCGACAACGGCTACCTGGAGCAGTTGCTGCTAATGCCCTGCCCGCTGTTCCTATTGATCGCTGCCCGACTACTTGCCCAATGGCTGCAAACCGCACTACCCCTGCTACTGGCAACACCGCTACTGGCAGAGGGGTTTGGCCTTTCCGCCGGGCTACTACCGGTGCTGCTATGTTCGCTATTACTGGGAACACCGGTGCTACTGTGTGTCGGCGCGATTAATGAAGCGCTGACATTAGCCAGTCGCGGCGGCGCCCTGCTGGCGCTATTGGTGCTACCGCTTTATGTACCGACGCTGGTGTTTGGCAGTGGTGCGGTCTATGCGGTCTCTTTTGGCGAGAGCCCAGCCGGGCACCTCTCGCTGCTTGCCGCGCTGTCACTGTTCACCGCCATGTTTGCCCCGGTAACGATTGCCGCAGCCCTGCGCATCTCCATTGATTAATATTGACCGGGAACTGCCATCCAAAACTGCCAACTATTGCGCGAACAGCGAAACATTCTGCAGCCAGACCATCCTGCTCTTATAATCATGTCCAGCATACCGGCAGCGGAACTTGCGGGTGCCAATCGAGTTCCAACCCGGTGGCTTGAGTAATCGACACCCTCACATTCAACTGACTAAGCCGATCAACCTGACTCATGTCTGTCATCCGCGAATACTGGCACAAGCTCTCCTCGGCCAAGCACTTTTATCCGATTGCCGGCGTACTGACCCCCTGGCTGCTGATTCCCGCGCTGCTACTGCTCGCCTGGGGCAGCTGGCAGGGGCTGGTAGTCGCGCCGGCCGATTATCAACAGGGTGAGAGCTACCGGATTATTTTCGTCCATGTGCCATCCGCATGGCTGTCGATGATGGTTTATATGGTGATGGCGGTTAATGGCGCCATCTACCTGATCTGGAAAATCAAACTGGCCGACCTGGTGGCCGCTGCCAGCGCACCGATGGGTGCCGCGTTCACCTTCCTGGCACTGGCGACCGGTTCCCTCTGGGGCAAGCCGATGTGGGGAACCTGGTGGGTCTGGGACGCAAGACTAACCTCCGAGCTGGTGTTACTGTTTCTCTACTTGGGGGTGATCGCCCTGCGCGGCGCTATTGACGATCGCCAGCGCGCGGGCCGCGCTGCCGGTCTTCTCGGCGTGGTCGGGGCCATCAACGTGCCGATCATCCACTACTCGGTAGAGTGGTGGGAAACACTGCACCAGCCAGCGACAGTAAGTAAATTCAGCGCCCCATCAATGCATTCCAGTATGCTGGTCCCGCTACTGGTGATGGCCATTGCCTTTACCCTGTTTTTCTTTGCCGTGCTGATGATTAGATTACGCGCCGGCATCCTTGAACAGGAGCGCCATACCCGCTGGATGGCGGAGCTTTACGACAACCAACCGGAATCGGGGCCAGCAAATGGCTGATTTTTTTGCAATGGGTGGTTACGCCGTTTACGTCTGGAGTTCATGGGGTCTCACCGTGCTGGTAATGATGACCACCCTGATTCAGGCGTTACGCCGCCTCAGGGCTCTTCGCCGGGAGGTAGAAGGCGACCTTCAGAAACCTGCAACGAAGATGCGCGCTGCTGCTTCTACTGATACACCTACCGCCAGCGATGAGATAACCATAGAAAGGAAGCTCGACCGTTGAAAAAAAGGCATCAAAAACTGGTTTACATGCTCGTCAGCCTTGCAGGATTAGCCATCGTGGTCGGCCTGGTGCTCAATGCCTTTTCCAGCAACCTGGTCTATTTTCGCAGCCCCAGTGACGTCGCCAACGGTACGGTCAACAGCGCCAACCCTTTTCGTCTCGGCGGTATGGTTAAAGAGGGCAGCGTCGTGAGGGAGCCCAACTCCCTCAAGGTCAGTTTTGTAGTCACCGACTATGCCCACGATGTCACCATCCACTACGACGGGGTGCTACCCGACCTGTTTCGCGAAGGCCAGGGCGTCGTAACCGAAGGCCAACTTGATGACCAGGGGGTCTATTCTGCCCACACGGTACTGGCCAAGCATGATGAAAACTACATGCCACCGGAAGTGGCGGATGCTCTGGAAAAAGCGGGCAAGATGCCTGGCTCCCAATCCGGCACCCAGGCTCCCTAACAGACCGGCTTCGGTTCGCGAGCAGAACTCACCTATTTGACCTAATCGATAGTGGACTCAGACCATGATCCTGATTCTCGACGCCGAAATTCACCAAGACCAGCAACGCCTTGATGGGCTACTCGCGCACCTGCGTAATCTACCCGGTGTCGAAGCGCGGCTACACCAGGTAACCGGCGCCGAGCAAACGGTATCCGAGGTCTATCTGATCGGCGACACCCATCGACTGGACCGCAACGACATCGCTGCGCTGGACGGAGTCGAACAGGTAATCAAGGTCTCCAGCGACTATCGGGTTCTTGGCCGTCACCAGGAAGACCGGCGCAGCGCCGGCTTCAGTTACCAGGGGCTCAATTTTGACCAGGACTCTCTGCACATTTTCGCCGGACTCTGCGCGGTCGATACCCCGGAACATGTCGACCAGATGATGGCGGCGGTGGCCGCCGAAGGCCTCGAGTGCACCCGTATGGGTGCGTATAAGCCGCGCACCAACCCCTACTCTTTTCAGGGTCACGGCGCAGACTGCCTGCCCTGGGTGTTTGAGTCCGCTGGCCGCCATGGCATTAAAGTGATTGCCATGGAGGTGACCCACGAAAGCCACATCGCCGAAATTGAACAGGCGTTAAAAGACACCGGTGACCCCTGCGGCGTAATGATGCAGGTCGGTACCCGCAACACCCAAAATTTTGAGCTGCTGAAAGCGCTCGGTCGTCAGCGTCGTTTTCCGGTACTGCTAAAAAGAGGCTTTGGAATCACTCTGGAAGAGTCGATCAACGCTGCTGAATACCTGGCCAGCGAAGGCAACGACCAGGTGATCTTCTGCCTGCGCGGAGTAAAGACCAATCTCGGTGACCCGCACCGCAACCTGGTCGATTTTGCCCATGTACCGGTAATAAAAAGCCAGACGCGCATGCCGGTCTGTATCGATCCCTCCCATTCTGTCGGCAGGCGTCATCAGAGCGAAGATGGGGTACTCGACCTGCTCCATGCTACCGCACAGGGCGTGATTGCCGGCGCGAATATGATCCTGATCGATTTTCACCCGCACCCGGAGCTCGCGCTGGTCGACGGCGCTCAGGCGCTAACCCTCGACGAACTGCCACTGTTTGTCGAAGACGTGCGCATCAGCCGCGAAGCCTACGAACAGCGGGTAAAGCTCTACCAGTAGCCTGGTTGGATTCTCTTATCCGATCAGGGACGCAGG
>OBIY01000667.1_pt1 | contig 12477 bp, 6 predicted proteins | sample 1519841 | NCBI WGS metagenome assembly OBIY01 (sample SAMN03019774, study PRJEB22545) | beach sand metagenome | biome: beach; feature: sea beach; material: beach sand | place: USA: Municipal Pensacola Beach, FL | collected 2010-07-30 | depth 30-40 cm m
TTTGCTACTCCGAAATGTCGTTGACTGATGTCAGCTTCTGCTGGGCTCGTTGACGGATAGGACCCCTCAAGTACAGCAGTTAGCGGTCTGATTAGGTGTATCGGCAACGCCAGGTTCAGCTTTAATTTTAGATATGGCTGAAAGATCGTTCACGCTACTTGGAACCCCGACTGTAGTTAGTGGAGATGAAGTCAGATTAGAGCAACGATACCGCGGAGAGGGAAACAAATCATCGTGACAGGCAGAGCTTTGGCCGCTACACTTAACGAACGTTAAGTTCAGGGTAATCGTCGTCTCCTGCTGGAGACTGGAATTAGTCATTCGGATTTTGGCTGAAAAACCGGGATGGCCGATGACGGTGCAAGCTCCAGGACTAACGTGTAATCAAATTTGAATGGCGCATCCGCTATGTACGGATGATCCCTAAAGAGGTGGATATAGTTTGATGAACATCGTTCAGGAAACAGTGGTGGCGGGAAACCAAACCCGAGAGGCAATTCTCGGATCTGCGGTAGAGCTATTCGCGGAGTCTGGATACAGCGGTGTCTCCATGCGTGATCTTGCCCGGGCCTGCGGCATAACGCCTGCAGCGCTTTATCACCATTTCGACAATAAACGCTCTCTGTATGTCGAGTCGATCAAGCACTCGTTTAAGGAACGAACCCAGGGTCTGGAAAAAATGCTTGAACAGACCGACAGTGGCGAGCAGACGGTGCGTAGTATTATGGGGTGGTTTACTGACCTGATCGCTGGTGATGTGATTTTTCGCAGGCTGCTGCATCGCGAATTGCTTGACGGAGACGCAGAGCGGTTAAGGCTGATTACCGAGCAGGTATTGCGCGAGCCGTTTGAACGCATCACCCGGACCGTTGAGCAGGTTTACCCCAAAATGGATGCCTCGTTTGTTGGACTGACAGTGATCTCTGCGCTGTTGGGCCATTTTGAGCTGGCTCCGGTGAGGGGTTTTCTTGGCATCGCCGAGGAGGGTTATGACAATGAACTTATTGGTGACCGTATCACTAATCTGATCCTGCACGGTTTTCAGGGCGTTTAGTCGCAGTAGAAGATTTCCTCGCCGGTCCTGAGTGGATCGGTGGTTGCAGCTTCACAGTTGATGTTGGCGTTTACCGTTCCTTAATCGGTCGTTCTATTTTGTTCATTGTCACTGGCCAGGTGTAACTGGATCATGCGGAAGTTGAAACGTATTTGGCATCGAGTATTTCTGCTGTTGGGCGCAGCGCTCGCCGGCTGCGGTGATCAGCACCATCCGGCAGTTGTAGAGCAAAGCACTGTTCACCTGATAGAGCCAATGCAGGTGCAGGAGGCCTCCCTCGAGCAGGTTTATCGGGTGCCAGGCAATGTTACTGCCGACGACAGTATCCAGCTTTCCTCACGTATCACCGGGTTTATCCAGAGTGTTGCGGTGCGCGAAGGTGACCGTGTCAGCCAGGGGGATCTGCTGGTGGAAATCGATTCCGCCGACGTACAGGGTGCTATTCGCAGTGCCGAGGCGGCACTCGCTTCGGCGCAGACCGACCTGGAGGACGCGCAACGTGATGTTGAACAGTATGGTGAGTTAGCCCGTCAGGGCAGTATCGCCGCCGATACCTTACGCAAGGCGAAGGTCCGCCTTGAGCTGGTGCGTTCGCAAATCAATGAAGCCAATGCCGCGCGTGAAACCGCTTTGGCCAACCTGCGTTACACCTCGATTCGCAGTCCGGTAGATGGCGTGGTGATTGAACTGCACAAACAATCGGGGGATCTGGCGACTACCGGCGCCCCCATTCTGCTGATCGAGTCCCAGTCTTCTCTGGTATTCCAGACTTACGTGGCGGAGCGTCGCGTAGCCTCGCTTTATCTGGGACAGAAGCTGGCGGTGGAGCTGGATGCGCTGGAGCGTCCGCTCAATGGTGAGGTGCTGCGTATTGTCCCTTCAGGTGATCCGGTTACGCGCCGGTTTGAGGTGAAAATTGCTTTGCCAGTGACCGCCAATCTGTTACCGGGAATGTTTGGTCGAGCCCGTTTTGTCACCGGTTCGATCAATGGAGTGGTGATTCCACGGAGTGTGCTGGTGGAGCGCGGGGGGCTCGAAGGGGTGATGGTGATCAGCGGTAACCGGGCTCATTTCCGCTGGTTGCGGATTGGCCAGCAATGGCCCCAACAACTGGAGGTGACTGCTGGGCTGGAGGCTGGCGAGCTGATTGTTGCCAATCCGGCGGATGACCTTTTCGATGGCGCGCTGATTGAATTAATTACCCCGGTGCCGGACGCAGCGGATTAGAGAGCATGGCGGAGAACAATAACTCTGCGGGGCGTCTGGCGGCCCTGTTTATCAATTCCCGCCTGACTTTGCTGTTTGTTCTTGGTGTCAGCCTGTTTGGTGTCCTGGCACTGCTGCTGACGCCACGGGAGGAAAATCCGCAGATCGTCGTTCCGGGCGTGCTGGTTACCATTGATCTGCCGGGTGCGTCGGTCGAAGAGGTGGAGTCGTTGCTGGTGATTCCGCTGGAAGGAATTCTGAGCGAAATTTCCGATATAGAGCACACCTACGCAACTGCAAGTTATGCGCGGGCCACTGTGCAGGTGGAGTTTGAAGTTGGTGTGCCGAAAGAGACCGCGCTGGTCAGAATTTACGACAAGGTTCAGCAAAACAGTCACCGCTTGCCGCCCGGCGCATCGCCACCGAGTGTGCAGCCAATTGATGTTGACGATATTCCAGTAGTCTCGGTAACCCTCAGTTCTGCCGACTATGATGACTACGCATTGAAGCGAATCGCCGACCGTATGGCGATCAGGTTACGTAGCCTGACTGATGTTTCCGTCGTCAGTGTTGTCGGCGGTCGAGACCGGGAGATCCGGGTCGAGTTCGATCCGGAACGCATGCAGGCTTTTGGCGTCAGCATAGACAGTGGGTTGCAACTTCTAGCCGCTACCAATCTGGGTGCGCAGGTTGGTAATACCGTAGATCGGGGCAGGGCGGCGCCGGTCTATGTGGATGGTCAATTAAGTTCCCTCAGTGCGGTCAAACGGCTGGTGGTCGGTCATTTCAATGACCGACCAATCTATCTGGAAGATGTGGCTGACGTGTTTGATGGTCCGTCGCTGGAGCGGCACTATCTCACCCGCTTTTCTCTTGGACCAGCGCACCCGGATTATCAGCCCGGCCAGCACCGTGAGGTTCCGGCCGTTACTTTGGCAATTGCTAAAAAAAGGGGAGCCAATGCGGTACGGGTCGCCGATCAGGTACTGGATCGGGTCGAGCGCATGCGCCAGCGAATGGCTCCGCAGAAGGTCAGGTTTGATGTCACCCGCAATGATGGTGTTAAGGCCAATAAGGCGGTCAATCGTCTGGTTCTGCAGCTCGGTATTTCCCTGGTGTTTGTCAGTGTTGTGCTTGGCGTTTTTCTCGGCTGGCGAGAAGCGGCTATCGTGACCCTGCTGGTGCCGCTAAGTTTTTTCATCACGCTGATGGTCGATTATGCGATCGGTATCAGTATCAACCGGGTGACCCTGTTCGGACTGATTCTCTCTATTGGCATGTTGGTAGACGCCGGTATTGTGGTGGTTGAAAACATCCATCGGCGGCTGAATGATGCGCCAGATGCCGATTTCCCGGCCATTGCCGTTGATGCCACCCGTGAGGTGGGTAACCCGACTAATCTCGCCACCTTTGCGATCATGGCCGTGTTTAGCAGCATGATTGTGATCAGTGGCATGCAGGGAGAGTATTTTTTCCCGATCACTGTCGATGTTCCGGTGGCTATTTTTTCCTCGCTGGTCGTTGCCTATATCGTTGGACCCTGGGCAGCAGTCCGATTGCTTAAACCGGCTCAGCGTAGCGAGATGGCGGAACAGCGCGATGCACTGGTATTCAGCAGTTACGGTCGCTGGCTGGGACGGGTGCTCGACAGTTCCAAGGTGAGGCGTAACCTGTTTCTGGTGCTCACTGTGCTGCTGGTTCTGGCGCTGTTGATGCCGACCTGGCAGTTTCTCCGCCCGCAAGGGGTGGCGGGTCCACTTTCTGCAGGCGGGGTGGCACTCACTTTTCTACCCAAGGATGACCAGAATACCTTCAATATCACCATCGATATGCCCGAGGATCACGTCATTGAGGAGAGCGCCCGGCTGGTTCGAGCAGTTGGCGCGGTACTCGAGCGGGAACCGCTGGTGCGTGAGTTTCTGACTACCCTGAGTATCCCGGGGGTGGTTGATCTGCCCGGGCTGCTGCGGGGCAATCTAAGCCGCTATGGAGAATACTTTGCGGAGATTCGGGTCAATCTGTTACCAAAGGACCAGCGTATTATCTCGTCGATCGGCTTTGTTGCCGACCTGCGCGAAAAACTGGCCACCGTAGAGCAGCAGTTTCCGGGGGCAGTCATCCATCTGGTTGAGGATCCGCCCGGGCCACCTAACCGCGCCATGGTGCTGGCAGAAATATATGCCAATGACCGCCAACAACACCGCGAAATGGCAGAGCTGGTCAAGCGGCAATTCCTGCAGACCTGGGATATGGTCGAGGTGTTTGACAGTGAACCGGTGGCGATGACCCGTCACCGGGTGGTTGTAGACCAGGAGAAAGCGGCGCTCTCTGGCGTCACTACGGCACAGATCGAAAGAACCCTGCGGGTGCTGTTCGATGGTCAAATTGTCGGCAATGTGCATATGGCTGGTGAGTTGAATATGGTGCCGATGCGGGTGATGGTACCGCGGCGCTATCAACTGAGCATGGATCAGCTCGACCGGGTCTATCTGAGCAATCCAGAGGGGCAACGTATTCCGCTGACCGAGGTGACCCGAATTGTCAGCGAGCCAGAGGAGGCGCCGATTCAGCGCAAGGACAATGAGCGGGTGATCTATGTCGGTGGCGAGCAGCGTTCGGGAACCTCTTTTAATGCCGTGCTTGATCTGGATGCCCGGATCAGAGAGCTGGCCGCCACGGATGGAATAACCCTGCCGACCAGTAATCTGACTCTGGTGGAATCGGCGCCGGATACCGTTAACGGCCTGCAACTGCTCTGGAGCGGGGAGGTGCGGATGATGCTCGACACCTACCGCGAGATGGGCCTGGCGCTGCTACTGGCGGTGACTTTTATATTCCTTATTCTGGTTGGTTATTACCAGTCCTTCGTTGTGCCGTTAATCGCCATGTCTGCGATTCCGCTGGGGGTAATCGGGGTGTTTCCGGGCCACTGGTTGCTTGGTGTGCCGTTTTCTGGTGCTTCCATTATTGGAATTATTGCCCTGTCCGGCGTGGTCGTGCGGTCATCGCTGCTGATCATCGATTTTGTCGGTGAGAGGGTGGCAGCTGGTGTTGATCTGCGCACGGCAGTGCTGGAAGGCGCTACGTTGAGGTTGAGGCCAATTTTTCTGACTGCGGTGACGGTCCTGCTGGGTTCGATGGTGATGTTGTTTGACCCGGTCTTTAACGGCCTGGCGGTGAGTCTGATCTTTGGCACCCTGGTGTCGACCGGACTGACGGTGATCGTGATTCCAGCCATCACTTATCGTTTTGCGCGTTGGGAGGCTGCACGCGGCCGACAGTTTCTTGCTCGCAGCTAGTGTGCGAACATCGCCAGCTCAGCGGATTAAACCGAAGAGTCGGCATCCGCGAAACTGGAGAGACCGTCAGAATCTTCGGTTGAAGCGAGTTTTCTCTCCCTGCGTCTGAGCAGGGCCTGTTCCACCAGTGAATAGGCCGCTGGAATCACCACCAGTGTCAGCACTGTGGAACTGATCATTCCGGCGATGATGGTGACCGCCATCGGCCCGTTGGCCTCTGCACCGGCGCCATACCCCATCGCTGCCGGCAGCATCGCCAGGATGATAGTCAGCGAAGTCATCAGCACTGGCCGCAGGCGAATCGGACAGGCTCTTTGTAATGCCTCATCAATCGTCATGCCGTTTTGGCGGTACTGGTTGGTCATATCGACCAGCAGGATCGAATTTTTCGCTACCAGCCCGACCAGTAGAATCATGCCGATCATTGAATAGATGTTAATGGTCATGTCCATTGCCCAGAGTCCGAACAGGCCTCCCACTACTGCCAATGGTTGTGCGAGCATGATGATCAGTGGCTGTAGCAGTGAGTTGAACTGACTGGCCAGCACCATGTAAAGCAGTAATAGCGCCAGGGTGAAGGTGCCGCCCATGATCTGTGAGGTTTCCAGATAATCTTTGGAAACGCGGACAAACACCACTTCGTAGCCGGGCGGCAGGTCAGTGGCAGCCTGCTGCACCTTGGCGATTGCTTCGCCGAGCGGTACCGTCGGTTCGGCGTAAAAACTGGCGGCGTATTGCAGGTCGTAGCGGGAGATTACCGCCGGTCCCAGTGTCTCTTCGAATCTGGCGATGGTGTCGGCCCTGACGGTCTCGCCGCTGCGTGAACGCAGGTAGATCTTGCGCAGATCTTCGGGGCGCTCGAACTGTCCCTCGCGTGCCTTGATACGGACGTCGTAGCGCTCTCCATCGCCCGGGTCATCGTTGTAGTAGGCGACATCAAGCCCCCCCATCAGCATGTTTACCGCCTGTGATACCTGTGCGGTACTCAGGCCGAGGCTGTGCGCACGTACCCGGTCAACATCCAGCCTCAGCTGCGGCAGGTCGAGCTGCAGGTCCAGGTCAATCCGGCCGAGTTCGGGAAAAGTGGTGGTGAGTTTCTGCTGCAACTGCTGGCTCAGTTCTGACACTTTCTGCAGATTGGTGCCGCGCACAACAAACTGCAGTGGCTCGCCGCGGGCACCTGGTATCGCCGGTACCCGGCCGGCAAAACCGAGCATGCCGGGAATTCTCGACAGCTCCGCCTGCATATTCCGGATCAATTCCACCTGCGTGCGGCTTCTCTGCTCCGGTGGAACCAGGCGCACAAATACCATACCGCGACTAACGCTTCCAGTAGGACCGACGCCGATGGCAGCCCAATAGTCGAGAACCTCCTGCTGTGATCCGAGGATGGCTTCAATCCGCTGCATACGTTGGTCGGTGTAATCAAGACTTGAACCGAGCGGGGTTTTGAAAAAAACCAGAAACCCGCTTTCATCCAGGTCAGGCTCGAAGGTTTTGCCGAGCTGGTTAAACAGGAAATAGCTCGGCAAGATAGCGATGGCGGTGAGCAGCAGTACCCACCATCTATGGGTCAGGGCGATTTTCAGAATCGATGCATAGCGTTCCTGGAGTCCGTCAAGAGCAGTTAGCAGTGCGCTGCCGACGCGGCCGTGTTGCACTTCGGTTTTGAGCAGGCGTGAGCAGAGCATTGGCGTCAGAGTTACTGCCACCAGCAGCGAGGCGAGCACTCCAACGGTAACGACGATCGCAAACGAGTTGAAAAACATGCCGACAATACCGCCCATAAACACCACTGGACCAAAAATGGATACCAGCGAGAAGGTTGCGGCGACAATGGCAAAATAGACCTCGGTAGCTCCATTGGCGGCGGCAGTGACCGGGTCGGGATCGATCTCTTTCATGTGACGGTGGATGTTTTCCAGCACCACAATGGCATCATCGACGACTACGCCGATCAGCAGCAGCAGTGCCAGCATGGTCATGGTGTTCAGGGTCAGGCCACTGAAGTAGATCAGCATGATCGCCGCCAGCAGCGACACCGGAATCGCCAGAGCCACGATCAATGTTGCGCGGAAGTTAAGCAGAAACAGAAACACTACCGCCGCCGCAAGCAGGGCCCCCAGATAGATGTGCTCAGTCAGTGCTTCAATGGAACCTTCAATAAAGCTGGAATCGTCCCAGGAGACCTCAAGCCGCAAGCCGGGCGGAAGGTTGGGAATCAGCTCCTCCTCCATCCGCTTTTTTACTGCGCGGGCGATGGCCACCGTATTGGCATTGCTGATTTTTACAATACCCAGGCCGATGGATTGGCGCTCCACGTAGCGGGCGATGGTACGTCGGTCCTGGGCGCCACTGATCACATTGGCAACATCGCGTAACAGAATGGGCAGCTGGTCGCGGTAGCCGACAATCAGCTCTTCCATCTCACGAACTTCGTGGTACTCCTGGTCGAGCTTGATCAGAAACTCGGTCTGTTCGCCAACGAGAAATCCGCCCGGTAGCTGGAAGTGTTCGTTACGTAACGCCCGAATCAGCTCATCGGCAGTGACCCCCAGTGCTGCCATCCGTTGCAGGTCGACCTCGATACGGATATTACGATCGAAACGACCGCCGATCTGTACCTCGCCGACGCCACTGATGGTTTCAAGTTTTTTCTTCAGTACAGTACGTGCGTAGCGGCTCAGTTGGCTGGTGGTACGGTCGCCATCGAGGTTGAGCCACATGATCGGCTGGGCACCGGTTTCGAGCTTCGCAATTACTGGATAATCGGCGTCATCAGGGAGTCTTCGCAATGCCTGGTTGACCTTCGCCTGCACCTCATTGAAGCCAACATCAACATCCTTGTCGAGTTCGAATATCACGATCACCATGGAAGTCCCGGTACGCGAGGAGGACTCAATGCGGCGGATACCGGGAATGGCGTTAACCGAGGTTTCGATGACGTTGGTGACGGCGGCATCAACCACATCTGGGTTGGCGCCCTGCAACGTGGTCAATACGGTGACCGCCGGGAACTGTATCTGCGGATAACGATCAACCCCGATGCGTTGATAACTGATGATGCCGAACAGCATAATCAGTGCGCTGATCATGCCCGCGAGTACGTGGCGTTTTATGGAAATCTCGGGAATCGACATGGCCATGACAGCACTCCTCTACGATAACGCGCGATTCGGTCGGGCGGATGTGCATGTAACACCTGTCTACACCCGCAAATGGGTCAATTCGTTACGCTGGCCAGTCACTCCGCCGTGCTGGCGAGAGGGGTGCCTTTAACTAACGCACCCTCGGAAAGATAGGCTGCGCCATCGACCGCAATAGTTTCACCGGTCTCTAAACCGGCAATAATCTCCACCTCTCCAGAAAGATATTCGCCGATGGTGACCAGCCTTTGTTGGGCGCGATCGCCATCAATGACATAAACGACGCGGCCCGCAGGACGTAATACCAGCGCTAAAGTCGGTATGACAATGCTTTCACGGATAGCCAGCACTACCGAACCGTTGACGCTGCTACCCGGTAGCCAGTCACCGGGGTTTTCAACATCAATCACCGCTTCGCCAGCTCGACTGGTGGGTTCGACCATCGGTCTCAATTCAGTGATCGAGCCGGTCACCGTTCCAGTCGCTGATGCTGGTGTATCAAGGCGCACATCCTGTCCCGGTTGAAGTTGTCGAATCACCGTCTCTGGAAAGGGTAAGTGGGCGCGCAGCTGACTGGCATCGGAAATCTGAAATGCGGCGTCACCTTTTCTGACGTAATCACCGACATCGATATGCCGACTCTGTATCTGGCCACCAACCGGAGCCCTTATTTCGCACTTTTGCAGCTCTCTTGCGGCTATGTCGGCAAGTGCCTGGGCAGTGGTCAGCTGTCTTTGCAGTGCTTTAAGTGCTGCTTCTTCATCTTCGAGAGCGTTGTCGGAGACAAAATTGTCATCAAGCAGACTGCGCAGGCGCGCAACCCGGCGCCGCTGGTTGTCAATCAGTGTCTGAATACGATCTACCTCCCCGGTACGGGAACGCAGCTGGTTTTCATAATCGGTAGGGTCGATCGTGGCCAGTAATTGGTCAGTGGCCACATGAGCACCAATGTCGGTTTCTATCCGTAGTACCTGACCAGCCACTTCGGCGGCAACAACCGGTGCGGCTTTGGTTTCGATGTAACCGGTGGTGGTCTCAATGACTTCCACGGCTCTACTAGAAACAGTCAGTGTGGTTACCGGCGTGGATCTTGGCGGCGCGGCTTTGGCCGCCTCATCTTCGCTGCACCCGGCTGTCATTAGAGACAGTACGATGAGTGTTACGGCGCTTAGCTGTTTCATCAGGATGGTCCCCTCCCGTCTCATCCATAAGATCGTAGGGGTCACCGCGCGACCACAGGGTTGCGCCTTTGTCAGGACCGCGCCAGTTGGTGATGACTCAGCACTGGGTTAATCCAGCACTGGCTCAAACCAGAGCGTGATTACATCGGCAGGGTGTGTGATTACCGCCGGTAATCGCCTGGCAGCCGGTTATCCTCCGATATTTGCCAGCAGCGATGCTAACACGTCTGTAAGGAGGTCAGAAGCGCCACCGAACAGCAGGCCTGTGGGTTCAAATCCCTGTCGGGAGCCAGTCGAGGTGACCCTGACTCATGCTACCGAGGAGAGCTCAGCTGCTGCGCAGCGTCAACAATCATCCGCTCTGTTGTTGACCAGTCGACACAGCCATCGGTTACCGACACGCCGTATTTAAGGTCGCTGAGGTTTTCTGGAATCGACTGATTTCCTGCTTCCAGGTTGCTTTCGATCATCAGGCCGACGATTGGACTACCGCCAGCGGCCACCTGGTTTACGCAGTCGCTCATGACTGCCGGCTGCTGTTCAGGGTTCTTGCCGGAATTAGCGTGGCTGCAGTCGACTACCACATTGCTGGCCAGCGAGGCCTTTTCCAGCTGCTTCTGACAGGCGGTTACCGCCTCCTGCTGGTAGTTGGGCCCATCATGACCACCGCGCAAAACCACATGGCCATAACGGTTGCCGCGAGTGCGGATGACTGCTGACAACCCGTCTGCGTTGATACCGAGGAAATTGTGTGGGCTGGAGACCGATTTCATCGCATTGACCGCTACTTCGACGTTGCCGTCAGTGCCGTTTTTGAAACCAACCGGTGTCGATAGACCGCTGGCCATCTCACGGTGGGTTTGCGATTCAGTGGTACGTGCGCCAATGGCAGTCCAGGTGACCAGCTCCTGAAGGTACTGGGGCATGATCGGGTCAAGCGCTTCGGTTCCTACCGGTAGTCCCAGCTCGGCGATATCAAGGAGTAGTTGGCGGGCCAGGCGGATTCCCTCTTCAATATGGAAAGAGTCATCCAGACGTGGGTCGTTGATCAGTCCTTTCCAGCCGGTTGTGGTGCGCGGTTTTTCAAAATAGACCCGCATGATCAGCAACATCTGTTCGCTAACCTGGTCGGCCAGGGTTTTCAGTCGTCGGGCATACTCCATCGCCGCGTCAACATCATGGATTGAGCAGGGGCCAACGACCACAAACAGCCGGTGATCATTTCCGTCGAGAATATCGCAGACCGCTTTACGGCCATTGGTGACGGTTTCTGCGGCGATTTCGGTAACGGGTAGTTCCCGACCAATCTGTGCCGGAGTGGGCAGAACTTCCTGTGATGCCACGTTCAGATTGCTCAACTGGTCCATGCTATGTATCCCGCCCGGTGTTGGCATGGCTCAAAGAGCCAATAACCAGGCCAGTATTGAAGATAGGGTGAAAAAGGTGGTGGGCGATACTGGGATTGAACCAGTGACCCCTACCGTGTGAAGGTAGTGCTCTCCCGCTGAGCTAATCGCCCCCTTTTCGCAGGCCGCCGATTCTAGGTTTTTGCCCCGGTAACGTCAATGATTGCGCGGTTTACAGCTGCGTGCAGTGGGGCCGCTTTGCTTTAAAATAACCACGCCGACCAGACCCCAAAAATTACGCCGGGCTCATGGACCGGTGGCAGCTGTGCAGTTTTCCACCGAATTCGATTGCAACTTCAAGAGGTATTCATGACCGTCAAGACCCGTTTCGCACCCAGCCCTACCGGTTATCTCCACATCGGTGGAGCGCGGACCGCACTTTACTCGTGGCTGGTGGCGCGAAAACAGGGTGGTAAATTTGCTCTCAGAATAGAGGATACCGACCGTGAAAGATCCACCCAGGAAGCGGTGGATATTATTCTTGAAGCGATGCAGTGGTTGGGCCTCGATTACGATGAAGGGCCGGTTTATCAGACTGAGCGGATGGGGCGTTATCGGCAGGTGATCGATCAGCTGCTTGAACAGGGCGATGCCTATCATTGTTACTGTAGTCGCGAGACCCTGGATCAGATGCGCGAACAGGCGATGGCCGCCAAACAGAAACCGCGTTACGACGGGCGCTGCCGAAAAAGAAGCGAGCCGGTGGCAGGAGTCGATCCGGTGGTGCGCTTCAAAAACCCACTGGTGGGTGATGTGGTGGTCGATGATCTGGTCCGTGGACGGGTGGTGATCAGCAACGGTGAACTGGACGATTTGATCATTGCCCGTAGCGACGCTACCCCAACCTACAACCTCACCGTCGTGGTGGATGACCTGGATATGCAGGTGACCCATGTGCTACGCGGTGATGATCACCTCAACAACACACCACGGCAGATCAATATCCTGCGCGCCCTGGGTGCGGAGCCGCCGGTTTACGGCCATGTGCCGATGATTCTCGGCGGCGACGGCAAGCGGCTCTCCAAGCGTCACGGCGCAGTTAATGTGCTGCAGTACCGGGAACAGGGTTACCTGCCTCACGCGCTGCTCAACTATCTGGTTCGTCTTGGCTGGTCTCACGGGGATCAGGAGCTGTTCACCGTCACCGAGATGATCAAGCTATTTGAGAAGATAGTCAACCAGATC
>OBIY01000668.1_pt1 | contig 12475 bp, 17 predicted proteins | sample 1519841 | NCBI WGS metagenome assembly OBIY01 (sample SAMN03019774, study PRJEB22545) | beach sand metagenome | biome: beach; feature: sea beach; material: beach sand | place: USA: Municipal Pensacola Beach, FL | collected 2010-07-30 | depth 30-40 cm m
GAGGTTGTCACGGTTACGCATTGGATGGATTTGCCAGATGACCCGGCACACTAACACTGGAATAAACCGACCTGATAAAGTCGGGTCATAAAAATCAATCAGTTAGAGGCTGTATAAATAAACAGGAAAGGCGATATGGCTAGAGGCGTGAATAAGGTAATTTTGGTGGGGAATTTGGGTCAGGACCCGGAGACCCGTTATATGCCTAGCGGGGGCGCGGTGACTAATATCACCCTCGCGACCAGTGAAAGCTGGAAAGACAAGCAGACCGGTGAGCCGCAGGAGCGCACGGAGTGGCATCGGGTTGTATTCTTTAATCGTTTGGCGGAGGTTGCGGGGGAGTATTTGCGCAAGGGCAGCAAGGTGTATGTCGAGGGTTCCCTGCGCACCCGTAAATGGCAGGATAAGAATACGGGCCAGGATCGGTACACGACTGAAATTGTTGCCAGCGAGATGCAGATGTTGGATTCGAGGCCGCAGGGTGGGGCGGCCCAGGGGGGCGGGCAGGAAGCCCCGCCGCCAGCGGTGCAGGACGGGTCAGGCGGGATGAATAATTTTGATGATGATATTCCTTTTTAAATAACAGTGAGGGCGGGCGATGAGGCTTCAATCGGCTAAGCGGGCGTGGACGGATGTGCATTCAGCGTTTTTTCTGGCGCCGTGTTGGGACGGGTTGTCGATGCCGGCGGCCAGCGGGCGGTGTTTGCATTGTCCGTTTTGTCGTCAGCCCGGTTTTATTAAGCGGTTGGATGAGCCGGAGTATGTGGGTGGTGTGTTGATGCGCTGGTCGTGCAGGCATTGCGGGGAGTTGGTACGCCATCCGTTGATGCTGAAGCGCAGGGGGTCGATTACGGCCACTGATTCTCGCGGGGCGCAAGCGGGGGCGGGTGATCTGCGGATTGTGGATGGGCTTCAGGCGGGGCGGGTGTTGGCGGTGATTGAGGCGCTGCCGGAGCACTGTTATGCGTGGGGGCGGTGGGTGTATACGGACGGTGAGCCCCGGGAGCGTGATAATTGGGAGGCGGTGATTTCGCTTTGGTTGATGCACGGGCTGGATGCTGCGAAGGCGCCGCAGCCGGAGGGGCGCGGCGAGTGGCTGTTGGAGCAGCGGATGTTGGCGATGGTTTTGTCGGATACGCGGCAGCGGGAGATGAATGGTACGGCGCTGTATACGCGGGCGGATATTGCGCGGGAGCTGGGGGTTGATCGTCGGCATCTGGATATGCGGTATAAGTGGGGGCGGCGCCACCGCGCGGTGGTTGAGGCGTTGGCGGGTTTGATTGCGGATGCGCTGGAGCCGGTGCAGGCGGTGGTGGATGAGATGCGGGCGGCGGAGCGGGCGGCTTGAGCCTATTTTGGGTTATTTGTGTTTTTTGGCGCTTTTTGCTGATTTTTGGCTTGACGGGCAATACGACAAATCAGTAGGGTAAATGTCATTGTGGGGTGAGTGCCCCCTGACGTGGTAATTAGAGTGATTTGGATGCTGACAAACCCGCCTTAACGGCGGGTTTTTTGTGCCCGGATAATAACGCCCCCGTGCCCTGCCCCGCTTGCGGGGCTTTTTTTTGGATTAATTATGTCGGATTTATCAGAGCGCAAGGTGCGCGAGTGGCTGGATCGGATTTTCCGTCATGAGGGCGGGTATAGCGATGAGGCTGACGATCCTGGTAACTGGACGGGCGGCGTGGTTGGTAAAGGTGAGCTGCGAGGCACAAAGTACGGTATTTCGGCGGCGGCTTATCCTGATATTGATATTTTGTCGCTGACCGCGGCGGAGGCGAGCGAGCTGTATCGGCGGGATTATTTACAACCTATTGGGGCAGGACGCTTCCGCGAAGGTGTCGCTTTTCAGTTGTTTGATCTGGCGGTGAATTCTGGCCCGGCCAGGGCGGTGCGTTTGCTGCAAAAAGCGATTGGTGTGGTTGATGACGGCGTTGTTGGCCCGGTGACGCTGGGTAGGCTGCGCGCGTTGAGCGAGGGTGATGTGATCATGTTGGTGCTGGCCGAGAGGCTTGATTTTATGCGCGGGCTGAAAGGCTGGAGCGCGTTTGGTAATGGCTGGATGCGGCGCATTGCTGAAAATTTGCGCTACGGCGCTGCGGATAGTGACTAGGGGTGGGTATGGCGGCGAACGAAACCGGCGTGGTCGCGGTGGCCAATAAGGTTGCCTACAGCGGCGCTGGTGTTGCGGCCGGCTCAGGGGCCTACGGCTGGTTAGGTGATAATCATTACCTGGTTGCTAGCTGCGGTGTGTTGGTGGGTATTTTGGTGGCCGTTTATGGGGCATACCTCCAGACACAAAAAAATACTCGCGAAAAGCGAGAGCATGAAGCGCGCATGCGAAAGCTGCTTGATGACTGATGCTTGATGGCTATCTGGATAACGGATGGCATCCTGGGTTTGGGCGATTTGTGGTCGATCATTATGGGTATTGCAAAGCGGACGCAGCTTGGCACGAGGCTGCGGCGCGCGATGATAATCCGGATGAGGATGTGGTAGAGGCGGTGTTTTTTGATTGCCACCGCAACTATCAGTATCGCGATGACGGGCCGGGCCACAGTTGGCGGGTGTTAAATTTTTTCTCGAGTGATCGACAGTTTGGTGATTGTGAGGATTTTTGGCTGGGAGCGCGCGAGGTGTGTAAGGCGCGCGGGCTGGCTTCTCGGATGTTGATGTGCCGGGCGCGTGACGGTGATTCGCGGTTGCACGTGGCGGTGTTGTTGGGTCGCTGGGTGTTTGATTGCAATATGTTGTGGCCTGTGCGGTATGAGCGGTTCGGCGAGTTGTTTTCGGTTGAGAGGATTAGCGGATATTCGTTGTTGAGCGCTTGGGCGCCGGCGATTGGGGAGCCAGGTTGATGTTTCTGTCGGATATTAATGGCTTCGACCATCGGCCCTATGTTGTAAGCGGGCGGATAAGCCCTAATCTGGTGGTCAATCAAAACTGGATATTTTGGGGTGCGGACGGATTGGTTTACGGCGTCCCGCCCGGGTTTGTTTACAACCTGGCGTCACGGCCTGCGTTTTCTGAGTTTTATATTCCTAAGCTGGGGCGGACGCAAAGGCCCTCAGCTATCCACGATCTATTCTATGTTCTGCGGGTAAGTGGCAAGCGCTGGTCTGACCTGCAGTATTTCAAAGCCTGTGTAGCGGACGGGGTTACAACTGATCGCAATTGGGTTATGCGTGGTGGCCTGACGCTGTTTGGCTGGTTTGCGTGGTGGAGCGATGACAAATTTGTTGTTGTTGGCTCTAACAATCGGCGCATCACGAACCCGGTAGAGATTGAGCGATATAAACGGTGGGCTAACGGCATATCGATTGCCGAGGCCAGGATGAGGCTGGAGTTTACTGATAATGTAATAGCGCTATCAATCGAGCAGGAACAGGAGCTAGGCTGGTGAGACTGTTAATAATCATAGTGGTTCTGGTGCTGGCGGGCTGCGCGGAATATCAGGCGGTCATATCTGAGCGCGGCGCACAGGCTGCGGATGAAGCGCTAAACGCAGCAAGCTGGGCGCACTGTAAGAGCGCGACAGCTGCGGCGGTCGAGCGGAAATATCAGGTCTACACCAATCCCAACGGGCCAAAGGCTGGCGCATGGCGTGAGTTGTGCTATGGCGCGGATGAAGCTATTGACAAATAGCAGTGGTAAGCGCGGGCGGTGGTGCTCTCGATGCAAAACGTCGCACAGCGATAAATGTCCGCAGGCGGCCAGCGGGATTGCCTGGCGTAGCGCAAAAGCAGGGTATGGCGGGCGGGGCGGCAGGCCCTGGCGGCGTAAGCGATTGCTGGTATTTAGCCGCGATAACTATTTGTGTCAGGAGCATCTGCGCAACGGTGCTCTGGTGTCTGTTTCAGGGCGCGGAGAAGGGCATGGGGTTTGTGATCACATCATCCCGCTCGCTGAGGGCGGGTCAGATGATGAGACCAACTTGCAAACGCTGTGTCAGGCGTGCAGCAAGGATAAAACACATCAAGAATCTATGAGGGGGAGGGGGCGTTTAAAGTCTACAGCCTGACGCGTGGACATTGCATACCCCGTGTGATTTTTATCTGGGTTTAATTAAATAGAGTTTCACCACTAGGTTTGGTGGATTGGTTGGTAATGGATATGGCCGGACGATATAAACAAGGGTCGGTAGCGCAGCACCCAAATTACGACAAGGCGCTGGAGTCAAGGGCGGCGGAGGACGCGAGGCGAGAATCCGCCCGCAGCGCAGCTAAAACCCTGGCCAAAAAATTAAAGCCGCGCGGGATGAATGATGCGGAAAAGCGCGTGTGGGACAGGGTTGCTCCCGAGCTTGCTGCCGAAGGGCGACTCAAGCTCCTGTATGTTGATTTTGTGCAGGAATACTGCGTTGTTAAAGCGCGGCTAGACCATGTTCGAGCCGACCTGGATATGAACGCATGGACCTACGAAACAGAAGGCCGCCACGGGCTCCAACGCAAAAGCCGTCCCGAGGTTGGCCAGTACAATGATGACTGGCGCAAATGGAATTCCCTGGTAGGCCAGCTTGGCTTATCGCCGGCTACCGAGTTGCGTTTTAACGATCCCCAGGGGTCGCTTTTCGACAACCCCTTCGACGACGTGTAAGTGGCAGATATCTCCTGGCAGCGCGACGAAGACATCGAAGCGCTGGCGGAGATTGCTGCCTATTGCAAATCCGTTATTAGCGGAGAAAAACTAGCGTGTAAATGGGAACGCCTCGCGGTTGATCGCCATCTGACAGATCTGCGCCGCGCGGAAAACGGCTGGAAATACCGCTTCGACGAACGCCTGGCATGCAAAGCCATCAGATTTATACAGCGCCTGCCCCACGTAAAGGGCCACTGGGCCGCCCTGCGCGGCAACGCGCGACTGCTCCATCTGGAGCGCTGGCAGAAATTCATCATCGCCAACCTGTTTGGCTGGGTGTCCGTTGAAACAGGGCTGCGCAGATTTCGTGAAGCCGACATTATCGTTCCGCGCAAAAACGGCAAATCCATTTTGGCGGGCGGCATCGGCAACTACATGCTACTCGAAGACGGCGAATACGGCGCCGAGATATACAGCGGCGCCACCAACGAAAAACAGGCGTGGGAAGTGTTCCGCCCCGCGAAACAAATGGTGGAGCGCACCCCGGCCCTGCGGGCAGCCTACGGCGTCACCGCCCACGCCAAACGCCTGGAGCGCGACAAAAACGGCAGCAAAACCCCAGCAGACAACAGCCGATTCGAGCCAGTAATAGGCAAACCCGGCGACGGCGCCAGCCCCCACTGTGCCATCGTTGACGAATTCCACGAGCACGAAAGTGACGATCTGTACGACACCATGCTCACCGGCATGGGCGCACGGCTCCAGCCACTCATGCTGATCATCACCACCGCTGGCTCCAACACCGCCGGCCCCTGCTACGCACGGCAGCAAGAATGCCAGGACATGCTCGAAGGTACACGGGACGACGACGAACTGTTTGCCGTTATTTACACCATAGACAAAGACGACGACTGGACCACCGAAGAAGCCCTGATCAAAGCCAACCCAAATTACGGCATCTCCGTAGGGCCGGACTTCCTTAAATCCCGCCAACGTGACGCCATCACCTCGGCGCGCAAGCAAAACGTATTTAAAACAAAACACCTTAATATCTGGACCAGCGCCAAAGAAGCTTGGCTCAACATGGAAGATTGGCACAGGCAGGCCGATCCAGAATTGAGGGCACAAGAATTCGCGGGCGAAGCAGCCGCTTTAGGGCTAGACCTCTCAACAGTTGATGACCTCACCGCAGCCGTTAAATGTTTCCGGCGCGAAGTCGGCGGAGAAGACCACTACTACCTGTTCGGGCGGTACTACTGCACCGAGACCAAAACCCAGGAAAACCCGCACTATCAGGAATGGGTACACAACGGCCACCTTTATGAAACCGACGGCGAACGCATTGACTACAGCGTCATCGAAGACCACATCGACCAGGACGCCATCGATTTTGTGATTGAGCAATGCTTCTACGATCCGCACGGCGCCGAGCATCTCGCGCAGCGCGTATCGGTTAACTGCGAAATCGAAGCCGTATCCGTCGCCCAAACATACACCAACTTTAGCGCGCCCATGCGTGATTTCGAGGGCCTGCTTAAAGCCGGGCGCATCCACCACGACGGCAACCCCTGCCTCGCCTGGATGATGAGCAACGTCGTGGCCAAGGAAACGATGGACGGCAAAATGACCCGCCCAGTCAAAGAAAATCGAGCCAACAAAATTGACGGCGCGGTAGCGGCGCTGATGGCGTTTTTAAAAGTATACGAAATCGCCGAAGAAAAAGGCGTCCCTGGGATACACGTTTTATGAACCAAAACAAAAAGGTCAGCGCGCAAGTGCTTGTTGATATTGTTGGCACAGGCGGCGCGCTTTCGGTTAGCTACGGCGCCCACATGATTTACGAGCCAGCCGGATTCATCGTGCTGGGTGCGCTTTGTGTTGCCTATGCCTTTCTTGCGAGCCGCTGATCAATGATTTTTGATCGCCTCACTAAAGGCAAAACTATCACAACCGCTCAAGAGCTTGCCGACGCACTCCAGCTTGGTTATAACTCCGCGGCGGGTGTAGCCGTTACCCCAGCGGAGGCCGCTCGGTTTGCCCCGGTGTTTGCTTGTATCCGCGTACTTGCGGAATCAATGGGCTCAATGCCGCTTAATCTGTTTAAAACCGATGGGCGCAAAAAAGAAAAGGCCCGCAGCCATCCATTGTTTGACGTGCTCCACATCAAGCCAAACGGCTACATGACAAGCCTCGAATGGATCGAGCTTATTACCGCCCATCTGAGTTTGCGGGGCAATCATTACTCGTGGATAAACCGTGTGCGTGGCGAAGTCCGCGAGCTGCTGCCGCTAAATCCCGATGCCGTATCACCAAAATTATCAGCTATCTGGGAGCCTGAATACCCCGTCGTGTTTCCAGACGGCACTCAGCGAACAATCCCCGCCAGGGATATTCTGCACATTCGATTGATGAGCAACGATGGTCTTATAGGCATGAGTCCGATTGCCCAGGCTCGTAATTCCATTGGGCTAGGTGTGGCAGCGGAAAGGTTCGGCGGTAAATTATTTAAAAACGGGTCACGCCCCAGCGGAATATTAACGACTGAAAAAAACCTGGACCAAACGCAAACGCAATTACTGCGAGATAGCTGGGAACAAATACAGGGCGGGGAAAACGATCTGCGCACAGCAATCCTTTCCGGTGGGCTTAAATGGAATGCGATCTCAATCAGCCCGGATGACGCTCAATTTCTTGAGACCAGAAAATACCAACGCAGCGAAATAGCTGGGATATTTCGCGTCCCGGCGCACATGATCAACGATCTGGAAAAAGCGACATTTTCCAACATCGAGCACCAGGACATCGGGTTTGTTGTGCGCAGCCTCGAACCGCTTGTCCGCCGCATTGAACAGCGTATCAGCGTTAGTTTGCTGTCGAGTTCTGAGCGGACAAACCACTACCCCAAATTTAACGTTAATGCGCTTTTGCGTGGCGACATGAAATCCCGCAGCGAATATATGTGGCGTCGCTTTCAGATGGGGTCACTGTCTCCCAATGGTATTCGCGAGCTGGAAGACGAAAACCCCATCGAGGGCGGCGACAGCTACTGGGTGCCGGCCAACATGATGGACCTGGAAAACGCAGAAACCATGCAGCCCCTGACCGGCGAGCAAACCACAGGTGAAGACGATGCTTAAAAATAAATTACACGCGCCGCTTGATATTAAAAGCGTAAGCGACGCGGGGGAATTTTCTGGTTACGGGTCTATTTTTGGCGTCGAAGACAGCTACGGCGACGTCGTAGTTAAAGGCGCGTTCGAGGCGTCGCTTTCAGACTGGCGCAGTAAAGGCCGTTTGCCTTCACTGCTCTGGCAACATGACACCGCTGAGCCAATCGGCGTCTATACCGAAATGAAAGAGGATGATGCCGGCCTGTACGTTGAAGGCCGGCTACTAATCGATGCCGATCCGCTGGCCAAGCGAGCGCACGCTCACCTAAAAGCTGGCAGCCTGAGCGGCATGTCAATTGGCTATTCTTTGCCGACTGACGGCTGGCATTACGATAAAGAAAAAGACGTTTTTATTCTTGAGCAAATTAAATTGTGGGAAGTGTCCCTGGTGACATTTCCGGCAAACGACGAAGCCAGGGTGCAACAAGTTAAAAACGTGTTGGCTCACGGTCAAACCCCGGATATTCGAACAGTCGAACGCTACCTGCGTGACGCAGGTTTTAGCAAGCGGCAAGCCAAAGCCTTTCTGGCTGAGGGCTACAGCGGTATCGACCATCGCGACGATGGTGATGACGCCGAGATCATCAAAGCCATTAACTCCCTAACTGAAAAAATGAGAGCATAACCATGACTACAGACGTGCAAAAAGTCATCGAGAAATTTGGCGCCGCGTTTGACGAATACAAAAAAGTCAACGACGAGCGCATCGAGGCCCTGGAAAAAGGCGAGGGCGCAGGCTACCACGAAGATAAACTCAAACTCATTAATGATGAGTTAAACGAGTTGCAAAAACTGAAAGATCGATTCGACGACCTTGAAACGAAAACAAATCGAATCCCCGGCGGCGGATCTCATGAAGAAGACATCGCCAAGGCAGAACACAAGGACGGCTTTGAAAACTATTTCCGCAAAGGCGAGGCGACCGGGTTGGGTGAGCTGCAAAAGAAGGCGTTGTCGGTTGATACCGACTCGAGCGGTGGTTATACCGTATACGCTGAAATTGAGCAGGCCATTGATCGAATTATGGGTGATTTTGGCGCCATGCGCAGCCTGTCTACCGTCACCAGCATCGGCGTTGCTGAATATAAGCGTTTTGTGAGCGCTGGTGGCGCAACCTCCGGTTGGGTGGGCGAGAAAGAAACGCGCACCGAGACCGGAACCCCCACACTTGAGGAATTGGTTTTCAACGCCAAGGAGCTTTATGCAGAGCCTCAGACCACCCAGCAAATATTGGATGACAGCGCGCTCAATATTCCCGCATGGCTTGCTGATGAGGTGGGTATCGAGTTTGCCGAACAGGAAGGCGACAAATTCCTGACAGGTAATGGCATTAAACAGCCGCGTGGTCTGCTCACCTACCCGACAGTCGCTAACGCCAGCTGGTCCTGGGGCAATATCGGCATTATCAACACCGGTGCAGCGGGCGCGTTTGTTGCTGCCCCCAATGGTGGTGATGCGTTGGTTGACCTGGTGCATGCGCTCAAGCGAGGTTTTCGCGCTAACGGCAGGTTTTTAATGAACGACCTGACGCTGGCTCAAGTGCGCAAGCTAAAAGACTCGGACGGCGCATACCTGTGGCGGGCGGGGCTTGAAAGCGGTGTGCCAAGCACGTTGCTGGGCTACCCCGTTGAGACCGACGACTTTATGCCGGACATGGTGGCAGATTCGCTGTCCATCGCGTTTGGTGATTTTATGCGGGCATACCGCATCGTCGATCGGGTTGGCATCCGCGTATTGCGCGACGACATCACCAAAAAAGGTTTCGTCAAGTTTTACACCACCAAGCGCGTTGGTGGTGGTATCAACAATTATCAAGCGGTGAAATTCCTCAAATTTGCGGCGTGATTAGCGAATATATCTGAATTTCTGTTTTTGAAATTAACCTGCCGGCGGACTGCCGCCGGCCAGTTGAGGTATTAAAAAATGAGAGACCTGAAAAACAACATTTCAGCGGTTCAATCCCTGGCGCCGGCAAGCCAAACGGCAGCTGCCGACGGCGCAGGTGTGGATTTGCAGGGGTTTAATTCTGCCTGCGCGGTGATCGATGCTGGCGCGTCTGGCGGCACATCGCCGGACTTCACATTTGAAATCCAGGAGTCAGACGACAATGCGGCATTTACCGCTGTGGCCGATGCCGATCTTCATGGCACGGAGCCACAAATCACCGGCGCTAACGACAACGCGGTGTACCGCGTTGGGTATGTCGGCAACAAGCGCTATATCCGCATTTCTATCACTACGGTAACTGGCAGCACCCCGACTCTGTTGTGTGCTGGCAGCGTGATTCGCGGCAACCCAGAAGGATCGCCGGTCGCTTAATAGCACTGGCATATACCTAGAAATGAAAACCGCCTCCGGGCGGTTTTTTATTCGCGTAATAGAGGATTCACAGTCATGAAAGCCCCTGATAGTTTCAAATACTCACCTAATGGTTATCACGTTATCGAGGTGGCCAAAGACGAAGAAATGAACGACGCGGCGATCGAGGCGGCGCTTAAGCTGGAGTTGATTAAAAAGGCGGACATCACTGCGGCGAGACGGGCGAAAAAAGAGACTGAGGGAGAAACGGCGAAGGCCACGGCTCCCGATGCCAACAAAGCCACAGGCCCCGACGCCAACAAAGCCACCGGCTGAATAGATAATGCCCCAACACGTCCCTGCCCACACACAGCGCATCACAGCGCCGCCGTTTGAGCCGGTCACCCTGGCCGAGCTTAAACAGCACAGCGTTGTTGAGTTTGACGAAGACGATGAATATCTCGTCAACCTCCTGCGCACGGCAACCGCGCAGACGGAACGGGACGCGGGCATCGCCCTGGTAAAACAAACCTGGGAGGCGGTGTACGAGTGCTTCCCTGATCGGATAAACCTGCCGATGCCGCCGCTGCTGTCGGTCACATCCGTGGAGTATTACGACACAGCTGGCGGGCAGCAAACCCTGGCCACGTCGGAATACCAGGTGGTTAAGCATGGCATCGTTGGGCGTATCGCGCCTGCGCCGTCAAAAAGTTGGCCCGCCGTCGAGTCCGGAAGGCTTGATGCCGTTAAAGTCACCTTTGAGGCCGGTTACGTCGATGTCGACATCGACGGCAATCCCGCATCCGATGCGCCGTTTCCGCTGAAACAGGCCATTATGGTCCTCGCGGGACACCTTTACGAGCATCGAGAAATAGCAATTATCGGCGCCAGCGTGGCGGAGCTGCCGGCCAGCTACGGAAGCCTGATTGATACCTATGCGCGGGTCGCGGTGTGAGCGCCTGTACGGGCAACGGTGAAGATCACTGCTGCTATTTTAACGGTCTGGCCTGCCCCCACATCGAAGAAAATACAGTGCCGGGACGGCGGTGGGCCTGCGGGTTATTGCGAGAGCTGGGTGACTGGGATCAGGTGATAGCCTCTGATCGCTACCAACAAGCGGTTCAGCCGCTGTTTGATGCGAACCCTGCGCTCAACGGCATGAACTGCCGGGACTGGCCGCAGGGCTACTCCGGGGTAATGGCCCACGGGCGCGGGCTTTGTTGTTACGGCGTGACCGATGGCTGATCTCGGCACACTGGTTCCAGCGTCGCCGCTGGATAGCAGCAATGACAGCCGTCTGCTGTTCACCAACGACACAGACCAGGAGACATTAAGCCGCGCGCTGGGTGATACGCCAGCCGATTTCGGTAATATGGATGCGCTGAGCTGGCAGGTAGAGTACCGCCAGCAGGGGCGGGCCGATGACACGCTGGGTTTGTCGATACGAATCGTTAACGGCGCGACGATACTCGCGGCGGCAAATTCCGGAGGCACGTTTCAAACCGTCTCCAGCAACGTCACAAACACGGCTGACACAACCAGTGCCGTTACGGCGTTTAGCTACGTTAACACCGCTGCCAACAAAACCACCTGGGACGGCGCGTCTGTAGAACTACAGCAAGCATATTCTAAAAGTAAGGGCAGCGACGGTTGTCACGTTGAGGTTGATTACGTGGCGGTCACCGGGGCGTATACCCTGGGCGCGACCGCGGTATCAAACACATCGACACTGCAATGGAATGCCCTGGCGGGCGTTAGTCAGCCGCTAAACCTGCAATGGGACGCCCTCGCGCCCGTTAACAATATTCTGGATGCGCGCTGGGACGCGCTCCAGGGCATCGCTCAGGTCAGCACGCTGCAATGGAGCGCCCTGGAGGGTGTTAGCCAGCCCGCCGATTTGCGGTGGGATATGACCGCAGCGGTGTCAAATATATCGACAGCGCAATGGGACCTGCTGGTTACTGTCGGGCAGGCAGCGGATATCCACTGGGACATACTCAACAGCCTGTCGCAGACCAGCGTCATGCAGTGGAGCGCCCTGGAGTCGGTCGCCCAGTCCGCCGATTTTCGCTGGCACATGGAAGGCGTGGTTACCAACAGCGTTAATTTTCAGTGGGACGCGCTGGTAGGCATTAATCAATCGCTCGATGCGCGTTGGGATTTACTTGCTGCCCTCAGCCGGTCAGCCGATTTGCGCTGGAATATCCTCGCGGCGATCAGCCAGTCCGCCGAGTTGCGGTGGGACGCCATTACCGAGGTGTCGCAGCCATCGACGCTGCAATGGGATCTTCAGGCGGGGCTTTCGGCTGTCAGCAATGCCACCGACCTACGCTGGGATTTGATAGCCGCCGTTGCACAAAATCTGGATGCCCGTTGGCATATTTTAAACAGCGTCGGCATCAGCGCCGACCTGCGCTGGAGCTTGCTAA
>OBIY01000669.1_pt1 | contig 12474 bp, 14 predicted proteins | sample 1519841 | NCBI WGS metagenome assembly OBIY01 (sample SAMN03019774, study PRJEB22545) | beach sand metagenome | biome: beach; feature: sea beach; material: beach sand | place: USA: Municipal Pensacola Beach, FL | collected 2010-07-30 | depth 30-40 cm m
CCGACCACATTGATGATCCGCCGGTGTGGGCAAAACCGTGCTGATCATGGAGCTGATCAATAATATCGCCAAAGCCCATGGCGGTTATTCGGTGTTCGCCGGCGTTGGCGAGCGGACCCGCGAGGGCAACGATCTGTACCATGAAATGCTCGAATCAGGCGTGAACAATCTCGAGGATTCGGGTTCCAAATGCGCACTGGTTTACGGTCAGATGAACGAACCTCCCGGCGCGCGCGCGCGGGTTGCCCTGACCGGCCTGACCCAGGCGGAATATTTCCGCGACGAGGAAGGCCAGGACGTGCTGTTCTTCGTGGATAACATCTTCCGCTTCACCCAGGCGGGTTCGGAAGTGTCCGCGCTGCTCGGTCGTATTCCTTCCGCGGTGGGTTATCAGCCCACCCTTGCCACCGATATGGGGGCGATGCAGGAACGGATTACCACCACGACCAAGGGTTCGATCACCTCGGTGCAGGCGATTTACGTGCCGGCCGATGACTTGACCGACCCCGCGCCGGCGACATCGTTCGCGCATCTGGATGCGACGACCGTGCTTGACCGTGCGATTTCTGAAAAAGGCATTTATCCGGCGGTGGATCCGCTCGGCTCGACCTCGCGTATTCTCGATCCGCGCATCGTCGGCGACGAGCATTACAATACCGCACGGCGCGTGCAGGAAATTCTGCAACGCTATAAATCGCTGCAGGATATCATTGCCATTCTGGGCATGGACGAGCTGTCCGAGGAAGACAAGCTGATCGTGGCGCGGGCGCGTAAGGTCGAACGGTTCCTGAGCCAGCCCTTCTTCGTGGCGGAAGTGTTCACCAACTCGCCGGGCGTGCTGGTCGACCTGCAAGATACGATCAAGGGCTTTGCCGCATTGTGCAATGGCGATTACGACCATCTGCCTGAAGCCGCCTTCTATATGGTCGGCACGATCGAAGACGCCATGGAAAAGGCCGAACGGCTGGCGGCGGAGGCTGCGTAAGCAGCCCAGGCTACCGCAAGCTGAACAACCGCAAGGCAAAAGGATAAACCGATGGCGGATAAACTCGCCTTTGAACTGGTATCGCCGGAAAAGCTGCTCATATCGGCGCAAGTCGATATGGTCGTCGTCCCCGGGACAGAAGGCGATTTTGGCGTGCTGTCAGGGCATGCGCCGGTGGTATCGACCCTGCGGCCCGGTGTCATCGATGTGAGTGACGATACGGCAGAGGCGCGGATCTTTGTGCGCGGCGGCTTTGCCGAGGTGACGCCTGCGGGGCTCACCATTCTGGCGGAAGATGTATTGAACCTCGCCGAACTCGACACCGCCGAGCTTGATCAGCGGATCCAGAACGCCACCGAGGATGTGGCCGATGCGGCTGACGACATCACCCGCGCGGTGGCGCAGGCGGTGCTTGATAATCTGCGGGAAATTCGCGCAACCCTGTAAGGATGGATAACCGGGTTTCGGAAAACGGGACGGCGCAGCGATGCGCCGTTTTTTTTACCGGTCGGGACCCAGCGCCGCACCCCCAAAGGCGGGCCCGCCTTTCTCAGCCCATCAGAAACTGTGCGGCCAATAATGCGGCCGCACCCGCAGCCCCCAATGGCGGCAGCCAGCGCGGCGCACGAATCGGCAGATCATCGCGTGGTGCAACATGCTGCAACCGCATGAGCGCCAGATTGACAATCACAAACAGGCTCAGCAGGACATTGCTCGTCATCGCCGCCAGCTCACCAACATCAAACGGCACCGCAAGCAACAGCACGATGGCGCCGGCGACCAATGTGGTGCGCACAGGCGTCCGGCTACGCGGCCAGACAGCGGCAAACCAGGCTGGCAGCCAGCCGCGATGCGCCATCCCATAGCTGACCCGCGCCACCATCAGAATTTCGATAAGCACGCCATTCGCGGTGGCAATCAGCGCAACCGAACCGAAGATTTCAGCATTGCCGATCGGGCTGCTGGCCACCACATCACGCAGCGGCGTCGGCGAGCTGACAAGCGTTTCAAGCGGTACGGAAATAACAGCGACCGTGGCAACCGCAATATAGAGCAGGGTTGAAATCGCAAGCGCAAGAAAGATGGCAAGCGGCAGGGCACGATAGGCGTCTTCGGCTTCTTCGGCCATATTTGCCATATTCTCAAAACCCAGAAACGCGAAAAATGCGATGAAGGCACCCGCCGCGATACCTGCCGGTGCGGCTGTCAGATCGGCAAGTTCCGACAGCGGCACGACCGTACCCGTCTGCCAGACCTGATGACCGCCTGCAATGATGACATAAGCCAGCCCCAACAGCTCGGCAAAGGTCATCACAGCGGCAATACCGACGCTTTGCCGCACACCGAGACAGGCGATGCCGGTAAACAGGATGACCAGCCCAGCCGCACCGAGCGGCAGGGGAATCGGCGCAAGATCGCCGAGATAGGCGGCCGCGCCGCGTGCGATCGAGGCGGCAGCAAGTATCCCCACCGCGGCTCCTGCGAATCCGACAATCCGCGACAGGGTAATGGAATTGAAGGCATGCCTGACATAGGCTGCCTGACCCGCTGCCTCGGGGAAACGGGCAACCAGTTCGGCATAGCTGTAACCGGTTGGCGCGACCAGTATACCGGCAATCAAGAATGACAAAGGCGCACTGAACCCCGCAGCGCCGACAACTTCGCCGATAAGGACATAGATCCCCGCACCGACGATGATTCCCACCCCGTAAAGGGTAAGCATACCAAGACCCAGACTGCGGCGCAGACCGGTTCCCGGCGCACCGACCGGAACATCACTGTCGCTCACTCAGCGGCCTGCAGGGCAAGCTCGGGCTGGTCATCCAGCCACTCGGCACAAAATTCCGCGATCTCGTGCCAGCGCGGCCCCTCGATCAGCCAATGGCTGCACCCGTGGAAATTGCGGAATTTACCCTTTCGGCCATAACGGCGGGCGATCTGCCGCACCGTTGCCGGTGGGTTGTTGGGATCTTTGCCGCCGGCAACCGCCAGGACGGGGATCTTCACCTTGCGCGAGTCAACCCTGGCCGTATTGTTGGGATCAAGCGCCCAACAGAGAATTTCATGCATTGCACAGCCTGATTCGGGCACCAGCCGCGCCAGAATACGATGCCGGTCCGGCCGCGGCAGATGATCGAGCGAATGCTGCGAGGCTATGTGGTAATCGGGCATGACGGTTTGCCCCCAGCCGACCCCGCTGGCCCAGATGCTGGCCGAGGAGAAAAACTCGAACGGGGTCGATGGCAGGATCCCGGCCGGCGGCGATGGGGCGAGCAACAGCATCGCCTTGCCATAACCGCGCGCGGCCAGCATCTGACACAGCAGCCCGCCCATCGAATGGCCCATGAGAACAGGCTGCGCGTCCAATGCATCGATCTGTTGCCGCAGATCATGCAGATAATCGCGCAAGCTCGTCTGACCCAGCTTCGGGTTGGGCGCATGGTTCGGCCTGGCGTCATGATAACGCAGATCCGGCGTCAGACAGCGATAGCCGCGCGCCTCGAAAAACGGTTTGAACTTTTCAAATGCCCAGCCCCCACTGAACGCGCCATGCACCATCAAAATGGTCGGACGCTCGCTATGATCGTTCACCTGCCCTCCGATGCTGCTGCGACATTCGCGATAATATCGTCGAACTCGGCCAATATCTGACGATAGACATCGCGTTTGAATGCGATCACGCAATCAACAACATCGGCAGGGTCAACCCATTTCCATTCATCGAACTCCGGATGCGCGGTGTTCAAATCCACGTCCGAATCGGTACCGTCAAACCGCATCGCGTACCATTTCTGCGTCTGGCCGCGATACCGACCCCGCCATTTCCTGGCAGCAATCTCGGCCGGCAGATCATAGCTATACCAATAGCGCGACGCGCCCATTATCGTTGCCCGCGCAATCCCGGTTTCCTCAAGCAATTCGCGCCGGGCGGCGGTTTCGGGCGTCTCTCCGGGATCGATTCCCCCCTGCGGCATCTGCCACGGTTTGGGCGGCGCGTCAGGCGGCGCTTCGTTGCTGCCCAAATCAAGACGCCGGGCGACAAATATCTGCCCCTCAGCGTTGATCAGACAGATACCGACACATTCACGATACTCAGCGGGTGGGGTTTCGCTTGGCGCGGGGACCGCATCATTAACCGGCATCGGCCTCTCATCCATTGTTACGGCAATCCATCAATTGCGATCCTTTTCCATTCTGACGCGAGACGCACAAGTTAGCGCACCCCGGCAGATACCGGCACAAGCACAATACCACGCTGCGCAAGCCCGGCTGCCCATGTCGTCAATGTTTCAACGGTTACCGGATAGGGGGAGCCGACGCCAACAGCAAAGCCACGATCAATCGCCACCGCCTCGAGTTCGGCCAATTGCCGCCCGATATAGGCGGCATCCGGTTCGACATCGATCCGACGGTCACTGACGATAAACGGCATATCGATCTGCCCCGCCAGGCCTGCAATCATACTGCGGCGGCTGCCACTGTCATCAACGATCATCAGCCCACGGCCTTTCAATTCCGCGACAATTGGTGCCAGCGCAACCTCAGCCGTGAGAAATTTGGCGCCCAGAAAATTAATAACGCCGACATAACCGGTGAACCTGCTGAGCAACCATTCCAGCCGGCTGGTATTTTCCTCGACTGAAAGCTCGGTCAGCAATGCGTAAGGACCAGGGTCGTTTTCAGGAAAGTCATGCGGTTCCATGGGCAGCTCCAGCAGGACTTCATGCCCATAGGCGCGCGATTGATCAATCCAGTCCTGCAACCGCTGAACATAGGGTGTATAGGCCAGCGATATTGCGGGCGGCAGGTCTTTCAGGGCTGCGCTGGTCGTCGCCCGGCTCAACCCCATGCCGCCGATGACGATCGCCACTTTGGGGCGCGGATCGCTGCTGTCGAAAGGATGCGCATAGACATGCCAGGACTGCGCCCCGTCCTCGGCAATTTTCGGCAATGGGCCGACTACTGACTGCTGCACAAGCGTGGGATCGGGTACCGGACCGAGCTGCAATCGCCCATCCGCGGTCCGCATCGCAGGCAAAATTCTCAGCGATGACTGAGCGCGATTCTGTCCCGCGTCGCTGACATCGCGCTTATCGGTCGCGGGCGGCGTTAAAGCGCCATCCAGGGAAAGCTGCCCTTCGGACAGATCCAATATGGTTTCGGTTTCCCCCAATGACAAAGACACAGCGGCAGGCGGTGCAGACGGTGCCGACAAGGCCAGCCACGCAATCACACCACCCAAAGCAGCGAGCACGATGAATGTCGCGATCAGAACAGGACTTGTTCCGCCACGCGGCTGTTCTTCCGCTTCCAATTCATGCTGTGCCGTTTCGGCTGCAGGATTGCGCGACCGGAAAGCTTTCCAAAAGGCTGCCAAAATTGAATGCCTGTCGGTTGTACCGAAAGTCGCTAATTTACCGCACGGTCGTTAACAAGGGAAATCCCTCGCAGCAAATCCAATGCATAAGCGAGCTGATAATCGTCAACTGCCTGGGAATCCGTATCTGCTGCCGTCTTGTCCGCATCGGGATTTTCCTCATCAAGATGACCACGCAAATCGGCCTCGCTGCGCCCGCCGGTATCCTCCAGCGGTTCGACCTTGGCTTGTGCGACTTCGATATCAGGTTCAATACCCTTGGCCTGGATCGAACGGCCCGACGGGGTATAGTAGCGCGCGGTCGTCAACCGCAAGGCCCCCTTGCCGCCCAGGGGAATGATCGTCTGCACCGAGCCCTTGCCAAAGCTTGATGTTCCGAGCACGATGGCACGGCGATGATCCTGCAGCGCACCGGCAACGATTTCGGATGCGCTGGCCGAACCGCCATTGATCAGCACGATGATCGGTTTGCCGCTGCTGATATCGCCTTTCGAGGCATTGAAGCGCTGAATATCCTCTTCATGCCGGCCGCGCGTCGATACGATTTCGCCACGATCGAGGAATTCGTCACTGACAGCAACCGCCTGATCGAGCAGACCACCGGGATTATTGCGCAAGTCGAGGACGACGCCTTGAAATTCGCTGCCGATCTCCTGCTTCAGCGCGGCGAGCTGCTCCTTGACGCCTGAATCGGTCTGTTCGTTGAAAGCGGAAATCCGCAGATAGGCGATGTTACCTTCCCGCCGCGACCGTACGGATTGAATAGTAATGACATCGCGGGTGATCACAACCTCGAATGGGTCGGCCTCGTTTTCACGCGCGACGGTCAGCCGTATATCCGTGCGCACCGGTCCGCGCATCCTGTCGACCGCCTCGCGCAATGTCAGCCCAAGCACAGCTTCCCCATCAAGATGCGTGATATAATCGCCAGATTGCAGCCCGGCACGCGCCGCCGGCGTATCGTCGATCGGCGCAACCACCTTGATCAGGCCGTTTTCCATTGTAACTTCAATGCCAAGCCCGCCAAACTCGCCCCGGGTCTGCACTTGCATATCCCGATAGCTTTCCGCGTTCAAAAAGCTCGAATGCGGATCGAGCGATGACAGCATGCCGTTGATCGCGGCCTCGATCAGTTCCTTGTCCTCGGCTTCGACAACATGGTTGTTGCGAATGCGTTCAAACACATCACCGAACAGATTAAGCTGTTCATAAGTATCGGATTTGGCCGCGTGGGCTGCCGGGCCGGACACAACAAGAAACGGCAGGCTGAGAACAAGCGACAGCGACACAACAAGCGCAAATCGTATTTTCCCATTCATCTGCTTTATCCTGTCGCCTGTTGTTCCTGTTTCGATCATTATCCGCTTACCTCAATCTTGCGCGATGCAATCCACGGGGCCGGATTGAACGGTTCCCCGTCTTTGCGAAACTCAACATATAGTGCATTGCGCTTCTGCTGGCTCGCAGCCTCTTTCACGTCAGCCGTTCCGGCCTCCGTTCCCATCCTGCCAATAGGCTCCCCGGCAATCACATTTTGTCCGGTTTCCCCGTATATATGGCTCATCCCGGAAAGCAGTATATGATACCCGTCCCCGACTTCCAGGATCAATAGTTCGCCATAATCGCCAAACCGGCCGGCAAATGCCAGTTTTCCATCAAATGGCGCAACCACTTCGGCGTTACTGCGTGAAATGATGCGAATGCCGTGCAATGTTCCGCCAGCGCCATCCTTGCCGCCGAAAAATTCGGCGATCCTGCCAATCACCGGCTGCAGAATCTGGCCGCGCGATTCGCTGAATCGGCGGCTTGAAATTCGTGGCGGATGCAGCGCCGCAAGGGTCGGCTTGACTTCCGGAACCGGCGCCGCCGCGCCTGGAAGGCCGTCAGCCAGCCGGAGAGGTTGGGGTTGGGGTTGGGCTGGGGCATCGGCAAAGCGGCAAATTGCGAATGACGTTCACGCAATTTGCTGAGCAGATCGCGGGTATCGCGGGCTTGTGCCGCCAGTTGCGCGATTTCCTGGGCTTCGGCTTTGGCGCTTGCGGATAAATGCGCCCGCTGCTTGTCCTTTTCCGCCAGCAACGCGGTCAAACGCTGCTTCTCCGCATGCAATTCGGGCAGCAATTTCTGCAACGCGTCTTGCTTGCTGACAATCGTTGTGCGCAGCCGGTCGAGCGCGGCAAGCTCTGCGCGCAGTTCCGCCGCATCCTGCTCCAGCATGCGGATCATCGCGCCAAGCAGCATCGTCCCGCGCAATTGCTGCCGCACCCCGTCAGGTTCGACCATCAGCAAGGCCGGCGGCCGCTGCGACACCCGCGTCAATACCCCGAGCATTTCGCTTAATTCACCTTGCCGGCGGTCGAAACCGGCCGTCAGCGCATGCTGCTCAACCCGTAATGTCTCAAGCTGGGTTTCGTGATCGGTCGCGACCTGTTCCTGATTGCGGATCTGTTTGGCCGTCGTGACGAGCCGCTGCTGCAATTGGGTCATATCGCTGCCGATGGCGCGCGCGGCCTTCTCAAGCTTTTCCTGCTGCGCGGTGCGGCGGGCAATTTCAGCAGTCTGGGCAACCGCAGAACCGGCAAAAGCCCAACAGGTTATAATTGCCACCGCTGAAGCCATAGCAGAGCCTGGAAACGGGCAGACCGCCCATTTACCCCCTTTTGTGCCCCCCCTTTTGCGTTTGTCAGTCATGCAGCTATCACTTCAGCAAAATGGTACTTCTCGGTCCGGCCGTAAAATATCGCCGGTTCAGGGCAGGGCGCAACATTGCACTTGGTTAATAATAGAGAAGATGCCGCGCTCACGCCCGATGATAGGGATGATTAGCAAGAATGGTTACTGCCCGGTAAATCTGCTCGCTTAACATCGCGCGCGCGAGCATATGCGGCCAAATCATTGCGCCCAGCGACAGCGACCATTGCGCGCGCGCGCGAAGCTCGGGCGCAAGCCCCTGCGCGCCGCCGATTACAAAGGCGAGGTTCCGGATCCCCTGATCGCGATGTCTGGCAAGCGCCTCCGCGAATGCCTCGCTGCTCAACTGCCGGCCTGCCGCATCGAGCGTCACGATCAGCGCACCCTCGGGAATTTGTGCCGTCAGCAGTTTCGCTTCCTGCGCGGCCCGTTCCGCATCGGTGATGTTGCGCTTGCGCGATTGCCGATCCTCGACCGAATGGATCGTCACCGGACCAAGCGCCAACTGCGCACCCAATGCCGTACTGCGTGCGCCATAGGTTTCCGACAATTGCGTTTCCGGTGAATCCCTGCCTGCGCGGCCAACGGCGATTATATCGATACGCATGACAGATCAGGCGCAGGACGCAAATGCAAGAGCCGGCAGGTAACCGGTAATCGCAACTATCACCATCTGCCTGCCGGATCGGCCGCGCTATTAAACTCAGATCGCGGCGCGGCCGTCGACAGCACGATCCGCTCCCGCATCCGCGGGGATAACCACCGACCAGAGTTTTTCAAGATTGTAAAAATCCCTGACTTCGGGACGGAAGACATGCACCACAATATCGCCCGCATCGATGACGACCCAGTCGCCCTGATCACGGCCTTCTATCCGGCAGCTGCCGAAACCCGCAAGCTTTATCCGTTCCATCAGATGGTCGGCAATCGCGCCCACCTGCCGGGCTGAACCGCCGCTCGCTACAACCATAAAATCGGCTATCGAGGTTTTCCCCTCAAGATCGATCGGCACAATGTCGATCGCCTTATCTTCTTCGAGGGAATGTATTACGATCTTCAGCAGATCGTCGGTACTTCGGGGTTTGTCGCCCCCCGCAATCGCGTTCATCGGTTTCAGGACCTGTCCTCTATGGCAATTGACGCTATGGTGAGAAAAAGAATACGCCCGGTTCGGTGTCAGCGCAATGACAGTGTGGCGGATTCTTCACCGGCCCGGATGGCGGTCGCGCTGGCAGGGTGAAGCCGGCAAGACAAAAAGCACCAGGCAGGTGGCGGCAGATCGGCCAGAATGTTCGCACGCACAGGGGGAATCCGCGCATTGGCATAGCCGGTTGCGACCTTGCCATGCAGCGCCCGAAGTCCATAGCCGGGCCGGTCAAGCACGGCAATCGGCATCAGCGCCATGATTTGCCGCCAGTGCCGCCAGGCCGGCATCTGCGCCAGATTGTCAGCACCCATCAGCCAGACAAAGCGGGTATCGGGTGCACGGGTGCGCAGCGCGGCCAGGGTATCGCAGGTATATTGCGTGCCAAGCCTGGTCTCAAGATCGCTGACGCGGATACGCGGATGCCGGGCAATTCGCCGTGCCGCCGACAGACGGGTCGGCAGATCAGCCATGTCGGCGGCGGATTTCAGGGGATTTTGCGGTGACACAAGCCACCAGATCTGATCGAGCTGCAACCGCCGCAAGGCCACAAGGCTGATATGCCGGTGCCCGTCATGGGCGGGATTGAACGAACCGCCAAGCAGACCGACCCGCAGCCCGCTGAACCGGCCCATGCCCGCCATGATGCCCCCTCGCTCAGGGACGGGTCTGGCCACTGCCCCGCACGACATATTTATAGCTGGTCAGTTGCGCCGCGCCGACCGGTCCGCGCGCATGCAGTTTACCCGTCGCGATACCGATCTCCGCCCCCATGCCGAATTCGCCGCCATCGGCAAACTGGGTCGAGGCATTATGCATCACGATGGCGCTGTCGACCGTGCGCAGGAATCTTTCCGCCGCCGCCGGATCGTCGGTCACGATACTGTCGGTGTGCTGCGACCCGTAGCGGGCGATGTGATCGATTGCCCCGTCCACCCCGTCGACGATACGGATCGCGACGATCGCATCGAGATATTCGGTCGTCCAGTCCGCCTCCGATGCCGGCACGATGCGCGGATCAGCGGCCTGCGCTTCCGCATCGCCCCGGACTTCGCAATCAAGCGCGATCAGATCCTCGACGATCGGTTTGAGATGGGTGGCAAGGCATTGCCGGTCGATCAGCACGGTTTCAGCCGCACCGCAGATCCCGGTGCGCCGCATTTTCGCGTTGACGACAATGTCGCGCGCCATGGCGAGATCCGCCTTGCCGTCGATATAGACATGAACGAGACCTTCCAGATGCCCCATGACCGGCACCCGCGCATCGCGCTGCACCCGTTCGATCAGGCTTTTGCCGCCGCGGGGAATGATGACATCGATAAATTCCATCATTTCGCCCAGCATATAGCCAACCGCCGCCCGGTCGGTCGTGGGCACAAGCTGCACCGCACCTTCGGGCAGCTGCGCGGCATTGAGCCCCTCCACCAGACAGTCATGCAAGGCCCGGCTTGAATGAAAGCTTTCGGACCCGCCGCGCAGGATGACCGCATTGCCCGACCGCAGGCACAGGGCAGCCGCGTCTGCCGTCACATTCGGGCGGCTTTCATAAATGATGCCGATCACCCCGAGCGGCACCCTGACCCGTTCGATCCGCAGGCCGTTGGGGCGTTCCCAGCTTTCGCTTACCTGCCCGACCGGATTGTCGAGCGCCGCGACCGCCTCCATGGCCGCGGCGATACCCTCGATCCGGGCATCATCGAGAAGCAGCCGGTCAAGCATCGCACCCGACAGGCCGCGCGCCTGGGCAGCCGCCATATCTTTCTGATTGGCGGCGAGGATCAGATCGACATTGGCACGCATCGAGGCCGCCGCGCATAACAATGCCGATTCGATGGCCTTACCGTCCCGGGTCGCCAGATGCGCCGCCGCCGCACGTGCGGTGCGCCCGATCTCCCCCATCAGCATGGCAAGCGCCTGCGGGTCGAGATTTTCGTGCACAGCGTCCGCCGCCTTTTTCTGCCGCGCCTCATTCAGATCGGTAAGCGTCATCGTCCTTCTCCAGCCAAACTACGCATCGCAAAATATGCATATAAGTCAGCAATTGGCATATCGCAAAAACCGGCGGCAATTAGCCCGCACGGGCGTGATCGCCGACCGCATGCAGTACCAGATCGTCGCGGTGGATCATTTCATCGCGCCCACGGTATCCCAGCAACCCTTCGATTTCACGGCTTTTATAGCCGCTGATCCGGCGCGCATCCGCATCCGAATAAGCCGAAAGCCCGCGCCCGATCTCGATTCCGTCGGGACCGGCCACAATCACCGCATCGCCGCGATTGAACCGCCCCTCCACAGCCTTTACGCCCGCAGGCAGCAGGCTTCTGCCCTGCATCAGCGCCCGCACGGCTCCGGCGTCCACAAGCAGCCGTCCGGCAGGCTCCAACGCACCGGCAATCCATTGCTTGCGGGCTGTTGCCGGATTTCCTTGCGCCGCAAAGCGGGTATGCCGCGCACCCGTATCGAGCGCGCGCAGCGGATGCAGCCCGCGCCCGTCCGCGATCCACATTTCACAGCCCGCCGCGGTTGCGATCTTGGCCGCCATCAGCTTGGTCCGCATTCCCCCGGATCCGACATCCGAACCCACACCCCCCGCCATGGCTTCGATTGCCGGAGAAATGTCTGACACTGCGGGGATATGACGGGCATCGGCGCTGACCCCGGGGTCCGCTGTGTAAAGCCCGTCCACATCCGACAGCAAAACCATGCAATCGGCACTGATCATCTGTGCCACCCGCGCCGCCAGCCTGTCATTGTCGCCATAACGGATTTCATTGGTCGCAACCGTATCATTCTCGTTCACCACCGGCACCGCGCCCAGATTGAGCAATGTATTGAAGGTATTGCGCGCATTCAGATAACGCCGCCGCTGCTGCGTATCCTCAAGGGTCAGCAGGATCTGCGCGACCGTCAGCCCGTGGGCCTGCAATGCCGCCTGATAGGCATGCGCAAGCCGCACCTGCCCCGCCGCGGCGGCCGCCTGACTTTCTTCAAGCCGTAATGGACCTGCACCCAGCCCGAGCGCGCGCCGGCCCAACGCCACAGCCCCCGAGGAAACGAGCGTTACCTGCCGTCCCGTCCGCCGGATTGCCGCAACATCTTCGATCAGCGCCCGCAGCCAGTCCTGGCGCAATTCCCCGCTTGCCTGATCGACAAGCAGGGCAGAGCCGATTTTAACCACCAGCCTCTCGGCCCGCGTAAATGCGCCTGCGGGGCCTGTGTCTCCTGCGGGGCCGGTGCCTGATGAGGGCGCAATATGATGGTTGTTTCAGGCGCGAC
>OBIY01000670.1_pt1 | contig 12474 bp, 14 predicted proteins | sample 1519841 | NCBI WGS metagenome assembly OBIY01 (sample SAMN03019774, study PRJEB22545) | beach sand metagenome | biome: beach; feature: sea beach; material: beach sand | place: USA: Municipal Pensacola Beach, FL | collected 2010-07-30 | depth 30-40 cm m
CAAATTCAGCAGCAACTTCGCGGATAATATGGATACTCTCCGCCTCCAGTTGCTTGAGGTGGGTCAGGTTGTAGTCAGTCATGTTGGCCTGGTTCTCCCGTTAGTGTAAGAGTAAAGTTTGAGGCTGAAAGGAATATAGCAAGGTGCATCTGACATAAAAAGGGATTTCTCAAAATGCCCTGTGATATCAACAGGTTGCTGATGCAGCTTGATATATGCCTCCGTTTCGGGGGAGTGGAAGGGGCAAAAACTGTCGGAACCGTCAGTTCAGGATTGTGGCGCAGGCTCCCCGACAGGAGTGGGGGCTCATAAACTGGTAACATGGGGCTCGGTACAGTTTTGGTAAACAGCATATTGCCATGGTAAAAGAAAATTCTTGCAAGATTAATACACCGGACGCAGTCCTTGAGGCCAAAGTATGCAATTGCGACAGTATGGCCGGGATGGTCATGTGTCACCCGCACCCACTTTTTGCCGGGACCATGGACAACAAAGTCGTCACGACGGCGGTGCGCTCAGCACGGGATCTTGGCTTCAATACCCTGCGTTTTAACTTCCGGGGTGTGGGAAACAGCACAGGCAGTCACGATAACGGGCAGGGGGAGCAGAACGATGTACTTGCTGCCCTGCACTATGCAAAAGAGGAGCTCGGATGGCAAACCATCATCCTTTGCGGCTTCTCATTTGGGGCTGGAATGGCCTGTTTAGCCACATGTCGTGAGCCAGAGTTGGTCGACCAGCTGATTCTGATTGCGCCACCGGTTCATCATTTTGACGCTCCATCGGTTCTCCCGGATAACGTTCCGGTCAGAGTCTGTATGGGGGACGCAGATGAGGTGGTTCCATTTGATGAAGTGGCCGATTGGGTGAATTCGGTGCAGCCTTCTCCGCAGTGGCAGGTCTTTCCTGAGGCCGGGCATTTCTTTCATGGGCGCCTGACAGAGCTGAAAGCGGATCTGCAAACGACATTGCAACCTTTCTTAGAATAAGCCCCGAAACACCGGCGGTTACAATGTGCCTGATTGAAATCTGAGCAGGCCTTGGGTACATTCCGCGCACAGCAGTGGCAGGTCGTTATGTGCCAGCCGCCCACTCTGGCCTGTGAATCGGTGCTGTCGATGGGCTATCTGTACTGACTGATTAGCAATAACCACCCCGGCTGGCCGGGATGAACGTCCTTCTGGAGTATAAAGTGACTACCCCCTGGGAACTCTATCAAGCCGACCTGCAACGTCCGGATTTTTCGTACGACGAAGCTCAGGAGATGGCTGTAAAACATCTTCAGCGTCTGTTTGATGACCTGGTCGCCGTCGAAACGGCGCGCCAGTCGCAGGGCGCACTGAGTAAACTCGCCGCACGCCTGAGCCGTAAAAAGGCCGAACCGCAGAAAGGGATTTATTTCTGGGGTGGCGTTGGCCGAGGTAAAACCTATCTGGTCGATACCTTCTACGATGCCCTGCCGTTTGAGCGTAAGATGCGCACGCACTTCCACCGCTTTATGCAGCGGGTGCATAACGATCTGACGAAGCTGTCCGGTGAAAAAAATCCGCTGACCATTATTGCGGATCAGATTTCCAGTGAGGCCGTCGTTATTTGTTTTGACGAGTTCTTTGTCTCGGATATTGGCGATGCCATGATTCTGGGTGGCCTCATGCAGGAACTGTTTGACCGGGGGATCACTCTGGTCGCAACGTCGAATATCGTTCCGGATGGTCTGTATCGGGATGGCCTGCAGAGAGACCGCTTTATTCCGGCCATTAAATTGCTGAACCGCTTTACCGAAGTGGTTAACGTCGACAGCGGTGTGGATTACCGCCTGCGGACACTGGAACAGGCTGAGTTATACCATTTTCCTCTGTCGGCACAGGCAGATGCGGCTATGGACGAGGCCTTCAAACAGCTGATTGCAGACCCTCGCCATGTTGAGCTGAATCAGCCTGTTGAGATTCTCGGACGAGAAATTAAAGCCAGAGCGGTGTGCGATGATATTGGCTGGTTTAATTTCAAAGACTTGTGTGATGGCCCGCGTTCGCAGAACGATTACATCGAATTGGGTAAATTATTCCACGCAGTATTGATTTCAGGTGTGCCGCAGATGGGCCTGAAAAACGACGATCTTGCGCGTCGTTTTATTAACCTGGTGGATGAGTTTTACGACCGAGGCGTGAAGGTGATCATGTCTGCTGATACCGCCATTCCAGAAATTTACACCACCGGTAAGCTGGAGTTTGAATTCCAGCGTACCACATCGCGTATGCTGGAAATGCAGTCTAAAGATTATCTGGTGCGTGAGCACAGAGCGGAATAATCCGTTTTCCAGATCGAAAAAAACCCGGAATTTTCCGGGTTTTTTTATGCACTGATGATTACATCAACTGTTGTCTTCTTCGACCGCTTCATAGAGACGATCAAGAACATCCGGCATGGCCGCAACCACGCGGTTCCAGCTTGGAATAAACGGTGTTTCCATTGGGTTGCGCAGGAAATACTCACCGGCTTGCATAATATTCTGTGCAAACAGCTCAACCGCTTTTTCTTCAGCATGACGATCCAGAGTCAGGCCGTTCATGCGGGCATCGCTGGAATACGTCTCGATAAAGTCGAGAGCAATACGGAAGTAGGTCGCTTTAATGGTACGGAAGGTTTCGCTGTTGAACACCTGACCCTGCGTAGCGAGCTTACGGAAAATCGCTTTACAGATATCCATGCTCATTTTCGACAGGCCTTTTTCGGCATCTTCTGGCGACAGCGGCTGATGTTTGTGGTCGTAAATATCCGCGATATCGACCTGACACAGACGGTTGGTCGAAAAGTTACGCTTCATTTCAGACAGCACGCCAATTTCCAGGCCCCAGTCGCTCGGAATGCGGATGTCGTTCAGTGCGTCAGCGCGCATGGAGAATTCACCCGACAGCGGGTAGCGGAAGCTGTCGAGATACTCGAGAAAATCGATCGGCCCGCAGACTTTTTTCAGTGTGCGCAGCAGCGGAGTCACCAGCAGGCGGCTCACACGGCCATTGAGTTTCTGATCGGCAATACGGGTGTAATACCCTTTGGCAAACACGTAGTTAAAGGTCGGGTTTGCAACCGGGTACATCAGACGCGCCAGCAGAGAACGGTCATAGGTGCGGATGTCACAGTCGTGGAGGCCAACAGCACCGGCACGGCCAGAGGCAAGCACATAACCGTAGCAGTACCAGACATTGCGTCCTTTGCCCATTTCTTCGGGTGCGAGACCCTCTGCCTTGAGCATTTCATCGAGTTTTTTCAGTCGTGGGCCATCATTCCAGAGAATGCGGTGATGCTGGGGTAAGCGAGAAAAGAATTCTTTGGCGTGCGCAAATTCGGCTTCATCGGCCCGGTCCAGCCCGATGATGATTTCGTTGAGGTAGGGGACCTGCGTCAGCTCTTCGACAATATTATCCAGAGCGTCAGTCGCCAGTTCAGAATAAAGAGACGGTAAAACAAGAGACATAGGGCGGGTGCGGGAAAAGCTCATCAGCTCCCGTTCCATGTCTTCTACCGGGCGATCTACCAGGTTGTGAAGGGTTGTTATGACACCGTTCTGATAAAAATCAGCCACCGGGAAACTCCTTAATTAATTTTTTTAATAGAGGTAGCAGACTCTGGTTCCAGCCTTTCGGGCCATGGAACTCTGCTGTGATTGTGTTTGGGTTTTCAGGTTCAAGGCAATTGTTTTTACCGGGAATGACCACAGGGTAATCTGCAGCTTCCAGCATTGCCAGATCATTTTCGCCATCACCAAGCGCAATCATAATGGGTTCTTGCTGCCATGCCTGGTGATAATAATTTCGTAGAAAATTCAGTCCATCGGCTTTATCGGCGTTGCCCATAACGTGAAAAAAGCGCCCACCTTTCAGCAGCCTCAGGTTGTGATGTTCAAGCGCTTCGCGGAAGGTTTCCAGCTCGCTATCTGAGCCCTGCCATAACAAGGGTTCTGTGGCTTCGCGCTTTTTCGCCATGCTGGCATCGTCAGCGCCCAGCCCGGTCAGTGCTTCTACTTCACTGGCGGGCATGTCGTTAAATCCCCGGAAACGAAAGCCATCGTTTCGCAACTGGTTCAGAACCTTAAGAATGCTGCTGTAGTCGGTACCAAGGATTTCTGTCTGTGTTTCAGAATCACTGATGGGTAGATACACGGCACTGCCATTTTCGCAGACGTAGGGGTGACGATTATCCATCTGATTGCGCAGCAGCTTAACTTCAGGCCGGGTTTTACTGGTGTTGAAAATAAGCGGGATGTGATGTTCGCGGATAAATCTGAGTGTCTCTGCGGCGGGGGCGGTGCTGTAGGTGTTGTGGTCCAGCAGGGTGCCGTCGAGGTCGGTCAGTACCACCAGGGGTACCTTAGGTTGTTGCTGAGTCATAGTGTCAATCTGCTGTGCGTCGATGTACGGCTGAGACTTTGTGCGCCTGATTTATATCCAGAACCAGGTCTGCCTCGGTGGGCAAAGTCCGCAATGCCTCGCGAGTGAGCCTTTCATAATGTTGGATAAAACGACGGATACCTGCGTCGTCCAGGCTGCGGTCCGCAGTGCCTTGCGTGGCTTTACGGTTGTCCGCTTCCTGCTGTGTACGCCAACGCTGGACGGCGCTCATGTCCGGTACTTTTAGCATAATGAGTTTATCCAGCATGGAAAACCAGTCTTTGTAGGGCCCGAGTAATTGATTGTTTACCCATCGGCGCCACTGTCCGCTGGGATCTTCCTGGGCTTCCAGTTCGTTGACGGGTTCCTCCAGTGCGGCCTCGTCAACCCCATGACACCCGACACACCAGCCTTCAAACAGAATCAGGTCTACCGGGCCGGTGACGGTATGCCAGGCGGTTTCTGGCAGGCGGTCATCGCTGACTTTATCAAACGCCGGGAAGTGGATTACCTCACCGTCACCCAGCGTCTGTAGAGATCTGAACAGGTTCACACCGCGGTCAACATCGTGGGTGCCCGGTACTCCGCGGGTGACCAGCAGAGGGTGTATATCCTGGCCCAATTGCTGACGTTCCTGATGGGTCAGATACAGGTCGTCAATAGAGACCACCACGACCTGCCAGCCAAACGCCTCCGCATAAAGTGATGCCAAGGCTTTACTGAGGGTGCTTTTGCCCGACCCTTGCCCACCGTGTACCCCTACGATGGGGGTATGGTTGCTGCGTCGCTGGTATTCCGCCAACCAGGCGCTCAGTGGTAACCAGACGCTCTGCCACTGTTCCAGCCAGCCGTCTGGCAGAAAATCCAGTGCTGGCCGGGCATCTGCAAGGCGTTGCCAGTCTTCCTGAGATGAGGTGGTGACCTGGAACAGGTCGGTCTCTTTAGGCATCGTGCTCTCCTGAGTAGGTCTGAACAGGGTTTGCAGTCTCTGTGCCAGCCAGTATAGCCTTACCCCCGATGCGACGGTCAGCGGCACTGTACAGTGTTGACACTGTTGATAAATTACAAGAGTGCACATTAATGGTGCGTTTAGAGGCGAGGGGGGGGGCAGATGTCGGGTCAGCGAATTGCGTATCAGGGAACGGCGGGGCGTATTCGCACCGTGCCTGCCAGGCGGTGTTCCCGGGGTGTGAGGTGCTGCCGTGCCAGGATTTTGCAGGGGCACTCGCACAAGTGATTGAAGGCCACGCAGATTACGCCATGATTCCACTGGAAAACTCGACGGCTGGCCGGGTCGAAGAAATGTACCGGCTGATTCCCCGGACTCACCTCAGCATTGTGGCCGAACATTTCGAACCTGTACGTCATTGTCTGCTGGCTCGCCCGGGCGAGACGATTTCAGCACTGACGCATGTCTGCAGTCACCCTCAGGCGCTGGCGCAATGTCAGGATCACCTTACGCGACTTAATCTTCAGCCGGTTGCTGCCATTGATACCGCGATGGCGGCGCGTGATCTCGTGTCAGACGCTGTGCCCGGGCGGGGGGTTATTGCCTCTTCACTGGCGGCCGAGTTGTACGGCCTGGAGGTGCTGGCGAGCGATTTTCAGGATGTGGACGGCAATACCACGCGCTTTCTGGTTTTTGCGCGTGAGCAAGCTCATGAAACGGCTACCACGGGCATCAATTACATCACCAGTGTGTTGTTCACTGTGCGTAATCTGCCCGCGGCACTGTATAAAGCGTTGGGCGGATTTGCGACCAATGGCGTGAATCTGATCAAGCTGGAGAGTTACATGGACGGTGGCACCATGGAAGCCAGCCATTTTCATCTGGATGTCCATGGGCATCAGGCGACACGCCCGGTCATGAATGCTCTTGAAGAGCTGTCTTATTTTTCTGAAGAGCTGAGGATTCTGGGCAGTTATCCGGCGCACGGATACCGCAAACGTACAGATTTTGTCTGAGGCAGATTGCGGTCAGTTGCTGGCTTTTCTGGACTTTTCGCTCATCAGCAGGGACTCAGCACGCTGTATCCACTCTGAGGCGTTTGTCACTTCCGGGTTGAGTAGCGCCAGGCCGAAACTCAGGCGGATGTCTTCACCGGTGGCATTACAGAGGCTCGCCTTCATCCGCTCGGCGTATTCCAGGCACTCGCTGGTGGACTTGTCCGGAAAGAGTACGGCAAAACGATCTGCGCCGATTCTGGCTGTGAATTCAGGTACGGCATTGGCCATCATGAACGAGGCTACCTGTTTCAGCAGTTCATCGCCGGCACTGATTCCCTGGCGATGATTGAACCCCGCAAAGTTATCCAGATCCAGAATCATCAGGTGGCTGGTGCTGCCTGGCGGTACTTCCCGGATGTAGTTCTGCATAACAGACTGAAAGGTCTGAAAGTTCAGAACGCTCGTCAGCTGATCGCGCTTGCGGGCATCCCGGAGCAGTTTGTCCGTTGCTTTCAGGTCTGAGTGCAGGATGGCAGAATCCGTCGCATCGTAAATCAGCAGACAAACATGGTTAACCACGCCATTCGCTGATTCCAGCGGCAGGATGTGGGTATTCTGGTACATAAACGACGAGCGCCCCGTAATCGGGCGGGCACTCGGAAAGCGGAACAGATACGGCCGCTGCTCCCAGATGGTAAAGGTACTGATCTTAAGCTCGAACACCGCTGAAGACTTCTGCCGGAACCAGTCTTCGGGCAACTCAGGAAAAAGTGAAAACAGACTGTTGCCACGGGCCCTCTGAGGACTGATACCGCTGTGGCTGTCCATAAAACTGTTCCAGAGCTGAACCTGGTAGTTGCGATCCAGCACCACCATGCCGATGTCGATGTCCTGCAGGATATCCATCAGCCAGTGGATGTCGTTCAGTTCGATGTGGGTCTGGGTCATAGTCTGCTCTGACGCCTGGCTTGCAAATGCCAGTGTATGGGTCTCAGAAGGCATTCTTAATCAAGCAAGAAATCGATTTTTTTATTCAGAATGTTGACCGACTCTTCAGAAAAGAGAAGCAGAAGGTCACATTCCACGTTGGCGTTTTCGAGTTGATAATGCACCTCGATAGCCAGGGTGTTTTGCCAGGTACTGTTGCCAGATTTGAGAATGTCTGCGGTCTGACAATGTTGTCCGAGGATCACCGGGTGGCTTTGGTTGAAGTCAATCTCGAGTTGCTCGCCAATGCCCCGGATGCAGGTGCCGATCAGGATCGACGCCGTGTCCATCAGCAGCTCCAGTTCGGCCTGGCGGCTGAGTGGGCCGGTGTAATTCATGATGCCAGCCAGGTTTGCAAAACTGGCATCTTTAAAAATCAGCAGGGTTTCACCCACGACACCGCTACCGGCGAACCCTTGGCAGACTGCAGAGACCGAGCTGTCCTGACCAACTTCTTGTATGGCCATCTGGATGTCGCTGTTCTCAATCATGTTGACCCGTGGTACAGGTAGCTGGACAAAGGTATCCAGCAGTTTTGCCAGGCGTTCAGCGGCTCTGCCCATAGCGACATTCGTCAACTCCTGGTAGCAGTCTCGCTGATCTTCTGTGATGGCGCAGGCGTATGACATAATCAGATCCCGGTAAGAATTCCATATTCAGTGAGAACACGACGGGCCTTGTCAGTGTCAATTGGCTTCTCGATAAAAGCCAGCGCGCCCAGGTCCAGTACCCGTTTTCTGGCCTCGGGTTGTATGTCACCACTGACCACGATCACCATGGCGGGCAAGTCTTCGCGTCGGATTATCTCCAGTACGCCAAATCCGTCCATGTTTGGCATGGTCAGGTCGAGTAATACGATATCTCCCTTACCTTCCCTGATTGCGTTGATTCCTTCCACGCCGTCGGTCGCGAAGTGAATATCAACATTCCAGTCAGGTGGCAGTGATTTCGCCATTTGCTTGCGGGCGAAACCCGAGTCATCGCATATAAGCAGGTTAAGGCTCATAAGGTTTTTCCGGTCTGTTTTGTTGTTATTTAAGTAATAGTCCAGGGATCCGGGTGCAGCAAATCGGTGGCCTCGATTTGCGTGAGTCTGACACATGAGGCAGTTAAACCGTCGCTTAACCCTTGAAAAGGTTTCCGAAAATACCCATATACGGCTCATCTGTAACTGACTGTACCCGACCTGTAACAAGGAGAACCTGACCATGACAGACGCTGTTAAAGAAACACTGGGCTTTAAGACCGAGGTCAAACAGCTGCTTCACCTGATGATTCACTCTCTGTATTCCAACAAAGAGATCTTTCTGCGGGAGTTGATTTCGAACGCATCCGATGCCTGCGACAAGCTGCGCTTTGAGGCATTGCAGGATTCCTCTTTGTACGAGGGTGAGTCTGACCTCAACGTCCGTATCAGCGCTGATAGCGAAGCAGGAACCGTCACCATTGAAGACAACGGTGTCGGTATGAACCGTGATGATGTCATTAATAACCTCGGAACCATCGCCCGTTCAGGTACCGCCGAATTTCTTAGCAAGCTGAGCGGAGATCAGAAAAAAGACTCACAACTGATCGGTCAGTTTGGGGTTGGTTTTTACTCTGCGTTTATTGTCGCGGATCGTGTTGTCGTTGAAACCCGCCGCGCGGGCGAATCTCAGGCGCAGGGCATTCGCTGGGAGTCCGCGGGAGAAGGTGAGTTTTCACTCGAACCTGTGGATAAAGCCGTGCACGGCACACGCATCACTCTGCACCTGAAAGAAGGCGAGTCAGAGTTCCTGGAACCTTTCCGCCTTGAGAATCTGATTAAAAAGTATTCAGACCATATCGCAATCCCTGTCTTTGTTGAAAAAGAGAAAGCCGAAGGTGAGGAGGAGACTCCGGCAGAAGCGGTTAACCAGGCGCAGGCACTCTGGACACGGGCAAAATCGGACGTGTCTGATGAAGAATACAACGAATTCTACAAGCACGTATCGCACGACTGGAATGAGCCACTGACCTGGATGCACAACCGGGTTGAAGGCACGCTGGATTACACCAGCCTGCTGTATATTCCGGCGAAAGCTCCCTTTGATATCTGGAACCGTGATGCCACCCGTGGGCTGAAACTGTATGTTCAGCGTGTCTTTATTATGGATGACGCCGAGCAGTTCCTGCCGCTGTATCTGCGGTTTGTGAAGGGTGTGCTGGATTCAAATGACCTCTCTCTGAATGTGTCACGCGAAATCCTGCAGAAAGATAAGCAGGTTGAGAACCTGCGCAGTGCACTGGTCAAACGTGTACTCGATACACTGGATAAGATGGCCAAAAAAGATCCGGAAAAATATCAGAGCTTCTGGGATGAATTCGGTGATGTATTAAAAGAAGGGCCTGCAGAAGATTTTGCCAACCGCGAAAAAATTGCCGGTCTGTTCCGTTTTGCCAGCACTCATAATGGCGAAGGCATTCAGAATATTGCGCTGGCGGATTACGTTTCACGCATGCGCGAAGGTCAGAAAAAGATTTATTACGTGACCGGTGATAGCTACGCCGCTGCCTCTGCCAGCCCTCATCTGGAATACTTCCGCCGCAAGGGTGTTGAGGTTCTGGTTCTGACTGACCGTGTTGATGAATGGATGGTCGGACACCTCAGTGAATTTGATGGTAAAGCGTTCCAGGACATTACAAAAGGTGAGCTGGATCTGGAAGAGCTGGCTGATGAGGCTGAAAAAGAACAGCAGAAACAGCTGGAAGAAACCCACAAAGGCCTGGTAGACCGCATTCAGGAAGCGTTAAAAGACGATGTGAAAGAAGTGCGCGTGACTTCGCGCCTGACGGACTCCCCAGCTTGTATGGTCGTGGGGCAATACGATATGAATGCGCACATGCGTCGAATGATGGAAGCAGCGGGTCAGCCCGTGCCAGAACCGGAAATTATAATGGAAATTAATCCGGAGCACCCACTGGTTAAGCGCATGGATCAAGAGCCGGATGAAGATAGATTTGCGGATCTTGCCAATCTCATTCATGCACAGGCACAACTTGCAGAAGGCAGCCAACTCAGGCAGCCTGCAGAATATGTGTCCCGCATTAACAAACTTCTGCTGGACCTGATGAACTGATTCAATAATTTCAGTCTGCATTTCCGGCTCAGCAGGGGTGTTGGGCCGGAATTATTTAAAGGAGTAAATATGCAGATTGTCAGTCTGGCTGAGCAACCTCAGCATCTGGCAAAACTTGCCTACTGGCATCACAGTGAATGGTCATACTTATACCCTGACATCAGCCTGCGGGACCGGGCTGAAAGCATGGCTGACTACTTCACCGCTGAGTCTGTCCCAACCATGTTCATAGCGGTTGATGGTGATGAGCTGCTTGGCTCGACCGCCATTGATCGCAATGACATGGATACCCTCCCTCATCTGACCCCCTGGATTTCAGATGTCTATGTCAACTCGGCTTTCCGGGGACAGGGCATTGGTTCGGCGTTGGTTCGACATGCCATGGAATACGCCAGAAACAAAGGCGTACGCACCCTGTATCTGTATACCCCCGGACAGGAAGAGTTTTACAGTCGCCTGGGCTGGAAGTGCATGGCAAAAGATATCTATCACAATTACCCGGTGTCTGTGATGCACATCGATCTGGTGCCCGAGGTCAGCGCAATTTCCTCCTGACAGGGACTGCTGGTATGATCGGACAACTTTCAGCAGGGCGCCCGTCGGTGCTCAGGCTGAGTATGTCATTGTCACAGGAATACGATCTTTCCCATGAAAAAACTGTCTGCACTGTTTCTTGCCTCTACTTTGTCTGCGCTGCCATTGATGGCCTCAGCGGGAGGTACACTGGACCTGAGCCTGTCGGATACAACCGCCCGAATTGCCTGGGATGCCACTCAGGTCAGTAGCGGTATGCACCTGAATGCGGCGTATATGCATGGCTCGGAAGAGAACGCTGAAGGCGATCTGATTTCGGCTGGTCTGCATGTGGTCGATGTGCGTAAAAGCCAGTCCCGCTTGTACATGGGTATTGGCGGTAATGTGTACGTTTTTTCTTCTGATGAGACGACTGGCGGTGCACTGGGTGTCGGTGGTTTTTTCCGTTATGGATTACCCTTTAATCCAGATCTCGCTGTCAGCGGTTACGCCTACTACGCGCCTCCGGTTGTTTCATTTTCAGAGGTAGAGAACATGTTTGATGCGGATCTGCGCCTGCAATACAGCGTGATTACCTCGGCTCACGTTTATGCCGGTTTCCGCATGAACAGCATTAAACCTGAAAACGCAGATGACCGATTCAAATTCGGCGATGGTCTGCACGTTGGCCTGCGTCTGGACTTCTGATGGCCAATTGGATCGGTCACACCAATCAGAAGCTGTACCATGCCCGGCTTCTGATTGATCTTTCGGACGATGGATCGATCCCTTTGGCGCCCGCGTCTGAGGATGCCGCCTTGTGTTTGCTGCGTGAAGCCTGGCTGAGCTATCTCAACGAACTCGCCGTTCATGCAGGCTTTAAATCCGCGGTTCATTCTCTGGCCGATCTTAAGGCATCCGTTCCGCTGATTACTGGTGAAATTACAGAGGTCAGCAACCTGAGCCTTCAGCCGGGTAGTTGGTTGTCTGAGTTGCAGCTGAATTTAGAGCAGCAGCGTTTGCCTAAAGACAGTCGTCCGGTGACGGTGTCTCCAGACAGGATTGCACTGAAAGCGGACGATACTTTGCCCCTGAGACGCTGGTGGCAGGGAATGTCGGACCTGATTGATAGTCAGCGACAGAACCGCCAGGAGAGCTGAAATAGCAGGCCCTGCAGATGTAAGGCAGGTGCGTTTGTGGTAGAATCCGCCTCACTTTCTGAGGTATTCACTATGTCCCGTTTTTTAGAAATCATCGAATTATCGAACGGCGATATCGCACTTCGTCACGTCGATGAAGAAAGCGGTGACGCTCTTGTCAGCATCCGGTTCTCTGATGATGCGAAAGCCAGCCTGCAGGAGCACTGTGTAGACGTAGCCCGGGCAATGCTTGAAGCCGGTGCCCTTAAAGTCAGTGAGCTTTCTGGTATTGAATTCGAACAAAGCCCGTTTGAGACGGCCGCAGGCAGTGAACGGCAGGTTCACTGATAGCCCTCACGCTGACCATCCTGGCCCATACCCTTTGCAAAATGCCATTGGCCG
>OBIY01000671.1_pt1 | contig 12451 bp, 7 predicted proteins | sample 1519841 | NCBI WGS metagenome assembly OBIY01 (sample SAMN03019774, study PRJEB22545) | beach sand metagenome | biome: beach; feature: sea beach; material: beach sand | place: USA: Municipal Pensacola Beach, FL | collected 2010-07-30 | depth 30-40 cm m
GCCCCCTTTGACCAGAAATATCAGATAATCCGAGGTTGCCTTCTCCACCGGGGTATCAAAGTTTTTACCGATGTTGATACCGAGAACGCCTCTGAACTTCGCCTTTTTCACCTGCTCAACCAGGTGATCAACACCTTTGTTGTTGAACCCCATCCGGTTAATGATGGCCTGATGCTCCGGCAGGCGGAACAGACGTGGCTTGGGGTTGCCCGGCTGCGGGCGTGGCGTCACTGTGCCGATTTCAATAAAACCGAACCCCAGTGTGGCGAAGGCATCGATATAGTCACCATTCTTGTCCAGCCCGGCAGCCAGACCGACGCGGTTCGGAAAGGTGATACCGGCAACCTCGGCCGGATCGTTGGGAACGTCGGCAACCAGATTCTTCAGCAGGCCGGTACGCTGTGCTGCACCCAGCAGGTCCAGCCCCAGCTCATGGGACGTCTCGCCACTCAGGCGGAAAAACAATGTGCGGGCAAGACCGTACCAATCCATACCAATTCTCCGGAACCACTCTGAAATCAATGCGGCGCATTATAAGGGAAGCGGCTGAGCGATTCAGCGCAGGCGTTCGATTTTTTCGAAGCGGCCTTCGGAGGTGAAACTGATGGCGAAGCGGCCGCGGATGCCTTCATGGGTCACCACACGCTGCAGAACATTGGCCGGAAAGCTGACCTTACGGCCATCGACCGCTGTCGCAACGACGGTTTTCACTTCGCCATTGTAATAGCGCAGGTAATCATCGCTGCTGATGTACATATCCAGAATGATGGTCTGACTCATCCGTGGGATGCGGCCTGTGAGGTGATATAGCGGCAGTGTACGGCTTCCACCCGAGGAGTGGAAGCCGTTACCGGTCAGGTCAGATCAGTCGTCTGCGCGGCGGTGGCGGCTGGCCTGAGCCAGATCCAGCAGTTCACGCAGGGCCACCGCAATCATCGGATAGCTGAGTTCATCACGACTGCGCAGATCAGCCAGCATGTTCTGCCAGCGGGTGACCAGCACCTCCTGCTCTGTCTTCCAGTGGGCGATGGCCTCTTCCAGCTCCATGTCATTGCCATGGGAGCGCAGGATACCCACGGTCAGTGAGCGCAGCTGCCAGTCGAGGTCATCACGGAAGCTCTCCCGCGCCATGGCTTCCCAATGGTTGGTGGTTGGCAGGGCATTAACCTGTTCGATAAACCAGTTCACCGCCAGATGCTCACCCACAGAGAAGTAAGCATCGGCCACACGCATGATACCGTGGGCACTCTGGGTATTGGCTTCAATAATGCCCAGCGCCGCGTACAGCTCACCGGCACCGGCAGTCAGGGCTGCGAGGTCTTCCGGCACACCCATTTCACAGCGTTCTTCAAAAATGGCCTGCCAGCGTTTCAGCGCGCGGCCTTTGAGAATGCTGCCGAGATTACCGGCGATGTTCTGTACTTCGGCACGGAACAGCTCCACCTCCTGCACGATATCCACACGGCTGCGGCGGTTACGCAGGAACCAGTGGGTCGCGCGGCGCACCAGACGCATCAGCTCTGACATCATATTTTCCTGCACACAGGTGTCGACCTTGTAGTCGAGTGCACAGATCTCTTCCCACAGATGCTTCAGATTGAAGGTATCGCGCGCCGTCACATAGGCACGGGCAATATCAGGAATCGATGCACCGGTAGATTCTTTCATGCGGTTCACAAAGGTGATCCCCATGTAGTTGACCATATCATTGGCCAGCTGCGTGGCAATGATTTCACGGTGCAGACGATGGTTCTGCAGAGGCCCGGCAAACTTATCCACCAGCGCTTCCGGGAAGGCTGTCGCAGCAATACGCGCGATGTACTTATCCTTGGCAATGGAGTTGTGGTTCAGGCGTTCTTTCAGGTCCGCCTTGGTGTAGGAAATCAGCACCGCCAGTTCCGGCCGGGTCAGACCGATGTTCTGGTTACGGCGCTCCTGCAGGGCATCGTCTTCCGGCAGAAATTCCAGACGGCGGTTGAGTTTGCCCGACTGTTCGTAATCACGGATCAGACGGGTGTACTCATCAAAACGCGTACGGCACTCACGGTGCGCCAGTGCAATCGCCTGAGTCTGGTTGTAGTTATTTTTCAGCACCAGGTCGGCCACGGCGCTGGTCTGATCCATAAAGATCTTGTCCCGCTGTTTACGGGTCAGGTCGCCAGCGTCCATCACCTCTTTGAGCATGATCTTCACGTTCACTTCATGGTCAGAACAGTCCACACCACCGGCGTTATCGATAAAGTCAGTGTAAGACGCACCGCCGTTCAGCGCGTATTCAATACGGCCGAGCTGGGTCATACCCAGGTTACCGCCCTCACCCACCACACGCGCACGCAGTTCTTTACCGTTCACACGCAGAGCGTCGTTGGCTTTGTCACCCACCGAGGCATCGGTCTCAGCACTGGATTTGATGTAAGTACCGATACCGCCGTTCCAGATCAGATCAACCTTGGCTTTGAGCAGCACGTTGATCAGATCATTCGGTGCCAGATGACTTTCATTGATGCCAAAACGCTCTTTCATTTCCGGCGTGATGGCAATGCGTTTAGCAGAGCGCGGGAACACGCCACCACCGGCTGAGATCAGCTCGGCGTTGTAATCCGACCAGGCAGAACGCGGCAGCTCAAACAGACGCTTACGCTCGGCAAAACTGCTGGCCGCATCCGGGTTCGGATCAATAAAGATATGCATATGGTTGAAGGCGGCAACCAGACAGATGTGTTCCGACAGCAGCATGCCGTTACCGAAGACGTCACCGGCCATATCACCGATACCGATCACGGTAAAATCCTGCTCCTGCACGTTCAGGCCACGTTCACGGAAGTGACGCTGCACAGACACCCAGGCACCCCGGGCGGTGATACCCATTTTCTTATGGTCATAACCGATGGAGCCACCTGAGGCGAACGCATCACCGAGCCAGAAACCCCGTTTGACCGCAATTTCGTTGGCGATGTCTGAGAAGGTCGCTGTGCCCTTGTCGGCCGCGACCACCAGATACGGATCATCCGGATCATGGCGGACGACGTTTTCCGGCGGTACGACCTTACCGTCGACCAGGTTATCGGTCACATCCAGCAATGCACTGATGAAGGTCTGATAGCAGGCAATACCTTCGGCCAGAATCTCATCACGGGTGCCTTCTTTCGGCTGCTGCTTGGCAACGAAGCCACCTTTTGCACCCACAGGTACAATTACCGCATTTTTCACCTGCTGGGCTTTTACCAGACCCAGCACTTCGGTACGGAAGTCATCAATCCGGTCTGACCAGCGCAGACCACCACGGGCGACCTTGCCGCCACGCAGGTGCACACCTTCAATACGCGGTGAATACACAAAGATCTCAAACATCGGGCGCGGCAGTGGCATGTCGGAGACGTCGGCCGGGTTGATCTTGAACGACAGATAGCCCTTCTCACCACCATCCTCAGCCGGCTGGTAATAGTTGGTTCTCAGTGTCGCCTTGATCAGCTCGATGTAACGGCGGATGGTGCGGTCTTCGTTGAGCTGCTCAACACCATCCAGTGCTTCCATGAGTTCGTTTTCACAGGCAGCAAAGGCCTGCGCACGATCTTCTTCACTGCTGAATTCATAACCGAAGCGCAGATGGAACAGGCGCACCAGCTGCGCGCTGATGCTGATGTAACGCCCCAGAGTATCGGCGATGTAGCTTTCGGAAATGCCGAAACGGATCTGCTTCATATAGCGCGCATAAGCACGCAGCAGAGCGATGTCTTTCCAACCCAGTTCAGCCCCCAGCACCAGACGGTTGAACGGATCGTTCTCAGCCTTGCCCAGCCAGATCGCCTGGAAAGCGTTCTGGAACAGCTCCTTCACTTCAGCAATGTTGATGCTGTCCGCCAGGGTGTAACGCAGAATGAAGTTATGCACCCAGATACGGCGGCCGTCTCCACAGGTGATTTCATACGGGTGCTCACCCAGAACCCGCAGGCCGAGGTTTTCCAGCACCGGCACCACATCAGAGAGCGGCAGAATGGTATCGGCATTAAGCAGTTTGAAACGCAGCTGGCTGACGTCTTCTTCAATCTCACGGTAGAAGGTCATGGCGAGCTCGCCTTTTTTCATCGAGCTCATTTTTTCCATCAGCTGGATATCGGTTACGGCGGTCCGGGCTGAGAAATCTTCACGGTAACCGGCCGGGAACGCTCCGCGGTACTGGTTGTACTGCTCGTTACCCTTTTCTTCACCCACCTGTTCGATCAGAGCAACGTGCAGGTCGTCTTCCCATGAGCGCACCACCTGGCGGATTTTCCGCTCTACCCGCTCAACGTTGAAATCAATGGGTTTGTCACGGTCCAGGCGGATCATGAAATGCGTCCGCGTCAGCACAGATTCCGAGAAATAGGTATTGAACTCGATATCGACCGGATCAAACTCATCGCGGAAAATCTGCTCCATTTTCAGGCGCAGTTCTGTGTTGTAGATATCGCGCGGGGTATAGGTCAGACAGGAAATGAATTTATTGTACGAGTCTTTGCGCATGTAGATTTTAGTCTGCCGGCGCTCCTGAATATTCAGGGTACTGATGGTGGTACGGAACAGCTCCTCCGCCATCGACTGGAACAGTTCATCACGCGGATACACTTCCAGAATGCGGTTCAGTTCCTTGCCGCTGTGACTCTGCGGATCAAAACCGGCCAGCTCACGCACGGCCATCAGTTTACGGCGGACGATCGGAATGTTATTCGGAGTCTCGGTGTAGACGATGGAAGTGTACAGCCCCATGAAGCGCATACCATGCGTCACCCGACCTTTGTCATCGTGGAACTTCACCACCACATAATCCGGATATGCCGGGCGGTGAACGCGGCAGCGGGTGCCCGACTTCATAAAATCAATCAGGGATTCACCGGTAACAAAGTCACGGGTCTCAACCGGCAGATCATTCAGGCGTACGCGTTCATGACGGGCTTTATAACGGCGGAAAATACCCCGGTCGAACGACTCATCCCGGGTGATGTATTCATCACCATCAATCATCTCTACCTTGAATTCGTCATAGGCGAGGAAGGTGAAATGGTCATTGATCAACCACTGCATAAAAGCCGCGGCTTCGGCGTGCTGGGTACTGTCTTTGTCTACCGCCTCCTGTTTCAGGGAGTCAGCCACAGCCTGTGCCTTGGCAGCCATATCCGGGAAGTCACGGACACAGATGTTCACATCCTCCAGCACCGCTTCAAACTCACTGGCCAGAGTCTCGAGCAAGGCCTTATCCGAGTGCCGGTCCACTTCGATGTAAATAATGGCTTCCGCCGTTTTGCCCTTGCCGGGCTTGGTCCATTCGGTATTGGTTTTAAGCTGACCTTTATCATCGCGGTTGGCGTGCAGCACACAGTAATGAATTGCGTGCAGCGAGATATGCCGTGCATTCAGCTGGATGCGGATGGAGTCGATCAGGAACGGCATGTTCTCATACACAATCTCGATGACGGTGTGTGACGACTGCCAGCCGTGGTTCTCATGATCCGGATTGAATACCCGGACTTTCGGCACGCCCGGCTCACGCTGCTGAATAAACTGCCAGCTGGACAGCGCGGCGCCGTAGAGGTCCTCCACCGGACGGGCAAGGATCTCGTCATCCGGTGCACCGGAATAGTAAAGATCTGCAAATTTCGTCAGCTGTTCAGCTTTTGCTTGGCTGTTACGTTCTGAAATCAGCGTGTGGAAAGGGCTCAGCATTTTCATAGACTCACCAGTATTTACCTTACTTTCAGCTTAGACCATCTGCGGATACAGAGGTGTGACTGTGTGAGCATCAAATGTAGCAGAAGTTTTTTTACGGTTTTTTACCCGGCAAAACACCCAAGAACTTTAAGGAAAGCGTAAGATCAGAGCATTGACCCGGCCTGACGAGGCACTAAAATCCCGTTACCCGCCGTGATTCGCCATAACAACAAGACCAGACGAGAGATATGACACTACAGCAAGGTTTCCAGCAGTTACGCCAGGCGCTGCAGACACAGATCATCGGGCAGCCTGTTCTGGTAGAACGCCTGCTTCTCACCCTCCTCGCTGATGGCCACCTGCTGGTCGAAGGCGCCCCCGGTCTGGCCAAGACCAAAGCCATTAACGCTCTGGCCGAACATATAGAAGGCGAATTCAAACGCGTTCAGTTCACGCCGGATCTGTTGCCGGGAGATATTACCGGTACCGAAATTTACCGCCCACAGACTCAGACCTTTGATTTTCAGGCCGGTCCGATTTTCCACAACCTGATTCTCGCCGATGAGATCAACCGGGCTCCGGCCAAAGTGCAGAGTGCGCTGCTGGAAGCCATGGCCGAGCGCCAGGTCACGGTTGGTGGTGTGACCCGCCGTCTGCCGGATGTCTTTATGGTAATGGCGACCCAGAACCCGATTGAACAGGAAGGCACTTACCCCTTGCCGGAAGCCCAGCTCGACCGCTTCCTGATGCACGTCAAAATCGGTTACCCGGATGCCTCCGCTGAACAGGCCATTCTCAAGCTGGCCAGAGGCGAGGCGCTGAACACTCCGGTGCATACCGCCGCAGAACTGACCCAGAACCAGATTCTTGAAGCCCGTAAAGAAGTCCTCAGTCTGCATATGAGCGACGCAGTTGAGCAGTACCTGGTACAGCTGATTCTGGCCACCCGTGACCCATCCCCCTACAGTGCGGATCTGGCCCGCTGGATCGAATTCGGCGCCAGCCCGCGAGGCACCATCGCTCTTGACCGTTGTGCCCGGGCCAATGCCTGGCTGGCCGGACGCGATTACGTCAGCCCGGACGATGTCCGGGCCGTCGCCCACGACGTCCTGCGTCATCGCCTGCTGCTGACCTACGAAGCCGAAGCCAGTGGTCTGAGCGCCAGCCGCGTGATTGACATGCTGCTTGAGCAGGTGCCGGTTGCCTGATGCCCTACCAGGAGTTCTCCACCGGGACGCAGATTGATCCGGCGCGTCTGGCCGGTCTGAGTGCGCTGGCGCGGCTGTTGCCACTGCATAAGCAGAAAAAAATCCTCAACGATCAGGCCGGGGTTTACAGCTCTGCCCTGCGCGGACGCGGGATTGATTTTGCCGAAGTGCGCGAATATCAGGCCGGAGATGATATCCGTGCCATGGACTGGCGTGTCACGGCACGTACCAGTCAGGCCCATATCAAGGTTTTCCGCGAAGAACGCGAGCGCCCGGTCCTGCTGGTCTGCGATCTGCGTGCATCTATGAACTTCGGAACCCGCCGGGCGCTGAAACGCGTCGTCGCAGCCGATATCGCCGCCCTGTTCGGCTGGTCAGCCATTGCCAACGGCGACCGCGTCGGCAGCCTGATTTTCAACGACGATGAAGAACACGACCTGCGCCCACACACCGGCCGCAAAGCACTGATGACGCTGTTGCATCAGCTCAGTAATATGCCGCTGTCTGCTCCGGCCGACAGTGCCGGACGTATGTTGCAGATCTGCCGCCACATTGCCCGGGTGGCACGCCCCGGCACTGCCATTTACCTCATCAGTGACTGGCACGGTTTTGATGAAGAATGCGAACGTGCTCTGTTTCCGGTCAGCCGTCATTGCGACCTGACGGCGGTGCACATCAGTGACCCCTTTGAAAGCCAGCTGCCGACCGGGGACTTTGCCCTGACCGACGGTCAGCGCCGCTCCGCACTGCACATCACGCCGAAAGCCCGGGAACAGCACATTGCCCAATGGCAGAACACCCTGAGTGAGCTGCAACACCGGATGAACCGCCTGCGCATCCCGCTGACCCTGATCAGCACCCACGCCGACCCGTTGGATCAGCTGCGCCCCGGATTCGGCCTCACCTCTTCCGGACACAGAGGCGGACGCTCATGAACCCGGTTATGCCTCAGACACAGGCGGCACTGCCACTGGCCGATATCGTCCAGCCGGACCCGGTTGGTCTCTGGCCGCTGGCACCGGGGTGGTGGCTGCTGATTATTCTGACGCTGGCCCTGCTCGTGGGAGTCGTTATGCTGCTGCGTCAGCTGCTGAAAATACGCCGCCTGCGGCGTCAGGCGCTGGCGCTGATCGACGCCGCCCGTGATCGTTATGAGGCCGGGGGTGATGCCAGTAATTACTGCAGTGAAATCAATCAGGCGCTGAAGCGCTACTGGCGTTTTTACAACGCAGATCCGGCTATTGTCACCAGCGATGGGGATGCCTGGATTGCTCTGCTCAACCGCCAGTGCAGCAGCATCATTTTCCATGAGCGCATCGCCGATTCACTGGCCCAGGGCCCCTACCGCAAAATCGCCCGCCTGAACGTCGAAGTCATTGATCAGGCCGCCCGTGACTGGCTCAGCAAAGCGCCGGTGCGCAAATTAAGGAGCAGTCTCCATGCTTGATCTGCTCTGGCCCTTCGCCCTGGCGCTGCTGCCTTTACCCTTGATCGTGCGCTGGCTGCTACCCGCCCGCAATGCCGGTCAGGCCGCGCTGAAAGTGGCCGATACCGGTTTCTGGCAGGTATCCGACAGCCTCGCCGGAAAACCATCCGCGCCCAGATCCGTCAGCTGGCTGCTGCCTTCCCTGATCTGGCTGGCCCTGTTGCTGGCGCTGGCCCGCCCGGTCTGGGTCGGTGATGCCATCCGCCTGCCGGCCAGTGGCCGTGATCTGATGCTGGCGGTGGACATCTCCGGCAGTATGGATACCGGTGATATGCGCATCAACGGTCAGCAGGTGAACCGCCTGACGCTGGTGAAACACGTGCTCAACGATTTCATCACCCGCCGCGAAGGTGACCGTCTCGGCCTGATCCTGTTCGGCTCCAATGCGTATCTGCAGACGCCACTGACCTTTGACCGTGAAACCGTACGCACCTTTCTGAATGAATCTGCACTGGGCCTTGCCGGAAAGAAAACCGCCATCGGTGATGCCATTGCCCTGGCAGCCAAGCGCATGCGCAATAACCCGTCCGACAGTCAGGTGCTGGTGTTGCTGACCGACGGTGAAAACACCGCCGGCAGTATTGAGCCCCAGCGCGCGGCGGAAGTTGCAGCGAAAATGGGCATCCGCATTCATACCATCGGACTCGGTGCCGACAGCATGGAGATCCCGAGCTTCTTCGGCAGCCGTCAGATCAACCCCTCGCGTGAACTGGATGAAACCCTGCTGACCAATATCGCCACCTCCACCGGCGGCCAGTTCTTCCGCGCCCGCAATACCGAGGAGCTGGAGAAGATTTACCAGTTGATCGACCAGCTGGAGCCGACGGAAAAAGACGAAAAAACCTACCGTCCGGAAAGCAGCCTGATGCACTGGCCACTGCTGGCCGCCCTGCTGCTCAGCTGGCTGCAACTGCTGCTGATGCGGAGGGCCGGATAACATGAACGAATTCCTGACCAACCTGCACCTGCTCAGACCCCTGTGGCTGTTCCTCCTGATTCCGGCGATGGTCATGGCCGCCCTGCTGCTGCGCCGTCACTTCCGTGCCGGGCAGTGGCAACAACACATCGACCCGGAACTGCAGAGTTACATGCTGGATCAGGCGCCGGGCAGACAATCCCGCGGTGGCGTCTGGCTGGTGATTCTGGCCTGGGTCATCGCCATTGTTGCCCTGTCCGGACCCAGCTGGGAACGGCGCCCGGTGCCTGTCATCAGCAACCCGGATGCACTGGTGATCATGCTCGATATGTCGCTGTCGATGGGCGCTCAGGATGTGTCACCGACCCGCGCTATCCGCGCCATTCACAAGGCCACCGATGTTCTGCGGGGCCGTCCGGACAGCCTCACCGCCGTCATCGCCTACGCCGGTGATGCCCACACGGTTGTGCCCTTCACCGATGATCACGCCACCATCGAGCACCTGCTGACCTCGCTGTCGCCGGAGATCATGCCGAAACTCGGCAGCCGTCCGGACAAAGCCATCGAGCTGGCGAAAAAAATGATGACCGATACCGAACTCAGCAAAGCCTCGCTGCTGATGATTACCGACGGTATCCGTAATCAGGATATCCCGGCCATGCGCCAGCTGCTGACCTCCGACACGCCGCTGTCGGTGATTGCCGTAGGCACACCACAGGGCGCACCGATTTCCCTCGGCGGTGAAGGCTTCCTCAAAGACGATCAGGGCAACATCATTCTGCCCAGACTGGATACCCGGCCACTGCAGGCGCTGTATGACGAAACCGGCAGCCACTGGAAGCTCCTCAGCTACGACGACAGCGACTGGAAAAGCCTGCTGGGGCGCATTGATTTCTCTGACGCCACACTGGCCGATGACCGCACCATTGAGCGCTGGATTGATTCCGGTTACTGGCTGATTCTGCTGCTGTTACCGGTGGCTCTGTTCAGCTTCCGCCGCGGTGTGGTTTTTATTCTGCCGCTGCTGTTCCTGATGCAACCGCAACAGGCTGATGCTATGGAATGGAAAGATCTGTGGCAGACCCGTGATCAGCAGGGTCAGGCGCTGCTGGAAAGTGACCCGGCTGCCGCTGCCAATACCTTTGAAGACCCCATGTGGCGCGGCACGGCCAACTACCGGGCGGGCAATTATGAACAGGCCGCCAAAGACTTCGCCGGGCTCGACACCCCCGATGCCCATTACAACCAGGGCAATGCACTGGCGCAGAGCGGTGAGTATGAAAAAGCGCTGGATGCCTACGACAAAGCACTGGAGCAGCAGCCGGAGTTTGCTGACGCTGAAAAGAACCGCAAATTGATTCAGGACCTGCTGGATCAACAGCAACAACAACAGGACCAGCAGAATCAGCAGGACGGCCAGCAAGGCGATCAGGGCCAACAGAGTCAGGATCAGCAACAGAACGGCGGCTCTGATCAGAACTCTGAGCAGAACCCGGCGGACTCCCAGAGTCAGAACAGCGACTCCCAGGACAGTCAGAGTAACAACCAGGATTCGTCCTCACAGCAGAGCCAGAGTGATGCAGACCGGCAGGAAGACGACGACTACGCTGATCAGCAGGCACAACAGAATGCCGCTGACCCGTCCTCTCAGCCTGAGCCGCCGACAGATGACAGCACCTCCAATGCAGAACAGTCGCCGCAGGATGATTCTGAGGAAACAGAACGCCAGGAAGGCGCAGCTCAGCCTGCTGAAGAACAGCCGCAGGACCAGCCCGCTGCGCAGCAGCAGGCAGCCAGCGCCAGCGATGCTCTGGATGACCTGAGTCCCGAGCAGCGCACGGCGGTAGAAACCATTCTGAACGAAGTACCCGATGACCCCGGCCTGCTGATGAAGCGCAAATTCCTGTATCAATACCGTCAGCAGGGTGATCAGACCGAAGAGGATCAATTATGGTGATGCTGTCATCCCGGCAGATAACGCCGTGCCGTAACCAGCCAGATAACCGCGGACGCACCGCCCTGCAGCTGCTGCTGGTCGTACTGCTGATGCTGCTGTCGCCCCTGACCCGGGCAGCGGAGCTGATCGCCAGCGTCGACCGCACAGACATCGGCCGCAACGACGCTGTAACCCTGCAGATCAATTATTCGGACATGGCCGGTTTCGGCTCGCCCGACTGGACCGTGCTGGACAAAGACTGGGACATCATTGATCAGAACCAGTCGCAGCAGATGCAGTTCGTGAATGGCCGCAACAACTCATCGACGGTCTGGACCCTCACCCTGATTCCCAAACGCACCGGCAACCTGCAGATCCCGGTGATTGAATACCGCGGCAACCGCAGCGAGCCGATTGAGGTCAGCGTCAGTGATCAGGCCACCACAGCGCCCTCGTCGACTGACAACTTTTATTTCGAAGTCGAAGTCAGCGGCGGCATTCATTATGTGCAGGAGCAGATCCTCTACATCGAACGCCTCTACTACACCGTCAATCACGACGACGCGAATCTGTCCGAGATGTCGGTGGCCGATGCCCGCCTGGTACAGCTGACCGACCCTAAACAGTACATCACCGTCATCGACGGCAAGCGTGTCGGCGTCTATGAGCGGCGCTTTGCGGTTTTCCCTGAACAGGCCGGAACGCTGGTGATCCCCGGCCAGCGCTTCAGTGCCCGCATCACCAACCGTTACGACCGCTTCCGTGGTCAGTCAGAAACCGTGGTGAGCAAGCCGATCAAGCTGGATATCAAGGCGATTCCACCAGAATACCCGACCGCACCCTGGATTCCTGCCAGTCAGTTCAGCATCAGCGAACACTTCAGCACCGACTTCTCCGGCTGGCAGGCGGGTGAGCCAGTAACACGCACCATCACCATCAGTGCCACCGGCCTCAGCAGTGGTCAGATTCCGCCCATCCCCATGCCGGAAGTCGCCAACCTGCGCTACTACCCGGACCAGACCAAAGACGACAGCAAGAGCAGCGAAGACGGACTGGTCACCACAGTCACCCAGTCTGTCGCACTGGTACCGACCCAGGCCGGTGAACTCAACCTGCCGGAAATCCGTGTACCCTGGTGGAACACCCTCAAGAACCGCGTGGAATACGCCAGCCTGCCCGCACGCACAGTGAACGTCCGTACGGTTGGTCAGCAGCAGCAC
>OBIY01000672.1_pt1 | contig 12444 bp, 8 predicted proteins | sample 1519841 | NCBI WGS metagenome assembly OBIY01 (sample SAMN03019774, study PRJEB22545) | beach sand metagenome | biome: beach; feature: sea beach; material: beach sand | place: USA: Municipal Pensacola Beach, FL | collected 2010-07-30 | depth 30-40 cm m
CGGCGATCCAGTCGCCATGGCTGATTTTGAGCCCGCGCGCGGTTCAGCGGCTGGAGAGCTATTCACCTCCCTGGCCTTTGCCAAAAGTTTTTCGCCTGACTAAAAACAGCACACTGATTGAAGGTATTTTCAGTGGCGCCACCATTAATACACCTTCAATGCTGTGCGTGGCGGATTATCTCGACGCTCTTGCCTGGATAAAGGAGTTGGGTGGAACGACCGCAGCAATTCGCAAATCCGAGGAAAATCTCGCGGTAATCGAGGATTTTGTCGACCACAATAGCTGGATTGATTTTCTCGCCGAGGATTCAGCTACCCGCTCCAACACCAGCGTCTGTCTGACGCTGGACCTGGAAGCGGCGCAAATCAAACAACTGTGCGCGCTGCTGGATCAGGAGGGCGTCGCCTATGATATCGGCGCCTATCGGGATGCGCCTCCGGGCTTGCGCATCTGGTGTGGCGCTACCGTCGAAGCGGAAGACCTGCACAAATTGATGCCCTGGCTGGCATGGGCCTACGCCACCGTCGCCGATCAATAAGCACCAGCGAAGCATTCCGACTGGCCAGCGCGCCTCGCATTTAAAGCGAGCCAACCCCCGTTAAAGGAACACCTCATGTTAAAAGTTCGCACCTATAACCAAATTTCAAACAAAGGACTGGATCGCTTCCCTCGTGACAGCTATGAAATTGCCAGCGAACTGGCGGAGCCTGACGCCTTTATGCTGCGCAGCCAGAAACTCCACGACATCGAAATTCCGGAAGGTCTTGTCGCGGTGGCCCGCGCCGGCGCCGGCGTCAACAATATCCCGGTGGAAAGATATACGGAGAAAGGCATTGTCGTGTTCAATACCCCCGGCGCCAATGCCAATGCCGTGAAGGAGCTGGTTGCCGCGGGCCTGTTGTTGGCCTCACGGGATATTTTTCTGGGCATGAATTACGTCCAGTCCCTGACCGATATAAGCGACGCTGGCGAAATGTCAGCACTGTTGGAGAAGGAGAAAAAACGCTTTGCCGGCTGTGAACTGTACGGCAAAACCCTCGGTGTTGTAGGGCTCGGCGCTATCGGCGCCATTGTTGCCAATATGGCACTGGATCTAGGCATGGAGGTGGTCGGCTATGATCCGGCGATTTCCATTGAAGCCGCCTGGCGCCTGTCCAGCGACGTCAAAAAAATGGATAGCCTCCAGCACCTGCTGAGTCGTTCCGACTACATCAGCCTGCATGTCCCCGCGATTGAAGCCACCCGCCACATGATTAATGCCGAGGCCCTGAAAGGCTTTAAGGCGGGCGCTAAATTACTTAACTTTGCCCGGGAGGAGATAGTCGATAACGGGGCGCTGGTTCAAGCCCTTGATGGGGGACAGCTGGCCGCCTATATCACGGACTTCCCAGCCCCGGAGCTGCTGGGCCGCAACGACGTTCTGGCCCTGCCCCATATCGGCGCCAGTACCGCGGAGGCGGAAGAAAACTGCGCGGTTATGGCAGCCAACCAGCTGATGGCCTTTCTCGAGGATGGCAGTATTCGCAATTCGGTCAATTTTCCGCCGACCCATATGGCCCGCAACGGGGGCTACCGGCTCACCTTCAGCAATGAAAACGTCCCCAAAGTTCTGGGCAATGTGCTAACTATTCTCGCTGACAGCAATAATAATGTCATCGACCTTGTCAATAAGAGCAGGGACAACATTGCCTACAACATTATTGATGTCGAGGATCAGCCCTCTGATGACATCATTGCCGCAATCACTGCGGTGGATGGGGTGGTTTCGGTTCGGGTACTCTAGTCCTAGGGAATCGAACCCGGCGGCGATCACCCTGGGGGATATGGAAGCGTTGCCACTAAACTCAACCCACAGACCGTTTAAGCTGCTCCATCTCCCTGCCCAGCTCAACGAGCAGCGAGGTTACCCGATCTCGGCTGGCAGACCTCGCGGCCGCGTGTAAGTCCTCGGCCAGGCCACCCAACGCGCCCAGTCTGAACACCCCGGCAATGCCCAAAAGCTGGTGTGATAATTCCTCGAGCATATCGATATCCCCCTCGCCATTTGCCTTGGCTAAAGTTGCCAGCAGCTGATCCAGCTGACTGTAGAACTTTTCTTTTGGTATACCGCGCAAAGCGGTATCCCGTGGAGCGGATTGCTGACCGCCCTTGCCAGACAAATCAGCAATCGCGCGCAGCAGTTCACCTTCATCAAAAGGCTTATGCATAACCCTTCTGATACCCACGCCCGCCGGCGCTGTCGCTTCGACGACCACGTCCGCCGTCAACAAAATGGCCGGTGTAGCATGATTGGAATTGGTCAGCGCCCTAATTGCCCGCAAAGTCTCCCAACCATCCAGCCCAGGCATGTGACCATCGACAATAATAACGTCGAATTTTTCACGCATGCTGGCGGCAATCGCCTCTTGCCCATCAGCAGTCAGGCAAAAATCGCATTCCGCGCGCTGGAGAATGGTCTTCATCAAGAACTGACTAAACTCGTTGTCTTCAGCCACCAGTACATTAACCCCAGGCAATTGGGGGAGCAACTCTGGCGCGGGCAAAGCAAGTTCCGAGCCTTTCAATACATCGCGCAATACCTCTAGCGTGGGCGGTTTGCTGACAAAATGTACAGGCCGGAGTGCTACTTCCCGCTGTGTACCAATAATTTGCTGCATCTGCTTGAGCGTCACCCCAACAATAAGGGGTACATCGGCAAACTGACGAATTGTGTTCAAACGAGCAACAAGGCCGTCAACATCGTCGGCTGACAGTTCCACGGGGTTAACCAGGATGCGATCCGGCGGGTTGGTCCCCACGCCTTCACGCAGCGAGGGGATATCCGCGTACCCATCTACCCGCTCGACGAGTCTGTCCAGTAGATGCAACAAAGCATCACGAGAGTTTTTCCTCGGGTCATAAATAGAAACCCTAATGGGCTGGCGCTCCGGGACGCCTTCTTCACCAAGCCCGGCCAAATCTTTTCGCAACGGCAGGTCGACCGTGATTTCCGTGCCCACCCCCAAAGTACTCTCCAGCACGATAGACCCACCCATCAAATCCGTTAGCGCCTTGACGATAGCAAGCCCAAGGCCAGCACCTCCAAAACGACGAGATATTGAACTGTCCGCCTGATTGAACACATCGAAAACGTACTTTAGCTGTTGTTTCGGAATACCGATTCCGGTGTCCTTGACCACGATGGCTAAGCGGTAATAATCCTCTTGCTCCGAAACCAGCGAGGCCTTAACCAATACATAACCCTGTTCGGTAAATTTAATGGCATTGGAGAGCAGGTTGGTAATAATTTGCCGCAAACGGCGGGAATCAGCAAGCAGGGTTTTGGGCGTTCCAGGGGCTATATCGAGAATGAGATCCAGTTGTTTGTCATGAGCCAGGGGGGCGAGCAACTGCACCGGGTCTTCGAGGCACTGATAGATATCCACCGGCAAAACTTCAAGCTCCGTGGCTTGCGCCTGCAGGCGGGTAAAAACAAGTATGTCGTCGATCAATTGCAGAAGCAGATGAGCCGCTTGGTCGATAATTCTGCAATATTGAAGCGCAGAGTCGTCCAAATCCGAGCTTTGAAGCAACTCAACAAACCCGTGAATGGAGTTCAGTGGCGTCCGCAGCTCATGGCTCATACGCGCAAGAAAGTCGGTTTTCGCGGCATTGGCATCTTCGGCGCTTTGCCTGGCAATCTCCAGCTCACGGTTTTTCTCCCGCAAGTCACTCAACGTTGCTTGTAGCTCTGCCGTTGCCCGCTTTACCTCCCGCTGCAAGCCTGTCCGGCTGTCCGCAATTGACTGGGCCATGTGGTTAATGCCTTGAGCCAGCACATCGACCTCGTACCCAGGTCCGCGCTGGGCCCTAGCCGAGTAATCACCACCCTCAATGGCGCTGACTGTTTTAGTCAACTGACTAATGGGATCAAGAATATTGCGTGATAATAGATAGGACAAAACGATTGCCATGGTCAAAATGCCGGCAGCGATGCCTACCCCGCTGACCAGTACACCCTGACGCTCCGCCTGCGCAATGGAGGGGTCCAAGGCCACAACCACCCAACCCAACAACCTGGGCGCCGGAGGCCCTGCTTCGGCCCCATAATCTTCCGTATCCAGATATGTCACCCACACCGGCGACTGGAAGTACCAAACCTCGTCAACCTCGGTATATATCGCCATATCGGGCGACCCATATTCAACGCCGGATTGCTCCACTGAAGGAAATAAAAACCCCTCCGTAAAAGTGGAAACGACCGCCTGACGTTCCGCGTCAAGAAAAGCGATGCCTTTCACGCCTTCCTGCCCCATGGTGGCTGTAACAAGGGCATTCAATAATTGGCGGTCCGATGAGTAGAGGGCAAAATCCGAAACAGAGGCAAGATAAGTGGCGATCCCACCCCCAAACTCCTGCAGGCGATTGACAATTCCTCTATCCCGTTCGGTAACCGTGGTGGCCGTGAGCAATAGCGTCAACACCAGTAAAGGCACCGTGGTAGCCAAAACCAGGCGTCTTCGCAGGCTATGGTTATTGGGCATAATACTCACGCGATAAAAGCTCACATCGCCCGTAGAGCTTGCTCGTACTTCCTGTACAGTTCATCCAGGGGCGGCACACTGATGTCTAGAATCCGGGCAACATCCTCATTAACCTGAAGCGTGTAATACCGTGGATAGTAAGCCCGCCAGTCAGCACTGTGTGAACCATTCTCCTCGGACTGGCCTCCAGAAAGTGCATTCAACAGCTCCGCGCCGTGGCGCCCGACATTTTCCGGACTGGAATAAATAGACGCCAGCGCGCCTGCTTCGGTGTAAGAGCTGGAAAATCCAATCACCGGAACTTTATCGCGAAAACTTAAGCGCAGTACCCACTTGGCAATATTGCGATTGAAATCGGCACGATCCGGCACGGCTATAAACACCTCGGACGCACTTATCAAGGGGCTAAGCACGGAAATGGGGTTTGCGGTAGGCGGCAAATTTTCCGTACGCAGGTGAACGCCCATCGCATGCTCCCGTTCGAGATGCCCCCCCTGTGCCGCCCTGGCAGCGGGGCCAAAAACAACTCCGAAGTGTTCTGCTTTGGGTTGAAGCAACTTACCCAGCAGCACCGAACGCTCCAGCGGCTGGTCGATCACAACTGCGGCGAGGCGTTGATTTTCCAGCCCTGTGGCACTCAAGTCCAACCACACGGCCATGGGTATCAACAAGCTCAAAATGTCAGCATCAGGATACTGAGCGAGCGCTTTCCTGGTGGCATCGGAACCAACCGCCACCAGCTGCTGGCCCTCCGCTACAGACAAGTCATTGTCACTGTTGAGCACCTGACGGCGAATTTCGACCCCCGGCTCAAGCGCCGCGAGTCGTTCGGCAAACACATCAGCCACCTGCTGGTAGTAATTCTGTTCACCGGATAGCACCAGCTTCACGGCCTCGGCAGCGCACACTGGAGGCGCAAACCACAACAGGGTGTTAATTAGTGCAACTACTAATATCCTGGCTAACATCAACACGCTTACGATTCCTTTCTACTCCTTGTGCCGGGCGCCTTCCTAACCCCTATGTATTAATTCGACCAGCCCTTTACTCAATACGGGCATAAAAATACACAAACAGCCACAAATTATTGATAAGCATCCATTGAGCTTTCCACTAACGGCCCGCCCGACAAAGCCCTGAACTTGACCGAAAGCACCAACTTCGACCCAGAACCATCAGGGCAACTCCAGATTGAAGGTCAAAAAGTAGCGGCTACCAAATACATTCTCATCGTTGAACTCAGAATAGTCCTCGGTCAAATTTTGCACCACCAGGCACAGCTCCCCAGCATAGCGGCTCAGCCTTAAAGACCGGCTAATATGAACATCGACACGGGTAAACTCATCAATGAAATTCCCGGCTCGCCAATTTACCTTGCTTTGATGATACACAGTGAGCCCGGTGGATACGCTAGGCGTCCACCGGAAGTTCATCAACAGACCGCCGGCATGGCGAGCCCGCGAGGCATTGAAATCCCCCAGCTGCATTTCCGGCTCCAAGCGCCTGACAAAATCGCTGTCGAGATCCCTATAAGTGTAGTGCAGACGCACCAACGCCGCTGGCGACGGGCGGTAAGTCGCTTGTAGCTCAACACCCTTGGATTCCCACTCGCCGGTATTGCTTTGCACTTTGTCTTCATCGCTAAATAGCGCGGGTACCGCCAGGGGTTCTTCATAGGCATCCAGGGTATCGCGCGCCTGCTCCAGAAAGACGCTGGTCTCTACCATCAGACTCATGGCCGGAAAATTCCCGGACCAGGCCAACTCGGTTGATGTTACCTTCTCCTCATGGAGGTCTTCGTCGCTACGGATCACCGGATCAAGCAGTATTCCATCAATTTCAATACGCTGATTGAGGTTGGCCTCGGCAATGGATGGCGCCCGCTTACCGTGGGAGACACTTAAGCGCAAGGTGTGATCGGGGCTTAGCAAACGGCTTATACTCAAGCGCGGCGATACCAGAGTCCCGACAAAGGTCTCCTCGATCATAAATCCGGCATTAAACAACCAACCGTGCAGAGGCCGCCACTCTCCATGAGCAAAGCCCCTGAAAGCTTCCTCCCGGATTTTATTGTCGTGACCCAGGAGGAGCTGACTGCGCGTGTATTCACTGCGTGCTCCAACCCCCCAGACACCGCGCAGCTCATCGTTTATGCGCAACTGGTGTTCAATCTCAAAATCATAGCGCTCCGAGGCAAGACTCCCCAGCCCTTCGATAAACGGCTGATCCTCCACACCAATTAACAAGGGAATCAGGGCTGGCTCCACGCCCAGCAACTCGGAAATCAGACCACGGTTTGCCGAGCCGCTAACCCGCAAACTGTTATGGTAAAGGTGAGCGCTGAGTTCATCACCATCCGGAAAGGTATGCTGCCACTCCAGGGACTGATAACCAGAATAGAATCGCGTACCAATAAATTCGTCGGGATGATCAGCGTCACCCAGCCCCGCCCGGTCACGCACAAAGCCGAGATTTATATCCAAAACATCGACAACCGTTGGTGTCAACGTGCCGCGGAAAGCGCCCTGATACAGTTCTCGCCCATCATCAACTTTTCCCGCATCACTCGCTGGAATGCCAGGAAAACCTTCATTGTGACGACTGGCCAGACTCAGTCGATAACTAAGGGGGCCAAGGTGATTATTGAAGCGAAACCGGGTTTCACGGGTGCCGCGACTCCCCCAGGTCAAACCAGTACTCAGACCGTGATCCTGCAAAGGTTCTCGAGTAACAATATTGACGGCCCCCAGAAAGGCGTTGGAACCCTGGCTAGAGGCACTGGGGCCCCTGACGATCTCGATGTGGTCAACATCCTCCAGCTCGACACCCAGGTCGTCCCAAAGCGCCGTGGAAAATACCGGCATGTACACCGAGCGCCCATCCACCATGACCTCAAGACGGCTGGGTAACTCCTCGCCAAAGCCGTGGTATGCAATACCCGGTCTATTAGCATTGACCGAGTAAGCCTGGAATCCGGGCACCAGGCGAAAGACATCCACCCAGCCCTGCGCTCCCGAAGCTTTTATCAACTCCTGGTCGATGACCGTGACGCTCGCCGGCGCCCTGTTGGTTGTCTGTTCGATGCGACTGGCGATGCGGGCACTGGGAATGGCGCCCAGTATATCCAGCTCGGACAGAACGTTTTCGTGGGCGCAAAGGCCGGGGGCCAGCAGTAACAAACCAAGATATGATGTTAAACATTGGCTGTTGAACAAACCTTTCCCTATATTTCTGCTGCCGGACACCAAAGTATGTACGAAGACGCCTGATCCGAAAAATTCCGATTTTAGCCTGTTCACTAGCAACACAGAACCCTCTGATCACTTCACTCACCGCGATGGTCCGACTAAAAACAACGGTGCCCCTGTCTCACCGATTCCGAAGTCAGGGTAGCTATGGCCATTTCCCCATCAGCGGTGAACATAAAGCAAAATTCATTTTATTAATACCCCTCTCTGGGCTATCCTCCCCGGCCGGAATTCGAGATGCGGCATGAGTGAAATCTACTTTGTCCGGCACGGACAGGCATCGCTAGGGGCCAAAAACTACGACAAGTTATCCGACCTGGGCTGGCAGCAGGCCCGTTGGCTAGGCGAGCATTTTCGCGACCAGGACCTTAACTTTGATCGCATTGTGGTCGGCGATATGCGCCGGCATCGGGAAACCCTCAAAGGTATTGGCGAAGGCATGGGCCTGGATATGGAGCCGAATATCGACCCACGCCTGAATGAATTTCGATTCTTTCCGGTTCTGCGTCTCTACCAGAAGGCCTACCAACCCGACAGTCCGCCTCTGAAAAGCGCCGCCGAATTTTTCGGTATGCTGCGGGTAGTCATGGAAGCCTGGATTGGAGGCGAGCTGGACGAAATGCTGGCTCGAGAAGATGCAAAGAACGGCACCACCACCGAAAGCTGGGCACAGTTCAACCAGCGAGTTGTCGACGCGCTGACAGAAGCGCAGTCTCCCGAACCCAAAGACAAAGTACTGATTGTCTCTTCCGGCGGCCCCAAATCCCTGGCCATGCGCCACGCACTGAGCCTGTCCGACGACGCCACTATTGAACTGATGATGCAAATTCGCAATACCTCCACGACCCGACTTCTAGCAAGCCCCGACAAGTTGGCCCTGCAAACATTTAACGTGTTGTCACATATGGAACGGCCCGACCGCCGCCACGCCATCACCATGGTCTAGCACAAAGCATATTCACCGTAACTTCTTATCAGGCACCCGGCCTGCTACCGTAACCAGAGGAAAGCCAGTAATGAATTTTGAGCTCTCAGACAAAGCCCGCGCCCTGCAGGACAACCTGCTGCAGTTTATGGATCGGGAGATCTACCCGGTCGAGCAGCAGATGATGGAGCACTTCAAGCCTGAGGATGCACCCTGGCCCAGCCCGCCACTTCTCGAAGAACTCAAGCAAAAAGCGCGCGATGCCGGCCTGTGGAACCTTTTTGTGCCGCTCTACGACAGCGAGGACGGCCTCAGCAATGTCGATTACGCGCCGCTGGCTGAAATCATGGGCCGGGTGATCTGGGCGCCACTGGTATTTAACTGTAACGCCCCGGACACCGGCAACATGGAAGTGTTCATGAAATACGGTACCGAGGAACAAAAGAAGCAATGGCTAGAGCCGCTGCTGGCCGGCGAGATCCGCTCGGCCTTCGCCATGACCGAGCCCGACGTCGCCAGCTCCGATGCCACCAACGTACAGTGTTCCATCGTCCGCGATGGCGATGAGTACGTGATTAACGGCCGCAAGTGGTTTATTACCGGCATCATGCACCAGGACTGCAAAATCATCATCGTCATGGGCAAGACCGACCCGGATAACCCTAACCGCCACATGCAGCAGAGCCAGATTCTGGTGCCCCGGGACACCCCTGGACTGAAACTGGTGCGACCGCTGACCACCTTTGGCTATGCCGATCCACCCCTGGGTCACGGTGAAATCGCCTTTGAAAACGTGCGCGTGCCGGTCAGCAATTTATTGCTGGGCGAGGGTCGCGGCTTTGAAATTGCCCAGGGTCGCCTGGGGCCGGGCCGCATCCACCATTGCATGCGTTTGATTGGCTGCGCCCAGCGGGCCCTTGAAACCATGTGCCAGCGGGTCGAAACCCGCAGCACCTTCGGCCGCAAGTTGAGCGAACACCAGTCCGTGCGCGAGGATATCGCCCAGTCCTTTTGCGACATCGAACAGGCCCGCCTGCTAACCATGATGGCCGCGGACAAGATCGACAGACAGGGCGCCAAGGAAGCCCGCGACCTCATTGCCGCCATTAAAATCGTCACACCGAAAATGGCCGGCATCGTCATCGACCGCGCCATACAGGTGCATGGCGCCGGCGGGCTCACGGAGGATTTCTTCCTGGCGGAAGCCTACAACTATGCGCGCCAGATCCGCTTCGCCGACGGCCCCGATCAGGTTCATATGATGCAGCTTGGCCGTTCTCTGGTTAAGCAATACGCCTGATTAAAGATAAGAAAAGACCAACGCAGCGAGAGACTCATGAGTAACGCCATCGACAACCTCCCCCTGGAACGCCTCGGCGCCTACCTGGCCGATCACATCGAGAATTTTGGCAGCCTGCAAAGTGCCGAAAAATTCGAGGGCGGGCAATCCAATCCCACCTTTATGTTGACCACCGACAGCCATCGCTACGTACTGCGGCGCAAGCCTCCAGGCCCGTTACTGCCCTCTGCGCACGCCGTCGACAGGGAATATCGTGTGATGTCGGCCCTGGCGAGCACCGATGTACCGGTGCCCACGATGCGCGTACTATGCGATGACGATGAGGTCATCGGCAGCATGTTCTATGTCATGGATTTTGTCGATGGCGATATTTTCTGGGACGCCCAACTGCTGGAAGTGGACCCCGCCCTGCGCGGCCCCATGTACGACAAAATGAACGAAGTACTGGCTGCACTGCACAGTGTCGACCTCAAGACCGCGGGCCTGGAAGACTTTGGCCGGCCTGGCAACTACTTTGAGCGCCAGTTCAATCGCTGGAGCAAACAATATCGCGCCTCGGAGACCGAACATATCGAGGCCATGGAGACGCTGATCGACTGGCTGCCCAAGCATTTGCCGGAGGACGATGGCAAGATCAGCCTGATTCACGGCGACTACCGCCTGGACAATATGATCTTTGCCAGTGGCAAAGCCGAAGTCCTGGCGATTCTCGACTGGGAGCTATCCACCCTGGGTCATCCCTACTCCGACATCGCCTACCAGTGCATGCAGCTGCGTATGCCTACTGACCCTGACCTGGGCAACCTCAGCGGCCTGGGCAATGTCGACAGATCGGCATTGGGGATCCCCACCGAGGAGGAATACGTCGCCGCTTACTGCAAGCGCATGGGGCTGAGCGAAATTCCTGACTGGAGCTACTATCTGACTTTTAGCTTCTTCCGCTTTGCCGCCATTTTGCAGGGCATTATGAAACGCTATCAGGACGGCACCGCCTCCAGCACTGAAGCTTTGACCTACGGCAAAATGGCGCGGCCGATGGCGGAAATCGCCATCGAATACCTGGCTGAGCAAGGCCGCATTTAAGCGGCTTTTTAGCAGGCGAATTTTGTAAGCAAGCGAGCTTTTTTTAACAAGCGGACTTTTTAAAAAGCGAAGGGGGACACTGACATGAAAGCACTGGTCTGCGAAGCTTATGGCAAGGTCGATGATCTGGTTTACCGGGACTTTCCCGATCCCACACCCGGCGCCGGCGAGGTGCTTATCGACGTCGCCGCCATCGGCGTCAATTTTCCCGATGGCCTGCTGGTGGAAGGCAAGTACCAGAGCAAGCCGGAAACGCCATTTATTCCCGGCGGCGAAGTGGCCGGCACCATCAGTGCAGTCGGTGAAGGGGTCAGCAAGTTTGCCGTCGGTGATCGCGTCTTTGGCTGGCAGGCCGGCGGTGGCGGCTATGCGGAAAAAATCGCCATGCCGGAAACGGTTGTCCACCCCATGCCCGACAGCATGAACTACGACCAGGGCGCGGCGCTGCTCTGTGCCACCGAAACCGCCCACCACGCGCTGAAACAACGGGGCCGTCTGCAAGCGGGTGAAACCCTGGTGGTGCTGGGTGCGGCCGGCGGCACCGGTATTGCGGCGGTACAGATCGGCAAGGCCATGGGCGCGCGGGTTATCGCAGTGTGTTCGTCCGAGGAAAAACTGGCCTTTGCCAAAAGCCAGGGCGCCGACGATGGCATCAACTACAGTGAACAAGATCTAAACAAGGCCATCAAGGCACTCACCAACGGTCGCGGCGCCGATGTCGTCTACGATGCGGTGGGCGGCGATGCCTTCGATGCCTGTTCCCGCGCCATGGCCTGGGACGGTCGTCTGCTGATTGTCGGCTTTGCTTCCGGGCGCATCCCAACCCTGCCAGTAAACCTGACCCTGGTCAAAGGCTATTCCGTGGTCGGCGTGTTCTGGGGCAGTTTTACGCTGAAACAACCAGAGGATCACGCCGCCAATATGCGCGAGCTCTATGAATGGTTTGAGGCGGGCAAGGTAGTGCCGGTGATTGACAAGGGCTTTGCACTGAAAGACGGCATCGAAGCGATTAAATATGTCACTGGCCGTAATGTGCGCGGCAAAGTGGTGGTACGCCCCTGACAAGCACGAGGGGTTTCAGCCCGGAATAAACTCCGCGTCTTACCCCAAGCCAAAAGCAGCCGGGGTAGTCCGCACCTAGAGCAGATAGGCCAAGGGTAAATAAGCTAGAGAAATATTGGCAGAGAGTTCGATATGGCAAAGTTATCAGGGTCATGCTTGTGTGGCCAAATAAAAATCAGGGTACCCAACCGGTTTTTATATATGGGCAATTGTCATTGTTCGGAATGTCGAAAATTCTCCGGTTCCGATTACGCCTCCGTCGGTGGCATCGACTCCTCGGACTTTGAGTTTATTGAAGGTGA
>OBIY01000676.1_pt1 | contig 12399 bp, 11 predicted proteins | sample 1519841 | NCBI WGS metagenome assembly OBIY01 (sample SAMN03019774, study PRJEB22545) | beach sand metagenome | biome: beach; feature: sea beach; material: beach sand | place: USA: Municipal Pensacola Beach, FL | collected 2010-07-30 | depth 30-40 cm m
GCCTCTCCGTATAGCGAGGATAATCCCGATCCTCAAATTGAAAATGAACAGCCCGGTGCCGGGGCCGTGCAGCTAAATTATCTGATGTTACAAAACCGACTGGCAGAGTTTCAGCGAGATGTCGGTCTCTACGGGCTTGCAGAGCAGCGTTATCTTAAACTGTCGGGAATGCTGAATGATCAGAGTCCGGAAGTGGATCACCGTCGAGCTGCTTTGGCGACGGTGTTTAACAATCTTTCCGTGCTCTATACGACAACTGGCAGATACGCGGAGGCGCAGCATCAACAGCGGCGAGCACTCGAGTTGATCGAGTTGGAGTTTGGTGATGATCATCCTGCGGTAGCCACCTGTTTGAATAATCTTGCAGAAATTTATCGCAAGCAGGGTCTGACACTGGAGACGGAGATACTCTGTCAGCAATCTTTGCGAATTCGCCTGGAAAACATGGGTGCTGACCACCCGGAGGTGGCGGTATCGCTAAACAATCTCGCCGAGTTTTACCGAGAGCAGAATTGTCTGGAAGAGGCTGAAGCGCTGTACGAATGGGCATTGGATATTGTGGGCCGCACCATGGGTCACAACCATCCCGATCACGCGATGATCGTCAATAACCTTGGCCTGCTGTACACCGCTATGGGCGAGTATGAAAAAGCGGAGCAGTGTCATCGGAGTGTGTTGAAGGAAATGAGAGCCAAAGTTGGTGATGAGCATGCTGTTATTTCGACGGCGCTCAATAACCTTGCGCTGGTTTGCCAGAAGAAAGGTGAGTTTGACGAGGCTCATTGCTACTTTCAACGGGCGTTGACACTAGAATGCCGCCTGCGGGGTAGTTCTCACCCCAACCTGGCCCAGTATCACGCTAATCTCGGTAACCTTCTTGAACAGATGGGAGAGCTGGCCGAGGCGGAGCGTCATTACCTGAAGGGGTTGGCAATCATGGGGCGCGATATCGGCCCCACGTCACCGGTAACAGCAGATTTATTGGAAAAACTGGCGCTACTTAGCGAGCATCAGGGCCGCTCGGGAGAGAGCGGTCGGTACCGTCAACGGGCTGAGGTGATGCGCAAAAAACTTCAGCAACCGCTTTTGGTTTAGGTTGTTTCAGAGTGCAGGTTGCCTCTTCAGGGCCGGCACAAGGGAGTAACTGACTCCGACTGTCAAAGAGTTGATCTAAGCTTGCTGGGAATCGGCCTTCGAGTCCGTCGTTTCGGGTATGGGGTAGGGAAGTTTCTCAGCGTGAAGAGTTACCTCGCCGGCCAGAAGCGTATCGCTAACGCCCGCCAACCGAACCATCGCAAGTAAGTGCCAGTCCCCGGCAGGGTATTCAACTGCATCGACAACCGTGCCAATCTTCTGCTGGTCCTGGTCGTAAACGGTGGAGCCGGGGAGAAGTGATTGTGCTGCCTGGTCATCAATTCCCTGGGCACTGAACGCCACCATTCTTTTTTTCAGTTTGCCCAGATAGCGGGTGCGGGCGATGATCTCCTGTCCAGGAAAGCAGCCTTTGCGAAAAGAGAGGCCGTCGATCAGGTCCATGTTTACCCACTGGGGTAAAAACTGACCGACCGTTGACTGGTAAATCGTTGGCACACCCGCTCTGACCCGATCACTCTGCCAGGCTGCTTCTGGAGTCAGGAGCTCTGCTAGCACGGGCTCGTTAACGATACTCTCTTTCGAGTCCGCGAGCAGTAGCAGAGCTGTGGAGTCGTCCCTAAAGCTCATTAGCCGGGTTGATCGAATGGTTTTCAGGTTGGGGTCTTTCAGCGTTTCGTCTGATTGGCCTGACCGTTCGCCGAGTGTTGCCACCATGGTGTCTATTTCGCTACCCCAGGCTACAAAAATGTGCCACGGCAACACTTCAATGGTCACTTTGCTGCGCAGTACAAATAGATTTAATCTTTTTATCAGGCCAGGCAGGATCTCGTTTGGAGCGATGATAAAAAAATGCTCTGCGCGTTTAAGTAGCTGAAAAATGGCCAATAACCTCCCTTTTGCATCGCAGTAGCCATTGATCTGTGTCTGACCAGACGACAGCTCGGAAAGGTCATTGATAAACTGGCTCTGCAGAAAGCCTTCCGCGTCTTCACCGTGGATGTGCATAACCCCCTGGTGGGTCAGTTCGGCGATCCGCATTTCTGCCGGTGTTTCGACGGTGGAGGAGTCAGTTATTGCCATGAGTTTCCTGGTTTGACGTGTGGGTTCTGGTTGAACGGTGCGGACAAATTACGCGATGATCAGCAGTGAGCGCAACTCTCTTGTCGGCGCCCAGGGTTTGTTGTTGTTTGAGGGTGGTGTTTTGATCTATCGTTATTGATTGCCCCGTTAATGGGGTTACTTCTCACAACGGAGTAGAACGGGAGTTCTAGCGCATATGGATAATTCCAGGCACCTAAAGACCCTGAAGTGGCAGATGCGCCGCGGAAAACTGGAACTTGACCTGGTATTGCAGCGGTTTTCACAGCGACATTCGCTGGAATTCCTGGATGACGACGAGCTGGTGGCTCTGGCTGAACTTCTGCAGTTGCCGGATGAGCAGCTGCTGGATTTGGTGCTGAAGAACGAGGCAGCGCCAACGCCCGGCCACCAGCAAATGCTGGACCTGATCGTCAGTGCATCTTCGTATCCAGCTCAATAATTCTCCGGCCGGCACGCTGGTGCTTGCAGTCTGCGGAGTTATAGCCATTACTCAGTCGGTTCTGTTACCACCGACGGCTGCACTGGTCATCGGTTTCACCGCCGGACTTTACCTGCTAAACGAGTGGAATCTGCTGCTCCATCGCTGCGATTCTCGGGCGGTGGTCGCGATCAATCTCTTTGCTGACTCGAGTTGGCAGCTGGAACTGGGCGATGGCACCCGCTGTAGCGGCTCTGCACCGCCCCGTTCGGTTTTTTCCCATCCGTTACTTGTGGCAATGAGGATGGTCGATGATGACGGGGTGCGGCATCGCATTTTGATACCTGCCGACGCAGCCGATGGTGAAATGTTGAGGCGTTTGCGCGTGACTCTGCGGCGGCAGGGTGCTTCGCAGTCAGGCGATCAGTGACGGTCGCCAGGCTGCTGTCACTTACGCCTCATCGGTTGGTGACAGGATGGTTGGTCTGGCCGGTGTGGATTTTTCCAGGTGGTCGAGAGAATAATGGAGGCCGCGGCTCTCCCGACGCTGTTTGGCTGAGCGGACGATCAGGTCGGCAACCTGGACCAGATTACGCAGTTCGATCAGGTCGTTACTGACACGAAAATTTCGATAGTAATCGCTGATTTCCTGGCGCAGAAGCGCGATGCGATTTGCTGCGCGCTGTAACCGTTTGTCAGTGCGCACGATGCCAACGTAGTCCCACATGAATCGCCTTAGCTCATCCCAGTTGTGAGCAACCACGACTTCCTCATCTGAATCGGTCACGCGACTTTCGTCCCAGGTTGGTAGATCGGTTTCAGCCAGCTGGTGGTCGCGCAAGCGCCGGTCGATTGCCGCTGCCGTAGACTCGGAAAACACCAGACATTCGAGCAACGAATTGCTCGCCAGACGATTAGCTCCGTGCAGACCAGTATAGGTGCACTCTCCCAGCGCAAAGAGCCCTTCGATATCGGTTCTGCCGTGAATGTCAGTGACGATGCCGCCGCAGAGATAATGGGCAGCCGGTACCACCGGGATTGGCATGGTAGTAATGTCGATGCCGTACTGTTCACATTGTGTGGCGATGCCCGGGAAATGCTGGAGTATGAAATCGGCTGGTCGGTGGCTGATGTCAAGCAGGACATGATCAAGGCCGTGGCGCTTCATTTCGCTGTCGATGGCGCGTGCTACCACATCGCGGGGTGCCAGATCCTTGCGGTCGTCGTAGCGGGACATAAACGCCTCGCCACTGGGCAGTTTAAGAACACCCCCTTCACCACGAACCGCCTCAGAAATCAAAAAGGAACCAGCGTCAGGGTGGTAAAGGCAAGTCGGGTGAAACTGCACAAACTCCATGTTGCCGACCCGGCAGCCGGCACGCCACGCCATTGCTATGCCGTCGCCGGTAGAGGTATCAGGGTTGCTGGTGTAAAGATAGACCTTACTGGCGCCGCCAGTTGCCAGGGCGACCGTACTGGCGGCAATGGTATCGACCCGGTGATATTTGCGGTCATAAATGTAGGCGCCAACGCAGCGTTTTCCTGAATCCGCTGCGACGGTGATCAGGTCAAGTGCTATGTGGTATTCCAGCAGGGTGATGTTGGGGTGGAGGCGCACTTTACGCTCCAGCGTTTCAACGATAGCCAGCCCGGTGGTATCCGCTGCGTGAATTACCCGGCGTTTACCATGCCCACCCTCGCGGGTGAGGTGATAGTGGGTAAAGGGCTCCCCTGGCTGCGGTGTTTGTCGTTTGGTGAAATCGACCCCCTGATTAATCAGCCAGCGGATATTTTTCTGTCCCTGCTCGACAGTGAAGCGCACAACTTTCTCGTCACAAAGCCCGTCCCCTGCATCAAGAGTATCCTTAACATGTGCCTCAATTGAATCAGAGTCTGATAGCACTGCGGCGATACCACCTTGTGCGTAGCGCGATGAGCCTTCGGTTAGCGCTCCTTTACCCACCAGAAGAATACGGGCGTTACTAGCCAGGCGTAGCGCCAGACTTAGCCCGGCGGCACCGGCGCCAATGATTAAAACGTCTGTAGTGGTAGGGTTCTGCATAGGGTTCGAGAGACTGTTCTGGTGTATGTGATGGTCAGGGAATCCCTGGATTAAAGTGGGGATTAAATTGCCGGCTGATCATATTTCCTGTTTATGATAATCCGAATCGAGGAGAGTACCGGCGGTCTATTCGGTTTGTTAGTGCCTCTGGAGCGTTGCTGATCAAACTGGATAACCAAGATTACGCTTTCGCAGCAGGCGGGAGAGAACTTTGCTGCGCCAGGACTGTCTCTGATAGCGTCCATCACCATAATCGTGAGAATTTCACCAGGATTGACTGATTTTATCTGGTGGCGGTGCTTACAGGCACACATTTCGATCATAATTGATGCTCACACCAAAGCCGGTAGATCACGAACTGAAAACCAGCATGACAGAACAGACCGACATTGATGCAGAACTGGTTCGCCGTGTTCAGTTAGGCGATAAAGGAGCTTTCGACCTGCTGGTGAGAAAATATCAGCAGCGGTTGGCGAAGCTGGTCTCCCGGTTTATAGCTGATCCTGCAGAAGTTGAAGATGTGGTGCAGGAGTCCTTCATTAAAGCCTACCGGGCGCTGCCAAATTTTCGTGGCGAGAGCGCGTTTTATACCTGGCTTTATCGTATTGCCACCAATGCCGCGAAAAACCAGTTGGTAGCGAATAAGCGCAGACCGCCGAAAAGTGATGTGGACATCACTTCTGGTGCTACAGAACTTGGTTTCGAACTCGAAGGTGAGGAGTCACCGGAAGGCGAGGCGGTTAGTTCCGAGATTAAACAAGCCATTCAACTGGCGCTGGAAGAGATGCCGGAGGATCTGCGACTGGCACTGACTATGTGTGAGTTTGATGGTCTCAGTTACGAGGAAATTGCTGAGGTGATGGAGTGCCCGATCGGCACGGTTAGATCCAGAATTTTCCGTGCCCGGCAGGCCCTGGACAAAAGATTGAATCCCGTGATTAATGCACAGACAGTCGAGGAGGCTGGTTAATGACCCGCACCAAATATCAGTTGATTTCAGCGCTGGTTGACAATGAATCTGATGAACCTCTGTCGCCGCTGGTCGACCGAATTCTCAAAGATGACGAAATGCGTCAGACCTGGCAACGTTATCATGAAATTGGCGACTGGCTGCGAGGAGCTGCCGATGGATCGGTAGTCAAGGTCGATGTTGCTAACCGGGTCAGTGGGTTTATTGAAAAAGAACCCGCGTTGTTTTTGCCAGGGGGGGCGGTAGTGGGTACAGGTGTAAGTACCCAGAAGCGTGAACGCAGATTTGACTGGTGGAGCCAATTTGCCGGTGTCGGCATCGCTGCAATGGTCGCCGCTGTTACCGTGTTGCTGGTGCAGAGGCTTGGAGCGGACCCGCAAGTGACAGATCAGCAGCTGTTGGCAGTGCAAAACCCCGCCAGCGAATTGTCTGATCCGGCCCGGTCAATTGCTGTCGCGACGACCGGCTCAACAGAAGCTGCAGGTGAGGCTCAACCAGCTACCGTGCTGTCTGAAGACGAGTTGCAGCAAAGACTGGATGCTTACCTGGTGAGCCATGTCCGTCAGTCCAGCGCTCAGCCGGTTCAAGGAGTTCTGCCCTTTGCGCGGGTGGTAGATCGACGATTGTTGCAGCAATCGAGTAATGGGCTAGCTCCGTCGCTCAGGGCTGCTGTGCCTGAGTAATCAGCGGTGTTGCGTTTTGTAGTCCTGCTTGCGGTTGTGCTGCCGGTTACCGCTTCGGCAATATCTGCCCAGCCAACTGAATGGCTGGAACGGATGAGCCGCGCTGGTACGGCAGTTAACTACCAGGGCGAATTTGTCTTTGTCAGAGGAGATCTGGTGCGCCATATGGGGGTCGTTCACACCGTTGATTCCAAAGGTGTTCAGGAGAAAATCTACTCAGTTGACGGACCGGCGGTAGAAATGACTATCGGCAACCAGCCCGGGCAGCAATACGCTGATTCAATAGCATCTCGAGAGCGGGGATTTGCAGGCTCGGAAAGCGGACTGCTATCTTCGCGAATCCATGAAAGTTTCGTCTTTTCCAGGTTCCCGCCACAACTATTAAGTCGGTTGACCTCCTTATACGAGATCAGTTTAGGCGGAGAAGACCGGGTGGCGAACCATTTTGTGCAGATCGTCGAGTTGACTCCACTGGACAGCTATCGTTTCGGTTTGAAGTTGTGGTTGGAAAAAGAGACTGCGTTGCTGCTGAAGGCTGCGATGATTGATGCGCAGAATAATATTCTCGAACAGTTTAGTTATAGTCGCATCGCTATCGAACCGGCGACCAACGGGGATGTCAGTCGCTTGCAGCCAACGGAAGCGTCGAAATCTACAGAAGTCGGTGCAGGTTCCAGTGAATGGGAAGTGACCAATGCGCCGCTTGGCTTCAAACTACACTCGGTCAACCGTTATCCGGCGATGCCCGCCGGCAATGTCGATCACTTAATCTATACCGACGGAATGGCCATGGTTTCAGTTTTTGTCGAACCGCCTGGCCAAAAAGGTACGTCCGGAAACGGAGCCGTGCGACTGGGTGTGGTTAACGCGGTGGTTGGTAACGTTGCTTCCCGTCAGGTGACGGTAATGGGGGAGGTCCCTGAGGCGACGTTGCAAATGATGCTTGATTCAGTGACGCCTGTGAACACGTTGCAATAGATGGCGGAAACACTACTGTGATTCAGTTACCTGTATTGGTCGATCAAAGTGACCGGGGCGCAGTGTGGGTGCGCACTGAAATGTCGAGCGGATGCGACCGCTGCGCGAAGGGCAATGGTTGTGGAGCGCTGTTCTGGATGAGAGTGATGCCCCAGCGCCGGCTCAGAATATCCGCCGGGTTTCCTGTCAACAGTGGTGACAAGCTTACTCTGGAGATCAACGAGCGAGCTTTTTTGCTTTTGGTTATGTTCACCTATCTGCTTCCACTGACGGTTATTCTGTTTGCGGCTGGAGTTGGGCAATGGTTGTGGGGAGAGGCGGGAGCGCTTGCTTTAGTCGCGCTAGTGATAGTCGGTTGGGGCATTTGCGTACGCCTTGGCTGGACGGCCCGGTTTTTTTCCGCAGTGGTGTCCAGTTCTGGTTTGTTGCTTCAACCAGGAAAAGTAGGGGCGTGTATCAGCGACGCGACCACTTTATGAATCGGGTGATCCGCTAGCTGTACAAAGCTCTGAATAGAACGTTCAACCCACCCTAGTTGGATACAGTTAGTTCAGGTTTGAGGAATTGATTTTGATGTTAAATAAAGCGCTTGGTTCTTTTTTTTCAGTCCTGTTTTTCTTGTTACTGGCGTCCCGTGCGTCAGCAGCTGAGTTACCCGACTTTGTCGAACTGGCGGAATCCGCAGGCAAGTCGGTGGTCAATATCAGTACCAAGCAGGAGCGGTCGCGCCGGGCTTTTGGTGGCCGACCGATGCCGCAGATACCTCGCGGTACCCCTTTTGACGATTTTTTTCGCCACTTTTTTGGTGATCCTGGAAATGGCCGCGATGGGTCGATTGCGCCGGCACGTTCTCTCGGCTCGGGGTTTATTGTTTCCGCAGACGGTTACCTGCTTACTAACCATCACGTCGTCGATGGGGCCGATGAGATTATTGTCCGCTTGAGTGATCGCCGTGAGTTTGTTGCAGAGCTCGTTGGTTCCGATGCCCGCAGCGATGTCGCGGTGTTGAAGATCGCTGCTGAGGGACTGCAGCCGCTGAAGATGGGTGACCCCGAGAAGCTGAAAGTTGGAGAATGGGTGGTGGCCATTGGCAGCCCTTTTGGTTTTGAACATTCGGTTACTGCCGGAATTGTTAGCGCCAAGGGCAGAAGCCTGCCGAGCGATAGTTATGTGCCGTTCATTCAGACCGATGTGGCGATAAATCCCGGCAATTCAGGTGGTCCGTTGTTTAACCTTGATGGTGAGGTGGTTGGCATCAATTCGCAGATCTACTCCGGCACTGGGGGGTTTATGGGGCTCTCTTTCGCGATTCCTATTGATGTGGCGATGGGTGTCAGTGATCAGCTGCGCGATAAAGGTTATGTGGTCCGTGGTTGGCTGGGGGTTTTGATTCAGGATGTCACCCGTGAGCTTGCAGAATCATTTGGCATGGAGCAGCCGCAGGGAGCGCTGATTGCGAAGGTGCTACCCGATAGCCCGGCGGAAAAGGCCGGGTTGCAGGTGGGTGATATTGTGTTGAGCTACCAGGGCGAGAAGGTGGTCTACTCCAGCGACCTGCCGCCGTTGGTCGGCGCTAGCAAAGTCGGGGAAAAAGCCAAATTGGTCCTGCTCCGAGGTTCAAAAAAGAAAACGCTACGGGTGACAATCGAAGAGTTGCCGGAACAGGATGGCGCGCCGCCGACGCCCAGGGGTAAAGCTCGCGGTGGTGACCGTCTCGGGTTGGGTGTAACCGATCTTGCCGAGGGGCAGGCCGAGGCAATGGGCATTGCTGGCGGCGTGGTCGTTCGGGAGCTGATGGATGGTGCCGGCGCTGAAGCAGGACTCCGCCGCGGGGATGTGATTGTCAGTATCGATAATCAGGAGGTGGTTGACAGTAGCCAGTTCCAGAACATCGTTGGCGGACTGGAATCTGGCGCTGTGGTACCGATACTGATTCAACGTCGAAGCGGGCCAGTCTTTCTTGCACTGCGTGTTCCCTGATGATCTGACCGTCTTTGACAAGCGCGGTGAACGTAGGAGAAGGGGTGTTTGACACCCCTTTTTCTTGCCCAACAGTCTAGAATAGCGCCCCGTTGATCGACGCCTGTACAGGCTAACGGCTGCAATACGTTACCTCCTGCCATTGATTTGGCTGTGCGGTCCCAAATACAAGACCTGGTTGCTGACGATTCCTGATCAGGAACCGCCGTAGGGATATGTTCCAAACCGACAAAATCAGAAATTTCTCCATCATCGCGCATATCGATCACGGTAAATCGACGCTGGCTGATCGGTTCATTGAACTCTGTGCAGGACTGACTGAACGCGAAATGAGTAATCAGGTTCTCGACTCGATGGAGCTGGAGCGGGAGCGCGGCATTACTATTAAAGCTCAGGCGGTCTCGCTCAAATATCTTGATGATGGTGAGGAGTACCTGCTCAATTTCATTGATACGCCAGGCCATGTTGATTTTGCCTACGAAGTGTCCCGCTCTCTGGCCGCCTGTGAAGGGGCGTTGCTGGTGGTGGATGCGGCACAGGGGGTGGAAGCCCAGAGTGTTGCCAACTGCTATACCGCAGTCGAGCAGGGGCTTGAGGTATTACCGGTGTTGAACAAAATTGACCTGCCGACCGCTGAACCCGAAAGGGTGGTTAAGGAAATAGAAGAGATTATCGGTATCCCCGCGACTGATGCCCCTCAGGTCAGCGCCAAATCCGGGCAGGGCGTAGCTGAATTGCTGAACCGTTTGGTAAAGGAGATTCCACCGCCAACCGGGGACAGCGATGCGCCGTTACAGGCGCTGATTATCGACTCCTGGTATGACAACTATCTCGGTGTAGTGTCATTGATTCGGGTTGTCGCCGGAACAATCAGCAAACATCAGAAAATTACCATGATGTCCAATGGTCGGAGTTTCCAGGTTGAAAAGCTTGCCATCCACACCCCTCACGAGGTTGAGGTGCGGCAGCTGGGCGTAGGCGAAGTCGGTATTCTGGTTTCCGGCGCCAAAGAGATTGATGCAGCGCCCGTCGGCGATACGGTAACTACCCAGGAGCGGCCTGCGGAACAGCCGCTAGCCGGTTTTCGAACGGTAAAACCGCAGGTTTTCGCCGGATTGTTTCCGGTGGATTCTAAAGATTATGAGGGGCTGCGCGAAGCGTTGGGTAAACTCTGCCTGAACGACGCGGCTTTGCATTTTGAACCGGAAACCTCCCAGGCACTCGGTTTTGGTTTTCGCTGCGGCTTTCTCGGCATGCTGCATATGGAGATCGTTCAGGAAAGACTTGAACGGGAGTATTCACTTGAGCTGATCACCACCGCGCCAACAGTTAAATATCAGGTGTTAAGCCGTGGCGGTGATGTGCAGGAAATCGATAACCCGGCAAACCTGCCCGAGCCTTCCAAAATTGACGAGGTTCGCGAACCCATTCTGGAGCTGAATATTTTTGTTCCGCAGGCGCACCTCGGTGGTGTGTTGGGGCTTTGTGAGGAGAAACGTGGTGTGCAGCGGAATATGCAGTACCTGGGTGGTCAGGTTACCTTGACTTATGAGGTGCCGATGAGCGAGGTAGTCACCGATTTTTTTGATCGTATCAAATCGGTGAGCCGTGGGTTTGCCTCTTTTGATTACAGTTTTTTGCGTTTTCAGACTGCGCCGCTGGTCAAGCTGGACGTGTTGGTTAACAAGGAGCCGGTGGATTCGCTTTCGATCATTGTCCACCGGGACCAGGCGCCGAGCAGGGGCCGGGAGTTGGTCGCGAAGATGAAAGAGTTGATTCCACGGCAGATGTTTGAGGTGCCGATTCAGGCCAGTGTCGGCTCCAAGATTGTCGCCCGCGAAACGGTGAAGGCAATGCGTAAGAATGTCACAGCGAAGTGTTACGGCGGTGATGTCAGCCGTAAGCGCAAATTGCTGGAAAAACAGAAGGAGGGGAAAAAACGGATGAAAATGGTCGGTTCGGTACAGATCCCTCAGGAGGCCTTTATGGCAGTTCTGCAAGTAGGCAAAGAATCTTGAGTTTTGATTTCGCCACCGCGCTGTTTCTGGCGGCATTGATCACCGGAGTGATCTGGTTGGCTGACCGGCTTTTTTTTAAACCGCGTCGCTCGGTAGAAGGTGAGACTGATCGGGAGCCGGCACTGGTTGAATACAGCCGTTCTTTTTTTCCGGTGATATTGGTGGTGTTGATATTAAGGTCGTTTATTGCCGAGCCGTTTCGAATCCCTTCCGGCTCCATGTTGCCAACGCTAATCGTGGGTGATTTCATCCTGGTAAATAAATTTGCTTACGGTCTCAGGCTACCGGTAGTCGAGAAAAAAGTGGTCGATCTGGGGACTCCCAGGCACGGCGATGTCGTGGTGTTCAGGTATCCACCGCAGCCGTCGGTCGACTACATCAAGCGGGTGGTGGGGTTGCCGGGAGACCGGATTACCTACCGTAACAAGAGACTGTTTCTGAATGGTGAGCCAGTCCCGGTCGCGCCATATCAGGTAGAAGATGGTGCTCGTTCTGGCCAGGGGAGCGATGATGGAACGCTTCAGTTTCTCGAGACCATTGGCGCTGCCGAACACCCGATTCAGATTATGCGTGATCGTCCGGCAATTGACGGTGAAGTGATTGTTCCTCCTGGGCACTATTTCGTTATGGGAGATAATCGGGATAATAGTATGGACAGCCGCATGTGGGGGTTTGTGCCTGATGAGAATCTGCTGGGCAAGGCATTCCTGATCTGGATGAGTTTCGACTTCGGTAGTTTTGAGTTTTTCCCCGACCGTATCGGTAACCGTATTCCCTGACTGATGGTCAGGTTTTTGTAACTGGATTGGTCTGGGCGATAGAGGGGTAATAAAGCATGAATGGTGACCGACAGCAGGGTATCTCGTTTGTCTCTTTAATGATTGTTTTTGCGGTCTGCGCATTTTTCTTTCTTACGGGACTGAAGTTGTTCCCGGCGTACAATGAATTCTTTGCTGTGCAATCGGCGATGGAAGGATTGGAGCGTGAAGAAAACATTGCCACCATGCCACGTAAGCAGATCTGGAATGCCCTCTACAAGCGGTTCGATATCAATTCAATAACCACCCCGACCGCAGAAGATCTCTATGTCGAGT
>OBIY01000677.1_pt1 | contig 12384 bp, 18 predicted proteins | sample 1519841 | NCBI WGS metagenome assembly OBIY01 (sample SAMN03019774, study PRJEB22545) | beach sand metagenome | biome: beach; feature: sea beach; material: beach sand | place: USA: Municipal Pensacola Beach, FL | collected 2010-07-30 | depth 30-40 cm m
TTGACTCCGAAGAACAGCGTCGCCCCAGGAGCCGAGCTAGGAATCCAGCCGTCCAGACCCACAACCTTCGGAAGCAACCCCGAGTTGTTCGGCGCATCGCCGTAAGCGAAAACGTAGTCGCCATCCGCCCAAGCGGAACCGTACCCGGACACGTCCGTGCTGAGAGTGATGACGCCGGTGTCACGGTTGATGCCGGAGATGGTAGGGACATCCGAAGACGAGCGAATAGTACCGGTCGCCGTCGTAGCCACGACAAGCGCCATGCCTACCTCGAAGTTAACAACGTCCTCGGTGGTGGCGAGAGTCATCGTCGTGCCCGGAGTGCCCGAGACGCGACCGCGAACCCCCGTGCCATCCTTGTAGAGGTCACCCGCAAGGTCACGGGTGATGATGTTGATGGCGCCGTTGATTTCGTTCGTAGCCTCGCGAACAAACGTGTTCATGTCGCCCTGCGCCGCCTCGACGGTCTCGCCGTCAAGGTACGCGAACGAGTAGTTCTTCACGCGGGTCAGAAGGAAGTCCTGGAAGGCCGAAGCCGAGGTCGAACTCGGTCCCGAACCCACGGAACGCTGCCCCTGCTGGAAGCCAGCGGAGCGGTTGGCCGGGTCGGCGTAGCGAATCGGCACGGGAAGGTTCTTACCTCCGAACTTCGTGTACTTCGGAACCATGGCCAGAAGAGGGTTCTTCTTGTAAACCATGTCCCGAACACGCTTCACGGAGTAGTGCTGCTTCAGCGCAGCGTCCAGAGCAGTCAGGTCAAGCATGAGATTTGACTCCTAGTCAAGTGATAGCTTTACGGAGCATTTCCGCCATTCGTTCGAGAGATTCCTCTTCAGACAGGTCGTCCGAGGGCTCACGACGAGACGATGCCTCCGCGGTGAGGTCGTTGGAGAGTGTGCGTGCCTGGCCATGCTCCGTGCTTTGCTTTCCAGAAACCAGTTCCCGCAACTTGGGTACACTGGCGAGCTTATCCAGACGTCCGGCCAACGACTCCTCTAGTTCACTTGCTGCTTGATGCTCGCTGAGAGCTTGTCCGGTGCGTGCGGCTGCGAGCATGCGATCGTAGACCGCACCCTCGAAGCCAAGGGCGTTGATGAGCGGGAACTCGTCGGCTTTCTCCGACACCCACGCACCAACAGATTTTTCGATTTCAGAGAGCTGCTGACGCTGTTCGCGGGACTTCCGTTCCTCGTCGAACTTTGCCAGCTTCTGCTCCAGTGTGGCGAAACGTTCCTCGACCAGAGAATCGGTCTTCTGAGGAGCAGGTTTCTTCTTCTTTCCCGCCAACTCCGCAAACCTGTCCGGGTCGTTCAGCGCGATGTTAACGAGTTCCTTGTACTGGGCAGCTTCCTGCGCAGACCGACGGGAGGTGTCTGCCTGCTCTCGGCGAGCGCGGTCCTGCGCCACCAGCTCTTCGAGCTTTGCCCCGCCAGGTCCTGGAGCGGGAGGGGCCGGAGGCTCTGCGGCGGGAGGGGTTGTGGCTTCGGGTTCTGCCGCTGACTGTGCGGCTTCCTGGGTGTCAGACATTTACTGGTCCTATTGGGGTAGCGCGCCCTCATTACCGGTGGGCGCGGTGGGTGGGACTCCGGCCGGGCCAGTAGGCAAGGGCGCTCCCGCGTCGGGAGGAGCCGCAAGCGCCTGCTGTTCGGCCATTGCCGCCTTCTGCATGCTGCGTGCGGCCTGCATGGCCTGGCGCAGCAAGCGCAATCGATCGGGAGGAACGTCTTCGTGGTCCTGCGCCCGGTTATACGCGGCCTGCGCACGCTTTATGAACAGCTGAAGGTCCATGAAGGGCTCCGGAACCATCGTCTCCCCATCATCGAGAATCTTCTCAATCATTCGGTCGATGTTGTCCGTTGCCGCCTTGTCCAGAGCAAGCTCTGCCTCCAGGTCCTCAAAGTCGAGGAGACCCTTCGCAGTCTTGGGGTCGATAAGACCGACGTTCATCATCTCGATAATCATGTCGAGACGTCCGCTCGGCGACACAGGCAGCGAGCTGGACGGGAAGACCTTTAGAATGTAGGCGTCAGCCTTCATATCCACGTCTTTCCAGTCGACCTGGTCGATGGTGTGCTTGTCGCGAGGCAGGACTACAGAGAAGGATTTGTCCTCCTGGTAGATTTCCTTACCAAGCTCGACAATCTTCTTGGCGACCCCGAGATACAGGTTCTCGTAGGCGCGGGACTTGAGGGCGAAACGCCCGGCCTGAATCTCAACCGCTTCCCGGACAGCCACCCCCGAGGTCACGCCGGCCGGCTTCTCACCCTGGGCCATACCAAAGGCCACCCCCGCCTGCTCAAAGCCCTTCTGATAAAGCCAGTTGATGTGATTGAACACCTCCGGGCTCACCGTCTGGTTTGGACGCACAATCGGGGGAGTTCCCGAATACGGAACCACCGCGCCAATCTGGGTGTTCATGTGCGCCTTCTGAATCTTGCTTCCCTGCTCTACCAGTACCCACGGCACTCCAAAGCGGTTGATAGCAGTCTGCGCGCGGCGCACAGTACGGTTCAGCTCTACCTGAATGCCCGTAATCTCCTCCGCGATGCCCTGGCCCCAGAACCCGAGCATGCGAGGCGTCCAGTGCATGAAGACAAACGGGAAGTCTTCCTTCTCCCACTTCTCATCAAGGAGGGTAGCGTTCTCCACGCAGATGATGTGGCGGCCCGGCTCTCCGCGAGTCCCCAGGTGCCACGCTTCGACCACCCGAACCTGGTCGGGGCTGTAGGACTGAGGGCTGACCTCCCCGTAGAACTGGTCAGAATCGTCCACAGGGTCGCACGTGATTAGGTCATGCTCGTGCCCAGGGTACATTCCCATAAGAACCTTGCGGTCCACCGGGAAGGTGTGGTACATGCTCCTGGGGCGTGAGACGCGGCTTTCGGCGGGGTCTACCCAGATGTCGGCCACGAACGCCCGGTCGATGCAGATGTCCTGCCCGTTACGATACACCTTCAGGGCGCCGGTGCCGGTCACCCCTGCGTCCAGCGCGGCCATGGGAGCCTTGTCGTGCATCTGAGCCGTGTACATGGCGCCGTCCACAAAGCGCTCCAGCAGCTTGGCCTTGCGTTGAAGGCTACGGTTGCCTCCGGAGGTCAGGAAGCGAGGACGAGGGCGCACACGCGCTAGCTGGTTGACCGCAGTGTCCACACACGCCTTGATGACGTTGATGGACATGGTCGAGGTCGAGCTGGGCCTGTAGTAGGATTGCGACGACAGGCCGGCAATCTCCATGTTCCCGTACATACGAACATGGCGCAGAAGCATCTCGGTGTGGTAGGAGGATGCCTCACGAATCTGGTCGAGCGCCTGCACCGCTACACGGTGAGGTTCCTCCTCGTCCCACCAGGCCAGGTTGGTGCGGTGCTCGTTCATCATCGGCTGGCCGCCTCACCAAGGCCCGCCATGAACAGAAGCTCATCGGGGTCCTCAGGCTCCTCTAGCTCGAACCTTTCGGCGGCTAGCGGCTTCGCACGGAACGAGACCTTGAAGTCTCCGTCCTCGAACGCCTCGACCCCCAGTTCATGCATTGCAGTGGCAAGACGTACCTTATCTTCGACCGTCATCACAAAAGTGTTGCACGGACCAACGTACGTGCTACACTTAGGCAGCGATGGGGCGGAAGGCATGGTGTCCTGCCGTCGGTCGCGAAAGGGTCCCCATCCGGGCAGGTGGGTGACCCTTTCATATTTCTAGCCCCCTCGCGGGGCTTACTTAGGGTCTTCTAGCCCTTTGGCACGTGCGAAGACGATGTCCTGCGCCACCTTGCGCCACTTGCGGTATTCGTACCGCGTCGCGCCCGTGCGAGACTGAATCTCCTTGCCACTGAGGCCATCCCCGATGAGTCTCACCACCTCGAAGCGCTGCGCCCCCCACCGTCGCTTGTAATCCCAGGCGACTTGACGCATCATGGTGTAGTAGCTCTCCTTGTCAGGCGTGTACACACGGGCAGCGTCGTGCCCGGACGAGTAGTTCCCGTTCCCGTTTAGAAGGTTGAGAGCGCTGCCGTCCGTCCAGTCGGTGTGCTCTGCGTCGTGAAAGCCATCCTTAGTGAGCTTCGCGTACCACTGCTTCCGAAGCTTGAGGAAGTCCTTCTGTTCATGCCATGCTTTTTTAGCCATGCAATAACCCTACCATTCCGGGAAGGGTGTGTCAAACTGATCATCAAAGACGCTGAGATGTGCCAAGGTGTTCCGTTCCGCCTCCTCGGCGACACGCTCCCACATCTCTTCCTCGTGCCGCTCGAACCACTCCTTCGTGCCGTAGTCGGGAGCATCAGCTGTCCAGGTTGGATGGTCGGCGTGGCACTTCCGTACGGCGTAGAGCATGGCATCGCAGAGATGGTTAGGCGTTCGGCGGTCCTCCTTGTACTTCCCACGAGCGCGCTGCACGTCATCCCACTGGAGAAGCCGCAGCTGAGACTTCAGCTCGTCGTTCTTGTTGCCTCGGCTGTCGATGGTGAGCCGCCCCGTCATGAAGTCGGTGTTTAGCACCTCAATCATGCCGACCTTGTCATCCTTCTCTGCTGCCTGAACGGGAAGGGAGTGCGACTTCTTGAGGTCTTCCAGAACAATCTTAGACCCGCCTCCGCCGCTGTCCACGACGATGGACTCAAACGAATATCGCTTCCGGAGCTTCTCAATGGCCACGGCAATCTCGGTTACCGTAAGTTCGGGTTCCTGGAACGACTCTACGACGCGAATCTCCCCTGTGTGCTCGCAGTAACACACCACGCAGAAGGCGGATGGGTCGTTGTACCCAAGGTCCACGCCCAGGACGTACTCCCATTCCTGGTCGCTTGGCAGTGGAGAGTCAACGTAGTTGAGGTCGGAGTCCTTGTACACGCGGCTGTCGGGGTCCTGAACCCATTTCCCGCGGTACTCCCGAAGGTACTGAGGGGTATCCTTTGTCCAACCCCGCCTACTGCGAAGCATCGCCAGCCAACGCTTGACGCTCGTCCCCTGCCGCTCCAGCATCTCGTTCATGGCGACGTTTTGGTCGACGGTCCATCCGTGTACCGACCATCCCTCAGTACGCCCGGTAACCATGTCATAGAACACACCAGCCCTGACGGGCCCTGGGGTGCCGCAGACCAGGATAGAGCCCCAGTAATCCATGCAAGCAGGCTCCAGCACCTCCTCGATGAGCGTTTTCAGATAGTCCGGGAAATACTGAGCCTCATCGATGACTGCCCCTGGGTACTTCGGCCCTCGGAGCTTGTCCATCTGCTGAATGTTGTCGCATCCTCGAAGGATGATGCGGCTCCCATTCTTGAACACCACGTCTCCGGTGTTCTGCTTCATCGTGATTTCGATGTCGTACTTGCGGCAGATGTCCTGGATGGGAGGCCAGATGATGTTCTTAGCCGATTCCCGCGTGGTTGTGATGTATGGAACTAGACTGGATGAGTGCTCGGTGGCCAGGTCAATCAAGAAGAAAGCCAGCGAGTAGGACTTGCCCGCTCGCCGGCTACAACACGCAACCTTCGCCTTTGACTCGTCGAGGATGAAGGCTAGCTGTTCACCGAACAGAACCTCATGAGGGTTCAGTCTTCTTGCGTCGTTTGCGCGTTCCAGCTGTTGCTTTGCGAGGAGCGCGAGTTTTCTTGGGTCCTTGGCGATTGCCTGGAGCTTCTTGCTTCTCTTGGGGCTCGACATACTCTTCAAACCAGTGTACGTTGGCAACCGGGGAGCAAACGGTGCGACCGCCAAGGGTGATACGAACGGTTCGGTCGGACATCTCCAACTCATCGTAGTCAGAGCGCTTGAATCGGAAGGAAGTGGGCGAAGCCGGTACCGAACACCCATTGGTGGGGCGAGGAACGGGACTGTGGAACTGTACGAGGGCGAGTTTCATTGATAGAGCACGTAAGGGTTGAGAATCCAGGGAAGGTTTAGCTCGGATTCGCCGAAAATGTGGTGCGCGGTCTTCCATCCCGCCTTGGTGCGGTGCGTAAGGACCACGTTTTCCGACTGTTCTACCCGAATGACCTCCCGCAGCATGTTCGAGCAGACCTGGTTGCCTCGAAAGAGACGCTTGACGTAGATGTAATGCAGCACGAGGGTCGTATTCGCCACCTCGTAGCAGCACCATCCGAGAATGTCGTCCGGAGAGCCCTCAGGGTGCGCCACCAGGACTGCAGAGCGCGGAATCACGTCCTCCAGGACCTTGTGATGAGCCGCTTTGTAGACCCGGTCAGGGACTCCCCAGAGGGCAGGGCTCTCCCTGTAGCTCATGAGCCACGAGTTGGTGATGAAGGGGACGTCTTCGTTCTTGCCGGGACGAAGGAAGACCTTTTTCTCCCACGGGGATTCGACCTCAAGAGGCACGGCGAAGCTCCCGGAGCAGCTTTCGTCGCATCTTTCGGTTGAGGCTCTGGTTGCTGGGCCAGAAAACGCCGCCTCGCGACCAGGCTTTGCCTAGCATGTTCCCTACGAAGGTGGCGATAGCCAGCGGAATCAACGCCTGGTCCTCGTACTCAATGAGGTAGCGGTTCACGCTATAGGCCGGCTCGACCTGTTTGTCGGTGTCCATGTTACTTTCTCCATACGGCGAGCAGTCCGCCCGCCACGCCCGAGGTGAATCCTAGGGCAAAACCTATCCCCATAACGATGGGGTACTTCATGAGTAGTGCGTAGACTACCTCGGACCCCGGCATGCTTCGTCCTCCCGAGCACCGCACGTCTGGCAGACGCCTTCCTCGTCGTCCAGACACCACACCTCGCGGTTGTTGACCTCCATTAGAAGGTCGCGCTTGCTGCGTCCTTCCTGGGGCCCTGCCTTTCGGAATCGGGAAGCGAGGGTTATCGGATTACGCCTGCCCATCGAGCACCTCTCCTGCCTGGGACATGAGGAATCGAAGGTCCTCCTCCGACAGCTCGGAGGGATCGAAGGCATCCAGCTGGGCCCTCTCCTCCCGGGAAAGGTCACAAGCCGCCCGTACGTATCGGGCAAACGCTTTGCTGTCCTCCTCAGTCAAGGCCTCACCACTGAAGACCTTCTGGCGGAGCCGCTCCAGCTCCCCGAAGATAACGCAACTCGCGGAGGCGAAAATCTCCAGCATGGCCGGTCGAGTGCTGATGCCTGGGGCCAGCGCCGGAGCCGGAGGAGCGACCGGCTGCAACGACAGCCCGCTGCGGCCTGCTACCGCCTCGTCCGGTGCAAGGTCTGCCCGCCGCGAGCCATCCGGACCTTCAGGGTCATCAAGTAGCTTCTTCCCGTAAGAGCGGGTAAACGCTCTCCCAACACCGTTGTCCCTCGGTTTCACACCTGAGTGTGTTGACACTACACGCATCGGGGTTACCTTCAGGGAAGGTTTCAGTCTCATTTCTACCGGAACGTGTCCCCATTTAGGGGCATACGACGGATATGCCAAGCCAACTGCCTTATGCCGATGACAGGGGCAATGGGCTATGTCACAGTCTGTCCTGCGAACTCATCAGCGCTGGGTAGAGGCAAGTAGCAAGGCATCAGCGCTACTCTGGTGTTCCCAGCTATAGGTGTCTGTTGGGGGCTAGCTTCTGACGGCTTGGCTTGGTATCTCCACTAGCCTTGTCCAACAACCACCGGACCTACCACCTAAGGGATGAACGCTATGTCACCCTAACCATGGCCCTAGCTCCTCCCTAGATTTGTTACTATTAGGACGAGCTAAGTGAACCCTTTACGTATCCATGGGTTCAATCCTAGTGTGAGCGGTTGACAGGGGCGAGTCAAATGGTTACATTCAGCGCCATGGAAAACATTTCCCGGAGGCTAGTGGCCTTCGACCAAGAGTCCCAGACCATCTTCTACATGCATCGGAACAAGCCTGGGGAAACCTGGGTCCCATCGTTCAAGCCCCTGCCCGCCAAGAGGTACCTCCCGGAGTTCCTAAGCTCCTTTTCGGATGAAGACCAGCGTACGCTCCAAGAGTATCTGGGGAACGAAGGTGAGGTGCCGTTCTGTACGCTTGACGTAGGTACCTGGTATCTATGCCGCAGCGGGCTGCTCTGCTTGAAAGTAGCGGATGCGTTTACTAAAAACCATGTCTTTATAGAGTCCGCCTGGGTTTGCTCCGATCCGCAGGACCAACAGGTCACCCCCCTGGAAGCCGCTGAGGCCGTCTCTAAGCTTGTTGAGAGGTTCAAATGAGGAATCCTACCGGGCAGAGGCTAGAAGGCCTTAGAGAGGCTCCTAGGGCCCTTTACGAGGCTCCTAGTCTCCGAGCCTTGAGACCAGGAGCATGGGAGAGGCTGTTCTGGATGGTGAGCAGCTGCTTGAGCAGTCGACGGGAAGGGTTGTGCTCTGTACGAGAGTTGCGCTATCGGAACGTTTACCAGTGGTCTAAGCACTGGGACGCCTGGGACGGAGGTTGATATGAGCAAGATGAATCCTGAGATGAAGAAGAGGTGGCTCGATGCGCTGCGCAGCGGGAAGTACACCAAGGGCAAAGGCGCCCTCCGGCAGAGGGTCGAGGGGAGTTCTAGCTTCTGCTGCTTGGGGGTGGCAGTAGACATCTTCCTTCCGGGCGTGCGGTGGGTCTATGCAGGGTCCAGTGGTTACGCCTATTGTGACGAAGACGGGGGGCGGTTCACCGGTCTCGTAGGCGATGGGCTTATGCGCGAGATGAATCTATCTCACGAGCATGCAGAGAACCTTGCCTGGGTGAATGACCACAGTCCCACGTTCGACGATGTGATTCGGTACATCGAAGACAGGTTGTGAAGCGTGGCAGGTAGCGGTTTCGAGGGGTCTCCAGCAATCCAGCGGGGTCGGGAGCATCCAACTATCTACCGGGAATACCGCCTCCCGACCCTCACGGTATACGAACGGGCATGGCATCGTCATCCAGAGCCAAGAAAGCACCATCCCTACTGGCGGCGGCAGAACAACGTGCACACCAAACGGGCGTGGCGACAACGCAAGCGCTCCAACCACAAGAAACGAGGAAAAGCATGGCGAAGATGGACCCGGAAGTGAAGAAGGAATGGCTGAAGGCTCTACGCAGTGGAGAGTACCCAAAGACGACGGGGATGCTCTGTAGCACAGACGATGACGGGCGGGCTACTGGCTTTTGCTGTCTAGGGGTCCTGGCGGATATCGCGATGCCGGAACCTTGGGTACGCAGTACCTCCACCCCCGACCCAAACTGCTTGACGGTGCGCGGGTTTGCGTTCTCCCTCCCAGAGGGAACGATGGGCCTTGACAAGAAAACTCAGAGCGAGCTTACGGACCTTAATGACGACAACCCTACATTTGCCGAGGTCATCGCCTACATCGAGGAGAATCTGTGAGAGGTCGCCTCCAATTTTACCTCTGGAGTAAGAGTGAGCATCCCCCCGCTTTTATGTGAACCCCAGTTCACACACCCACCTAGGGGGGGTTAGCAACACACCCTCCCCTAGCAAGCAATGTGCCACCCTCCCATCGCAGAATCCCCCGCAAATATAGGGGGAAACGCGTGTCAAGGGGAATCGTAGTCCCCAAGTGAGGACACCGTGAGCATCCGCACAGGGTAGCGCGAAAGTGCTTGACTGTGAACCGATGTTCACGTTGGCACGGTAGCACCAGGCTCCCTGACGGCTAGGAGAATCGGGCCACGTCCCCTGTTTGGGGCGTGTCAAGGGGAGAGTGTGCGCTAGCTCACAGGGATGCATGCGGGGCATGTTCCACGTGAAACCATTACACTTTCTCCCGCCTTCACTCCCGTTCCCTAGTTGGGGTCTGTAGCCCCCACCCTAGCAAGTAGCGTGCCGCGCATTCGTGACCACGCGTGACCACATATCTAAGTATGCGGAATCATTAACTTTCGACGAAAGCGCGAAAAACGATCTAGGGTACCGGTAGACGCTACATGCGCTTAGACGGGCGCTCAGGGCGTCCTAGACGTATCGTCATTCTGACGTGGGGTCATGTGTGGTCATTTGTTGTGTACTTCTACAGTCACACGCGAAGATTGACCGACGTGAGAAAGGATGGATTTAGGCCTTGACACGTCCCCCGTATCCCTTAGGGTGTCGGTTGAGGCGCAGCCTCGCCCGCTCCCTGACTCAAAAGGAACTCACTATGGCCGACCTTATCCGCCTTCCCCGCAACCCCCAGCCTACTGGGCTTGGCTTGGACGCCTACATCCTCGGACAGGCGCAGGCCGACGGCCCCCGTGATACCGTGGACAGGCTCTTTCCCGAGGCATGGGAAATCGTGGCCGACGCCCGCGGCTTTCGCGACGATTGGGGGTGGTGCTCCACCGCTCGCCGATGGCGATACCCTATCTCATACGGGGTGGCATCGTGACCCCCTCGACGCCCCCCGCGACGTTCCGGGCGGAGACCGAGCGCATGCTGGACGAGCTGGCGTCGCGCGTAGTATCGCGCTGGCCACACCTACACCGTATGGCCATGGAGGACCGCGTACTGGATGCCGCTTTGGCTATAGAGGGGGGCGACGCCGTGGGTATGTACGCGCGTGTCTGCCTGGCGATGATGACCGTAGGCGCGGTGACACGCGCCCTGGAGGCGAGGGCTACCCTCTGAAAGGAAAAGCGATGAAAGATGAAAGGGAAATGGAACGGGAACGGCTGCGCCGATGGCGCGATGGATGGCTCGCGCATGGGGTCGACGTAGGGCACTCGCCCACCGGCAGTCACGAGATGCTAGACACGGGCGCTGTGCGCGCCGCCCTAGGACTAGGACGGGATACGGCGGTCTGGGAGGCGGTGGGGCGTCGGCTGTCTCCCGCCCGCAGGATGCATCCCGGACGCGAGTATGCCATCGCCCTGCCGTACTGCCAGGACGATGGCGACGGCGTACTGCCCGCGGCCAACTGCGCGACACTGGACGAGAGTGACATCGGAGGCGACTGGCGCACCGACGGTGTGGTGCGCCTGACATCCGGGGACGGCGAGGTCATACCGCCTGGCGCGTGGCGAGAGGTGAGGGAGGTCATGGATGCGCTGACAGCCTATCCTATCCTCTGTGAGGAGACTCACGCACGCCATGAGGTCGAGGACCAGGCGGAGCAGTGGGAGGACTGGGGTCGGGAGGAGTGGGCCGCGGGGTGGGTGCTCCCCTGGCCGGACCCCGACTACCCGCGGGAGGGCCCGGAGCTACTGACCGATGCTGCTGACGACCTCGTCGACAGCATCGCTCACCGGGTCTGGGATGCGGCTGGCCTATGGCCGGAAGGGTCGGGCCAGGGCGTGTATTTCCCGGCGCGCTATGCTGCTAGGAGCGGAGTAGGGGTGCTACGTGGTGAGCGCGTCGCGCTGCACCTAGTATCCCCCGATGCATACCCGGGGCTGCGGGGCAGGGACCGGCGCATCTGGCATGTGTGCGCACTGGTAGCAGACAAAACCGACGAGTACGGTGTCCGGGTCGAGTGGGACGCCATGACGGTAGAAGGCGCCGCCCATGTGTTGGAGCTATGGGCCATCCGGGGCGATGACGTCCCCCCGGAGCCATGCTCTCGCACCCTGTCTCTGCCACATGTAGAGTGACGCAATCGGGGGATGTATCCGCGATGATACGTCCCTCGACTGGGGTACTCTACCCCTCTGAAAGGAACGCCATGACTGACGATGAAACCCTGGCCGATATCTGTGATGCTGTGCTGTCTCCGGAAGACGCGCGGGAGCACCGCGAGGCGTGGGAGGCCCTCATGCTCCTGTGTGAAATCCGAGGGTACGACCCGTCCGACCTGCTAGAGATGGGCGAGCGACAGTGACTGCCGTGTACCTAGACCGCCCGCGCGGGCGCACACGGTACCGCATCGCCACCGACGGTGAGTGGTGTGTGTACCTAGACCCGGATGCGTACGCCGCGGCGTGCGAGCATGCGCGAGGGTGCTACCAGCGGGCCGTGCTCGACGGCTCAGAGGCTATCAGCGGCTCGACGCTACGGGGGCGTGCCCGGTCCTACTCCGCGCACTACATGCGCAGCGTCGACGCACTACTCCGCCGCCTCACCGGCGCCGGCATCCCGTGGCGAGAGCTACGAGGGCCACGCGGTCGTCGGGTGCTCGCCATCGGGCGCCCCACGCCCGGTGCCTATCTCGACGGTGAGCGCCGATGAGCCTGCCAGCGTACGTGACCATCGCACTCCGCCGAGCGGGAAGGGGTGCTGTACTCGTGACGCGAGTCACTGGCCCTGGCGCTGTGACTGCAGAGCTATGGCGCCGCGGTAGTCGCCTGTCAGCGGGCCAAGGGGCCAGCGTGCGGACTGCGCAGCTGGCGTGTGTCAGGTACCTAGTCCCTGACCTGCTCCCGTCTATCGATGTGACCTAGGTAGGCGGGCTCCGGAGAAGGTGGAGAGGGCAGGCGAAAAAAAAATCGCCTGCCCTCTCTTTTTCGCTTGCGCGACTGCGCAACGCGCGTTAAGGATGGGGTGGGAATTCCTCACCCTGGAG
>OBIY01000678.1_pt1 | contig 12384 bp, 21 predicted proteins | sample 1519841 | NCBI WGS metagenome assembly OBIY01 (sample SAMN03019774, study PRJEB22545) | beach sand metagenome | biome: beach; feature: sea beach; material: beach sand | place: USA: Municipal Pensacola Beach, FL | collected 2010-07-30 | depth 30-40 cm m
CAGAAAAATAAACCAGGGCACCGCAGTGCACTGAATCAGACTCTGGCCGCCTGAAAACAGTCTGAAAACAGTCCCATAAGAGAAGCTTGATTTATTTCGTAAAGTCCCAATATAAGCGATAGATTCTAATGAGACTTTGCCATGCACACGACTTGCCCCCAATGCGGTGCCATCAACCGCATACCTGACGAACACCGTAACGAGCCCGGTCAGTGTGGCCGTTGCAAAGCGACACTGTTCGATGGCCATACGACCGACCTCAGTGATGCGGATTTCACCCGCTTTGTCACAAAGAACGACCTGCCCGTGGTCATCGACTTCTGGGCGGAATGGTGTGGCCCCTGCAAAATGATGGGCCCGGTTTTTAAGGAGGTCGCGGCCTCTATGCCCTACGCCGCACGTTTTGCGAAAGTGAATACCGAAGTGGCGCAGCAGACTGCGGCGCGCTTTAACATTCGCAGCATCCCTACCCTGATCGTGATGAAAGATGGAAAAGAGGTCGACCGTCTGTCTGGTGCTTTACCAGCACAGCAACTGAAGCAGTGGATTAGTCAGGCTCTGACAAAAGCCTGATCCAACTCCTTGTTCCCCGGAACGTTTCCGCTTGATATGAATCAACGCTGAAAGCGCCGAGAAGCGTATTCTGAAGTCAGAGGCCAGTGGGTTTAACCCCGGCCTCACTAAGGCGTAACAGGAGAACAATATGCCAGTAACGAATCACGACCTGCACATCGACTTTCCGGAGATGTCCGAGAAAATCACTGAGCTGAAGACTCACGACCGTCACTTTGCCAGGCTTTATGACGAATACAACGAGCTCGACAAAGAGGTGCGGAAGGTTGAGCAGGATGTTACACCGTCGAGCGATGAGCGCCTGGATGGCCTGAGAATGAAACGGGTACAGCTGAAGGACGAGCTGTACGCCATGCTGCAGAAATAAGTACCCGTACAGAGATCAGAAAGCCGGGACTTCCCGGCTTTTTCATCTCTTGCTGATCCGTGAACGGTTCAAGCCTGAAGAATCAGGTGTGACTAGCCGTGGGGGCCTCATCCAGACTTAACACCAAGAGGGTGGCGATTTCAGTGATCCAGACTTAACACCAATGCGTAGTGCGCCCGGACCGGTTGCGGAAAGGAAACAAAATCCCGGGTCACAAAGGCCCCGGCATGCCATTCGCGCAGCATCAACGCCAGATACCAGCGGCCCTCTTCGGGCATGCACAAAGGCAGCGCGTAGCGGCTGTTTTTCAGCGAGTGCTGCCCAGGCAATACGCCCAATGACACGGATGCCAGTTGAGAACCACTGAAATCGCCACCCTCATAAGGTTGGCTGAGTGCCCACATTTCCAGTGACAATGTTCCGCTGGTGTTGTCCTGGGCGCGGTTATTGATCACCTCTTCCACATCGATATGAAGCGTTTCATTGTCAATGCGATAGGTGCTGATGCCGTTCAGGACCAGGGGCTTCAGCCCGGTTGCAACCGGCGTGTATTCAGGTGCCATAGGCGTGTCCTCGCGATTTGCCGTCTGCAGGGCAGCCGATCAATACGATGGCGCTATACACTCAGATTGTGACGCAAATACTGCTTTATTTCTGCACAACTGAGGAATAATGTATTGATGCAGTCCCGGGTTTACCAGGGTCTGAATATTTCTGAAAACACTGACAGGAGATCAGTTATGACCACACAGTCCAAGGGCAAGGCCCTGGCAAAAGCGGCGGTGATGCAGCCCAAGTATCGCACTCAGGTGGTGCAAAGTCGCAAAGCCTATCGTCGAAAATCCGCCAAAGCGGCGACACAAAAAACCCTCCAGTCGGAGGGTTTTGTCGTTATGGGCCGCCCACATAGTCAAACGCCGTTCAGGCCGGTAGATGTCAGTTCAGAGCCGTACCAACGTCCAGACCTTCTGCCTGCTGGTCTGCATGATACGACGAACGCACCAGTGGCCCGCTGGTCACGCGGATAAAGCCGAGCGATTTTGCAATATCACCCAATTCTTTAAACTCTTCTGGCGTCACAAAACGCTTCACCGGCGAGTGGTTTTTACTCGGTTGTAGATACTGCCCCAGGGTAATGTGATCAATATTGTGAGCGCGCATATCGTGCATCACCTCAATCACTTCTTCATTGGTTTCACCCAGACCCAACATCAGACCAGACTTGGTGATGATCTCGGGGTTACGGGCTTTGTATTCTTTCAGCAGGGTCAGTGACCACTGATAATCTGAGCCCGGTCGACACTCTTTGTAGAGGCGCGGCACGGTTTCCAGGTTGTGGTTGAAGACGTCCGGCTGAGTCTCAGACAAGTGACCTCTGTGGATCGTATGTCGAGCGCAATCTCCATACGACCGCGGAAATCCGGCACCAGAATCTCCATCTGAATGTGTGGGCTGTGCTCGCGGGTGCGGCTGATGCAGTCAGCAAAATGCTGGGCACCACCGTCGCGCAGGTCGTCACGATCCACAGAGGTCACTACTACGTACTTGAGCCCCATGTCGGCAATCGCAATAGCGAGGTTTTCAGGTTCTTCGGTATCCAGAGGGTTCGGACGGCCGTGGCCGACATCGCAGAACGGACAGCGACGGGTACAGATATCACCCATGATCATAAAGGTGGCCGTACCGCCGCCAAAGCACTCGCCCAGGTTCGGGCAGCTGGCCTCTTCACAGACGGTGTGCAGGCGGTGTTTACGCAGCTTTTCTTTGATCTCATTGATCTTAGGAGTCGCCGGAATACGCACCCGGATCCAGTCCGGCTTACGCGGAATTTCTTCCGTCGGGATCACCTTGATGGGAATGCGCGCGACTTTCTCTGCACCGCGCAGCTTTTCACCCTGTACGACCTTGCGGACGGTTTTCGGGGAGTCAGACATTCTGTACCGCCTGTTATTCTGAAGTTGCTGACGCAGCCGGGATCACCAACTGCGCCATCAGATGATGTTCGAGGCGCTCTGACACCTCGGCAAAATCAACCGGTCGCGGGCTTTCTTCCCGCATCTGGGTCATTTCCATTCCCGCGTAACCACAGGGGTTGATGCGGTGAAAGGGTTCTAAATCCATATCGATATTCAGCGCCAGGCCGTGAAAAGAACAGCCTTTGCGGATGCGCAGACCCAGTGACGCAATCTTACGGTTATTCGTGTACACCCCGGGGGCATCGGCACGGGCTGCAGCCTCAATATCCCATTCCGCCAGAGTGTCGATCAACGCCTGCTCAAGCGCCGTCACCAACTGACGCGGCCCCCAGCCCAGACGGCCAATATCCATCAGAGGATAGACCACCAGCTGGCCCGGGCCATGATAGGTCACCTGGCCACCCCGGTCGGTCTGGATCACCGGAATGTCACCGGTAAACAGCAGATGTTCGGCTTTGCCAGCCTGCCCCTGGGTAAACACCGGGTGATGCTGCAGAAACCACAGCTGGTCTTCACTGTCTGGCCCACGGTTATCGGTCAGTTGCGACATCTCTTCGCAGACCGGCTCGTACTCAACCAGACCCAGCTGGCGGATCTGCATCAGATCACCATCTTCACGGCGGAGTGAGCGGTCAGGTCTTTGTGGATGTTCATCAGCTGGTCTTCACCGGTGGCGGTGATGTAAAGCGTGACCGAACGGAAGCGACCATTGGAGCTTTCCTGCACACGGATGCGTTCAAAATCACAATCGTCAGCGTGCACACGCACGATATCGACAATCACGCGTTCGTAGTTGTCTATCGCCGTCCCCACCACCTTGATCGGGTAATCCGGACAGGGAAATTCAATTTTAGGGGCGTCTTTTTGCCCGTTTTTGGGGGAGTCAGACTGGGTCACAAGCGTATCCTCAATGGCTTAGCAGAATATGGGACCCCAGGCCCCGATATTCAAGCAATCCGCTGTCTCAACCGAACAGGCGGATAAAGAAGAGTTTGATACCACCAATCAGACGCCCGAAAAACCCGGCTTCTTCCACACTCTGAGCGGCAACCAGAGGACGCTCAGCCAGAACGTCTTCGCCGATACGGATACTCAGGGTACCGATGGCATCGCCCGCGTTGATAGGCGCTTCCGGGTAATCGATGGGGACCTCCAGTGAGTCGGTTTTACCCAGCCAGACCTCTTCGGTGCTGAGGGTTTCACCCGCGCTGTACACTTTATGAGTTTCATAATAGCGGAAACCATACGCCAGCAGTTTCTGGGTTTCCTGGGTACGGGCCGCCTCACTGGAGGTCCCCATCACCACTGAAATCAGTCGCGTGTTATCACGCTTAGCAGACGCCGTAAGGCAATACCCGGCTTCTTCGGTGTGGCCGGTTTTCAGGCCATCGACACTGGCATCACGCCACAACAGCTGATTGCGGTTCGGCTGACGGATGTCGTTGTATTCGAAGTATTTCTCAGCGTACAGGCTGTAATACTCCGGATGATCCTTAATGATGTGCAACGCCAGTTTGGACAGGTCACGGGCGGTGGAAAGATGCCCTTCGGCTGGCCAGCCGGTGGCATTTTCAAAGTGAGTGCTGGTCATGCCGAAGTTCTGGGCGTATTGATTCATCCAGCCCGCAAACGCCTGCTCAGACCCGGCAAAGTACTCGGCAACGGCAATGGACGCGTCGTTCCCCGACTGCACAATGATGCCACGCAGCAGATCCATCATGCGGACTTCAGTGCCTTCGCGGACCCACATTTTCGAACCGCCTTTTTTCCAGGCATTTACACTGATGGGTACCTGCGTATCTTCCGTGACATTGCCTTCGGTAATTTCATGAACGGCGATGTAACTGGTCATCATTTTGGTCATGCTGGCCGGTGGCAGACGCTCATCGGCATTGTGTTCAGCCAGCACCGCGCCACTCTCGGCATCCACCAGTATCCAGGCAGACGCATTGAGCGTGGGAGGTTTGGGAATCAGGGTTTCAGCGTGAGAAGAAAAAGCGCAGACAGCCGCAAAAAACAGAGTGGAAATTTTAAATAGACGCATGTGAAGGGTGCTGTTACAGGGGCACGCATGTGAAAACAATTTTTTTCTGGTTTGAAGAATAGTAGCACGACCGCGCAGACAAGTTTACCCGCCGGCAAGGGCTGAATCGCCCCTGCTGCCCCTGTAACAGCACCCATCATGACGTTGCGTAAGTGGCTCGGCACCCAGACAAATCACCCTGATGCTAAACCCTTATACTAAACCCTGGTGTTAACCGGCGCTGTCGTCATGACGGGCACTCGCCAACAGGGTCACAACGGCTTCATTCAGGCGTGCGCTGTGGTCGCTGCGGCGGAAAGACGCCAGCAACCGGCTGCGCATACCCGGCAAGGTCATGAGGTCGGCAATCAATGCTGAAAATACCTGATCGCCCTGAGCCGCCAGAAGTTCCAGATAATTGTGTAAACGTGCACCTTCCAGATCCTGCCAACAGCGACTGCCCACGGCACTGATCACCTCGACATCGGCGGCGGCCGGATGCAGCAGAATCAGATCCAGCAGTGACTGACGCTGCTCTACGCTGACACTGGCCGACAGGGCACGACAGAAGGCAGCCAGGTCGCTGGCATTCGGCACAGCTTCCATCACCTTCGCCAGGGTCTGATTCAGGGCATGAGTCAACGGCACATCGGGCGCCCGGTTTTCGAGAAAGCCAAGCAAGGCATTCCGTGGCACAGCGGGCAGATGGGGCAGTGCGTCGATCAGCAGGTCGCGGTTGTGTTCCTGATCAAGACGCGAGACCACCTCGGCCAACCCTTGCAGCCCCAGGTGCTGCCACTGACTGAAATCGGTATCGCCACTCAGGTAAGCCCGTGCGGTGGCGTAATACTGACTGGCAGGTTGACCCAGCGTCTGCACGGCCTCTGCATGAAAGTACGCCATGCGACCGGCATCGGGCTTGAAACTGCACGGCGCTTCACCGTGTTCTTTATCCGGGTAGGGGACCACATTCAGCCAGTGCTGCAAAAGTGACCACATTCAGCCAGTGCTGCAAAAACGCATCGCGCGGGCCGGGCTCGAGAATGTTCTGTTCGTCTAAGGGCAGTTTCAGAAACCAGATATTGTGACGCCCGGCCTGCTCTGGGTTCCAGCTCAGAATGCCTAACCAGGCATGGCGCAGATACGGCGACGGCCAAGGGGTAGCCAGCTCTTCAAAACCGGTAAACTCGTGCAGAGTCATCGGGCGGATACGGCGCCCCATATCAAAGACACGCATCTGCGCGCCGCTTCCGGCCACAAACTGGCTGATGGTCATAAGCTGCTCCGTCTGACGGTTGGATTTGAAAGCCGCGCATGGTATCAGGTTTTGAACCCGCATTGGATTCAGCTATGATGCGGTCTCCTTTTATCCTGAACGTCTGCTGCGGAGACCTCATGATTCTCATCGCTATCGTACTGTCGAGCTTCGTCCTGGGGGCTGCTGGCACCGCGTTTTATCTCAGGCAACGCTGGAGTGCAGCGGCCGCTGAGGTTGAACAGGCCATGAAAGACACCGCCGAACAGCATCAGGCTGTGCAGACTGAAAACCGCGATCTGAAACAGAAAATCGCTGATCTTGATTATCAGCTGAACTCTGTACGCAAAGACCTGGAATACGAACGCCAGCGTCATTCAGACACCGGTAGCGGACAATAATAACCACGAGAACCGCAATGACAGACACTTCCCGCATCAGCGTCAGCGCCCACTACACCGGCTACATCTGGTACAAGCACGGCCTTTCTGCCAAGAACTTCATCACCGAAACCGGTCGTCGCATCAACATGATCGCCACCCCGATCAACGCCTTCCTGCGCCTGGTTGGTGGGGCCGATATCGACATTTTCCTGCTGCAGCGCCACACCGTGATTGATCACAAGGTAGAAGAGCTGATTGAACAGGAAGGGGTAACCCAGATTGTTGAACTGGCCTGTGGACTGTCACCCCGCGGTTACCGTCTGCGCAAGAAGTACCCGCAGCTGCGTTACATCGAATGCGACCTGCAGGGTATCGTGGATAAAAAGCGCGAGTTACTGGACGGCACCGATCTGCCGGATCAGGAGTTGCGTGTCTGCGATGTCTTTACCACCGAAGGCCCGGATTCAATCCAGGGCATTCTGGAGAGTCTGGACCCGGATCAGAAAACCGTCATTGTGACAGAGGGCCTGGTCAATTATTTTGAGCTGCCGGTCATCCGCGAAGTCTGGTCCCGCATGGCTCAGGGGCTCAAACGTTTCCCGCAGGGTTGGTACATCACTGAGTTGTATCCGGATTTTGCGGATCACCCGTCGTACCGCTACGTTAAATTTGCTCAGAAGACGGTGGGTTTTCTGACCAAGGGCGACTGGCCCCTGCACTACCCCAATGATGCCGCCATTCAGAAGGGCTTTCAGGAAGATGGGTTTGATCAGGTTGAAGTGATCGATCCAGCCAGCTTTTATGGCAAGCTGCCGCTGCTGCCTGAGGTCAAAATCCGTACCCTGGTGCGCATCATCAAATGTGGCGTCAGCCGCGACGGATAAGCCCTGCCTGCAGGTCAGCTGAACGCAGACATCTGCAAGGTGGTCTGTTTGCGTTTCTGCAGCAGTTTCATCAGGCGTTGATCCAACTGGGCCGCCGTTTCCTGGGGCTGATGCGTCACGGCCGTCACGCTGATGGTCAGTTCTGACATCGGCTCCCAGTTGTGTTCTTCGAGGCGTCGGCTGATCCGTTCATTCAGTACCACTGCACCTTCCTCGCCGCAGTTGGGCAACACCAGCACCCAGATATCGTCACGTAGGCGGAACAGGTCATCTTCACCCCGGATTAACTGGCGGATACGTCCCGTCAGGCGCGGCAGAAACTGTGACATTTCCTGGTGTGTGTAGAGATCGGTGAGCTGCACATAATCATCCAGCACAATGGCAATCAGACTGATGTCCTGTCCGGTAAGCTCGCCACAGGCAATTTCGCGCTCAAGACGATGCGGGAAATGCTTGGCGTTGTACGCCCCGGATAACGGGTCAGTCAGCGACAGACTGAGCATATTCAGACCATTACTCAACGTCAGCCAGGCAAAGCCAAACACGGAGACCGAGAACAACACAAACCAGAGGGTGTAGCGCAGGCTGATCAGCAGATCCAGCCGCATCAGCAGAACCACCAACAACAAAAACGTCACTATGGCCGTGAGTGCCACCGCAAAACGCAGCGGCAGCACCAGAGCAGCCACCACAGGGACGATCAGCAGCAGATAGAAATTGAGTTGCGGCGCATCACGCAGGGTGTACAAAAAGACCAGTGCCAGTAAAGCGATCAGGCTGGTGTGTACGAGATCCTGACCGGTGGTTTCGCGACGGATCAACAGATACGCTGCGCCCATCAGCAAGCCAGGCACAAGCAGCATTTCCGCCAGCACCTGTGTGTACTGACCGTTGGCGTACTGAAACACCATCAACAGAGAAAGCAGGGCCGCCAGCAGCAGGTAAAGCATCACCTGGATGCGCAGCACCAGACGGTCAGGGTACACCCGGTTAAGCGACAGCATTGAGCGACTCCCCGACCTTCTGCACCATAGTATCGACCTCGTCTCCCGGCTCATGGCGAATACTGCTGACATTCAGAGCCGTCAGTTCCTCGTAGGTACTGTCCTGCAGCACCTGGGCAATCTTATCCATAAATTCTGCCGTGGCTTCGTCATTGCTGTGCGGCGTCAGCAGAACAAAATCGTCACTGTTCAGGCGATAGCAGGTATCGGTTTTTTTCAGGCAGCTGCGCAGCAGACTGGCCAGATCATTGAGGCGGCGTTCGAATTCTTCGGCACCCAGGTCCTGCCAGAGCTGCGGCGGCCTGAGCCCGACCAGATGCAGCTCATCCATCAGACGTTCAGCGCGGGTCATTTCACGCTGCAGATCCAGCGTAAACTGATATTGGTTGTACACCATAGTGACCGGGTCCGTATTGGCAACGGCGCTGAGGTTCTTCAGATTGATGCCATTCACCCAGGCATACCCCAAAGCCAGCGCGGCACAAGCGGAGAAAACGAAGAGCATGGGCAAGGCCGCCAGGGATGGCTGACTCAGCAGAACCACAAACACCCAGACCAGACCGTAGGCCGGAATCACACGGCAGGCATGCCGGAAGCGCAGCAGATACACGGCCAGACCGCAGAAAATCAGCGACCAGACCATGGCAAGATCACCACTGGCGGCGCGCCGCTGCGTGGTCGCCGCCCACTGGCGGCGCCAATCAGACCCGCAACGCCCGTTAAAGGTAACGCCAGAAGAATACGTGCTGCGCCTCCCGGGCGGCGACCACGCAGCGGCATCAGCACCGCAAACAACAACAACGCAATCACGCAGGCTGCCGTCATCAGGGCACTGAGCCACGCCCCGGAAAACAGATTGAGTATGGCGAGCAGCCCCAGACCTGCACTCATCAACAACAGATACCCTGCTTTGAGGGTGGCTGCGCTAAAGGCAAGAATATGATCTGAATTCAACCGGGACTCCTGCCAGGGGATACAAAGCGTGATTTTCAGTAAACAAGTGTAGTCGCTGACAGCCGGGTCTCAACTTATGGTCTTGCCTTTAGCGCAGCCCCGGCCACCAGACACCCCTCTGCGCGCAGCGGACAGACGCCAGACAGCGGCTGGTGTATACTCCGCCCTTCAAGAATTGATCTGATCCGGAACCCCCATGAGTACTGCTGATTACATGCAGACGCTGGGCACCCAGGCACGCGCAGCATCCCGCGAGATGGCACGGGCCTCTACCCAGCTGAAAAACCAGGCGCTGCTGGCGATTGCCGACGACATTGAAGCCCACCGCGACAGCCTCAAAGCAGCCAATGGCCACGACATGAGCATGGCCTGGATGCCGCGCTGCTGGACCGCCTGCAGCTGACCGACGGCCGCATCGATACCATGATTGAAGGCCTGCGTCAGGTCGCGGCCCTGCCCGACCCGGTCGGTGAAATCACCGATATGAAGTACCGCCCTACCGGCATTCAGATCGGAAAAATGCGCGTACCTCTGGGTGTTATCGGCATCATTTACGAAAGCCGCCCGAATGTGACCATCGAAGCTGCCAGCCTGTGTCTGAAGTCCGGTAATGCCACCATTCTGCGCGGCGGTTCTGAAGCCATTGAATCCAACAAAGCTCTGGCCGAGTGCATTGGCCGGGCCCTCGAACAGACGGGTCTGCCCGCTGCCGCTGTTCAGGTGGTGAACACCACGGACCGCGCGGCCGTCGGCGCCTTGATTACTATGCCAGAGTTCGTGGATGTGATTGTTCCGCGCGGTGGCAAAGGCCTGATTGAACGCATCAGCAATGAAGCCCGCGTGCCCGTGATCAAGCACCTGGACGGCATCTGTCATGTCTACCTGGACGCCGAGTGCGATCCGGTGAAGGCCGTCAATATTGCCATCAACGCCAAGACACACCGCTACGGTACCTGCAACACCATGGAAACCCTGCTGGTGAACAGCGCCGTCGCCGAAAAGCTGCTGCCACAGCTGGCCACCGCGTACGCCCAGGCCGTGCTCAATGGCATCGTCCTGGCCACCGCGTACGCCCAGGCCGGTGTGGAACTGCGTGGCTGCCCGCGCACCTGCGAATTGCTGACCTCAGCCATCGCAGCCACAGAAGAAGACTGGCACACCGAATACCTCGCGCCCATTCTGTCAGTGAAAGTGGTCGACTCTATGGACGATGCCATTGAGCACATCAACCACTATGGCTCGCACCACACCGACAGCATCATCACCGAAAACTACACGCTGGCGCGCCGCTTTCTGACCGAAGTCGACAGCTCCTCGGTGATGGTGAATGCCTCAACCCGCTTTGCTGATGGTTTTGAATACGGTCTGGGAGCGGAAATCGGCATCTCAACTGACAAGATTCACGCCCGTGGCCCGGTGGGCCTGGACGGTCTGACCTCAACGGTCTGACCTCACAGAAATACGTCGTGTTGGGTAATGGCGAAATCCGCCAGTAATGCTCTTGCCCTGCTGGGCGGCACCTTTGACCCTGTGCACACCGGCCATCTGCGGATGGCCATCGCCTTGCGTCAGCATGGATTCGGGCGGGTACTGATGATTCCCAACCAGCAATCACCGCATAAGCCCGGAGCCCATGCCAGTGCCTCCCAGCGCATGGTCATGCTGGAACTCGGCCTTGCGGCCGTGCGCGACTCCGGAATGGATGGCATAGACGCCAGCGACATCGAACTGCAGCGCCCTGCGCCGAGCTACAGCATCGATACTCTGGAGACCCTGCGTGCAGAAGACCCGGACCAACCATTGACCTGGGTGATGGGGACGGATGCCTGGAACGCCATCGACCGCTGGCACAGAGCCTCGGATCTCACCGGGCTGGCCAACATTCTGGTGGTCTCACGCCCGGGAGAAACACGCTGCGAAAACGGTTTCCACGGCGATTTATTAAAAGAGCATCAGTGCACACTGGATGAACTGCTGCAAAAACCATGGGGCGGAATAAGCCTGGTCACCTGGCCAGAGCTGGATATCGCCTCCTCTGACTTGCGCCGGGCCATACAGCAAGGCGACAATATCACCTTCCTGACACCGGATACGGTGCGGGACTACATACTGAAGAACCAACTTTACCGATAGGGCTGCATGCAAACCGACGAAATCAAAGACCTGGTGGTCGATGCACTGGATGACATGAAAGCACAGAACATCACTGTTCTGGACGTGCGTGGACGCACCTCAGTGACTGACTGGATGGTCATCGCCAACGGTACCTCCAACCGCCACGTCGCGGCAGTGGCTGGTAATGTCGAAGAAAAAGCCAAAGCGGCCGGCCTGCGCCCGAACGGCACAGAAGGCCGCCAGACCTCTGACTGGATTCTGATCGACCTGTTTGATGTGGTCGTACACGTCATGACCGATCAGGCCCGTCACTTTTATGATCTGGAGCGCCTGTGGGGCGAGCCTGATCAGGCACCGGATTCTCAGGAACCGTCCGGTTCATGAAGCTGCGGCTGCTTGCCGTCGGTCAGAAAATGCCGGATTGGGTCACCGCCGGCTTTCAGGAATACAGCAAACGTATGCCCTCTGACTGCAGCATTGAACTGGTTGAGATTTCTCCTGGCCAGCGCGGCAAGAACACGAATAAAGACAAAGTCATGCAGCAGGAAGCCGACGCCCTGCGCAAAGCCATCCGCCCTCAGGATCACGTTGTGGCGCTGGCGGTCGAAGGTAAGCCCTGAGCGTTGCGCGGCAGAGTTAAGCGGATGCCCTGCGCAAAGCCATCCGCCCTCAGGATCACGTTGTCGCCCTGGCGGTCGAAGGTAAGCCCTGGACCACGCCACAATTGGCGACCCAGCTGGAAAACTGGCGTATGCAGGGCGGCGACGTGGCGCTGCTGATCGGCGGCCCAGACGGTATGACGCAGGAACTGATGAACTCTGCCGCGCAACGCTGGTCACTGTCACCATTG
>OBIY01000680.1_pt1 | contig 12370 bp, 11 predicted proteins | sample 1519841 | NCBI WGS metagenome assembly OBIY01 (sample SAMN03019774, study PRJEB22545) | beach sand metagenome | biome: beach; feature: sea beach; material: beach sand | place: USA: Municipal Pensacola Beach, FL | collected 2010-07-30 | depth 30-40 cm m
AATGTCGAGTGGGTTACTGGAGATCATAGGTCTGATCGCTGCACTTAACACCCTCGGGTACGATTTCCTCGATGGGTGTTTCCTTCAGATTGACGAGAGTCACATTGTCCTGGTTGTAACATTCAAAGTACTTGGTCTCCATCGGTACCCGACGGGTGCCAAAACCGTGATCCTTAGGAATCAGGGCCTCAGCGGTTTTGGGGTCTTTAACACGCTGGCGGATTTTCTTGGCGATAAACTCGGTAATCAAATCATTGGCGGCCCGGTCGGTCATAATGTCGCGGAAGTTGGCCAACCAGATACCGAAACCCGGTTCATCGTATTTTTTCTCAAAAAACGCTTCGCGCTCTTCGGCGGAAACTTCCAGTGCCGAACGCTCGTCGAACTTGTGGTGAAAAGCCCCAAAAGTTTCATTGCACTCAGCGAAAATCTTTGTGTAATTGGCCTTGATGTCGTCCATTTCCGCCTGGTCGAGGGGGCCATTTTTCAGGGGCGCGCACCACTCGGGCGCGAGTTGAAAAACGTAGAGCTGGTCGGCGGTTTTAGCCACTTCCTGGATCACCTGTACACCAGTGGCGCCGGTGCCGATCACACCCACGCGCTTGCCGCTGAAGTCATTGCCGCGCCCGCCGAAGCCTTCTTTGGGGTAGCGTGCGGTATGGGCCCACTCGCCCTTAAAGCTGTCGATGCCCGGAATCCGGGGTAGCGTGTATGCATTCAGCGGTCCGGTGGCTGAAATCAAAAACTCGGCGCGGGCGGTGCCGCCGTCTTCGAGTTCAATTTCCCACTCGCTTTTGGCTTCGTCGTAGGTGGCCCTCACCACCCGGCTGTTAAACTGGATGTCTTTGCGGAATTCAAACTTATCGGCAACGAAATTCAAATAACGCTCAGTCTCGGGCTGGGGGGCGAAACGCTCGCTCCAGTTCCACTCCTGTAACACTTCGTCGGACCAGGAATAGCCATAGGTATAACTCTCGGAATCGAAACGACAACCGGGGTATTTGTTCCAGTACCAGGTACCACCCACTCCGTCCCCGGTCTCGTAGACGCGCACCGAAAGCCCAAGCTCACGAAGCTTATGCAGTTGGTACATACCCGAAATACCAGCGCCAATGATGATTGCGTCATATTGATTCGACATATTGATTCCTCACTAATTTCTGACAGGTACAGTTCAGAGCAGCTTGACAGGCCACCTCATCGCCCGACGGCAATAAAGTTTACGTGTAAGCCGCCATTTGAGTTCCGCTGGCCATGGCTGATTCAACGCGCTCAACCGCTGGCGCATCCTATCGACAACACACCACCTGAAAAAGGCAGTGCCTTGACACACCCCCAGGGCAAACCGGCGCAAAGCACCATAACAGCTCCAAGCGCTGCCACCATTGATATGACTCAACTCTCGCCCCCAGAGCAAGGCCCTTGCTTGTTGCATAGCTCCATGCTGGGTATAAAAAAAGAGCTGCCAATGGCAGCTCTTTTTAACATTTCGACCGTCGTCTTATTTGTCGCAGTGACAAAAGACGATAGACCAAAACATCAGCTCATCACAAAGCCCTCATAATCGTTCGCCGCTGCTTCATCGCATTTGGCACGATAGTTCTGCTGGCCACCGGCATAGAGCATAAAGGTGCGCTTTTTATCGGGATTATTTGGGTTGACACCCATAAACCAGGAATCCGCCGTCGGGAACAAGGTATGTTCGACAGTTTCATTGACATGCTCGGTCCAGCCATCTTCCGCTTCGGTCGTCGGCTCAATGGTGGTCAGGCCCTTATCACGCATGTAACCCAGCAGGTCTGACACCCACTCAACGTTCTGCTCGGCGCAACGCGGGATGTTACAGAAAGTAGCGCCATTGTGAGGGCCTACCAGGGTCAACAGGTTGGGGAACCCGTTAATTTGCAGACCCAGCATGGTGCGAGGACCATCCACCCACTTCTCTTTCAGTTTCTGGCCACCCTTGCCAGTGATGTCGATGCGATTCAGCGCCCCCATAACACCTTCAAAGCCGGTGGCGTAGACGATGATGTCCAGCTCATATTCCTGATCACTGCACTGCACACCCTTGGGTGTAACACGCTCGATAGGTGTTTCCGGCAGTGACACCAGATGGACATTGTCCTGGTTATAGCACTCGAAGTATTTGGTTTCCATGGGCACCCGACGAGTACCGAAGCCGTGGTTTTTGGGGATCAGTTTTTCGGCCACTTCTGGATCATTAACCCGCTGGCGAATTTTCTTGGCAATAAAATCGCTGATCATTTTATTGGCTTTGAGATCGCTCATAATCTCGGGGAAGTTGCCCAGCCAAATGCCAAACCCCGGCTGATCGTAGAGGTATTCGAAGCGCTCTTCACGCTCCTGCTCACTCACATCATAGATGGAGCGCTCATCAAACTTGTGTCGGAAAGCGCCGAAGGTTTCCTTGCACTCACTAAAAATATCATCATATTCAGCGCGAATCTGATCCATTTCTTCCGGCGTAATGGGGCTGTTTTTCAAAGGCGCACACCACTCGGGGGCCAGTTGAAAAACGTAGAGGTCCTTGGCGGTTTTCGCCGCTTCCTGGATAAACTGAACACCGGTAGCGCCGGTACCAATGACGCCAACACGCAAGCCTGAGAAATCGTTGTTATTGCCCAGGCCTTCCTTCGGATAGCGGGCCGTGTGAGTCCACTGACCTTCGAAGCTCTCGATGCCGTCGATTTTCGGCAACTGGAAAGCTGACAGCGGGCCGGTTGCGGATACCAGGAAGGTTGCACTGGCACCGCTGCCGTCTTCCAGTTCGATATCCCACTGCTTATCGGCTTCATTCCAGGTGGCCTTGCTGACGCGACTATTGAATTGAATATCGTCGCGCAGATTGAACTTATCAGCGACAAAATTCAGGTATTTTTCCGTCTCTGGCTGAGGTGCAAAGTGTTCGGTCCAGGTCCACTCATTCATGACTTCCTTCGACCAGGAGTACGCGTAGGTTTCACTCTCTGAGTCAAAACGGCAACCGGGGTACTTGTTCCAGTACCACGTACCGCCAACACCTGAGCCCGCCTCAAAAACCTTGACCGACATACCCTGCTCACGCAGCTTGTAGAGCTGGTACATACCGGACACACCGGCGCCTATGATGATGGCATCATATTTTTCAGACATAGAACTTCCTCATTACTGACCAATAATTAGTGAATTAAGATCCGACATTGGATCCGGGAATCCCGCGGCCACAAGGGACCCCGGGTTATAAACTCTCGAATGCCCCTTCAGTTCGGGACTTATCCACCGAGAAGGCGCCGGAGTATACCCAGCCAGACTAGCGGTTAAAAGTGTATCGGCGGAAGAACCTAAAGTGCTGGATAGCACCCTAGGAATCAGTCTTACCTCGAAGCTCGCTGGAGGATATGTCATGGCGGAACATCTCTTCCTCCACGCCATGACAAATGACTGCCAGAGCCTTCGGCAAGGCGACGTCCGCCAGGGTTTCAAAGCTTTCATCCTGCTGACGGCCAAACACCAGGAAATCATTGCCACGCTCCGCAATGGTTTCGATGGCGGCGATACAAGCGGACATATCGTCGCCGTAGTACCGGGGCTCGGCGATGCGTTTCACCGTGTCCACGCCGATAACAAAGGTAGCGCCGGGGAACAACGCGGATTTTTCCAAAAAGGTGGGCGCGCGAGTAAAGACCAGTGGATATTCGGCGCCGATAGCAGCCTGACGCTGCGCCATGTCAAAATAGTCCAGCGGCGGTTTATCCACGTTAAATGCCGATATTTCCAGGGTGACCGGCTTGCCTAATATAGTCTCGGCCAGGCGAGCCATGGTTCGGTGACCATCATGCATGGGATTAAAAGCACCGGGGAACAACACCTCTGGCCCGGCTGCCTGGTCATGGGTGGAACGACGCTCACCAGTAAACAATCCCTGCCAGGCGGGTAGTCCTGGCGTAGCGTGTTCACTAAACCCATCAACTTTACTTTGCTGCCAGGCCAGGTCCACCGGCAGGCCACAGGCTTCGGCCAACAAATCGATAACCAGCCGCGCGGCCAGCGCTTCCTCCTCGCCACGTGTACGGGTCTCGTTAAGCACCAGCGCCGCCTCGCGGGTTGCGCTCAGGGATTGAACGCAAACAAACACCTTGTTATCACCCCGTCGCTGCCGATCAGTGGCCAGCGCGGCGGTTGCGCCCACCCCCAACAATCGACCAGGCTCGACATCGGGCTCCAGCCTCATAGCCCGCTGAAACGCGGTCATGGCCATGGCGCGCGCGGTTTTGGCACTACATGCCTGGTCCGGCTGGCCGCCCAGGAAGTCCGCCAATGCGCCGGGATGATAGGGCACCAGCGCTTCGATTACCGTGCGGGAAGCGCCGGGCACCGTCAACAATTGCGCCAGCGCTTCGCTGCCGCCCCCCGCGACACAGATAACCCCCATAAACGGGGAATCATGAATTTCACCAACGATGCTTTGTAAACGTTTCACCTGGTTATCATCCTGCGCGAGCATTTAACGCCATCAAACCAGTATTGTAAGTGTTACAAAACCATTGCATAAGCATGAAAGTCTGTCACGCCTAGCAGGAATGCTGGCACAAACGAGGTGACAACGCTGCTTACGCGCCAACAAATACCCACTCAATAATTGAGTGTTTTGCTCAGTCTTTGACAAAGACAGCTGCCCCGCTAAACTAGCCTACTGCTCAGACTTATCCCCTTCGACTATCGCCCCGCCCGAATGGCCGCACCATGGCAGTCGGTTATTGGCGACCCAATGTCTGACAACTATTCCTAAGCAACCATCAAAGAGGTTTTTAATGACGATCGAAGATCAACTGGCTGAAGCCGTTGCCATTGCCAATGTGCCCACCCTGTTAATGGTGCTGGTCCAGATGACCGGTGACAAACGCTGGATGGAAGAGCCCTACCGCATACGCCGCGCCGGCGGTACCGACGATAACGACACCGGTGGTCTTAGCGACGAAATCCAACAGGAAATCCGTAATGCCGCGCTGGAAGCCATCCTGGCCTGGAAAGGTGGCAAACCCCTCGGCCTGGCCGAACCCAGTGAAAAAGAACTGGTGGAGATGCTTACCGCCTCAATGGGCGAAACCGTACCCGATGAATATGGCGAGATGACCGCCGCCCAGCTGGGCCAAACCCCCATGCTATGGGACCAAAAAATTGACGTCCCCGAAGGTTTCAATGTCGTGGTCATCGGCGCTGGCGTCTCCGGACTCTGTGCCGCGGTCAACCTGAAAGCTGCCGGTGTGCCTTTTACTGTACTTGAGCGCCGCGATTCCGTGGCCGGCGTCTGGCAGGACAACCGCTACCCCGGCGCCGGTGTCGATACCCCCAACCACCTCTATTCCTTTTCATTCGCCCCCTATGACTGGTCAGCCTACTTCGCCCTGCGCAACGAGCTACACGACTACTTTGACCACGTTGCCGACAAATTCGGTCTACGCGACAACATCCAGTTCGGCACTACCGTAAACAACGCAGTCTACAACAGCCAAAAACAGGCCTGGGAAATCACCACCACCCGGGCGGACGGTACCGAGGAGACCCTGGAGGCCAACGTGCTGGTGAGCGCCGCGGGCATTTTCAACCCGCCAGTATTCCCGGACATTCCCGGCCTGGATAGTTTTACCGGCGAAAGCTGGCACACCGCGGAGTGGCCGGAAGACGGGACTCTGGATGGCAAGAAAGTCCTGATGATCGGCAATGGCGCCACTGCCATGCAGATCGGACCGGAAGTTCAGCACAAGGTTGAATCGCTGACTATTTTCCAGCGCAGCCCCCACTGGGCGACACCCTTCCCGCAATTTCGCATGGAGGTACCGGAGGCTATACGCGTTTTGTTCGAGGAAGTACCCCTCTACCGTATGTGGTACCGCATGCGTCTGGGCTGGACCTACAATGACCGCATCTACGAAACCCTGCATAAGGACCCCAACTGGGAGCATCCCGAGCGCTCCCTGAATGCCGTTAACGACAGCCACCGCGCCTACTTCACCAGTTATATCAAGCAGGAACTGGGTGAGCGCACCGACCTGATGGACAAGGTGCTACCCAGTTTCCCGCCCTTCGGCAAACGCATGCTGATGGACAACGGCTGGTATCGCATGTTGCAAAACCCGAAGGTTGAACTGGTGGACGATCCTATCGACCATATCGAAGGCAACAAGGTGGTCTGCAAAAGTGGGGCGGCGTATGAAGCAGACGTGCTGGTGGTCTCCACCGGCTTTAACGTGCTCAAGTTCCTGTCCACCTATGAAGTGGTGGGCCGCTCTGGCAAGAGCCTACGCGAGGTCTGGGGGGAGGAAGACGCATCGGCTTACCTGGGCACGGTGATTCCCGACTTTCCCAACTTCTTCACCCTGTACGGCCCCAACCTGCAACCGGGTCATGGCGGCAGCTTTATTTTCGTTGCCGAAATGCAGGTGCGCTATGTCATGCAAATGATCGACACCATGGCCAAGCAGGCCATCGGCGAAGCCAACTGCAAGCAGGCCGTCCACGACGCCTACATCAGCGAAGTGGATAAAATCCATGAAAACATGGTCTGGGCTCACCCCGGCGTCAGCAGCTACTATCGTAACTCCAAGGGTCGCGTGGTGGTCAACTCTCCTTACCGCAACGTGGACTTCTTTGCCAAGACACGGCATCTGAATCTGGATGATTACGATATCGAACCAAGCAAGACCGCGGGCTAGCAGGAACCGGGCAACCGCGCCTGACACTAAAAACGCCGCTCCCCAGCGGCGTTTTTTTATCCCCATCGGCAACATCCACTGTACTCAAGCCAAACATGCGCATCGTCGTGTAAGCCGTGAGAGAAACCTGCCCATGATCAGCCATAAGGCCATGAATTGCCTGATTCTCAAAAGCTTACTCGCCTGTCTTGAGCATTATTTACGGTCGGGTCTGCGTTCTGTCCGGTTCCACCCGCTGCCAAAGCGACCATGATTGACCCTAGCACGCAATCGCCCTGTCTGGCCGTTCTGCTCTTTCGAAACCTGTCAGGAGGGCGGATAACGACTATTTTTCCGCAGGCTTGATCATGGATTTAACGACGGAACTCTACCGTTTCACCAACTTACAGGTCATCTCGCCAACCACGACACAGTCCCTCGCCACCACGGGCAAGGGGCCGGATATCTTCAAAAACTATCTCCAGCCCTATTTCAAAACCGCAAGAGATAATTCATACGGTTTCGTCCTGGAATCATTGACCTGGCGGGCCAATCCCGACTGGACCACCAAACTCGGTTATTCGACCGAGCAGTTCGTTGACTTAGATCGTCGCGCTATCGAGCTGATGGAAGATATTCGCGCTAGCCATAAAAGCGAAGATTCCCCTATCGTGCTCAGCGGCTGCGGGAGCACCCTGGCTCGATCGCATCCGGGGTATTCGCGGTAACGCATCGACCATGAGTGACGCGGAGCTGGATGAGTCCGCCGAGCTGGATGACGGTAACCCCTCCGAATTCGGGCAGCAAAGCCGGCCGTTGTTTAATCACCTGCCTAAACTGTCGGTGCTGGGCGGCTGTTTTGGTACCGACCACCGACATATCGAGGCCATTTGCAAGGCAGCCAAATGATCTTGACAGTACGAGTGGCGCAGCTAAAACACTGGAGCGACGGCAATCAGACTAAAGACCTTTCGGGTATTCCTAGTTATGTCAGCGCGCTAGATATTTGCCAGGGATTGAGTACGTCACGTAACCAACTACTGGGTTACTATGCCCGAGTCTGCATATCTAGTGGCAACAGGTCTTGTGCTTCAGTGTCATTTAGCCTCCATACATAAGTCAGTGACTAAGCATCCACGGCCTAGCAGAAGGAAAAAGCTTTTCTCCCGTAGCGGTGTAAAGCGCTTTCGATCTTTCCCGCGTACCACCATCACGGGGACAGGGCTTTGATCCATGCTTCTCAGCCTCAACCCCGGCCGCGAAGACACGGGGTTGGTGCTGGGACCGCTCGTTGCGAATACAGACCTCCCGCTGAAATGGATTCATGGTCAAGGCGTCGGGAGCGACAATGATCACCCTCCCGGCAAGATCACCACAGCGGGGACAAGGGCTGGGCCGCGCATAATTGTCCATTGTCTCCAGCTCGGAAAACACACCGTGCTCGGGACATTTATAGTCATAAACAGGCATCGGGCCTCCTACGCTATCACTAAGGGTTGCTACGCTCGGGTTGTTAAATCCGGGTTATTTGTCAGGCGCAAGCGGCACGTCTACGCTGCCGTCGAGATGTTTATCTGGACCCTCGGCGCCGGGATTAACATCAAACTCAAAGATATCGGTGGGCAGCCATAAAGTGGCGCACGCATTGGGGATGTCTACTACCCCACTGATATGCCCCTGTACCGGCGCGGTGCCGAGGATCGCGTAGGCCTGGGCGCCGGTGTAGCCAAATTTTTTCAGGTATTCGATGGCATTCAAACAAGCTTGCCGGTAGGCGACATGGACATCCAGATAATGCTGCTTACCCTGTTCATCAACTGATATACCTTCGAAAATCAGGTAATCCTCATATTTTGGTGTAATGGGACTGGGCTTGAAGATGGGGTTTTTAATCGCGTACTTGCTCATACCATCTTTAATCAACTCAACACGCAGATGAATCCATCCGGCCATTTCAATTGCGCCGCAAAAGGTGATTTCACCGTCGCCCTGGCTGAAATGCAGATCCCCGACGGACAGCCCCCCACCGTCAACATAGACCGGGAAGTAAACTTTCGAACCACGGGACAAATCCTTGATATCACAGTTACCGCCATGCTCCCTCGGCGGCACGGTGCGCGCCGCTTCAACAGCTGCGGCGTCCCGATAAGCACCGCTGAGAGAACCCATGTGGGCGGTATCGGCGTAGGGCAATGTCGCCAACGCTGGCACCCGGTCGGGTTCGGTATCGTAGAGCGTTTTTTCGCGGCTATTCCACTCCGCCAGCAACGCCTTGGAAGGCAGGCAACCGATCAGTCCCGGGTGTATCAGTCCGGCGAACTCGACACCCGGTATATGCCTGGAGCTGGTAAACATGCCATTAAAGTCCCAGATTGATTTTTGCGCCTCAGGAAAATGCTCGGTCAGAAACCCGCCACCATTTTGCTTTGAAAAAAACCCGTTAAAACCCCAGAGACTTTCGTCAAAAGCGCCGATATCGAGTATATCCACCACCAGCAAGTCACCGGGCTCGGCCCCTTCGACACCGACCGGACCTGACAAGAAATGTACCTGGCTCAGATCTACGTCACGCACATCGGCGGCAGAATCATCGTTTTGAATCTGCCCACCGGTCCAGTCGTAGCATTCGATAATAAAATCATCGCCGGGTTTGACCGTTGCCGCCATCGGTATATCGGGATGCCAGCGATTGTGCACATCTTTCTGATCGTAGGGTGACTTATTTAAATCTATCTTGATAATGGTTTCGGCCATCGCAGTTATCTCCTAAGAGTGAAAAGAATGGGCCTGCCTATAGCAGTGACCCGGCAACATTGATTGCGTGAAAAATCCGGTGGCAAAGATTTACACCGCCAGATAGTCGGCAATTTTTTTCTCATCGGCGTTTTCACGCATTTCCTCGGCGACGATTTCGCCCTTTTCCAGAACCAAAATCCGGTCTGCCATATCCAGCGCAAAACTCAAAACCTGCTCGGAAACCACGATAGAAAGCCCCTTTTCATCACGGATACGACATAAGGTTCGGGCCATTTCCTTGATAATGGAAGGCTGGATACCCTCCGTCGGCTCGTCGAGCAATAGTAATTTCGGCCCACTGGCCAGAGCTCGAGCAATGGCCAGCTGCTGCTGTTGGCCGCCAGAAAGGTTACCGCCCCGGCGGGACTTCATTTCATCCAACACCGGGAATAATTCGTAGAGATCATCGGGAATAGATCTTGCTCCGGTAGCACTGAGCCCGGTTTCAATGTTTTCCTTCACCGTCATGGTCGAGAAAATCATGCGCCCCTGGGGCACGAAGCTCACCCCCTCAGCCACCCGTTGATAATTCTTGAGTTGATTAAGCTCGTGGCCCTTCAGCAGCACCGAACCTGATGCGGGGATATTGCCGATCAGGGATTTCATCAGGGTCGTTTTGCCCATGCCATTACGACCCATGATCGCGACAATTTCGTTGGCCCCCACATTAAAATTGAGACCGTGGATGACCTCGCTCTGGCCGTAGGACACCGTGTAGTTACTGACGTTTAGCATCGTTTTCCTCGCAAATTTCAGGCCTTAGTGTCCTAGATAAACTTCCTTTACCTTGGGATCGTTTTGCACCCGTTCCATAGAGCCCTCCGAGAGCACCTTGCCCTGATGCAACACCGTGACCCGTCGCGCAATGTCTGCGACAAATTGCATGTCGTGCTCGATCACAATCACCGAACGTCCGTCGGTAATTTGGTTTAACAGTACGGCGGTCTGTTTGCGTTCGGCCACCGACATCCCTGCAACTGGCTCATCTAGCATCAATAATTCCGGGTCCTGTATCAGCAACATGCCAATCTCCAGCCATTGTTTTTGGCCGTGACTCAGCAAGCCGGCCTGCTTATCGAGCTGATCCTTTAAAAAAATCAGCGCGGCTATTTCCTCGATCTTGTCTCTGACTTCGGCGTCACGCTTAAAAAACAAGGCCCCGAATACCCGGCGTCCGCGGGGAAAAGAAATTTCAAGGTTTTCGAAGACGCTAAGATCTTCGTATATGGAGGGGTTTTGGAATTTCCTGCCGACACCGGCATGGACGATTTGATGTTCCTTCAACCGCGTAAGCTCCCGACCGCGAAACTTGATCGAGCCGGTAGTGGCCTGAGTACGGCCGCAAATCAAATCCAGTACGGTGGTTTTCCCCGCGCCGTTCGGACCAATAATGACGCGGATTTCATTTTCGTCGACGTAGAACGACAGATCATTTACAGCCTTGAACCCATCGAAGGACACGGTCAGACCTTCAACCGCCAGCATAAAATCCGAGTTTCCGGTGCTCATAGCTGTTCTCCGCGACTTGCCGGTTCTTTCAGTGGGCCGTTCGGCACGGCGGGTTTGAGACCGCGGAACCTGGCAAGCAGCCAGGGTTCAATGGCGCTTTTATAAACACCCGCCAGACCGTTGGGAAAGGCCAGCACCACGCCTATAAACAATGCACCAAGGCCGAGCAGCCACAGCTCCGGAAATGATTCGGAGAACGTAGTCTTCGCCCAGTTTACCAACAAGGTTCCGTAAATAGCGCCATAAATCGACAGCCGTCCGCCGACCGCACAATAAATCACCATTTCAATGGACGGCACGATCCCGACGAAGGACGGCGACATAAAGCCCACCTGCAAGGTAAACATCGCACCACCTACTGCGGAAAAGGCCGCAGCCAGACAAAACACAAAAATTTTAAAATTGGCGACGTCGTAACCGGAAAAACGCACTCGATCCTCACGCTCGCGCATTGCGACCAGCAAGCGACCCAGCTTGCTTTTGCGCACGAATTGCGCCAACAACAGACAGACGATCAATACGCCACAGCATAGAAAATAGAGCAGATATTTCGCATCATCGGTGCGGATATCCCAACCCTTCAGGGTACGTAGATCAGTAATGCCATTGACGCCCCCGGTATAGCCCTGTTGCCCAATAATCAGGATGGTGAGAATGGCTGCGATGGCCTGGGTAATGATGGCGAAATAAACCCCGCCGACACGGCGCTTGAACATCGCGACACTGACGATAAACGCGAAGGCAACCGGCACCAGCACGATGGCCAGCACGGTAAAGCCGAGACTGGTGAAGGGCTCCCAGAACCAGGGCAGTGCGGTGAGCTGGTTCCAGTCCATAAAATCGGGAATTCCGGGGGTTGACTGAATCGCGGTATTTTCTGGGCTCGAGGCCTCCAACTTTAGAAACATCGCCATGCAGTAGCCACCCAGGCCAAAAAATACGCCCTGTCCCAGGCTGAGGATGCCGCCGTAGCCCCAGCACAGCACCAGGCCGAGGGCCACAAAGGCATAGCTCAGGTATTTGCCAACCAGGTTGAGGCGGAAGATATCCATGCTCATAGGCAGCACCACGAGCAACACTAGCGCTAGCACCAAGATGTAGAGCAGGTCCTTGCCAGGTAAAAAACTTTTTGCCGAAGCAGACATCTTCACACCCTCCTAGCGACGAATTTTCAAGGCGAACAGACCTTGGGGACGCAGCATCAAGATCCCAACCACCACCAAGAGGGTCAGCACTTTGGCCATCGAACCACTGAGGAAAAACTCCATCGTCGACTGAGCCTGGGAAATAGTAAACGCAGAAGCCACCGTACCCAACAGACTCTGAGCGCCACCAAATACCACCACCAAAAAGGGAGGAAAAACTCCATCGTC